>Ga0182027_10002546_pt1 | contig 29403 bp, 24 predicted proteins | sample 712E1DmetaG_FD_121300 | JGI IMG/M metagenome (GOLD analysis project Ga0182027, IMG submission 121300) | Permafrost microbial communities from Stordalen Mire, Sweden - 712E1D metaG (Illumina Assembly) | ecosystem: Environmental > Terrestrial > Soil > Wetlands > Permafrost | place: Sweden...
GCGAGGGCGGCGGCTGCCCCCTCGGGGGCAGGAGACCAAGAAGGATTGAACAACAACGACCGACAGGAGTAAAATAATGCCAAGACTCACCCAAGATTCTGTCCAGTCAACGGGTGCAGGTCAGAAGAGTCTATCTACAAGAGTGTCGATCTGGACAAGACTGAGACGGTCCGCGCAGAGCTTCACAATTGGATTCGCAATGACTTGAACCTTGGCCCGTGCAGCAATTGCGGAAATCTCCACTTGAGTTCGCGGTAGTTAAAGGACGCTTCAGAAGTTTTCTAGTGGCGCACTTGGTCGTCACGGGCGAAATGCGGCGGGTGTAGCGGGAAGGATCAGCTCGGGCCGGGTTTCATCTCAACCCTTACCGCTCCGTCGATGTGGACGCCGCGCTGCGGGAACGGGATTTCAATGCCGTTCTTCTTGAACTTGTCCCAGATCGCGAAGTTCAACTGGCTCTCCAGATTGCCCGGCCGATGCGCCATGTCTTCCGCCCAGACGCGTAGCTCAAAGTTGAGCGAGCTTTCGCCGAATTCTTTGAATGCGACCGTGGGGGCCGGATCCTTGAGGACATTCGGGTTCTCATTGGCAATTTCGAGTAAGAGCTTCTCCACCACATGCGGATCGCTGCCGGAGCCGACACCGATCGCCAGCCGTAAGCGCACGCGCGGATCGATATGGGTCCAGTTCACCACTCGATTCGTGACAAAATTCGAGTTCGGCACGATCACCATGATGTTGTCGTTGGTCAACACATGCGTCGCGCGGGCGCCGATCCGCACCACTTTGCCAACCGTGTTGTTGCCGAGATCGATGCGGTCGCCAATCTGAATCGGCCGCTCCGCCAGGATGATCAGTCCGCTCACAAAATCGTTGACGATGTTTTGCAGGCCAAGGCCGATGCCCACACCCAACGCGCCCGCGATGACCACCAGCGAACTCAGATTGATGCCCACCGACTCCACACCGATGAGCAATCCGAGCACCAGCACGAGATAGCTGACAATGCGCGCGATCGCATACTGCTGGCCGACGTCCAACTTTGTGTGCGCCAGCACGCGCGTGCGCAACAGGTAACGCACCAGACGCGACAGCAGCACGACAATGCCGATGACAACGAAGAACTCGATCATCGTCGCCAGCGAAATCGACGTCTGTCCCAACTGGAACAACGGCTTGGTGAACACCCCAAATATCTCGGTCCAGGTCATCTAAATTATTTCCCGATGGAAATCCACCGGTGCATTCTGGCGGATTTTTCGACGGCTTCGAGCACAATCTGATTGGCCAGACCGTCCTCAAACGTCGGCTGCACCGAGTGTTTGTCCGCGACCGCGTTGATGAAGTCCGCAATCGTGTGCACGAACGTGTGTTCGTAGCCGATGATGTGACCCGGCGGCCACCAGTTGCCGACGTACGGATGCACCCCGCCGCCCTGCGTGACCAGTATGTCGCGGAATCCGCGTCGGTCCGCTGGATCAGCATCGCTGTAATACTTCAATCGGTTCATGTCTTCAAAATCAAACACCAGCGAGCCTTTGCTGCCGTTGATCTCAATCTGGATGCCGTTCTTGCGACCGAGGGCGAAGCGCGTCGCCTCCAAATTCGCCAGCGCCCCGTTCTCGAATCGTCCAATGAACATGACCGCGTCATCGACCGTGACCTTTCCCTTCTTGTTCGATTCGCCGGGCAGCGGACGCTCTTTGACGAACGTCTCCATCTGGCCGCACACCTCCGTGAACTCGCCGATCAAGTACCGACCCAAATCGATGATGTGCGCGCCGATGTCGCCGTGCGCGCCCGACCCCGCAATTTTGCTCTGCAACCGCCACACGAGCGGGAAATTCGGGTCCACAATCCAATCCTGCGCGTAGCGCGCCCGGTAATGGTAGATCGTTCCCAGGTCGCCAGCGTCGATCATTCGTTTCGCCTGCACAATCGCCGGGATGCGGCGGTAGTTGTGACACACCATATTGACCACCCCGGCCTTGTTCACGGCCTCGACCATCTGCTTCGCTTGTTTCACATTCATCGCCAGCGGCTTCTCGCAGAGGATCGCCTTGCCGGCTTTCGCGGCAGCGATGGCAATCTCGGCATGCGTGTCGTTGGGCGTGTTGATGTCGACAACATCGATGGTCGCGTCCTCGACCACCTCGCGCCAGTCGGTTACGAACTGGTTCCAGCCCCAGCGTGTGCAAGCGTTCATCACGCCGGATTTCTCGCGACCGCAGATGACCTTCAGTACCGGGCGGGCTTTCAGATCGAAAAACTTGTCCGCCTTCACCCACGCGTTGGTATGGGCGCGGCCCATGAATTTGTAACCGATCATTCCGATGTTCAGGGTTTTTGGCATGGCTCGCCCTCGCTCGCAAAAAAAGGTTGAGATTTGGCGGCAAACATTATATTCATTGGCTTAACCCGTTTGTCACGAGAAAAAGAGAGGAATATGCCCATGACCAAGCCCCACGTTAAGTTGTTTATACCTGGCCCCGTGGAGGTTAGCGAGGATACGCTCCAGGCGATGTGCCAGCCGATGATCGGGCATCGCGGAACCGGTTTCCAGGACCTGTACGCCGCGATTCAACCAAAACTGCAGGCGATTCTCTACACGAAGAATCCCGTCTTCATTTCCACGTCGTCGGCCTGGGGTGTCATGGAAGGCGCCGTCCGCAATCTCGTCGCCAAAAAAGTCCTTAACTGCTGCTGCGGCGCGTTCTCGGATAAATGGTTCGACGTGAGCAAGCGTTGCGGCAAGGAAGCCGAGGAGCTCAAGATCGATTGGGGCCAGCCGATCCTGCCGGAAGCGGTCGATGCGAAGCTCAAGACGGGTCAGTTCGACGCCATCACGCTCATCCACAACGAGACTTCCACGGGATTGATGAACCCGCTCGCCGACATCGCGAAGGTCGTGCGCAAGTATCCCGAGGTGATGTTCATCGTCGACAGCGTCAGTTCCATGACCGCGGTGAAAATCGAGACGGATGCGCTGGGCATTGACGTCCTGCTCGCGGGTACGCAAAAGGCGTGGGCGATGCCGCCGGGCCTCGCCGTATTTGCCGTGAGCGAACGCGCGTTGAAGAAAGCCGAGAAGATGCCCGGTCGCGGCTTCTATTTCGACTTCCCCGAGTTCAAGGCCAACCATGACAAGAACATGACGCCATCGACCCCGAGCATCCCGCACATCTACGGCTTGAAATTCAAACTCGACCAGTTCGAGAAGGAAGGCATCGAGAACCGCTATGCCCGCCACGCCAAAATGGCGCAGAAAACCCGCGAGTGGGCGAAGTCGCGCGGATTCGAACTCTTCCCGAAAGCCGGCTATGAATCCCTCACGCTCACCTGCATAAAGAACACCAGGAATATCGACGTGGCCAAATTGCAAAAGGCGCTCAAGGACAAATACAAGGTCCTCATCGACGGCGGCTACGGCCCGATCAAGGGCAAGACGTTCCGCCTCGCGCACATGGGCGATGAGACGCTCGAAACCGTGTCGCAACTGCACGTCATGATCGATGATTGCCTGAAGTCGTTGTGACCATTACGAAACTAGCCGTTCTCGACGCCGTCGCATCGTTGATGCGACGGCGTTTCAACGTGGACGCCGAACCCAACAAACAGTTCGTTTTGGAGTGCGCCGACTTGTCGGCGCTTTTGGAGAATGGCAAGGCGGGAACAAGTTCCCGCACTCCAAAACAGGTCGCCATCACCGCCGACCTATATCTTCCCGACCCGCTCCATTGTATCGTGCAATTCGACGACGCAACCCATTGCACACGGGAACGCGCCAAAACCTTCGCGAATTATCCGTCCGATACACCGCTCAACTTCGACATGCGCCGCTATCTTGCCGACCAAACACCCGGCGATGCCGCCATCGCTCAAGCCGACGCGCTTGCCGACTTGCTTCCACCGAAGCACGGCCTCAACCCAACCGTCCGCATCCGCGCCGATGAAATCGACGAGCTAAGCGGTTCCTTGGCCGATCGCATCGAAGCACTGCTCTCCAACCGCTTCGCCTGCCACGCCGGCACCACCTTCCACCTCATGGTGGACAACGCCGGCGCCAAGCCCCACCGCGCACACGGCAGCTAGACAGACAAACTCAACTTGGCTTCCAGCGGAAACGTTGGCGCAACCACTGCACCAACTGTTTGTCCAGTGACGGCATGATGATTTCCAACGGGGTGCGACCGTCGCGTACAGCGATCCAGAGCACCCAAACGAGCAACAAGAATCCCGCCAGGAAGTTTTGCCACGAGTAAAACTCCCATGCGCGCGGATTCTCCACGTACCAGTTTGAGAACGGCCAGAGGTAATATATCCCCCAATCCGCGCCCGAGCCGTAGGAATCCATCACGAGGTGAAGATGGAAGAGCCCCAGATAGACGAAGAATGCTCTCCATCGTCGTCCTGAGAAAAGCATCAGACCGACGGACAGCAAGAGCCCAAATGGAAGATTGTGGCAGAGCTTGTGGTGATATTCCCAATAGAATTCCGGACCCGCCAGGATCCCCAGCCCATCCAAGTCCGCCCAACTCGCCGCCAGCATGCAACAGAACCGTTCGCGAGGCGTGAGCTTTGCGTAGTTCCCCAGACACCACCCGGACATAACGTGCGTTTGAATGTGCATGGAACCAGCCGCAAGAGTTGTAGTGCGGAAATTGCGGTTCGCCAAGCAGGAACGTCGCATCTTGACAATCTCCATCCAATACCACACATTTGTGTGGTATGCGGGCGCGACATCAACGAATCCTCCATGTTGACGGCGATTCGTTCTTTGCTTCGTGCGAGATCGCGCTGGATCCGAAGTTGAAAACGAGGCCCGTGTTTGTGGGTGGCGGACGACGTGGCGACGGCATCGTGATCGCCGCCAACTACCTCGCGAAAGCCTACGGCATCATCACCGGCATGGCGTGTTTCGAGGCCAAACACAAATGTCCCGACGGTGTGCTCGTGCGTCCGCACTACGACGAATACCGCCGCCTCTCACTGGAAATTTTCCGCCGTGTGCGTCACTACACTCCCCTGCTCGTGCCCACCTCCATCGATGAAGGGTTTCTCGATTTCACGGATTCACCCGCCGTGTTCCGCTGCCGCACCCCGGCGGAATTGATGACTCGTATGCGGCGCGAGTTGACCAATGAAGTCGGCGTGCCGGTGTCGATGGGCCTCGGTTCCTCACGCTGGCTGGCGAAGCTGGCGACCGAAGACTGCAAACCGGATAATTTCCTCGAAATCCCGGAAGACGGTGAAAAGGAACGCGAGTTCCTGAAAAACATCCCCGTCCAGAAACTCGCCGGCATCGCCAAACGCCGCGCACTCTCGCTGCGCGCGCTCGGCATCTGGACACTCGGCGACGTGGTGCACCTGCCGTTGGGATTGCTGGAGAAACGTTACGGATTTTTCGGCCTCGAACTCTGGCTGCTGGCCACCGGACAATTCCGCGAACGCTTGTCGCTGGCCAACAAACCGCGCACCTGCATCGGCAGCGCCACCACCCTGCCCTATGACGAGCCCGACTACGAAACCGCCCTGTTGTTCCTGCTCGACCAGACCGAACGAACCGTGACGACGTTCTTTCGCGAAAATCTCAAGGCCCGCGAAATGGGCGTGTACGTCCGCTTCAAAAACATGGAAGGCAACAGCGCGAGCGTGAAATTTCCCGCCGCGCAGTTCGAGCCGCGCCTGATCAATCCGCACGTGGAACAATTGTTCCGTCAGCTCGTCGCCCATCAGGAACAGCCGATCCGCCAGGTCTGTATCAATTTCTGGAACATGCAGCCGCTGAAACTTGAACCTGACATGTTCAACAACGACGTGGAGTACAAGCGCCGCAAATTGCATCATGCGCTGGAACAAATTGAAGCGCGCTACGGCAAACGCAGTGTCAAAACCGGCACGCGCATGTTGCTGGAACAGGAAGCGGCGTACCTTGTCAGCGAGAAAGCGAAATGTCCGTTCATCCCGCAACGCGAAATGGAAATCAAAATGGACAATATCCCCGAGCCAATGCTCGATCTGGTTTACGAGGACGAGTGGCAGCCGCTGGAAAACACCCTGCCCGCCGCGCCGCTTCCCCTGCCCCGCACCTGGGGCCGTTCCACCAGCCGCACGTCGAAGTTTCGCTGACTACAACTTTCCTTTTGTGCTGGGCACGCCTTTGACGCGTGGATCGTGCTGACAGGCAAGATCGAGAGCTTTCGCCAACGCCTTGAAGATCGCCTCGACGATGTGATGCGGCTCGTCACCGCGCAATACATCGACATGCAGATTGCACCGTGCTTCGTTGGCAAAGCCTTGCAGAAATTCCTTCACCAAACCGACACGAAACTCGCTTTTGCGACCGAGCGACACGTTCGAGATCCGGTTCCAGTTCTTCGCCTCGAACACGAGGAACGGTCGATTGCTGAAATCCAAGGCGATGCGCGCTTGAGCCAGCGCCTCATCCATGGGCACCAACGCCCACCCGTAACGTCGAATCCCACGCTTGTCTCCCAGCGCCTGGATGAACGCTTGCCCCAGCGCAATGCCGATATCCTCGACCGTGTGATGAGCGTCCACATCGAGATCGCCCTTCGCTTTCACCGTCAAGTCACACAACGAATGCTTCGCCAGCAACGTCAGCATGTGATCGAAGAACGGAACACCCGTCGACACATTCGCCTTGCCTCTGCCGTCAATCGTCAGGGCCAGCAAAATCTTCGTCTCCGCAGTATCGCGTCGAACTTTAGCGCTTCGCTTTTTCATAGTGCCAATTGATTGATGGTGCCCCCACCTCACGACCGCGAGCGATTCTTGGGAAGCATGTTTTGAACACCCGCGGGAACCAAATTCAGTACGCCACGCTCGATTGCTTCGCGATTGCGTTGATACCCCACTCCCAAGGCAATGATCAGTACTCCCAGAAACGTCAACGCGAATGGAAACATCACCGAATCCTTGAATACGTCATACGAGAGATAGCCCAGGTACCCAAACACACCCAAGGCTCCGAAGACAATAAATGCCCGCCGTTGCAGCAAGACTGACAACAGCATGAGGCACACGTTGATCAAGCAGTACAGGAACCGGTTCAATTGACTGCCGCTATCCATCAGCGAAAGCCCACCCCAGAACGCCAACAAGCCAAACAAGTATCCCCAAAACGAGAAATCTTCCTGTGTCCGCCGATCAATCAAGTATGCGATCAGCAGCATTATCAGTCCGAACCACAAGCTCACCCAGAGCCTTTCATGGTAAGCGAAATCCTCTTTGCCAAACAACAAAGGAGTCAAATCCATCGACATGTACCACAGGGCAAATGCAATCGGGAACGTCAGAAATGGAAAACGGATGAACCGCAATGCAATCGCGCCAACAAGGATCGTACCCGCTTCCATCAAAAACCAGCTTCCCTTCACCCAGATGTGAAAGTCCCGATAGGTTCCGGGATCGCCCTGCGGCCAGAGGCCAGTGGTTCGCTCTAGGCCGTAGATCACCAACGGCGTCATCCACACTGCCAGAGTGAACAACAAACCTCCCGGCACATTCATCTGTAACCGCCACAGCGTGCGGCCCGCAAGTACGAAACAAATTGCATAGAGCACTGAGATTCCACAGATTCCGGGACCGCCGAGGTTCTCCCAGGCTAATGTCATGAACCACCCCATGGCGGACATCACGATCAGTGCCCCGAAATAATATGCCAGGTGCGCCAGATCAAACCGTGGCCGAACATCGCCCCGCTTCTCCAGTGCATGCCACAAGGCGTCCGCTTGAGCTTCCGTGATAACGCTCGTGGACGCCGCCCAGATAAAATCTTCGCGAGAGATTCTCATGGCTCACCTCCGATTCAATCAGTCTGGCAAATCTCCTTCGTAGCTTCCAAAAACCTGTCCATCTCCTGGTCCGTCCCGATGCTGACGCGCGCGAAATCGCGGACCCGATCAGCATCCCACCACCGCACGAGAATCTTTCGTGCCCGCAATCCATCAAACCACTGTTTCGCGGTCACCGGTGAGGGCGGACGCGCGAACACGAAATTCGTTTGCGAAGGATAAACGAAGAAGCCCAGCTTGGCGAGTGCCGAGACGGTGCGTTCCCTCGTGGCGCAAATCTTCTTCACGTTTCCCTGGAAATAGTCCCACTCGTCCAGCGTGGCTTCCGTACCGAGTTGACTGAGACGGCTCACATTGTAGCTGTCTTTCACCTTGTTCAGCGCAGCGATCAACTCGCGCGATCCAGCGGCCCAGCCGACGCGCATCCCGGCAAACGAAAACGCTTTCGAAAACGTTCGCGCCACGATCACGTTGTCATATTCCCGCGCGAAGTCGAGGCAGTCCTCGGCGGCGAAATCGACATACGCCTCGTCGATCACGACCACCCCTTCGGCCTCTTCGATGACCCGTTGCAATTCGACGCGCTGCAGCCACACGCCGCTCGGCGCATTTGGTTGGGTGATGAACACCAGTTTCACGCCGCCAAGTTTCGCCAGCAACGCCGGGTGCGCCGTGATCTGAAAGTTTTCGTCCAGCGGCAATTCAACCTGCGTCGCGCCCTGAATGTTTGCCAGCACGGGATACAGCGAATAGCTTGGCCAGAAGTATGCGAGCTTCTCGCACTCCCCGCAAAACGCGCGTACGCAGAGGTTCAAGATGTCGTCGCAGCCGTTGCCGATGACAATCTCATCCGGATCGAAACCGTGAATCTTTCCGAGTTTAGCGCGCAAGGCAGACGACGTCGGATCGGGATACAGTCGCAGCTTCCCGTCGATCGCCCCGCGCAACGCTTCCAGCACCTTCGGCGATGGCGGATACGGATTCTCGTTTGTATTGAGCTTGATGAGACCCGCGACCTTCGGCTGCTCGCCGGGGACATACGCGCTCATCCGCTCGACCTGGCGACGGACCAGACTCATGGGAACCGAGTCCGCGCCGACGCCACATGCGCGTCCAAGCCTTCCACAGTGCCAAACGCTTCGAGTGCCGGCAGGGATTTCGCCAACGCCGCGCGTGAAAGCTCGACCACGCTTGTTCGCCGTTGAAATTGGTCCACTGTCAGGCCCGCAAACGCCCTAGCCGCACCGCCTGTCGGCAATTCGTGGCTTGGTCCCGCCAGATAGTCACCGACAACCGTTGGCGACCACGAACCGAGGAAGATCGCCCCTGCGGTCCTGATCTGCCGCACGAGTCTCGCCGGATTCTTCGTCACCACCTCGCAGTGTTCGGGCGCGAAGTCATTGGCAACGGCGACGGCTTGCTTCAAATCCCTGACCAGCACGCACACGCCCGCGTTGGCCAGTGCCCGCTCGATAAACTCGCGGCGCTTCCGCGAAGGAAGCTGACATTCGATTTCGCGTTGTGTCCCGTCCAACACGCGCGGCGAGGTTGTGACCAACCACACCCGCTCGTGCCCGCTGCCGTGTTCGGCCTGCGCCAGTATGTCCGCCGCGACGAACGCGGGATTCGCCGAGTCGTCGGCGATAATCAGCACTTCGCTCGGGCCCGGCAACAAGTCGATCGCAACATGGCCGAACAGCCGTCGCTTGGCGGCCACAACGTAGGCATTGCCGGGACCAAAAACTTTTTGGACGCGCTTGATCGTCGTGGTGCCGAGCGCCATCGCGGCCACGGCCTGCGCCCCGCCAACCTGATAAAGCTCCGTCGCGCCCGCTTTCTGAATCGCGTACAGCAGCTGTGGATTGATTGGCGGCGGAGAGCACACGACAATTTCCGGGCAGCCCGCCACTTTCGCCAGCGTGACCGTCATCAAGACGGTCGAAACCAGCGGCGCGGTCCCACCGGGGATGTAGATGCCGACGCGCTGAAACGGCTCGTATTTCTCGCCGACCGACGCCCCTTGGGCGTTACGCATCCGCCAGTTCTTCCGGAGCGAACGTTTCGAAAATGCCGCGATGTTCCTGTGCGCGGCAGCGATCGCATGCTGCAACTTCGCGTCGACCTTGGACGCCGTGGCTGTTACGCGGAGTTGTTCCACCGTCAGCTTCACGCGGTCGAAACGCTCGGTGAGTTCCACCAACGCATTGTCGCCACGCGTCCGTACGTCATCAATAACCGCGCGTGCGCGCTCTTCGATCTGGGGATCGAAAAGACTCGACGCCGCGCACGCCTCGGCGACAGCACGAGCGAAATCGGATTGGTCGTACCGCAGGGTTTTCATGCGGGGGGATGTTACCCGACAATTGTGTTGTTGGGCAAGCACCCCGCTCAACCAACAATCCGCCACTATTTCCACTCGATGGTGCTCGGGGGTGCTGGAGATGTCGAGACAGACGCGGTTGACGCCTTTGACCTCGTTGATGATGCGGGTGGCGAGCCGAGGCAGTTCAACGTTCTGGCGCCACGCTGTCGCTATTGGTCACCGACGGCGGTTGGGTCGCCCAGAGAAACCGCAAGACACCCCATGTCAACGGGGGCGTGCTGCTGACGTGGTCCGCTTCGAAGCGAATCTGCCGTGCGATGTCCAAGGCTTGGGCGTCCACACTATCATCTCCGCTGGATCGATCCAATAGCGCGTAGAGAACCAGACCATCCGGGTCTACACCCACGCGAATCTGGGTGGGCGTAAGCGGCGCGGGGCTGCTGATCGTGGGCAGAGATGGTTCAGAAGCGACATTTCGGTTCTCCAAGGCGCCGAGGACCCGGTAGACGGATCGATTGATCAAGATGGGCACTTCGGGCAGTTCGTTGTCGTTCGACTCCTCGGACAGCGCCGGGGTTTTCTCGACTGCCGTAAGCACCGCCGCATCGACCGGCACCGGCTGCAGTAGCGGCGGTGGTACTCCAGGAACCTTGACACCAAGAAACGCCGGCTGTTGGTTCCAACCCAGATCGCGCTGACCGGCCTCGATCTTTCGCGCCCACACGCGCTTGGAAAAGCCATGTGGACTGGGCAACGACATCAGGCTGGGGTCGAACACGTCGGCAACAACATAGGCAGGGCCGGGCGCCAACAGCGGGTCCTGACGAGTCGTCGGCATGAAATTGATACGAGGAACTTCACGAGGGGCCGTGGCAAGTGAAACGCCCGAAACCCGAAAAAAAAGAAACATCGATCCGAATGCCACGATCGACCCGGTCAAAATCCACAGCATCAGTTGCCCTTGCGCGAAGGACAGCTTGGGGACGCGCCTCATGGCAACTCAGTTCGCCGGGCTCGCCGCAGGCCCCTCCGGCCGCGCGGCCATGTTGACCGTCGTAATGCCCGCCCGATTCGCGGCGCTCATGATCTCAGTCTCGGTTCCGAGGGAGACCTGCTTATCGGCCTTGATGATCAACTCGCGCACCCGCGTTTGTTGGACGGCCTCGCGCAACGTCTGCTCCAGCTTCTCGATGGGAACGGGTTGATCGTTAAAAAAGAGCAGATCATCCCGGGCCACGGTGACGACAAGCGTTTGGAAGTTGCCGGTCATCGGTGTGTTTCCACTCGCGGGCAGTGACACACCAAATCCCGACTGCATGACGAGGGACGAATTCAGGACAAAAAACAAAAGGAGCAAAAACACCACGTTCACCAATGGCGCGGGATCAACCATCCCCTTGGACATCTGGCAGTGCGTTTTGAACGTCATCGCATCTCCACCACTTTCGCCGACTGTTCGCCGCCTTCTTCCTTGCGGGCCAGATACTGGACCGTCTCATTGGCGGCTTTCTCCATGTCAAGCACGAGATTCTGCACACGACTGACCAGATAGTTGTACGCGATGTAACTGGGAATCGCCACAACCAGCCCGCCGGCTGTCGTCAGCAACGCCTGCCATGTTCCTCCCGCCAGTTGTCCCGCGGTGGTCGCTTGCGTATTCTCAATGACCCTGAAAACGCTGATAAAACCGCACACCGTGCCGAGGAACCCAAACAAGGGAGCGACTTGGGCAATAGTTACCAGCACGGGCAGGTTGCGCTCCAGCCGCGTCACCTCGGTGCGGGCCGTGTCTTGAACGGCCTCGCGAATCTCATCCCGCGAGCGATCGTGATTGACGACGGCGGCCATCACCACTTGGGCGACCGGACCCGGCGTGTTTTTGCAGGTATCGATTGCCTCACTGACGTTGCCACGCTTAAGGGAGTTCAGAATGCCATTGACGAAATCGTCGGTGTGAATCTGCGCACGATGGTAATGGAACAAACGTTCGAAGAAGATCCCGATGGCCAGCACCGCGCCGATGAGGATGAACCACATCAACAGACCGCCCTTTGCCATGATCGTCAACATATCTTGCCTTTGCTTACCTCAGAAACGGTTCACTTTCAACGATAAACCGAGCAAGTTGCGTGCTCAGAACAGGATCAAATGCTCGACGCGCAGTTTGCGAACGCGTTCCTCGAGCAACGCTTTCATATCGGGACACAGTTCCGCAAGTTTTTGGTAGAGAATGATGGCATCGCGCCATTGTTGCCGCTGCTCCTTGATTCCGCCAGCGGCCAGACCCGCCTTGCACATCCAGAAACGTTCGGGTGGCGCGTTCGGATCCGGCACGGCAGCTTCCTCATACACCGCCTTGCTGTACCACTCGAACGCATCCTCAAGTTTCGTCGCCTTCTCGAACGACCGCCCTATGTCATAGTACAATTGGTTGCGAAGCGCCGGGTCGCCCTCCCGGGCCGCGTCCAATGCCCGCCGATAGCTCGGAATGGCTTCGTCAAACCGGCCCAGTGTGAATTGCATGTCCCCTTTGCGTCCATACGCCTCGGACAAGAGATAGCAATCGGGAAAATCCTTGGTCAACGCATCGAATACGAGCAGCGCTTCGCCAAACTTGTTGAGTTCGCTCAGCGCGTCGCCTTCCCCGAACCGGGCGTCGCAGCGCCACCCGGAGTTGGGAAAATTCTTTATCAGCGCCGCGTACAATTCAATGGCTGTCGTGTAATCCTGGCGCAGATATGCGGCGCGGCCGCCCATGTACTGTGCGGTGTCGGCCAGCTTGCTGGTCGCGCAGTTCTTGACGAGGAACTGGAATTGTTCCTGCGCCTTGATGTAGTCCTTTTGCTTCATGTAGTAATCTGCCACCCAAAACTGGACGTCCGGCGCAAGCACGGATTCGGGAAACTTCTTCAGGAAATCATTGAATTCTGCCAGCGTCTTCTCGGCCTGACCTTTCTGCGCGTAGCACCAGCCGCGATTGTAAAACGCGCGCTGGCCCAGCTCGGTATCGGGCGCCGTGGCGATTAGCTTCTCGAATTCGACCGCCGCGTCGTCATATTTGCCCTCGCGTTGGAATGATTCGCCGATGGCCAGACCGGCCTTTGCCGCCCATTCACTTTGGGGATAGTTCGTCATCACCACTCGAAACGCGGCTCGGGCATCCGGTTCCTTGCCGAGGCCGCCGTCGATCACCCCGATGCCAAACTGCGACTCGGCCGCATGCACGCTGCTGGGGAACTGCTGCACGAGCGACTCGAATACATGTATGGCTGCCTCACCGTTATGCGTGCGTTGGTACGACTGACCGAGTTGGAACATGGCGCGGTCAAGAAGCTTGGTTTCGGGATACGTGCTGATCAACCGTTGGTAATCCGTAATCGCATCGGTGTACTGGCCGAGCGCGAATTCGGCATCCCCCATCTTGAACAGCGCCTCGGCAGCAATGGCCGGATCCGTGGCGAGCGCAGCGGCTTGGCGGAGATAGGGAAGCGCCTCGGACAGCTTGTCGAGCTTCCACGCACACCAACCCGCATTGAGATTGGCTTTGGCCACCAGCGGGCTCTGCGCGTATTTGTCGATCAAGTTGGCGTATTCCGGCAAGGCGTTGGTGAAATCGTTGCTGGTGAACAGGAGATCTCCAATCGTCATCTGAATTTCGTCGGCCAGCGGGTCGTTCGGCGTGGATTGCAGGTAGGCCTTCAATTTCGCCACGCCATCCGCCAGCTGCCCGGCCCGCACGTAGGATTCGCCCAGCTTGAGCATCGCCTCACGCTTCAGGCCACGGTCCTGCGCGAGCGCCAGCGCCTGAGAAAACGACTGGGCGGCATCGTTGAATTTCTGCCGACCCCAATACACCCAGCCTTCGCCGCGCCAGGCCTTGGCGGCCAGTTCGCCAGTCACGGGTTTGTTCGGGCTGGACTTGTAGGAATCGATGACGGCCCCGTAGCGCTTCAGCGCTTTGTCTGCCTGGTTCCGTCCCGAGAGTGATTCGCCCAGCCAGATGTCGGCGCGAAACGCCGCGCGTGTATTCGGATACTTGTTGACAACGCTGGCGAGGACGGTTTCCGCCTTGTCAAACTGCCGGAGCGCGAGATGGACCTGGCCGCGGAGGAGTTCCCCTTCCTGCGCCAGGTCTGCCTTGGGGCCGAGCTTGTCGAACTCATCCAGCGCCTGCATCGCCGGGTTGAAATGACCGAGCTTGAACCGGGCGAATGCGAGGCCGTACAGCGCCTGTGGTCGATAGGCGCTGTGGGGGTACTTTTCAATGACTTCCGAGTAACGCTGCTCGGCTTCGATGTAGCGTTCGCCCCGCGACTGCGCTTCGGCAAGCCAGAACCGAAAACCATCGGGACGTTTCTCGGTGGGCCACCTGGCCAACGCATCCTGCAAAGTCTTGACTGCGGCTTCCCACTTGCCTTGATTCAACTGCGCCTGTGCCAGGTCCAGTACCACGCCATCGGCGCGGTCCGAATCAGGGAATTGTGCCAGATACTCGACAAATTGCCGTTCGGCCAGATCGTTGAGTCCGTCTTTGAACGCAGCCTCGGCAACGCGGTACAGCCGGGTCTCGTCCGGCGCAGCCGCTGCGACGCGAAACATCTCGCCGCAGGACAGCAACAGCGCCAGAATGATGTACCACCTCCTCATACCACTCCTTCGACTCCAGTTATGACAGAATGTTCACCACGCCGCAAGAATTGAAGTCAGCAACACGCACGCCCCAGGGCCGCAGCAGTGGTGATCAGTCCCCGATCCAACCGTCTCGTTGTTCATTCAGCTCGGAATCTGTGCTGGAGGGCGTGCTGATCGAGAGCGGCTATGGTGACCAAATGTAGAGCTTTGCGTCGGGGACTTTGAGGCCGTTGCCTTCCCGCCGGTATCGCTGCTTCGGGAAGAAATCGGTCGGTGGGCTCAAAAGACAACTAGGCTGGAGCGAATTCTCGTGCCAGTAACTTTTTGAGAAACTGTCCCGTGTACGATTGCTTGTTGGCGGCCACCTGCTCGGGGGTGCCTTCCGCAACCACGCGGCCGCCCGCGTCGCCGCCTTCGGGGCCGAGGTCAATAACCCAGTCGGCGGACTTGACGACGTCAAGGTTGTGTTCGATGACGAGGACGGTGTTGCCGGCGTCACGGAGTTTGTTGAGCACTTCGAGCAGCTTGGCGATATCGGCGAAATGCAGGCCCGTGGTCGGTTCGTCAAGGATGTAAAGCGTGCGACCGGTGGCTTTCTTGGCCAATTCCGTGGACAGCTTCACACGTTGCGCTTCGCCGCCGCTGAGCGTGGTCGCCTGCTGGCCGATTTTCAGATAGCCGAGCCCCACTTCCTGGAGCGTCTGCAGAATATCGCGAATCTTTGGCACGGCGCGGAAGAATTCCTCGGCTTCATCGACGGTCAGGGCGAGAACATCGGCGATGTTGCGGCCCTTGTACGTAATCTCGAGCGTCTCGCGGCTGTACCGTTTGCCGCCGCACTGTTCGCACGTGACGTACACGTCCGGCAAAAAGTGCATTTCGATCTTGATGATGCCGTCGCCCTGGCAGGTCTCGCACCGCCCGCCTTTCACATTGAAACTGAATCGGCCCGGGCCGTAGCCGCGGACGCGGGCATTCGGCAATTGCGCGAACAGCGTGCGGATATGGTTGAACGCGCCCGTGTACGTGGCGGGATTCGACCGGGGCGTGCGCCCGATGGGCGATTGGTCGATGACGATCACCTTGTCGAGTTCTTCGAGGCCGAGAATCGCCTCGTGCGCGCCGGGGCGGTCCTTGGCGCGATAGAATTTTCGGAACAACGCCTTCCGCAGGATGTCGTCCACCAACGTGCTCTTGCCCGAACCGCTCACGCCGGTCACACACGTGAACAATCCGAGCGGGAAACGCACATCGATTTTCTTGAGGTTGTTCGCGCGCGCGCCGCGAACGGTGAGCCAACCGCGCTTCGGTGCGTGACGAGTTTTTGGCACGGGAATCTGCAATTCGCCGCGCAGGTAACGGCCCGTCAGGGACTTCGGCGACTCGAGGATGGTTGTCAGTGGACCCGCGGCCACGACGTAGCCTCCGTGTAACCCCGCCCCCGGGCCGAGATCGACGATGTAATCCGCGGCGCGAATCGTGTCTTCATCGTGCTCGACGACGATCACCGTGTTGCCGAGATCGCGCAACCCTTTCAGCGTATCGAGCAGACGATGATTGTCGCGTTGATGCAGCCCGATGCTTGGTTCGTCGAGCACATACAACACGCCCACCAGACCCGCGCCGACCTGCGTGGCCAGCCGAATCCGTTGCGCCTCGCCACCCGACAGCGTATCGCTCTGGCGGTCAAGGGTGAGATACGACAGGCCGACGTTTTGCAGGAACGTCAACCGTGAGCACACTTCCTTCACGATTTCGCCAGCGACTTTCTCTTCAAATTCCGACAACGGCAGCGATCCGAGGAAGACCAGAGCTTCCCCAATGCTCATGCGCGTCATGTCGATGATGGATTTGCCGCTGACCGTGACCGCCAGGCTTTCCGGACGCAGCCGCGCCCCTTTGCAGTCGGGACACTGCATCCCGACCATGAATTGTTGTAGGCGGTTCTTCGTAAATTCGCTATCGGTCTCCTCGTACAGCCGCTCCAGGTTCGGGATGACGCCCTCAAACACCTTGGTCATCTTCCGCCAGGCGCCCTTGCGCCAATACGTGAACTCGATTTCCTCGCCGCCGGAGCCGTGGAGCAATTCCTTTTGCACCTTTTCCGGCAAATCCTTGAACGGGATCTCGAAATCCACGCCATAGTGCTTCGCGAGCCCCCGCAAAAGCATTTTGTAATAGATCAGCAAGCGCCGCCCGCCGCGCCGCCACGCCGCGATGGCGCCACTGGCCACGGACTTGTTGCGGTCGGGCACGACCAGATCGGGATCGATGAACAGTTTGGTGCCAAGCCCGTGGCACGTCCGGCAAGCGCCGTCGGGCGAGTTGAATGAGAAATGGCGCGGCGTGAATTCCCCGTAACTGATCCCACACTCGGGACAAGCGTTCTGGCTGCTGAAGAGCCGCTCGGACCACGGCACGGTCACGGGCGTGGTTGCCGTGCGGTACAGCACCATCAACAGACCCGAACCCCATTTCAGCGTCGTCTCCACGGAGTCCGCGAGGCGCGCCCGCGTCTTGGGGGCGGCAATGAGACGGTCGACAACCAACTCGATGCTGTGGTTGCGGCGCTTGTCGAGTTTCACCGGCTCGGTCACGTCGAGAATCTCACCGTCCACCCGCGCCCGCACGAACCCTTCACGTTTGATGCGGGCGAACACGTCGCGAAACTCGCCTTTGCGTCCGCGGATGAGCGGGGCGAGGAGCATCAGCTGGGTGCCCTCGCCCAACCCAAGGATTTGATCGACAATCTGGCTGGTGGTTTGGGTGGTGATCGGTCGCCCGCAGCGGTAGCAGTGGGGCTTGCCGATGTTAGCGAAGAGCAACCGCAAATACTCGTAGATCTCGGTCGTGGTGGCGATGGTGGATCGTGGATTGTTACCCGCAAACCGCTGTTCGATGGCGATGGCGGGAGACAGGCCCTCAATGTAATCGACGTCGGGCTTCTGGAGTTGCTCCAGGAATTGGCGGGCATAGGCTGAGAGGCTTTCGACGTATTTTCGCTGGCCTTCGGCGTAAATCGTGTCAAAAGCGAGACTCGACTTCCCCGACCCACTCAACCCTGTCACCACTATCAACTTCTCACGGGGGAGATTAAGATGGATGTTCTTGAGGTTGTGCTCGCGCGCGCCGGCAATAATGATGGTGTCTTTAGACATGGCTTAAACCGCCAAAATCTGGAGGTTCTCAAAGTTTTCACTCTAGCACGGGCAATTTCCTTATCCTAGCGAAATCCCCTCGGAACCCGCTGGCATATCACCTGCTCAAGGTATGGGCGTCGTGGTTTGCGCCACGCAAGGAAACAATGAACCCAAGGGAAACAGGGATACCATGGATGCCTCCGCAGCAGAATTTGAACAAGGCGTTATGAAGCACAACGGTAAACAGTCGGAACAGTTGCAGAAGCAGATGGAAGCACTGTACCAGAACCTGCGCACGGTCCGCCACTCCATCAACAACAACGTCGCCGTCATCATGGCGATGGCCGAATTGACCCAGCGCAACCCGGCCCAGTGCCAAAAACTCAGCCAGCTCTGCCTCGAAAAGGCCCCGCAGATCGCGGCGACCATCGGCGGCTTTACCGAGCTGTTTGAGGGCGCCGTCAGCCTCCAGGAAGAACTGGATAGCCAGGTCCCGGCTCCGCAGAACTCATAGCCAATGCGGCCGAGCGCCACGTGGCTGCCCGTCGGGCGCGCGCCAGCAGGGGCCACAATCGCGCATGGGACAGTAATTCTGTGAGCACAACGAAAGGCAATTCCGAGGACAACGCGCACGAGCAAGTGCGCGATTGGGAAAAGGTGAACCGGCTCAAAGCCGAGTTTCTGGCCAACGTCAGCCACGAACTTCGCACCCCCATCCACGCGATCATCGGTTATACTGAATTGCTGCTCGACAGCGTTTACGGCCAGATCACCGACGAACAGGAAGAGGCCGTTGGTTTCATCCGCGAAAACGCCCAGGACCTCCTCAGTCTCGTCAACAATCTCCTCGATCTTTCCCGCATCGAAAGCGGTCGCGCCGACCTGATTCTCCAATCGTTCGACCTGCGCGACCTCATAAGCGAGGTGATCGGCCAGCTCAAACCCATCGCCGATGGCAAGCACAACACGCTGACTTCGGTCGTGCTCATCGACCATCCCGTCATTCGCACTGACCGCGGCAAACTGAAACAAATCCTCATCAATCTTGTCGGCAACGCGATCAAGTTTACCGACCACGGGAAGGTGACCATCGCCATCGCGGCCGACCCGAATACCAAGTCGGGCGAGAACGGCTCTGTCCCCCGGGTCTCCATCTCGGTGCAGGATACCGGTGTCGGCATTCCCACCGACAAACTGGGACGGATCTTTGAGAAGTTCTATCAGGTGGACAGCTCGGCGCACCGTTCGCATGAGGGCACCGGCCTCGGTCTCTACATCACCAAACAGTTGCTCGATCTTCTCGCGGGGCGCGTGGACGTTCAAAGCACACCCGGCAAGGGCACGACGGTTGCGATCTCCGTTCCCCACAATTTCGAGGAAATTGGAGGCATTCAACGCCTGCGCTCGCGGATTGCCGCCGCCAGCTCCGCGGTGCCGTCGACGGGCGGTGACGAAGAGCGCCTCGTGCTCGTCGTCAGCGAGCAGCCCGACATTGCCCGCATCCTGGCGGCTGGACTCGGTTCGCGTGAATATCATGTCCGCACCGCGCGTGACGGCGAAGAGGCCATGGCGCTCGCCGTCAAGCTGCACCCGTTGGTGGTTCTCCTCGACGCCCACGCCTCCTCGCCTGAACTCTGGTCGCTGTTCCAGGAGTTGAAAACCAAACCCGAGACCAAGAACATCCCCATCATTTTCCTGTCCAACGACGCCACGGGTAGCGTGGGGACGCCATTGACGGTCGCCACCGCGCCCACCCCGCGCGACGTGTTGCGCAGTGTCCGCGCCGCCACAACCAACGGCAGGAAGAACGTGCTCATTGTGGACGACGAAGAGAGCTTTCGTGACGTGCTCAAGTGCATCCTGGATGGAGAAGGTTACCAGCTTCACGAAGCGGCCACCGGACGGGAAGCCATCGCGAAGCTGGAAGCCGACAAGCCCGACCTGGTGCTCCTCGATTTGAACCTGCCCGACACGGATGGCTGGGGTGTCATGCAATACATGACGCAACACCCCAAGTTCAAGGACGTGGAAGTGCTGATCATCTCGGGTCTGATGCTCAACGAGCGCGAGACCGCGGAAATTGAGACCCGAGAGTACGAATACATTTACAAGGGTGAGTTCAAGGTGGACCACGTGCTGGAAAGGGTCGCGGACCTCCTGGAGGTGAACTAACCATGCCGACCCTCTTGCTGGTGGAGGACAACCTCCACATTCAACGGATTTTCCAAGACAAGCTTCAGCGCGAGGGCTTCCGGGTCACGACGGCTAACGATGGCGCCGCGGGTTTGGAACGCGCGGCGGAAACTCATCCCGACGTGATCTTGCTCGACATCATGCTCCCGAAGCTGGACGGATTCCAGGTGCTCACGAAACTGGGTGAGGACCCGGCGCTCCGCAACATCCCCGTGTTTATTCTGTCGAACCGCGCCGGCAGCAACGACGTGCAGCATGCCGCTTCACTCGGCGCACGCCATTTCTTCGCCAAGGGTACCTCCAAACTCCAGGACATTGCCCTTCACCTGCGGGCGGCATGCAGACTGAAGAAGATCCTCCTTTTCACCAGCAGCGCCCAGACCGCCGCGCCCATCATGACCGCAGTCGATCACCCGCAAGTGCTCTGCTCCGTTGTCACCGTGCTGTTGGAAACCGTCGGCGCCGCCGAACGCGGCACTCCCGACATGATCATCATCGACGGTCGCGCGCCGAATGCGTTCACCCTTCTCCAGCAACTCAAAACGAATCCCCAGGCCAGGACTGTCCCGCTCATCGCGATCCGGGACCACACCCAGACACAACATCGCCTCGACGAATTCATCGACAGCGACCGCATTGATACCGACCTCCGGCCTCTTGTGTTAAAAAGATTGGGGCTGACAGAACCGGCCGCAACGACGCCGTCTCATACGGAGCCGGCCATCGCGTCCGTGTAGACGTCACACCGACGCGTACGACAAGTCGCTCTTTGCGTTCAGCTCCGGGCCCGGCGACCAACGCCACGCCGATGAGCGAAAGCCAGCGCGCAAAGGCCCACGCCCACCAGCCAGAGAGAGCCGGGTTCTGGAACCACGAGTTCCCGGCATGACCAGTTGGACTTGCATCCCCAATCCGTGAGTTCGGGACCCGAACCGTAACACTCGACGGTCCACTGCCACGTATTCGGATTCTGCAGGTTCGCAACCTTATAAGTAATGAAGCTGTCGACGCTCCAGCCGGGGAGCGTATTACCCGGGCCACTCGACGTGTTACCACTTCCGTAGTTCTCGCCGTTCACGTAACCAAACCCGAAGTAACCGGGTAGGATATCCTTCCCTCCCGTCGGAGTAAACTCTACCGTGCTGCCACATTGCTGAAGTTGCAGGGACGTGGAGAAGTCAAGGACATCAAAGCTATCTTCAAAATCCCACCGCCCCGATGGCGACGCGAAATCTCCTCCACCGATTGGCCCGGTGCCGCAGATTGTCAGCGCGAACGACGTCGCGGAATCGCTGGACCACGTCACGGCCGCGAAGGTGCTCGACGCAACACAGGCAAACGACACACTCGAGCTCAGCAGGATTAAATGCAGATTTTTCATAAGTCAGATTCGACGGTCCCCTTTACAACGTTGAGATTACTTGTTAGTGGTGGGGGAATTGAAGACGTTCGGTCTCACCCGGCGACGGTATACCAAACTCAGGAAGAAACAACACAGCGCCTGTATCGCAGTTTATAGGTCCCTATTCCCCTACCACAAAACTACAGTGAGCCCACCTCAGGCTCGCGATGATAATAGCACACCTTGCCCTTTGTATCAAGTCGAGGCCAAACAAGCTGCTCGTGAGGGAATTTGCAAATGCTTTTATGGCGCTGTAACCATCTGCCGCTTAGGCACTAACCACTCATCCCACCCCGGCGAGCTGGTCTCCGCCAAAAAAAATCAGCAACATGACCCGCTGCCGAAAACCTTGGACACTGCCTCTGTTTCGCCAGCCCGACGCGCCAAGCACCACCGTGGAGTTGTCGGTCACGTGGCGACGCGCCGAGCTCTGCCAGAGGGCAGCGACGATGCACTCCGCGTCGCGATTCGCTGTCCCCTTTGAAATTGACCCCACAATTTGGACGCAGTATTCTCATCCGCGGAGGAGGTTGGAGTGGCAACCTCCCCCAAGTTGGGTTGTGGGAAGCAGGGAAGGTCGGTTGAATTCAAAGAGTATTTTTTTGTCGTTGGTGATGGCACTCGGATTTCTGCGGCCTGCGCATTCCCAGATCTATTTCGTCTCCACGCCCGTGAATGGTTACGTCCAACTCGCTGTCGAAGACGCGGCGGGCTCCACGTCGGCTTACGGCTCGGGCAGTGCCGGGTTTGGCACCCTCAACGACACCGTGTATCTCGACCTGAATGCCGACACCATCCGCGAAGTCGGCTCGGTGTCGCTCGGAGGAAACTGCGGCTTTACGTTTAACGATGGCCGGATTGTGGCCGGGTCCAATGGCCTCCAATCGGTAGACGCCAACGTCACCGTCAACCTGACCGTCCCGAGCGTTTTGTCCTTCGACACAGGCGTTCAACCGTTGCTCTGGGTTCCCGCTATCCAGAGCTATGAATTTACCGCCTCCCTCGGATCGGTCCCGGTCACCGGCACCTATTCTGTCGCGACCGGAGGCCAGACGTACACCGGATCGTTGAGCTACAATCTGTTTACGGGAATGCTCCTGCTGTTTCAGCAGGTCTCCACCTCGAGCTATCCGGCCTTCATCACCCTGACCGGCCTCCACGGTGGCGAACTGCAGCACCCCGGCCCGCAACTGGTCTATTTCACCGCGTTGAACGGGCTCAATATCGAACTCCATGCGGGCGAGCAGGACGGCACATACGGTTACGGCTGGAACCTCAAACCCATGGAGATTGAGGCTGAACTCATTCCCGAGCCCAGCAGCCTCGCACTCCTGGCTCTGGGCGCCTGCACGCTCACCGCGCTCCATCGCCGGCGTCGCCGCTTGGCCTTCCGCAACTCAACCTGCCTGTGAATGTCGGGGGCTATGCCGGTCGGGATGCCCGTCGTCTGCCACAACCGGCTAATTCCCTGTTGTCAGCACTACCCGAAACCGGGCCTTGCCGCTCATCATGCGCTCATACGCTTCGGCGGCTCGCTCCAGCGGATAGACTTCATTCATCGACCGCACGCCGCTGAGCGCGCTGAAGGCCAGCGCCTCTTGTGAATCAATCGACGTGCCGGAATACCAGCCCTTCACCGACCGCCGTCCCGTAATGAGCAGGCCCGGAGACACCTCGATCGACTTGGGAGCACCGACGACCAGCAACGTCCCGTTCACGCCCAGACCACCCAGCGCTGCGCTCATCGCGTCGCCGTTGGTCACCGTCGCAAGAATGATTTTGGCGCCGCCCAGCTTCGCCAGTTCCGCCGCCGGATCCTGCGTCTGGCTGTCGATGTAATGCCACGCACCCAGTTTTCGGGCCAGCGGTTCCTTGTCCTTGCCTCGGGCGATGCCCACCGTCTTGAATCCCATCTTTGCGGCGAACTGCACGCCCAAATGACCGAGTCCGCCGAGGCCGAGAATGGCGACGACATCTCCCGCTCGCGCCCCGCTGTTTCGCAGAGCGTTGAATGTCGTGATTCCCGCGCACATCAGCGGCGCCGCCTCCACACCCGACAACTCGTCGGGGACCGCCGCCAGCGCTTCGATGGGTGCGATCATGTAATCGGCGTACCCACCGTCGTACGTGATGCCCGTAACCTGCAGGGCCTCCTGACACGCAAAGAAATCGCCGCGTCGACATGAATCGCACCGCCCGCAGTGTCCGCCATGCCAACCCACTCCCACCCGCCATCCAACCGTCCAGCCCGCCACGCCCGTCCCGACCGCATCCAGTACACCGACCACCTCATGCCCCGGCACGCGCGGATACTGAAGCCCCGGCCAACGGCCCTCCTTCGCCAACGAATCGCTGTGGCACACGCCACACGCCTGTACCTTGATTCGCACCGTTCCCGCGCGCGGCACCGGTATCTCGCGCTCCACCAGTTCCAACGGCCCGCCCGCCTTCGCCACCTGTACCACTCTCATCTTCGCCATGATTGCCCCCAATTTCAGCCTGTTGCCGCATCCACTTCCAGTTCATCCAACCGTTCTTCAATCGTCACCGCCGTGGACTGCACGCGGCATAAGTTCGCATACAAACCGCCGAGGGCCATCAGTTCTTCGTGCGTGCCGCGTTCGATGATATGACCAGCTTTCAACACGAGAATTTGGTCGGCGTTGCGCACCGTCGATAGCCGGTGCGCGATGACGAAGCTGGTGCGGTGCGCCATCAACCGATCGAGCGCTTCCTGAATCAGTTTCTCGGTCGCGGTATCCACACTCGCGGTCGCCTCGTCCAGAATCAGAATCGGCGGGTCTTTCAGCAACGCCCGCGCGATGCTGACGCGTTGCTTCTCGCCGACGCTGAGCTTCACGCCGCGCTCGCCCACGCGCGAATCGTATTTCTCAGGCAACCGCATGATGAACTCGTGGCAGTTCGCGGCTTTTGCGGCCTCGATCATCTCCGCCTCGCTCGCGTCCAGCCGGCCATACAAAATGTTCTCGCGAATCGTGCCGTTGAACAGAAACGCCTCCTGCGACACAATGCCAATCTGTTGCCGCAACGATTCGAGCGTCACCTCGCGAATATCCTGTCCATCGATGAGAATCTGGCCCTGCGTTATATCGTAGAAACGGGGCAACAGATTCACAATCGTGCTCTTGCCGGCGCCCGTCGGGCCGACCAACGCGACCGTCTCGCCGGGCCGGGCGTGAATGTTGATTCCGTTCAGCACTGTGAGCTTCGCCCGGTACTCGAAGCCCACATCTCGAAACTCGACCTCGCCCCGCACGCGCCCATGGACGGAACCCTCACCCTGACCCTCTCCCTTGGAACGGGAGAGGGAAACGAATTCCGGTCTCCTCTCCCCTGGGGGGAGAGGATTAAGGCGAGGGGCTGGTTCTGTGTCTCGTCCCAACTCACTTGCGCCAGTCTTCTCCCCGACCTCGACGGTCGCATCGAGCGTATCGAACAGGCGCTCGCCCGCCGCCCGCCCCGCCTGGAACATCTGGTTCAACCCGTGCAAGGATCGTATAGGGTCGTAAAACATGCCGAGATACACCAGGAAACCGACAAACTGTCCCAGCGTCAGCTGAGCCGCAATCACCGCGCGTCCGCCGAACCACAACACGATGACGTATCCCAACGCGCCCGAAAACGCCATCGCCGGCGAATAAATCGACCACGCGCTCATCACTTTCAGCGTGGCCGTGCGAAGAGCACCCGCCTTGCCCTCAAATCTCGCCAACTCGTGGACTTCCCGCCCAAATCCCTTGATCTGGCGAATCCCCTGGAGGTTATCGAGCAATAGTGCGTTCAAGGCCGAGGTCGCCTGACGCACGAGCCGATAGCGTTTGTGCGCCGTCGTCGTGTAAATCAATCCGCCCGCCGCCAACAACGGGAGTGGCACAATCGCCAGTACGGCCAGATGTGCGTTAAACCGAAACATCATGTAGCCCACACCCATAATCGTCAGCAGCGCGACCGTGCCCTGTTCGATGCCGTCAATCAGCACGCGCTCGACGGCGTTGACATCGTCGATCACGCGCGTCATCAAATCCCCCGAAGCGCGCTGGTCGTAATACTTGACCGATAGCCGCTGGAGCTTGTCGTACAAATCCCGCCGCAAATCGAAGATCACCCGTTGCTCGAAACGGTTGTTGAGCTGGAGGCGCAAAACGTTGAACAAGTCGCGCAGAAAAAACGAGGCGAGCACAAGTCCCGTGAACAGCCCAAGCAAATTCCCGCGCCTTGCCGAGATCACCTCGTCAATGAACAGCTGGGTCAACTTCGGAAACGCCAGGCCTGCCAGCGTCGAGACAACGGCGCAGGCGATTGTGCCAATGGCAAAACGCGGGTATCGGCGGATGTAGACGAAAATGCGCGCAAAAATCTCCCACGCGCCCCGTTTCCGCGCGACCATCGTCTCGTCGTTCTCGGTGTCGTGGTGAGCCATTCGGTTTAGATTACCCAAGCCGCCGAATGGTTGCACGAGGTAATTGAGTTCTTACCGGTTTTCGGTTTCAACCGGACGCCTGTTCCACCAGTGTGAACTCGCCATGAAAGTTTCCCGTTTGGTCGGTAAATGACCCGGACCATCGGCTGGCTGATATCGCGTTTATTGACGCGCACGGCCGCCAGGTGGGGACTGGGGGCAGCTCCTTCGGTTCAGCCATCCGCACGTACGCGTTCCAAGAGGATATACCGTCCAATCTGCAACTGTACGTTTATCTGGCCGAGCCCGCCGCGATCAGGGCCATTCCCGTCAAGATCGAAAACATCGAACTGCCGTGAACGGCCGATTGCGCCGCGACGGATGAAAGACCGCGCTGCGTGCCGGCGACCAGGGCCGGGGCAAGTGCAATGCCGCTCTGCCTTACTTCCCGTTGAGCCAGTCGACCACCTTGCGGGACTCGTTGCCGAACAACACGCGGACCGCGATCCGGATTTCGTCGTGAGATCCGGAGGAACGATGCCATCGTTGCTTGAGCGACCGAAACCACGGGTCGTACGGCCTGATGGTACAATACACGGCGCGTCGTTCGGCGACCCTGGGCGTCCGGCTGCCCGACAGGAGCTTCCGCATCTGGTCGAGCTTGATCGGCTTCGACGTGAACGCCTCGGCAGGCATGCCAAGACGGTAGGCGATGGATTCAATTCCTTTCAACGAAGGCACGCGATTGCCGGAACTGAAATCGCTCACGGACCCCTGGCTGATGCCGAGTTGCGCGGCGGCCTCCATCTGCGTCCAGTCCGCCGCCGTCAGCAGCATGCGGAAGTTGGCCGTGAAGAGACGGCGGGAATCGGAATTTGATTTTACTCTTGACATGGCTATCCCCTTTCGATATACGGAGTTACGATATGGCGTATGTGTGCTTGCATCGGCTAGCTATGGAGCCAACCATAATCCCGGCGCAAATTCAAGCACGAAACGACGATGGTTTAAATTCCGATAGCCTCTTGGTCGACAACGTCTGATAAGCGACGTCACGATGAGAGCCAAGCGCGGGAAATTGCCGAGGTCGGGGCCGTCCGTTTTCCGACAGTTGTGGTTCATCCAGATGAACCCCTCGCCCATCAATGGCGAAGTTCATCTGCGCATGGAACGGCCAGGGGCGTGGGTGTGCGTGGCTGACGCATCAGAACTGATCACTTGCTCCGTCCAAAAAGTCCACAACCTCTGCGAAGAAGGAGCGCTGGAATGGCGATGGCTCGACCACAAAGGGTCCGGCGGCAAGAAACTCGTTCTGGTTGACTCGATCCAGCGCTATATCACGAAAGGCTCCTAGGACCAGACCGTCCCACGAATAACCCGCGCGACGCCGGCAGATTCTACGGCGTCTGCCCCCCCGCCCACAAACTCGCCCCGCAACCACGCGCGCGCGCCGTCCGGCGACTCGGGCTCTCCCGACGGTCACACTGTGACCGTGCTGGCCAATATTCGTGCTTTGACACCGGTTCGACAAACTGTCGCCTCGGAGATGCCGCCTATGCCATCGTGTCAACGGCGTCGATATCACCAACGCGCCTGTTCTTCGTGCAATCTCCTTCGGATGAGGGCCTTGCATCTCCACATGAAACAGATCCATCGCGCTGGCATTTTCCATGCAGTATCAACGTTGTGGTGGTATATTATGATGAAGGGTAAGGTGTATGGGTCAACATGTGCTGAGAATCTCCACTCCGGTGTTCCGGGCGTTGCGACAACGAGCCCCCCTGTTTACAGCCTGGTCTGACGAGAAACCGGGTTCCACGCAACAAATTGTCGTCGACGACGACGTCTACAACGAAATCATCGACCGGGCCATTGCCAAACGAAAAACAATCGATGACGTTTTCCTGGAAGCCTGTGCGAGAAACTGTGGACGTTCCTGACCCGGGCAACCGGCCCGGATAGAGGCGCGGAACCGCTCCGTCATGGAGTTTCGCCCACACGGAGATAGACGGCATCAGAGAGCGCGACGAAACTGGGGGGGGCACCAGACACAAACGGAGAGCCGAGGCTCAACTCGCCCATTTGAACTCCCCGAACCGCTCCCAGGTGCGGCTCACCGCCTCCCGGCACCCTGCCCGCCGAGAGAGCTTCACGGTAATCCCGCGCCAGTCGGGCCGCGTTAGAAGTTGCGGCCTCTGCTCCGGTTCTCTCCATCCAGCACGACATTGACGTAGCTCCCAAACGCTGGTACAAGTGCGTCGTTGCCGCCGTGGCGGAATTGGCAGACGCGCTGGACTCAAAAGACATTCTTCACGATTTTTGCTCCGGTTAGCTACAGGATGCTTGAAGCCTCTGTGCTTACATACGCCAGTGTTTATATGACTTTGCAGGCTGTCATTCCTTACGCTGGGTTTAGCGTGAATACTCCTGTGTTTTTCAATCGGGTTGCAACCACGGGTTGCAACCAAGGATTGTAATGTCGCAGGCAACTGCCACAGAATGTTGCTTGGTGCGTGTGTACCGCATCGAGATTCGGGACAAAGACGTTTCGACGATCAAGGCGACGTATGAACCCGTCGAAAGACCTCGGATTTTATATTCCCACCGAGGATTTCAGCCTTTGTTTGCTACAAGGCACGGTGGATTTTGCCGACCATTAGTGAACCTCGACTCTGTGGTCAACCGACAAGCTCCCGATTTGGATTTGTACGGTAGTACTTTCTCCCAACCGGCGATGGAGCGCGAGCGTGACTCTTAGGCGCGATCCTCCATGGCGGACCGAGCGCGGTCACACGTGCAGGCGCGGGCGACAGGGGCACAACGTTGACGGCGCGAGCGAGCCATATACTGGAGGCGCAAGGCACGCCGCTAACCCTGGAGACAGCGAGTAGCACAATCGTGTCCGTTCCCACCTTCACCGACCGAAGACTTCAACACGTGTCGTGAGAGGGCGGGGGAGTACCGGTCAGGAGCCGTCGGGAGAGTCGCGTGTGACAGTCGCGCAACTTTGTGAAAGGTTTCACGATTTATCTTGCAAGTGGCAACCAGATTTAGTAGCAGCAGAATTGGACTAGGCGAATGCGGTTGCGGTGGGCAGCTTCCGCAACCGCACTCGAAACGCTGGAGTGGCAGTGAGGCGGGGGTTCGGATGATGACTGAAGTCACCGAGGCAGGGCGAGGTAGCCAGCAGACCGTATCACTGAGCAGAAGTACTATCCCCGGATCACGGTTCTCCCACGGTCAATACGCCAAGGAGTGCTCAGTGACCGATTTTGATTCCGAAGAACATTGAACAGAGAGAAGTGAACGTCGAGTACGAACCGAACGATAATCGAGTAAAGCGAAACAATATAGCGTAGATGTTCTCTGGTTTGGAAAGGTGTTTTTCATACGGGTTGTTCGCCAGGATTGTCGGTAGGTGGGGTAGTTAGCTGCAGGACCCATGAGCCGTGGGCGAGTTGGTGGCGGCCGTGCAA
>Ga0182027_10002547_pt1 | contig 29403 bp, 21 predicted proteins | sample 712E1DmetaG_FD_121300 | JGI IMG/M metagenome (GOLD analysis project Ga0182027, IMG submission 121300) | Permafrost microbial communities from Stordalen Mire, Sweden - 712E1D metaG (Illumina Assembly) | ecosystem: Environmental > Terrestrial > Soil > Wetlands > Permafrost | place: Sweden...
CCTGGCCCTCGATAATATTGCTGATATCACCGCCGGAAATAGCCGTGCGCAGTGTGCCGGCAATCTGTGCCGGGGTGATGCCGCGGAGCTGCATTTCCGGCGGCTTCAGTTTGAAAGTAAATTCACCGGGGCTCAAAGAAAGAGAGGTCTTGATATTGACCGTGCCGGGTATGGCCGCCAGAAGATCTTTGTATTGATTGACCAGCTGCTCCAGCCTGACCAGATCATCGCCGCTGAAATGTACCTCGAAATCCGCTCCCGCCGGCGGCCCGCCACTGAGCTCTTCCAGAGTGATGGTGGCGCCTTTGACCGTGGCCAGTTTTTTGCGCAGTTCCTGGGCGTAGACATAGGATTTTTCCTTGACCGGACGCTGGTCTTCCGGCCAGAGATTGACGGCGAACTGGGCCTTGTTGCTTTGGCCGCCGCTGCCGGCTCCGCCGCTTAACAACCCGCCTCCACTCATGTTGACACCGGCCGCACCGACTGTGACCGAGAAATGCTGGATTTGTTTCTCGCCCAGCAAAATCTTTTCTACCTGGTCGGCTATTTTTTGGGTTTCAGATACGACCAAACCCGGCGGCCCCTCAATGTTGATGTACATCAGTTCCTGATCAGAAGGGGAGATAAATTCGGACTTCAGTATGCCGCTGGCGGGCAAAAAGGCCGAGGCCAGGAAAATTAAAATTATGATTATAACCAGAATATAGGAACGCAGTTTGCTTTTCAGAAAACCGTTTAAAAGTTTTTCGTAGGAGGGCATTATTTTTTCCAGCTTGACCAGCCCGCCGGTAGCTTTCACCCACCAGTTTTTCTGTGCTTCCGCGGAATAATGATGGCGCAGTTTTTCCTTTATTTTTTCCGGCAGGGCCTGCTCCTGCAAAAGCAGCGTTTCATTTTCGGCCAGATATTTTTTCAGGGAGGCGCGATAGGAAAGAAGCAGGGAAATAACCAGAAAAAGCAGCACAGCAGCCAGAATGACGGCGACGACGGAGCCCTGCAAAGCGGATATTAAAGCCCAGACAAAAAGAGCAACCAAAATCAAAATGGCAACTTTGAAGCTGTTTTTGGTCGGGCGGAATCTTTCCAGAATGGCGGCCATCGGGTGGTTGATGGTGATGGCGATGATGGTGGAAGCGGCCAAAGTGAGGGAGGTGGTGATGGGTATGGAGCGGATGTACTGGCCGATGATGCCCGTGGCCAGAATCAGCGGTAAAAAGGCACAGATGGTGGTGAGGGAAGTGGTCAGAATGATGGCAAAAAAATCCTTGAAAACCAGCAGCACCGCCTCTTCCGGCGTGAACTTGCCGGTACCCATGTATTGCTTGGTGGCCTGCACGACAACAATGGCGTCATCGACCAGGAGGCCGAGGGAAAGTATCAGGGAAAAAAGTGAAAGAAAATTGAGCGTCTGACCGGCAATGACCATCAGACCGAAGGTAGAGGCGAAAACTAAAGGAATGACTATACCGGCGGTGAAAGCCTCCTTCAGGCCGACGAAAAGAAATAAAATGATGGTAACCAGAATGATGGTATTGAGGGCTTCGTGGCTTAAATTATCGAAATCCTGGCGGATGATCTTGGACATGTCATAGGTAGTCTCGATAGACAAGTTCTGCGGAAAAGTGTCTTTTTTCAGCGCCTCGATTCTGGCTTTGCCGCCGTCGATCAGTTCGATGATGGAATAACCGGTTTTCTTGGTGATGCTAACGGAAATAGCATTCTGCGGCTCGCCGCCGGCTATGGAAAAATGGGTGGTGGAATTGTTTTCGGCGGCGCGTTCCACCACGTCAGCCACATCTTTCAGGTAGATAATAGAATTATCAAAGGTGCCAATGGGCAGATCGCGCAGCTGGTCAGCATTCTGAAATTTTCCGTCCAGGCGCAGTGAATATTCAAATTTGCCGACGTCGAGAGTGCCAAGCGGCAAAGTAAGGTTATTGGCCCGTATGATGCCGTTGATCTGATCCATGGAGAGGCCGTAAAGATCGAGCTTCTGCGGATCATAGGTCACACGGATTTCGGTCTGGTCGCCGCCGCTAATCTGCACGTCACTGGTGCCGGGGAGTTTGAGCAATTCATCTTTCAGGTCATTGGCATAACGACGCAGGGTGAAATTGTCATAGGGACCGGTCAAAACCATGGTCCAGACCGGATAATTGCTGAAGGATACTTCACTGACCACGGGATCGGAAGCGTCGGCTGGCAAATCGGCTTTGAGGTTGGAAACAGCGTCGCGCAGCTTACGGATGGCTTCCTGCAAATCCTCGTCGGCGTTAAATTCCACGGAGACGGTGGCAAAAGAATTGAGGGCAGTGGAGGTGACCGTTTTAACACCGGAGAGATTGACGATCTTATTTTCTATTTTTTTAACCACCAGTTCCTCCACGTCGGAGGGACTGGCGCCAGGTAAACTGACCGAGACAATACCGTAAGGTATTTTCACTTCCGGTGATGATTCCAGCGGCAGCAGATTGAAGGAAAAAATTCCCCAGAGCAAAATTCCCATGATGAAAAGGAAAATCACGCGGACATTGGTCAGCAGGAAGTTGAGGAATTTATTGGCTTTGGCCGGATCGAAAGAAAGCTGGCTCAGATAAATGGAGTCGGAATTTTTTTTCTGATCTTCTTTTTGGGGGTCTGGGTTGTTCATTAATTTGAGGAATTTACTACGCTGATGGCCTGACCGTCAGTAAGATTTTTGGCACCGGTCAGAATGACCTCGGCGTCAGCCGGCAGGCCGGAAAGAATTTCAATCTGGTCACCGGAAACCTGGCCGATTTTCACATCAATTTTCTTGGCTTTGCCGTTATCGTTGACATAAACAAACTGATTTTCGGTACCGATGATGACGGCATCCAGCGGCAGATAGCTGACACCGCCGGCTTTGGAAGAGGCCGTGAGCGGCAGTTTGACATTCAGGGTTTGATTGTTTTTGAAAAAGATATTGGGCAGACCAAGGGTGATATTGACCAGTCTGGTCTTGTCATCAACTTGCGGGGAAATAGATTTAACCGGAACATCAATCAGATGTCCGGCCAGCTCGATCTGAGCGGGTGAGGAGGTGGAAATTCTTTCGGCGGTACTGATGTCTACGCCAACCGTCAATTCAAAACTCTTGGGATCGATGATTTCAGCCACCGGCAATTGGGGGCTGACGGAAAGTCCCGGATACTGATCCAAAACGGTGAGCACGCCCGAGATGGGAGCTTTGACCTGCAGGGCGGAAGCCTGACTGCCGGCCAGCTCGACATTGAGCTCCGCCAGTTTCACGCCGTTGGCGGCGCTTTCCAGAGCGGCGTCCAGCTGCACCTTGGTGGCATTGTAGGCCTGCTGTGCCAACTGCAGAGCGTCGCTGGAATCACCGGTGTAACCCAGTTTGGCCTTGGTGGATTGCAGATTGAGATCGAGCACCTTGGCCTGACTTTCGCTTTGCGCTATCTGTCCCTGAATCTGATCCACACCGATATTGGCACCGTTTTGCGCAGTACTATAGCCGTAACGGGCTTTATCGATAGCGGTGTAAAGGTCCTCAATGCCCTTGTCCTGGGCGTCCAGGGCAGTCTGCAGTTTGGCGATGTTGTCCTGCAGGGCGGTTATCTGTGGATCGGCAGGGTTGGGCAGCTGTTGCTGCAGATTGGTCAGCTGATCCTGCAGATCGTTGATCTGGCGCTGGGTGCGCGAACGATCATCCTGCGCGGCGTTTAATGTGTAAATGAGAGAATCGATATCCTGTCCGGCTTTATACTGGTCGCGGCTGTTTTTGTCCTGGGTGTTATTGAGCGAGTCCTGGAGAATGGACAGCGAGTCAGCCAGGGCATTTTTATTCTGTTCGATGACATCCAGGTCAGTGGCAATGGCAGACTCCTGGTTGGTAGCGCTTTGCAGCTGCAGGCCGGCGGTTTTCAGCGTTTCAGCGCTGGTTTTTTGCAAATCGGCATAGGAAGCTTTGGCATTGGCCAGAGTGGTTTGGGCAATCTGCAACTGGGTCTCGGCGAGGGGGGTGGAGAGATTGGCGCCGGTTATTTCCAGGATGGTGTCACCTACATTGACATAATCACCTTCCTGAAAATTGACTTTTTTGACGGATCCGGAAGTCAGAGGATAGATGCTGATCGTACCTTTGGATTTGACGATGCCGATAGTTTCAAAATAAGCGGAGTTCTGGGAGCCGAGCCTGGTAGTGGTAACTTCCGGCAAATCGGATGAAGATGTTGCTGAGGTGGAACTAGTAGACTGATCCTGATTCTGATTCGGTGCGACGTTGACAGTGCTGCTATCGGGAACCGCTTTTTGGTCCAGATGCTGATTGAAATAATTATTTAAATACCAGGCCAATAAAATGATGGCCGCGACAAAAAGCAATATGTATAGGCAGGCTCGGAATTTCTTCATGGCTCTTATTGATTTAGGAGCAGCAAAGATACCTTTTCCAATCGCTATTGTCAAAATTAGTTTATATTTTTTAATTAGGACTAATTGCTTGTCTTCTTGGCATTTTTCAGGCCTGGTGCTAGTGTGTGCCGGTGAGGTTTGTTACATCAAACATATGCTAAAAAAGTATTTATCAATCGCTTTGCTTTTGATGGGGATTTTTTCCATTAGCGGCTGTGCGGGCGGCGGGACGTCCAATACAGAGGTCAAGACTTACAAAATCGGCGTAATCACTTCCCTGACCGGCACGCAGGCGGAATTGGGACAGGAGCAGAAAAAAATACTGGATTATCGGCTGGAAGACATAAACAGAAACGGCAAATATAAAATAGAACTGGTTTATGAAGATGGCCAATGTGATATTGCAGCGGCTGAAGCTATGCGCCAGTTGCTGCAGGAAAATCTTAAATTTGTGATCGGCGGGGTCTGTGCCGCAGCCACCTTTGCGGCCGCACCGGTAGCCAATGGCAATGACATGGTATTGCTGTCGGCAACCACGGCCAATGAAGACCTGGAGGGGAAAAATCCACATGTGCTTTCCCTTTCTTATCCGGAAAAAATAGCGGCGATTGCCGTTGCCGACGAACTGCTGAAATACAAGAAATTTGCCACGCTGTCTGAAAAAACAGATGAGGCAGGCAATCTGGAAAAAATGCTGGATGATTATCTTTATGCGGAAAAGAAGGACAGCGGGATGGTCTATGACCAGAAATTTGAAAGAGGCGCCGTGGACTTTGCCTCGCAGATTAAGCAGATCCAGCAGAGCGGCGCCGAAGCTTTATTTCTGAATCCCAGCAGCAAGGAAAGCTCAGACGCTTTGCTGAAAGCTCTCGACCAGGCCAAATTTTCGGGGAAACTGATCGGCCAATTCAGCTATGACAATGCCAATCTGGTGGAGGAAGCTCCAGCCATAGTCAATGGCATGGTGGTGATCGATAACCCGACGGTAAACAGCGCGGAGTTCGAAAAATATAAGCAGCAAATAATCAATGCCAAAGGCGATTTGCCCCAAATGAGCGATTATTATATCGCCTCCACAATGGATGCTTTGGATATTTTAAGCAAACTGGTGGCGGAAAATGACGGGGACTTCTTCTCCGTTTTAAACGCGCTGGACACCGGTACATTTACCGGTTATATCGGTAAAATTCATTTTGGCGGTAAAACTTTCGTGGAGGGCAGCAAAGCCCGAAGACAGGTTGTGGCAAGCGGCGCTCTGCAGGAGGGATAATCGTGGGAAATCAATAATTAATGAGATTCAACAAAATTTTTTATGAATAAGATCGTCGCCCTGGTGGGCATGTGCGGCTCGGGTAAATCCATTGTTGCCGACTACTACAAGGAGAAAGGTTATCAATCCGTTTATTTTGGCGGGGTCACGCTGGAGGAAATAAAAAGACGCGGTCTGGAGGTCAATGAAGCCAATGAAAAATTGGTGCGGGAGGACCTACGTAAGATTCATGGCATGGCAGCTTTTGCCATACTCAAGCTGCCGGAAATCGAAGCTGCGCTGAAAAAGGGTAATGTGATTATCGACGGTCTGTACAGCTGGTCGGAATATAAAGTATTGAAGGAAAAATTCGGGGAAGCAATGCTGGTGATCGCTGTGTTCACGCCACGCCTGGTCCGTTATGAACGGCTGGCCAAAAGGCCGGTGCGGCCGCTGAGCGAGGAGGAGGCTTTCGGCAGAGATAAAGCTGAAATTGAAAATTCAGAAAAAGGCGGCCCGATTGCCGAAGCCGACTATACTTTGGTCAATGACGGGGATATAGCTGCGCTGCGCCTCAAACTGGATGCCATTGATTTCTGACCATCTGCTCTTTACTTTTGATATTTTTCTGTTATAGTGCGCTCTCATTGTAATCGTTTAATTTTTTGCCATGTCTGCAGCAAAGCCTGCGTCCACACTTTCCAGCGTTCCCGAGCCTGGGGATACCATTAAAACAACACTTGAATACAGCCGCCCCAGCAGTCCGGATGCAGCCCTGGATATCAGGAACAGGGAAATTGCCCAGGATCTGGCGCGTCTATATCATAAGGAGGATTTCAATGAATTTGAACCGTTTTTATTTGAGGCCGGGTTGTCACAGGGAGAAATAACCGAATTCAGAAAGGCGGTTTTTTTGGTTTTACCGGACCAGAAGTTCATCACTGATCCCGATGCCCTGATGGCGGCGATATCTCTGGTTTTTATTAAATTCTTTGATGATGAAAAGAGACTGGTGGAAATAGCGGACGGCCTGGAACAGGCCTATCTGAGTTTACAACCGGCAAAGCCAATCAGAAGCCCCCAAAAAGTTGTTTCGGCGGTTTTAGTGCTGCCCATGGTGATTAAAGGAATTCTGGATCTGATTAGAGAATGCCGATAAAGATGATTAATCGATAACGGTTAATCGCCCCCGCCGCAATGCGGCGGGGGCGATATTCGTCCTCCTCCTATTCCAGGTCGTGCTCATAGAGCCGCCCCAGTTTCCTGTTGAAGTTAACCAGCCCCGCAGCCTTAATCAGATCCTGCCAGAAGGCCATTCTGGACAAATTGCTGAGAATGCCCGTGATCACACCTAGCCCAAGCAGGGCCGAGGCGATACGTCTGGACCAGGGCAGATCCACAGTCTGCAGCCAGCCTGCAGCTACCGGCATAACGGCGGCCAGCGTCAGGGTTTGCCAGGCAAATTTGGTCTTGCCGAGGGCACTGGCCTTTTCTTCCCTGACCCAGCGCTGCAATACCCTGAAACCGGGCATCCGGTCGAAAGGTGCGCGCATCACCGTGCTGAACAACTCCGACAGAACCATCAGAACGGCCAGCCAGGGATAGACCCAATCCTGCACTGCCAGATAAATCAGCGGCGGCAGGAAACAGAGTTTGTCCCCGAGGGGATCAAGGCAGGCTCCCAAACCGGTCAGGAAAAGGCGCAGGCCCGGGTAGTGGGGATCAGTGCTTCTCTCTAAGCAGAACATGGGCAGGCGTGTGCCGGGCCTGGTCAGGTAGTAAAGCCAATCCTCGATATAGACTAGTCTCTGTACCTTGATCTTTTCCCGGCGATCGGTCTCTTCTTCCACCTCGAACCAGGCCCAGAGCACACCGTTTTTGGCTACAGGAGCGCTACTGGCGTCAGGACTGCTGATAATCTGCCGACTGTCGGAACTGGTCAGCCGGATTTCCAGCAGAAACCGGAAACGGGTAAACAGGCTTTTGACTGTTCTGCCGTCAAAGCGGTCCAGCATCCGGCCAATTACACTGATGATGAGGCCGCCCCAGAGGCGTCCCTTGTTACCATCGGCAGTGAAGAAAAGGAGCAGACCGGGCAAAGTAATTACGACGCCCCAGATGCTCTGCCAGTTGGGGGTGCAAAAGGGCCAGGCGCCGACGATGCGCAGCAAGCGGGGACGTATGATCAGGTGCAGGGAAATCGCCAGAATCGCCCCTACACCCAGCATCAGCAGATAGGTTTCCAGCCAGGCGAAACGGGTTGATTCCATGGGATTTTCCCTCCATTTGGTTAACTTCAGTTTTTCAAATATCAGTTGTCAGGAAGACGTTGAACTCCTTGGCACACATTTCACTTTAAGAAAAAGTGACAAAGAAGGCCTTATCATACTAGACTTTGTTTGATTTTCAAGTACGATCTGATTAGAATCAGATATCCAACGACATAAAAGGATATTAATGACCAGACTGAAAATAGAAACCGGAACGGAAAATCCCGTACTGCGTAAAGTCGCGGCGCCGGTTAAAAAAGTGGACAAAGCCCTGCTGAAGTTAATCCAGAACATGGAGCAGACCATGGAGGATGGCAAAGGCTGCGGCCTGGCGGCGCCGCAGGTTAACGTCAGTCAGCGGATAATCATCGTGAAGCTGAACCAGCAGACCGATCAGGAAATCGATCTGGCGATGATCAATCCTGAAATTGTTTTTCATTCCGAAGAAACCGAAGTGGACACTGAGGGCTGTCTGAGCGTGCCGAAAGTTTTCGATCTGGTCAGGCGTTATCGCGATATCATCGTCAAATTCAAAGACAAAAAGGGCCGCGAGCAGATGCTGAAGCTGTCGGAACTGAATGCCCGCGTGGTGCAGCATGAGGTGGATCACCTGGACGGGATCCTTTTCGTTGATAAGCTGGAAAAAGAGTCCCCCTCGCCAATTGCCATGCTGGACAGGCAGGAGCGGCATTTAAATTTATAGATTACGCTGATGAATAAAATCAAAGTCATCCATTATCCGGAAAACTGCATAGGCTGCCAGGCCTGCTGTATGATGGCGCCGGCCCAATGGCGGTTAAACGAGTTGACCGGCCGCGTGGAGCTGATCGGCGGAGTCCATCAGGGTGATTGTGACATCCTGGAAATCAGGGAGGCTGATCTGGCCGCCAATCAAAATGCCGCCGGCGCCTGCCCGATGAGGATTATCAAAGTGGAAAAATCCACCCAAGGACGCCAATAGCGGTGGAACCGCGGGGAGTCGAACCCCGGTTCAGTAATTGTCAAGATTACGAACGACCTTCCCAAAACGCCCGCGCAAGCGCGGGCTGTTTTTACGTATAATCCTATGCCTCGCGGCTACCTTGTTAATTTGCCGATTTTCAATCAGAATGAAATCAATAATCTCAAGATAATTCTTAATTTATCATTTATTTATGAAAATAGGATTTTTGGGCTGGTTTGGTCTCATTATTGGCGTTTTGGGTTTAGGATTCGGCCTTGTGGCAATCATAAACCCGATGGCAATCGGAAACTTTTTATTTCAACCCGGTGGGGATCAGATAATAACTTATATTTCAATTGGATTACCCATTTTTATAATCGTTGTAGCATTGGGACCATTGGCGGTGAGTGCCATAAAAAATCACCTGAAAAAAAAGCGTTTACGGCAGGTCGGTATAAAAGCTTCCGCAAAAATCCTTAAGGTCGAAGATACCGGTATAACCGTCAATATGGACCCGTACGTTAATATCACGGTTCAAATGCCAAACGGAAACAACGCTACTTTTCAAATGCTCGTTTCCAGAGTCGGAATCCCACGCCTGGGTGATGTTATTGAGGTAATTTACGATCCATCAGATTCAAGCGTTGTGATGGCTGCATAACCCGTTTTATGCCTTATTTATGCCATAATAAAGATAGCCGGTTTCCCTTTAATTCAAACGGGAGAGGTTTTTCCAATCCAATGTTGAGATGGCTGGTCGGCGTCTCTGCAGGTGACTGATCCCGAAGATTCTTTGTAGTTATAACTTTCCATTCCCACACCAGCAAGGTTCAAGTTTATTTTTTCTGGAACAACTTTTCTAAATAGTCCTTAATATCATGGAGGTGCTGTACCGCACGGCTCAAGGCAGCGCGATCGATTCCGCGATTTTTGGCGTATTGCCTGGCAGCCCGGGTGGGGAAACTGGCCCGGTGGGAAGCCGCCTCAATAGAATAGCCAATCCTATTCAGGATTTCTGTCGGGGGTTTGCCCTGCTTCCAGTCGTTGATGGCCGAAAACAAATCATGTTTTTCGGCCTGTGTGAAAGGCGGTAAGTGATGTTCCCGGGCGTACCTTTCCAGATCCATCAGGAAGGTGGTTGGGGACAATCTGTATTCCTTTGGATCGAACGGGGTAATATGATTATATTCCAGATATTTCCAGATGCGCGAAATCAGCGCCATGCTCTGAGCGGGTTCGGCTGAGGCAGAAACCAGGGTCTTGATGGATTCATTAAGCTTGGGAATATTATTCGGATCATTGAAACCATCAACCATTTTCTGACTCAGTAAAAAAACACTTTGAATCTTTTTATTCATGATTACCCGCCCCTCACCGATAAAATCAACCGCCTCCGGGGGAACGTCGGGATAGGGGTACCGTGCAATAATATTATCCTTGGCAGTCAGTCCGACCAGATCATAAATATATTGTTCAACCTGTCGATTATCAACTTCCAGAGGAAGATCGGCCGGCAATTTTTCAGAATCGGTCATGGTATATTGTTAATGGAGGTAGAAATATAGAATAAAAACTGTCAATCGTCAATTAACAGTGATAATCAATTCTGGACATATTGACTTGGCTATTTTTTTAAATGTAATTTTTCAACTAAAAAGGGATTTTAAAATATGGTGCTAAATAATATTTTAATTATTAGAAATGGTAGAAAGGCTTGCTAAAGAGCAGACAGGAAAACCGGCCTTGACGGAATCACCCGCATTGGCGCCGACAATCAGTGCCCAGCTGATCAGTGTAAATCAGCCCAGCAAAGAAATCGAAGAAACACGCAAATCGACAGGCTGTGGCGTGATTGCGGCAATCTGTATCAGTCTGGCAGCCGGTGGTTCTGTGGGGACCTTGGGTTATCTTTATGTAAACAAGGAAGGCCCTTTCGCTCCGGAAACCATGGCCAGCGTTTTTCCGCAAATCAGTACCAGCGGGCTTATTCCATCCGCCTCTGCTTCTGCCTCCGCCTCCTCTTCCGCGAACACGCCCGAAAATCCGGATATTCCCGAAATAATCCGTACCAACCAGGACCTTAAATTAGCATTGCAGACTCAAAAAATCATGGCATCGGCCAAAGATTTTGACTTTGAAACAAAACGTCCGGAACTTCAGGCCAAAGCGGTATTTTTGACTCCGTCGGCAAACACCGATGATACCGTTGAAAGCAATAAATACAGCTGGAAACCGGTACGGGAAAGAATCACCCGAACGGATCAAAAAGAGCTGCTGGTAGCGGTAAAAATCATAAACAGCAATGTGGGTAACGATGCATTTCGGCTGATTGTTCAGGAGGGATTGTCTTATCGGGCCAGAACGATGGATGATAAAGACCCGTCAATCATGTATTTTTATTATAACTGCCAGGACAAAAAAGGGGAGAAGGCCCTGCTGGCACAAATCGGCATCAAGGATCCACTGCATTCAAAAAAGCTGATGTGGGCAAGGTCATTCATGCTGCCGATTTGCGAATAGGAAGTTATTTTTTGAGTTCCGCTTCGATGAAGCCGTCGATAGCACCGTCCAGAACAGCATTAACATCGTGCTCTTCATGGTTGGTGCGATGGTCTTTGACCATGGTGTAGGGGTGGAGGACATAGGAACGGATCTGATTACCCCAGCTCATTTGCACGGGTTCGCCCTTCAGCTTGGAGAGCTCCTGAACCTGCTGCCGTTCGGCCAATTCCATCAGCTTGGCGGTGAGAATTTTCATGGCGCGATCCTTGTTCTGCAGCTGCGAGCGCTCAGTCTGGCAGGTGACCACTAAACCGGTGGGGATATGGGTGATACGGACGGCACTGGAGACTTTATTGACATTCTGCCCGCCCGCACCGCCGGAGCGGAAGGTGTCGATTTTCAGGTCGTCCTTGTTGATCTTGGCCTGATGGCTAGTGTCGACATCGGGCATCACTTCCACGAGCGCGAAACTTGTTTCGCGCGAATTCTTGGCATTAAAGGGGGAATTGCGCACCAGGCGGTGCACGCCTTTTTCACATTTCAGGTAGCCATAAGCAAAGTTGCCGGCCACATGAACTGTCACCGACTTGATGCCGACTTCTTCACCATCGGAGCGATCCAGAATTTCCGTGGTGTGTCCCTGTTCCTCGGCCCAGCGCAAATACATGCGCAGCAGCATGCCCACGAAATCCATGGCATCCTTGCCGCCGGTGCCCGCATGAATGGAGAGAATGGCATCGTCGTGATCGTATTTGCCACCGAGGAAAGTTTTTACTTCCAGCTTGCGCCAGCGCTTTTCCAGGTCGTCGACCAGCTGCATCCATTCGGTGCCGGTCTTGGGATCCTCGTCCATGTTGATGGTGGGGGCCAGTTCGTTTAAAGCATCACGGTCGGCAGCCAGCCGTTCCCATTCTGCCAGTTCTTTTTGCAGACCGGCCAGGTGTTTGCTGGAGGCCTGGGCCTTCTCCGTGTCATTCCAGAAGCCCGGCTTTTCGCTTTCCGCGGCAAGCGAGGCGATCTGTGCGCGTAAGTTGTTGAGGCCGATTTTGCCGAGGGCGTGACCGATTTCCGCAGTGATGGTGGCTAATTTTTCCTTATGTTCGTACATGAGAGATATTAATGACAGAATCGGCGACAATCATAGCATGCCGGATGGAATGGAGAAAAGGGGAGCGCATTTCGCTGCGCTTCATGCGTGGAGCACAAACCGGTCGAATAGTAAAAATTTTTACAGACAGGAATGGCGGAGCAGGGGTGGCGGGCAGGAAGCCGTTTTCTTCACGCCCAGTAAAATTTGCGTCCAGTTATGCGCCTGATCGGGAGTGCTCATCAGGGAGGACAGATTGACCTGTCTGAACTGGCGGGCGGTGGGCTGATTCCAGTCCACACCAGGATCAAACTTCAGTCCGGAATCCGGTTCGGGAGGTGCCAGGGAGCCGTGCTCCTCCAGTTCCTCCAGGGCCATGTTGACACGATCCTGCACGCTGCCCCGTAAAAATTGGGTCTGGTGGAATTCCAGCTCATTGGCAATGCGAAAAAACTCACCGGGGGCCAGCACCTGGCCGGACTGGATCTGTTCATTGATTTGTGTGCGCAGGGCGTAAAGTCGTTCCTGAATATTTATCGGCCGAGTGTAAAAAAGATTGTCCGGCCACTGCTCGCCAGCCTCGGCCATGCGGCAAAGAGCGGCTTCAATCAAATTACCGGAAATGGTGGTCATGGCGTTATCCATAGGCCGGAAATGCCTGTGCAACAGATAAACCGCCCGCAGGTTGGCTACCCATTCGGACAGAAATTCCGGATTATTCGGCCCCAGCTCAGAATCATAATGATAGACTTCCTCGTTTTGGTAAAGAAACTGATCAGCGCTGTCGAAAAAGGGGCCCGGATAATTATCGTTAAGGAAATCCAGATAGGCAATTTTGAAGGGCTCTTCACGAACTTTGGGAATTATCCCGGGACTGAAAACCACCTCAAAAGCCAGACTGCCGAAAGCACCGGCTTTTAATTTGGCTGAATCTTCGGCACTTAAATCGCCGAGATAATGAGCGGTAGCTTCCGGATCCAGGTGCGGGATGTGTCTGGCCAACAGCTGCGCTTTGGCCGGCAATTTTTCGGCGGCGGTTTCGCCAAGGATCAGTTTTCTCATGATAAATAAAAAGAAGGTTGTATTATCAACTATTTGCCTGCTTTTGTCCAGACGGGAGCGGCTGCAGCAAAATCAAACGACAAAATTGAGAATTTTGTTAGGGATGTAAATATGTTTTTTGTAGCCATCGGCGAGGTACTTTCCGATATTGGAGTCGGCCTGCGCAATTTTCAGTATTGTTTCCTCCGCCGCGTCACGGGGGATTGCAATAACCCCGCGCAGCTTGCCGTTGACCTGTACGGAAATGCTGACCTCTTCCTGCAACAGCAAAGACTGATCAAAAGCCGGCCAGGACTGCTGATGAACAGGCGATTTATGTCCGAGTTTGGCCCATAATTCCTGCGCGGTAAAAGGAGCAAAAGGGAACAAAACAATCAGCAGAGTTTCAAAATAGGCCTGGGGGATTTTATCGTGAGTGGTAAATTCATTGACCACAATCATCAGCTGGGAAACAGCGGTATTGAATTTAAAATCCTGAATATCCTCGCCCACTTTTTTAATGGTACGGTGCAATTCGATCAGCAGTTTCCGCTGATTCTGGCCGGGTTTGAGCCGGGCGTCAACTTTTTCAGCCAGGTTCAGAATTTTATCCAGAAACCGCCGCACGCCGATGATGCTCTTGGTATTCCAGGGTTTGGACTCGTTGAAGACCCCCATAAACATTTCATAGAGGCGCAGACTGTCGGCGCCGTATTGCCTGACCACGTCATCGGGATTGATGACATTGCCTTTGGACTTGCTCATCTTGTTGCCGTCCTCGGCCAGGATGATGCCCTGGTGGCGGAGTTTGAGGAAGGGCTCGTTGAAGTCGATATAACCGAATTTTTGGAGAACTTTGGTGAAAAAGCGGGCATAGAGCAGATGCAAAACGGTGTGTTCGGCGCCGCCGATGTAAGTGTCCACGGGCATGCCGGCTTCGATGGCCTGGCGCGCAGCAAATTCACGGTCATTATGTGGATCCAAGAAACGGAAAAAATACCAGGAGGAACAGACGAAAGTGTCCATGGTGTCGCTTTCGCGGCGGGCGGCGGCGCCACATTGCGGGCATTTGACGTCATGAAAAGTCCTGGAATAAACCAGCGGAGATTCGCCGGTGGGTTTAAAATCCACGTCGGTGGGCAGCAAAACCGGCAACTCCAATTCGGGAACCGGCACGGTGCCGCATTTATCACAGTAAATTATCGGGATGGGCGCGCCCCAATAGCGTTGTCTGGAAATCAGCCAGTCGCGCAGTCGGTAGTTGATAGTTTTTCGTCCGCAATTTTCTTTTTCCAGCCATTTAATCATCTCGGATTTAGCGTCGCCGGACGGCAGTCCGTTCAGAAAGTGGGAATTGATCATGATGCCATTTTCCGTATAGGCCTCTTTGGAGATATCCCCGCCGCTGACAACTTCAATCATTTCCAGTTTATGCTTTTTGCAGAATTCATAATCCCGTTCATCGTGAGCGGGCACGGCCATGACCGCGCCAGTGCCATAAGTGGAGAGCACATAGTCGGCCACAAAAATTTTGATTTCCCGGCCATTGACCGGGTTGATGGCGACCAGCCCCAGAATTTCCAGGCCGGTTTTTTCTTTGTTGAGGTCCGTCCTTTCCAATTCTGTTTTGGCCTGGGCGGAGGCGGCATAGGTTTTTATCTCAGCGAGATTTTCGATACGCTCGGCAAATTTTTGCAACAGAGAATGTTCGGGATTCACGGCCATATAGGTGCAGCCAAAGAGCGTGTCGGGACGGGTGGTAAAAACTTCCAGCTCGGCGACTGTGGACTTTTTATCCTTCACCTTAAAAGTGACCATGGCCCCCTCACTGCGTCCAATCCAGTTGATCTGCGCCGCTTTGGTGGAGGCCGGCCAGTCCAGATCCTCCAGGCCGCTCAGCAAACCTTTGATGCTGCGCCCCTCGTATTTCTGGTCCTCGATAAAATCGGTGATTTTGAAAAACCATTGCTCCAGATCCTTTTGAATGACCTGGTTGCCGCAGCGCTCGCAAACGCCACCTTCGGCCTGCTCATTGGCCAGAACCGTCATACAGTGATTGCACCAGTTGACCTTCGCTTTCTTTTTATAGGCCAGGCCGTTTTTATAGAAAAGCAGAAAAAACCACTGTGTCCATTTGTAATATTCGGGCTTGCTGGTCTGGATTTCACGCTCCCAATCATAGGACAGGCCGATGTCATTCATCTGCTGTTTGAAGGTGGCGATGGCTTTGTCGGTGGTGATATTGGGGTGAATGCCGGTCTTGATGGCGTAATTTTCGGCCGGCAGACCAAAGGCATCCCAGCCCATCGGATGAATTACATCATATCCTTTCAGGCGCATCATCCGGCTGAGAATATCCGAGGCGGTGTAGCCCTCTACGTGTCCCACATGCAGGCCGGCGCCCGAGGGGTAGGGGAACATGTCCAGGCAATAGAATTTCTTTTTGAAGGCGGCCATATTTTGACTTTTAATGAGTGCTGCGTTTTTCGCAGGGAATCATATTATAGATGTCGGAAACTGTAAACGGATTATCGGGCGTCCTGATCTTCCGCATTGCAAATTATTGATGAGTTTTTGATCAGGGTTTCAAAACAACTGATTTGCGGTGTAAAGCATTGATCCAGTGGGCGCAGTTTTTGAGGCTTGTTTCTTAAAACCTCGTCCAGGCATTTGTTTTGGGCGATTTCGTACTTTTCGCCGCCCTGGGCCTGCAAGCGGATTGACTCGAGACACTGGGGATACTCCCGGTTGGCATCAACTATTTTATCCAGGCCGGCATTGTAGCAGTCAGCACTTTGCCCGATTTCTTCCAGACAATTCATAAATAAAAAAGCATCGACCTGTAGGACGCATTCCCACAGACGCTGCTGCTGTAAAAGAATAGGATTATCAATGGCTGAGAGTGGTTTATGACGCCGAATTTTATAATCGTACGGTGCGGCGGAGGATTCAACGGCGCGCCGGTCAGAACTACCAGCCGGAGCAATTAATACTGTGGGGGAACATTGTTCAGGCTGAAGATTCGGCTCCGGCAGCGGTGATGGTGCCCCGCAGGACGGGAGGGCTCCCGACAGATCCAGGGCGGCGGCCAAAGTGGAGATTTTTAGCGACATATTGTTCCGCGGATTAAGAGGTTATAGCTTATTAAGCTTTTGATAATGTGTCAAACGCACAATTGAATTCCATTTATCCTGTACATTCCATAATTGGTGTTATAATGCGCGCGGTAATTTTGAATTTCTAAGTTTTTTTGATGTCTCACGAGGACAAGAAAGTCATACATCATGCGCAGCCGCAATCGGGTGAACCGCAAGTGGCCAGGAAGATTCTGATGAATACAGCTTCGCAGGTGATAGCCAAGATCGTGATTGGACTTTTTTCGGTGTTCATCCTGAAAATGCTGACCACCTATCTGGGGAAACAGGGATATGGAATTTATAAATCCATTTATGAGTATCTGGCGCTGTTCGCCATTGTGGCGGACATGGGGCTGTATACCATCGGCGTGCGGGAAATGAGTAAAGATCCGGAACGTGAGGAAATGGTACTGGGGAACATGATGCTGGCCAGAACGATTGTGATCATAATAATCTCGGCTGTGGCATTTGCGGTGGCTTTTTTAATTGATGAATATAAAGGATCAGTCGCGCCCTATGCCGTGGCCTTGGCCTCGGTCGGCTCTGTGTATGCCATTCTGACCGGTACGGTTTCCACGGCACTGCAGGTGCATCTGCAGATGGAAAAAAATTCATTGGGGTCAATCATAGGGAAACTGGTTTCCCTGATATACATCGGTGTGGTGATCTATTATTTTTATCCGCATGGCTGCGCCCCGCAAATGGTTAAATTTCTGGTCAATGACGGCAGTGCCTGCGCGGTATCCGATACATCCTTTTTACAACTGATCATGGCCGGTCTGGTGGGCAACATAGCCATGTATCTGGTGACGGCCCATTATGCCCGCAAACTGGTCAAAATAACTTACCGTTTTGATCCCTGGTTCTGGAAAGAAGTGCTTTGGAAGGCCCTTCCCTATGGTATAGCCTTGATCCTGAATCAGATCTATTTCCGGATTGGTTCGGTGATGCTTTTAAACTGGCCGGGGTTTGGCGCCGTTGCCGTGGCAACCTACTCCGCCCCCTCCACCATGCTGGAAGCGGCGGGAATAGTCCCGCTATATTTCATGAATGCCATTCTACCTTTTCTGACGCGCGCCCTGCATGCCAAAGATGGTTCGCATAAGCCGATCATTCAGACCTCTTTCGATTTTCTGATGATGAGCGCCATGCCCATCGTGGTGGGGACAGTCATACTGGCCTATCAATTCATTTTTCTGGTGGCCACACCGGAATTTTTGACCAACTGGAGTACAGGCTATGTCGGTTCAGACATCGTGCTGCAGATTTTGATTGTAGCCCTGCTTTTCAGCTTCCTGAACGGACTTTTCGGCTATGTGCTGGTGGCTTCGGAACACCAGGAAAAGCTGCTGATCCGCAACATTGTGGGGGCAGCCATGACTGTTCTGTTGACCTGGTGGTGGATACCACAATGGGGAGTGCGCGGCGCGGCTTTTGCCAATGTGCTGACAGAATTCTACATCTTTGTGGCTTCCTATATCCTGGCGCGCCGCTATGTGGATTTTCATATTAAATTTGGCAGACTGTTCAAGATAATTTTGGCCACGGCGGTAATGGCTGCAGCGCTTTATTATGCCAAGGAACCCACTTATCATCTGTGGGGACTGCAGAATAAAAACTTTCTGCTGCTGATACCCTTTGCCATGGTGGTCTATTTTGCGGTGCTGATTATGACCGGCGCCCTGACCAAGGAGATGATACAGATGGTGATGAAGAAAAAGATGCCGGTGACAGGTGACGGCGCCAAGACCAATCTGGAAACTGTCGCCAAAGCGGGTGCGGAAAACGAGAATGTAGCCGAGGCCAGTGCGTCGGAAATGAAGGACAGTCAGAATCCGTAAACGGTTACTCCATTTTCAGGTGCGCTTTTACGATTGCCAGAACTTTTTTGAATTCCGCTTCATTGGCACATTTGACGAACTGCTTGCTGCCATGCATCGGCCCCGATTTGGAACGCCCGCTTTCATCCTTTTCTTCCGACCAAGAAAAATTTTCCAGTCCCAGGGAAGGCAGATAAGTCCCCACAAAATAGAGATCATATTCCTTGCTGTAGTGAGCCCCGGCCGGATAACCGGCAATATAGGCTCCCTGGATGCAACCATCCTCGGTGCCAAAAGGGAAACCATATTGATCGGTGGAAAAAAGCCCTTTGATTTTTTCGTATTCATGCTTGGCCGTAACCAGCCTGCTCTTCGGATCGGCTGCCAGGTCTTCAAAAGCTTCCAGCTGATCCCTGAATTTTTTTTCGTCGGTACTGCCTTCGGTGCAGAGGTCGGATGCAGCCAACCACCAGGCCGTCTCTGAATCCGCGTCCAGATTTTTTAATTCCTGGCGGACCTGTTCAACTGCCTCGGCCGTGTAATTGCCATGCAAAACGGCAGCCAGTCTTTGCTTCTCGCGTGGGATTATATCCAGCGCACAAGCCAATCCGGCATCAAAACCCTGGGCATTGGTTTCGCCGACCTGGGGTATCCTGCCGGCCACGCTTTCCACGGCATGAGGTAATTTGTATTCCGGCCATTCGCCCAATTTGGCCAATCTTTCACTTTCGGCGGCGGCAAGGGAACGGATGTCCTCCAGGGGCATAGTGGAAATCCTTTCTGCTTTATCGATAGACATAAGTCGTTCTTAAGAAATAATAATAATTCAACTAAGATCAAAAATCCGGCAACTGGTACTCCATTACACAGTACTTCAGAAATTCCCGCAGTTTTCCCATTTTCGTCCCGCCCAATTTCCGGGCCATGGCCGAAAAATCATGGTTGATTTCGCCGGTGATCACGATCAGGTCGTCCGGCGTGAAAACGCCCGAGGACTTGATTTTTCCGGTTAATTTTTCCAGGTCATAACTTTTTTCCAAAGCCTGCACCAGACGCTGTTTGCCAATTTTCTCATCGGTGCGGTAAAGGGCGTCCATAGCTTTCCGCTCAGTTTTGCGGTGATTGTCCCTGCACCAACCAAGGAATTTTTCAATTAGAAACAGATTGTCCCTGGCCACGATCATTTTTTCGAAGGCGTCCAGATTGGGTTGGCCATTTTCACGGAGCGAGGAGACGGTATCCAGAAAAGAGCCCGTCAGGATCAGATTCTGCTCGGCCGGAGTGAAAGCCCCCAGATGCTGTTGGAAGCTCTGAGCTTTGACATTATCAAACTGGAAACCGATCTCATGCTGGGCGATGGCCTTCTTGATAATGTCGGGCACATTGGTCAATTTTTCTATGGCTTTGGCGCTGCGCTTGCCGTGATTGGTATCCTCTCCTGCGGAGAAATGGTAATAAGAGATCTCCCGCACCGGAAAGGCCGGGGAATCCGACGCGGTCTGAAAGGAAGGGGATTTTTCCTTACCCTGTGCCGCCAACATGTCCAGCCAATCTTGCCAGCTGATCTCTTTGGCAACTTCGTTGCCCGCCGCATCAAGCGACTGGGCAGTCAGGCTGTCGGGTTTTTTGAGGTCATGGAAAAAGACATATTGTAAAATTTCCAGCGGTAAACCGTTTTCGGAATCCGTTGCCCCCGTCTTTTTCAGCTGAGCGGACATAAACTGGAAAACCGGGTCGGCCACGCCATAAACGTTCTGACCGTCGCGGATTTTCCGGGCATTGGCCAGCATCAACTGCAAATGATGGATCATCAGTGGCCCCTCGCAGTGATATTTGCCCTTTTGTGGGCAGACCAGCGAGGTCACCAGCATGTCCTGGATTTCAGGTTCCCCGTTCAGACTGTCCAGTACGCGGGTCATTTGCCTGAAAAAATCGGGGTTTGCCGATAAAATTTCGCGAATGTCCTGCCTGAACAACTTTTCCATAACCAGGCGTCGTTCGGGATGTCCGGCTTCCTTGTCCAGCAGACGGCTGACTATAAGATCAAATTTCCCCTGGTCGTCCAATTCTTTTTTTTCAGGTGCCGAGGGGGGCGGGTTACTGGATTTCTTTTTTTTACCGGAAGGTTGTTTTTTGGCCGGCGGGTTGCTGGACGGACGTTTATGCTGCGAAACGGTCAATTGATCTTTTTTCCAGGCGCTGACCAAATGCAGAAAATCTTCCGGCGGAAGATAGGACTTGAAACAGAAAATCATCTGTGTGCGGTTGCGCCAAAGGGCTCCCCTGGTGTTTTTGGCCAGATCGGCCTGGCAGGTGGCCAGTTCCTTTTCCAGTTTACCCTGCTTGGCCGGATCCGTTTCCGCAGCCAGCGTCGCGGAGAGCGCGCTGATCTTTTCATTGATGAACCGCCCCTCCAGTGCGCGCGCCTGATCGATCAGGGCGTTGAAATCATATTTGCTGAGGGTGCGCTTGTCCTGCGTGTTGATGGCTGCCATGTAGAATTTGTTATCCATGGTCACCACCAGCTCCTTATTGAGGTCCTCACGCTTGCGCAGGAAGAAATAAAGACCGTCGATGGATTTGAGGTCGGGCAGTTTTTTATCCTTCAGCGGACTCATCACCACCATGTCCGGGTCCTGACTGTTGATGTCCAGCTCGATATTGCCGTTGCGGTAAAGCTCGTCGATTTCCTGGATGGTGTCCTGCTCGTTCTTTCTTTCCTGCTGCAGGAATTTACCATATTTAAAGGGCTGACGGATGACGTCTTCTATGGTGTCAAGCATGTGGCTTATGATTTTGGCATTTTCAGCATTGGCTAATTTGGCCTTCCGGCCCTCCTGAATATCTTTTTCCGCCTTGGTGATTTTCTGCTGCTGCGTTTTTAATTCCCGGTCGGCCTTTTCCAGGGACCTAGCATCTTCAGCAAACTGCGATTTGATCAGGGAGTCCCTTTCGCGCTGTTTTTGGCCCAGCAGTTTGCCTTTTTCCTTGGGCGGCAGGCTGCCATTGTTTTTAATTACCGTCACCTCGCCGTCCAGAGTCTGCAGTGCTGCGTGGCCCGCCTGCTTTTCCAAAAAGGTTTTTTCCAGCTGGTCCTTTTCCTGCCGCATTTTTTCCAGCCGTTCTTTTTCACGTTTCATGTTTTTTCCCATTTCCAGCGTGCGGCCGGCCCTGATATCGTCTTCGCAGGCTCTCAGGTAATTGCGGATAATGTATTCATAATCACGCGCCGTGGCACCGTAATCCATGACTTGGGAACCCACCAAAAAGTCGCCGCAGGAGCTGATATTGTCAATGATGGTTTTATAGTTTTGTGCACGGACGGGGTTCCTAAGTACCCAGAGAGAGAGAATGGAATCTGAATCAAGATGGTTAATCATGGTGTTCAGCCTCTTGATCTTATGACCGTCCGGGGTCTCTGCCTCGCTGAAATAAGTCTGCAGCTGACGGCTTTTGTCCAGCATGTGTACCTGGCGCCCGGATTTCCCGGCCCAGAAACGCCCGGCCATAATGGTAGCCGTATCGTAGCGGGTCTGGTCCAGTTTATCATGATGATCGATGATCAGCCGGTCGGAAAAAGTGATCAGCTGACCTTTTTCGTCATAGCCGAAATTGCCATCGACCATGATGCCGCCCTGGAATTCAGGGGACTGGTCGCGACCGAGGAAATGCACCCCGGGATGGATTTTCTGGCGGGCCAGGGATGGAGGGGCTTCCACACGCGGGCCGGTGTAATCCTGCTCGCGGGGATAATTTTCCAAATAATCCGGGAGATTTTGGTAGATAAATTGCTTGATAGGCGTTTCACTGTTTTTCGGCGATTCAAACTGTTCCAGAAGTAACTGGTCTTCACTGTAAGCATCAATCAGTCTTTCCAGGTCGCCGGACAGATAACCTGCGGTATGCGTTTTAAATTTCCTGATCTGATCATCACGGTAAGCTTCCGGTTTATGGAAAAATGGACTGCTTTGATGGATTGGTCTGTTCAGTTTATGAAGAAGGTCAGCTAGTTCCGCACCCAGTGCCTTCTCCAGCCAGGCGCGGGTGAGGTATTGGGGGGTGGTTATGCGAACCCCATATTTTTCCAGCAGGGAGCGAATAGCCAGATCCTCACCGAACACCTCCTTTTCCACTTTGCTGAAGTCGGCGAGCAGATGTTGCAAAGTTCTTTGATGATCATAATCCGGTGCGGAAAAATCAATCAGGCCGGAATCAAGAAGTTTCGGACAGATATTGATGATTTCCGGTAAGATATAGACATTGCCAACAGCGAATTTACCGCGACGCACAAAATCCAGCAGGTCATTTCTTCTTTGGGCGGGACTGAGGGCGAGCATCTGGTCCTCCAATCTGATTCTTTTCATCCTGGACCTTTCCACCTCATCCTGTAATTCCCGGATTTGGGGATAAAGTTTTTCCAGCAGGTCCGGGCTGTCTTTGAGTTCACCAAAGCCCAACTCTCTGGCCTTCAGTTCTATTTTCTGATCCTCTGCCTCGCTGCCGGTCAGCTGGTTTGTAACATTAGCGTCCATCAGTTATTTTTTAAAGATTTTCTGATAATTTCGATCTGTTGCCTTTCCCCGGACCTCTTTTTTGATTCATTTTTTTGGGACAGAAGCTCGTTGAGACCGGTTACCTGCTTTTGGCAGTCTTTGGCCCGCTGCTGGTTCTTGGTTTTCTCCTGTTGCAACCAGGTAATATATTGGCTTAATTCAGCCGCTTTCAACGATTTCAGATTCTGTTTGGATAAAAAATGGAAGGTTTTCATCTTTTTATTATATCATATTTCCCGTTTTACGCAATTTATCGACTGCCTTTTTTCCTTCTATTGTTTACTAATTCCTGACGGGAAGCAGCCGGATAAAATATTGGCATTATATAATGCTTGTGTTAAGCTGGCGGCAGCCTATTTTATGATGTTTGCGTTTATGATTTAGTTTGATTTTGTAAATTTCAATTTTCCGCCGCCCCGATTATTTAACTATTTTTACAATGCAGACTGCTTCATATTTACAGAACTATTTACGCAACCGTTCTTTAAGTGAGATACCGGTGGAAGCCTTGGCTTTTTATGCCGCTCTGGACTCCGTAGCCGGCGCAAGTCCACTGATAGCCGAAACCATTCTGAAAGAACTGGCTGATCAGAGGTCCAATCTGAAATTGATCGCCTCGGAAAATTATTCGGCACTGGCGGTGCAACAGGCTATGGGAAATTTAATGACCGACAAGTATGCCGAGGGCGTCTCCGGAGCGCGTTTCTATGCGGGGTGCGACAATGTGGATACCATCGAGTCGGAGGCGACTAAACTGGCCTGCGAGCTTTTCGGGGCCGAGCATGCCTATGTGCAGCCGCATTCAGGCGCGGACGCCAATATGGTCGCTTTTACCGCCATACTGGCCGCCCGGGTGCACCGCAAGTTTCTGGACCACATAGCCCAATTGATGGCCTCAAAAAATACCGCTGGGGAACCGCCAAAAGATATACGCGGACTGTCCGCGGAGGATTGGGCAATGCTGCGGGAGGAGACCTTTCATCAGCGGCTGATGGCCATGGACATCGGTTCAGGCGGGCATCTGACCCACGGCTACCGCATGAACATTTCGGCCTGGCTGTTCGAGACGCATCAATACGCCGTTTCGCAGGAAACGGGTCTGCTGGATTACGATGAGATTGCCAAACTGGCACGCGAGGTAAAGCCGCTTATTTTGCTGGCAGGCTATTCCGCGTATCCCCGGAGAATTGATTTTTCACGGATGAGGGCGATCGCCGACGAAGTCGGCGCCGTGCTGATGGTGGACATGGCCCATTTTGCCGGCCTGGTGGCCGGAGGCGTGTTCAGCGGCAAATATGATCCTGTTCCTTATGCCGACATAGTGACTTCGACTACCCACAAGACGCTGCGCGGGCCGCGCGGCGGCATAGTGCTGTGCAAAAAATGGCTGGCTGATTATGTGGACAAAGGCTGTCCCTCCATGCTGGGCGGACCTCTGCCCCATGTGATGGCGGCCAAGGCCGTGGCCTTTAAACTGGCGCTGCGCCCGGAATTCAAGCAATACGCAGTGCGGATCGTGGAAAATGCGCAGGCCTTGGCCGCCCAGTGCATCACCCTGGGTATGAAGGTATTAACCGGCGGGACGGATAATCATTTACTGCAAATCAATGTTTTTGAAAGCTTCGGGCTGACCGGCAGGCAGGCCGAAGATGCCCTGCGCGCCTGCGGCCTGACCATGAACAGGAATGCCATTCCTTTTGATCCCAACGGTGTCTGGTATACCAGTGGCCTGCGTTTGGGCACGCCGGCGCTGACCACCCTGGGTATGGGCACGCAGGAAATGAAACAAATTGCCGGTATGATTAAAAACGCTTTGTCTGCCTGCAAACCTGCACCCGGAAAGGACGGCAAGGCCAGCCTGGCCAAATATGAAATGGCCGCTGCCGTTAAAGAGGACGTTAAAACGGAGGTGGGTGAACTTTTGAAAAAATTTAGACTCTATCCCGAATTGGATTGATGCCAGATTTTCATGACATTTTAACCGTAATCACTTTAGCCCTGCTGGAGGGCTTCCTTTCCGTGGACAATGCCCTGGTGCTGGCGATTCTGGTGCGGCCCCTGCCGGAGAACAGGCGCAACAAAGCCCTGCGCTATGGCATAGTTGGAGCATTTGCCTTCAGGTTTATTGCCTTGGTTTTTGCCACCTATCTGATCAAATTCAGTGCTTTTAAACTGCTGGGCGGAGCTTATCTGATTTACCTGTCTATTCAATACCTGTTTTTCGGGCTCGACGGAAAAAAAGAAAGCAAAGGATCTTCAATGGCAAAAGCTTTTTGGGGAACGGTTCTGGCAGTTGAGCTGACCGATATTATCTTTTCCATAGACAGCATCACCACCGCCATAGCTTTCAGCGATAAATTATGGGTACTGTGGTTTGGGGGAATTATCGGCATTATCCTGATGCGTTTCCTGTCGGGCTATTTTGTGAAAGCCATTGAACGTTTTCCCAAACTGGAGGATCTGGCTTATCAGCTGGTGTTTTTTGTGGGCGTCAAGCTGTCTTTCGAGACACTGGGCGTGGTAATTGACCATGCGGTTTTCTGGATAATGATGGCGGTGATTTTTGTGATTGGCATGTCGCTGATCGTGCGCGAAGACAGGCAGCACAAACATTCCAGACGGCAGGCCGAAGAACTTGTCCGGATGCTGCGGGCCGGGGAGATTTCCGTAGCCGGGGCCCTGGAAAAACATGGCGAGGATGGCCGGATTTTGGCTTATCTGTACAAGGAGGGGTTTGTGGATGTGATTGAAAAAACGAGTCACTGATCATTTGCTCTACTGACGAAACGTAACACTACTTGCGTTTTTGTAAATATTATGTAGAATAGATTCCTTATTAATGTGGTATAATTGAAGTGAGCTCCTTCAAAACACATAACAAATAACAAATTAGAATTAATTAGATATGGACGATCTCAGAAAAGAGGAGAAAGGCAAGAAGCTAGATATTCTCGACCAGTGGTTAAAGCAAACTTTAAACATAGGAAAGACAGAAGCACCAGCGACACAGTCAACTCCCGAACAAAAGACAGGGTTTTTTAAGGATAACCGCCCTGAACAAAGAAAAGGTATTCCACAACAAGCCAACCAACAACAAAAGCCCAAACAGCCGGCCAATCCGGATGTTCAGGTTAATTTTGGCGGGCTAAACAATCAGACCCACAATAATCAGAGTGGGAACAAAAACCGGCCGCAAACCGGCTTCAACCGGCCGGGCGGCAGCCCGAATCAGCCAGGTGGCAACAAGCGCCATAAGGGGAAGTTTAAAGCCTTCAAGGGCAACTTCAACCAGCGACATAAATTCCAGAGCGCCCTGCGGCGCGCCAGCGAAGCCCAACCCGGACAGACCAAATATGATCCGAGTGGCAAACTGCGCATAATTCCGATCGGCGGCCTGGACGAAGTCGGTAAAAACACCATGATTTTCGAATATGAAGACGCCATTTTCCTGGTGGATCTGGGTTTTCAATTTCCGGAAGCCGACATGCTGGGGGTGGACTATGTAATTCCCGATATCAACTATCTGAAGGATAAGACTCAAAAGATCAAAGGAATTGTAGTTACCCACGGACATCTGGACCATATCGGTGGCATACCCTATCTGCTGAACAAGCTGGGGAATCCGCCCATATATACCGGCAAGCTGACCAAAGGCCTGATAGAAAAACAGCTGGAAGAACATGGTCTGCTGCAGAGCGCCAATCTGCGCATGGTCAATTTCGACAGTGACGTGCTTTATTTCGGGAAGATGAAAGTGTCATTTTTCCGCGTGACGCATTCCATACCGGACTCCAGTGGACTATTCATAGAAACACCGGCCGGCTCGGTGGTGCATACCGGAGACTTCAAGATTGACTTGAGTCCCGCAGGTGCACAATTACCGCCACAGTTTTCCAGGATAGCCGCCCTGGGTGAACGCAATGTAACGGCTTTACTCAGCGACTCCACCAATGCCACCAAGCCCGGCTATACAATGTCGGAAAGGAAAATCGGCCAGACCCTGGATACTATTATCAAGGAGGCTGAAGGAAGAGTTTTGATTGCTTCGTTTTCTTCACAGATAGGCCGCATACAGCAGATTATTGATGCGGCAATCCGCCATAGCAGGAAGATCTTCCTGAGCGGCAGAAGCCTGATCGACAACTGCATGATGGCAGCCGAACTGGGCTATCTGAAATATCCACCGGGACTGATCATGGACATTAAGAAGTCCAAAAAACATCCCGGCGACCGCTCGATTATCCTGACCACGGGTTCGCAGGGTGAGCCGGTAGCCGCGCTTAGCCGCATGGCACTGGATGAGCATGCCCAGGTCAAAGTGGGCAAAGGGGACACTGTAGTCCTGAGTTCCTCACCGATTCCCGGCAATGAAATGGCCGTGGTGCGGGTAACCAACAACCTGGTCAGATTGGGCGCCAAAGTGATCAACAACAATATCATGGATGTGCACGCCTCCGGGCATGGACATCAAGAGGATTTGAAGCTGATGTTCAGCCTGATCAAACCCAAGTTTTTCGTACCGATACACGGCGAGTTTTTCATGAGAAAAGCCCATGCCGAGCTGATGGTGCATGAACTGGGCCTGCCGGAGAAAAACGCCCTGATGGTGGAAAATGGCGGCGTGATGGAAATCTGCAACGGCGAAATGCGGGTAACCGGTGAAAAAATCAAAACCAACTATATTCTGGTGGACGGCATGGGGGGCGGCGACATCGGCTCCCAAGTGATGATGGACAGACAGATTTTGGCCGAGAACGGCGTGATAGTATTGTCCCTGCCAATAGACAAAAACAGCAAAGCCATCAAGGGCGAGATACGCGTGGAAACAAGGGGCTTCATCTATATGGAGGAGTCCCGCGAAATCATTAACGGCATCTGCCGCCGGGCCGCCGAAGCTTTTACGGAATTTGCCAAAAGCAATCCGGGCTTCAACTATGAAGAGGCCAAGCTGCACATACGCTCCAGCGTGGATCAGTTCGTGGTCAATAAAATCGACCGTCAGCCGCTGATCATACCGATATTGGTGGATTATTGAAAAAGCCGGGGGAAGATTATTTTCCCCAAAATAGTTTCATAAATTTTAAGTATTTTCCTTGGAATGATCAGGCCACCGCGCTGGGACCACCCGGCGTGGGGCGACCGTCCTTATACTCTCCACCATTAATAAGGTAAGATTTTCTTAAGGCAGCTGTATATTGTTCATTTTTAGCTGTACCTACTTTCGCGCCGTTATAGGCTTGTGCGAAGGCTCCGAAATCTTTATTTCGAGCGGCCTTCAATTGCGCAGGGACACGTTCAATAAGTTTAAACATTGCTCTGATTTGTTCAGGTTCACCTCCTCCCCCAGCACTAAAGTGATTGTACATGTCTTCTGCAGATGAAAAGCCAACCAAACTGGAATTGAAACCCATTATTTGTCCCAATCCCATGCTGATTGATTCATAGGCAGCCTCCTTGTTAATTGATAGAGCTTTGGCAAAACAAGCCTGTTCAGCACCCTGCCCTCCTTCACAGGAAACCCCGTCGACATTGCGTCCGACCAGAGTAGAGGCTCCCCATTTGCCATGTGCTTCCTGGATGCCGTGCTTCTTCAATTGTGCATTAAAAACATGTGCCTCGAAACGAATGGTTGGCCTCCCCCCTTCTTGCAATCCCTGTAAACCCGCTTCGACATTAACTATGGACATGGCAAAAGCCGGGTCAATCCCCAGTCTTTTGGCTTCCGAATTGACCACGTCGCGCCAATTTTCGGAAGCGTTCTCCGCGCTGGTGGCAGGGGCTGAAGCTCGAGCTGCAGAGGGTGCAGCGGAAGGCGCAGCCGATGGCGTGGATGACGGAGTGGCGGAGGGCTTTCCTGCGGCCGCAGTAGCGGCCGCCTCGGCACCGAAAATGCCGGGGAACCATTTAGCTAAAACACTTTTAATTTTTTCCCAGAATTCAGCCATTTGGTCTTTGGGCTTGGCGGCGGCGGCCGGTGCTCCTGCGGGTGCTGCAGAGGGAGCGGCAGGCGTTGTAGCAGCTGGTGTCGCAGGGGGCGTAGACGGGGGTGTTGCCGGCGGAGTGGCCGGCGGATTTTGCGGCGGCTTGGCGGCGGACGCTGGAGCAGCGGATGGAAGTATGCGTTTATCAAGACGTACCAGCCGATGCCGAATGAGGCGCGGTTGCGGCCGCTTGAGACGATGGCGGAGCGATGGAGGTGGTGCGCGGCGAATTTGCCGGAGTGGTTGGGCTATGGGCGCGTGGGAATGGTATAATGGTTGATTATGATGCTGGAAATACCGGAAGACATCCTCCAAGCGGCCAAGATGGATGAGCATGGCATGCTTGTGGAGTTGGCGTGCCATCTGTTTGACAAGGACCTTCTTTCGCTGGGCCAGGCGGCGCGCATGGCGGGTCTGACGCGGACGGC
>Ga0182027_10002548_pt1 | contig 29387 bp, 24 predicted proteins | sample 712E1DmetaG_FD_121300 | JGI IMG/M metagenome (GOLD analysis project Ga0182027, IMG submission 121300) | Permafrost microbial communities from Stordalen Mire, Sweden - 712E1D metaG (Illumina Assembly) | ecosystem: Environmental > Terrestrial > Soil > Wetlands > Permafrost | place: Sweden...
GTTATGGCAAACGCGATTAAGCGGTTCTTCGAGTCCCTCGTCTACGCCGGATTGAAGCCCTCCGGCGGAGTTCCGGCGGAGCCACGGCCCCCGCGGCGGTTCGGCAAGCTGCGCGAGAAGCTCGATCTCTTCCTCGCCGGCGGGCGCGCCCCTTCCGATCCGCTCTATCTCACCAATCGCTCCTGGAAGCAGAAGTTGAGGCTGGTGTTGGCGATTGCCATTCCAACCGTGGTGGCGTGCGGCGTGCTGGCGCTGGTTTTCACCCACGTCTATGCGCCCAAAACGACGCCGCCGAAGGAGCTGACGCCGGCCGAAATTATGACGAAGCTTCTGCCGGATCTCGAAAAAACCGCCCACATCGAGACCTACAAGGATGCGGAATTCGTCGAACTCCGCGTGGTCCGCGACGGCGCTCCCAGAGTCGCCGGCGTCCTCAAGAACAACACCGATCGCGTGATTTCGGTGGAGTTCGATCTGGATCTCGCCAACATCGGCGGCTCGCGGGTCGCCACCACCACCGAACGGATAAATCACGCGGCGCCCGGCGTGCCCACCCCGTTCGAGTTCCCCGCCGCCCACCCCGATGCCATGTACGCGCTCGTCCGGCAGATGCGCACGGTGGAATAGCCGGACCGCCTCAGCGCGATTCGGGCGGCGCGAAGAAGCCCGCCGGCTCGAACGCCACGATGCGCCATTTCTTTCCCGTCTTGGCGGCGCGGATCTTTACGTTTTGCCGGCGGCGGGTGGCGCCCATCGAACCCTCCGCCTGGCGGATGTCGAGGGTCCAATCCAGTTCCAGATCGCGGGATCGATCGTCGCCCTGGTCCGAGACCAAATCGAGGGAAGAATAAATCCCGCCGCGTTCCGTGGCCGCCCTTGAAGACGGCGGCGGCGCTTCCCGGATCAGCGCCGCGACGTCCGCGCGCAGTTGCTCGTAGCCGGGCATCTTGGGGTCGAAGCAGTCCATGAAAGCCGTGGCGTTCCCCTGGCTCAGCTCGTGCGCCGCCTCGCCCAGAACATCCCAGACATCGCGCGCGGAGTCCGCCCGCAGCCGCATGGCGAAGGGGAGCGCGAGCAGGGTCCGGCGCGTCATATCACGTCCTGTAGCTGGCGTTGATTTCAATATAGCCTTCGGTGAGATCGCAGGTCCAGAAGCGGGCGGAACCCTTGCCCTTGCCCCGGACGGTCACGCGGATTGCGCATTCGGGCGCGTCCAGCTTGGCCTTCAGGCCGGCCTCCGAGAAGGGCGCCGCCAGTCCGCCGCGGCACACCAGCACGCCTTGCATGTGGACGTCGGTCTTCAAAGGGTCGAACGCCACCCCGGCATTGCCCGCGGCCGAGAGGATGCGGCCCCAGTTGGGGTCGGACCCCGCGATGGCCGTCTTCACCAGCGGGGAATTGGCGATGGCGCGCGCCATGGTCACCGCGCCGGCGTCGCTCGGCGCCCCCGCCACGTCGATGGTGACGAACTTCCTGGCGCCTTCGCCGTCGCGCGCGATGGCCTGCGCCAGCGATGCCATCACCTCCGTGATGCGTTCTTCGACCAGGCCCATCTCGCGGGCGGCGGGCCCCACGCCGGAAGCTCCGTTGGCCACCAGCGCCAGCGTGTCGTTGGTAGAGGTGTCGCCATCCACCGAGAGCCGGTTGTAACTCCGCTCCACGCCGCGCTTGAGCATGGCCGCCAAGCGCGCCGCGGGAATACGCGCGTCGGTCATCACGAAGGCCAGCGTGGTGGCCATCCGCGGATGGATCATGCCCGAGCCTTTGGTCATGCCGGCGATGCGAACGGCGCCGCCGCGCAGGCGCACTTCGGCGAAAGCGGTCTTGGGCACGCGGTCGGTGGTCATGATGGCGCGCGCCGCATCCTCGAAGCGGTCCGGATGGAGGCCCGCCACCAGCCGCGGCAGGGCATCGGCGATCTTCCGCGGGTCGAGCTCCACGCCAATCACGCCGGTCGATGCAACCAGCACCTGCTCCGCCGGAAGCCCCACCAGCTTCGCCAGCGCTTTGGAGGTGGCCAGCGCCACCCGGTCGCCGGTGCGCGTGGCGCAGTTGGCGTTGCCGGCGTTCATCAGGATGGCTCCGGCCAGGCCCCCGGATTTCTTCAGGTTGAGGCGGCTGAGCCGCACCGGGGCGGCCTGCACGCGGTTCTGCGTAAACACCGCGGCGGCGTTGGCCGGAAGCCCGCTCACGATCAGGGCGAGATCGTCCTTCTCCACCTGGCGTATGCCTGCGTAGGTGGCGGAGTACAGATATCCAAGCGGAAGGTTCAAGTGCGTGGCTCTCCTAAAATGTCGAGATCGGTGAGGCGGTGTCCGTTGGCGAAATCCGCCGCGGACATGCGCCGCCGTCCTTCAAGTTGGACTTCGCGAAGTTCCAGGGCTCCGCCGCCGCAAGCCACCGTCAAGGGCTTCAAGCAGAGCAGGCTGCCAGGCAAGGCAGGCTGGGAGGCCTGCCCCACGGCCGCCCGCCAGATGTGCAGGGTTTGACCGCGAAATACCGTGCAGGCCCCCGGCCACGGCTGCATGCCGCGGATGCGGTTGTGGATCGACGGAGCGGCCTCGCGCCAATCGACGAGACCATCCTCTTTCTTCAGCAGGGGGGCGAAGGTGGCTTGCGCCGCATCCTGCTTCCGCGGAACGATGCGGCCGGCTTCCAGGCCCTCCAGGGTTTCGATAAGCAGGTCCGCGCCCAGCGCCGCCAGCCTCGCGTTCAATTCGACGGCGGTTTCCTCCGGCCCGATCTCCGTTTCCTTCGCCAGCAGGATGTCGCCGGTGTCGAGTCCGGCGTCGATCCGCATGGTGGTGACGCCCGTGCGCGTCTCTCCGCGGGCGATGGCCCATGGAACCGGAGCGGCGCCGCGGTACTTGGGCAGCAGGGAGGAGTGCACGTTGACGATGCCGAGCGGCGCGATATCGATCACGGATTGCGGAACGATCTGGCCGTAGCCGACAATCACCATGACGTCCGGCGCCAGCGACCGAAGCCACTCGACGGCTTCCAGGCGCCGCACGCGCTCCGGCTGGTGGACCGGAATGCCCAGCCGCAGGGCCGCTTCCTTCACCGCGGACGGGGCCTCGCGCTGGCCGCGGCCGCGCGGGCGGTCCGGCTGCGTGATGGCCGCCAGCACCGCGTGTCCCGCCGCCAAGCGCTCCAGGCTAGGCACCGCGAAGGCCGGCGTTCCTAGAAATACCAGGCGCATCGAGGCGTCTCAGTCCCACTCGCCGGCGCGCTGCATCTTGACGATCTTGCGCTTCATCAGCTCGCGTTTCAACGCGCTGATGCGGAGGATGTAGAGCCGGCCGTAGAGATGCTCGGTTTCGTGCTCGAAAGCGCGCGCCAGCAGATCTTCGCCGGTCTTTTCCCAGGACTCGCCCTTGGCGTCCTGGGCGCGCACGGTCACGCGCTTGCCGCGGCGCACCTGCTCGCGGAATCCCGGGATGCTCAGGCAGCCCTCCTCGCCAGTCTGCCTGCCCTCGACGCGCACGATAGTCGGGTTGATGAGGACCAGCTTGTCGTCGGGGTTCTGGCCGTTCGAGACGTCGATCACCGCGATCTTCTTCCCGAAGCCGATTTGCGGCGCGGCCAAGCCCACGCCTTTGGCCGCGTACATGGATTCGAACATGTCCTCCAGGAATTTGCGCAATTCCGGCGTGTCGAATTCGGTTACGGTTTCGGCTTCGTGCTCCAGCACCGGGTCGCCGAATTTTACAATCGGATAAATCATAGCGTCAGAAAGCTCTCACCTGTTCCAGATAACCATCGAAATTGCGTCTGGTTTCGGCCAGCGAATCGCCGCCGAACTTCTCCAGAAACGCCTGCGCCAGCACCAGCGCCGTCATGGCCTCGCCAATGACGCCCGCCGCCGGAACCACACAGACGTCGGAGCGTTCGTAGGCCGCCAGCGCCGGTTCGCGGGTCTCGAGATCGACCGATTCCAGGGGACGCCGCAAGGTGGAAATAGGCTTGAGCAGGCCGCGCAGCACCACGTCCTGGCCGTTGGTGATGCCGCCTTCGAGGCCTCCGGCGCGGTTGGCGCCGCGCGTAAAGCGCCGCGCCACGCGGTCGTACTGGATGGTGTCCTGCACCTGGGAGCCGAAATTCGCGGCGCCCTCGGCCGCGAAGCCGACCTCGACGCCCTTTACCGCCTGAATCGAGACGATGGCTTGCGCCAGCCGTCCATCCAGGCGCGCATCCCACGTGGCGTGCGAACCGAGCCCCGGCGGAAGCCCGTGGGCCACCACCTCAAAGACGCCTCCGATGGTGTCGCCGGTGCGGTACGCCTCATCCACCACCGCCTTCATGCGGGCTTCGACGGCGGGGTCCACGCAGCCGAGCAGCACCTCTTCCCGGCGGCTGAGCGCGGCGATTTCCGCCCACTCCACGGGACGTTCCAGGCGTACCGGGCCCACCGCCGCCACATGGCTGAGCGCCTCGATGCCGAACTGGCCCAGCAGAGCCTTGGCCAGCGCGCCGATGGCCACGCGGGCGGCGGTCTCGCGCGCGCTGGCGCGCTCCAGGATGTAGCGCGCGTCGTGGAAATCGTACTTGATGGCGCCCGCCAGATCGGCGTGGCCGGGCCGCGGCCGCGTCACCGGCCGGCGCGCGCCGCCGGCGCCATCGGCGTCTTCCACCGGCAGCGCTTCGGTCCAATTCCGCCAGTCCGCATTGCGGATCAAAACGGCGATAGGCGAACCAATGGTATGGGAATGCCGCACGCCGGCGACGATCTCGGCGCGGTCGGTCTCGATCTTCATGCGCCCGCCGCGGCCGTAGCCCTGCTGGCGGCGCCAAAGCTCGCGATTGACGGCCTCTATCGAAATGGGTATGCCGGCTGGGAGTCCCGCCAGCGTGGCCACGAGGCACTCGCCGTGCGACTCTCCGGCGGTCTCAAATCGCAACATCGGAGAAAGAAGCTTTATCGTAGCAGAACTGCGGATGCGGGCTGGCGCCGACAGGACGCCGGCTTTCCCGATCAACTTCGCCCGGTCCAGCGTGGTCACCCGAAGGCACACGGCAAAGCTTGCTTTTGGCAGACCGGCGGAGCCGCCGGGAAACTCGACGACCGTCGGCCCCCGCCTGCCTTAAGCCGCTCGGCTTCGGCCCGAAGGCGGCGTCTGGACCTTGGGCTCAAATTCATGAGAACTTCAGGCCCCTATGCGTCCCTCAAGAACTGGCTGGCTGCGCCGTTTACCCTCCGGCACGTCGCTGGTTCTCAGAAAGTTTCCCAAGTCGATCAACCACCAGAACGTCGAACCCTCCTTTACTCTTCTTCAGATCCAGACCGAGTTCGTGAATGGCGGTCGTCAGAACGGGCGCATCGGAATCCGGGTTTCGGGGACAGGCTACGAAACTCCCAAGCTCCCGCGGCTGACTTGTTGAGGGTTTCATAGCCTGTCCCCGAAATCCGAAACCCCATACCGAAGTAGAAATCCCTGAGTAGCCCCCCGTGTTTCTCTGCGGCGCGAGGAAGCGGCCCAAAGAGTTTGAGACGAAAATGCGTCTGTCCCCTTTTCCCCTACAGCGCTCGCAGCAGGCGGGCGGGCAGGGTCACGACGGACCACACCAGTTCGAGCACGCCGCCTACGGCGATGCCGACGATGCGGAAGGGCAGCAGGAGCAGCCAGACCAGGGGATACAGCACCAGCGCGGCCAGCGCCAACGGCCAGCACATCACCAGCAGGATGAACCATAGGAGAAACTTCATCGTAGGAGAAGACGATTGGCCCGGCCGAATAGTTCCGGTGTAGCGCGGGCGCGTCGAAAAACGCTTAAAGTGTTGCGTTTTTGCCACGGTAACGAAGATGCAAAGCCTTGCGTATCAATTATATGGGCTTGCGCCTTGCGAGTTGGTAGAGTATAGGGAGATATGCGGGAGATGCGTCTTGCGGTTTGAAACCACGGTCCAGCGTCCGGTGGAGGTGGCCGGCGTCGGACTGCATAGCGGCGTGCAGGTGAAGATTCGGATCACGCCGGCGCCCGCGGGTACCGGCATTGTCTTCGTGCGCACGGACCTCGACAACTTCACCGTGCCGGCCAGTTGGCGCCACGTGGCGCGCGTCAGTTACGCCACCAGCCTGATGCGCCAAGGCGTGCTGATCTCCACGACGGAGCACCTGCTGAGCGTGCTCTACTCGATGGGGATCGACAACGCGCGTGTGGAGATCGACAACCTGGAGGTCCCCATCCTGGACGGCAGCGGATTGCCGTTCGTCGAAATGGTGCGCGAGGCGGGCATCCGGCACTACCGCCGCCAGCGCCGCTACCTGCGCATCCGCCGGCCGATTGCGGTGGAGGATAAGGGCAAGCGCATCGGCATTCTTCCGGCGGATTCCTTCCGGCTCACCTGCGACATCGATTTTCCGCATCCGATGGTGGGCCGCCAGTCCCTGGAGATGGAGGTCACGCCGGAGCGGTATGCGGCCGGGATCGCGCCGTACCGCACCTTTGGTTTCGAGTATGAGCTGGACCAGTTGCGCAACATGGGGCTGATCCGCGGGGCGTCTCTCGAAAGCGGGGTGTGTTTCACGCGCGACGGCATCATGAACCCGGAGGGCTTGCGCGCTCCCGACGAGTGCTGCCGGCACAAGGCGCTCGATCTGATCGGCGACCTGGCGCTGCTGGGCCGCCCGCTGTTGGGCCACGTGATCGCCGAACGGGCCGGCCACGCGATGCATGCGGCCCTGGTGGCGCGGATCATGTCCGACCCCACGATCTACGAAATCCTCACGTTCGACGAACTGGCGTCGCGGGTGACGGAGTCGCTGGCGCCGAGCGGCGCGATGCGCGGTTGAATCGCGCGGAGCATGTTGCTACGATTGGCGCCATGAAGCGCATTGTTACCGCCGCCCTGTGCGGCCTGCTATTTGCCTCCCTTTTACCCGCCGCGAAGACGCTGAACATGTGGGTGGTGGATTCGGAGGGCGCCAAGTCCCTGCTGCTGGTTTCCCCGGCCGGCCAGTCGATGCTCATCGACACGGGCTTTCCCGGCAACAACGACCGGGACACCAACCGCATCCTCGAAGCCTGCAAGGCGGCGGGCGTGACGAAGCTCGACATCATGGTCATCACGCACTACGACATGGACCACGTGAACAACGCGCCGTCGGTGGCGTCGAAGATCCCGGTGGGCCTGTTTGTGGATCACGGGCCGGCCGCGGTGACCGACAGGGGCACTACGGCCGCCGTCAAGGCCTATGACGAGCTGTGGCCCAAGGCCAAGCACCTGGTGGTGAAACCGGGCGACAAGATTCCGTTCGAGGGAGTGGACGTGCTGGTGGTATCGGCCGCCGAACAGTCGCTGAAGACGCCGCTCAAGGGCGCGGGCAAGCCCAATTCCGCGTGCGCCGCGACGCAGCCCAAGACGTGGACCAGGGGCAACGAGGACACTTCGGAGAACGGCAATTCCCTGGCGCTGTTATTCACGTATGGGAAGTTCCGCATGTTGGATATGGGCGACCTGACGTGGAATCGCGAGACGCAGTTGATGTGCCCCAACAATCCGATCGGATCGGTGGATGTGTTCATGGTGGGCAATCACGGCAACGACAATGCCAGCTCGCCGGCGCTGGTCGACGGCGTGCATCCGCGCCTGATCGTGATGGACAACGGGGCCCGCAAATTCGGCGCCGCGACGGTCATGCAGACGCTGAAGGCCGCGCCGGGATTGCAGGCCTTGTACCTGATGCACTGGTCCGCGAACGCGCCCAACGACAATCCGGCGGACGAGTTCATCGCGAACCTTCAGAATTCGCCCGACGGCAAGTGGCTGAAGATCAGCGCCGGCAAGGACGCCGCGGTCGCGGTCACGAATGCGCGGACGGGCGAAACGAAGAGTTACAAGCGCTGAGCGGGGACGGCTGCGTTCAGAAAGCCGATCAACTGGCGGTCTTCGCGCTCGATGTGCTGCACGGTATGCGCCTCCATACACTCCAAGGCAGGGGGTTGGGCGCCGGGAATCAACGCTCTCGTTGGTTATGTTACGCGCGGTTGCGGCGGAACTTGGCCAGCCCGAAGGCCGCCAGACCGGCGCCCATCAACCCCAGCGTGAAGTTGTCGAACATCTGGGCGAACAAGCCATACCCGCCAGCGGTGGCGTCGTTCTGCGACGCGTACACGGAGTTATAGTCGGTGGGCTGGTTGTACAGAACCCCGCCCATCGCCGGAACAGCCGCCCATGGCTTGCTCTTATTGAAAGCGCACTTCGTAGACCTGGCCGGGGGCGAGTTTCACGGCGACGGCGCCCTCCGCGGTGGGAGAGAAGGATATGGGATTGCCGCGCGAGACGACGGCGGCGATGCGCTGGCCCGGGGGCGGTCTCAGCTTGCGCTCGCCCGCGATGGCCGGACGGAGAACCACGCGGGACGCCTTGCCGGCGGTCCAGGCGATATCCACGGCCACGGCGCCGCGTGCGCGCAGGCCGGTGATGGCGCCCTCGGGCCAAGCTTTGGGAAGGGCCGGCAGGATGCCGATTTCGCCATTCTGACTCTGCAACAACATTTCGGCGATGCCCGAGGTCCCGCCGAAATTCCCGTCGATTTGAAATGGCGGATGCGTGTCGAGCATATTGGGCAGGGTGGATTTCGCGAACAGGGCGAGCAGGTTCTCGTAGGCCGCTTCTCCATCTTCCAGGCGGTCGAAGAAGTTGACGATCCAGGCGCGGCTCCAGCCGGTACCGCCGCCGCCGGCGGCCAGCCGCCGTTCGAGCGTCACGCGCGCGGCTTGAGCCAGCGCGGGCGTGGCGCGGAGCGCGATCTGGTTGTCGGGAAAGAGCGCGAAGAGGTGCGAGATGTGGCGGTGGCCAGGCTCCGGCTCGTCGTAATCCTCGATCCATTCCCGCAACTGGCCGTAGCGGCCGGTTTGAAAGGGCATCAAGCGATCGCGCGCGGCGGCGGCCTGCTTGCGGAAATCGGCGTCGACGCCCAGAATCTCTCCGGCCTCAATGGCGCGCGTGAACAGGGCGCGCGCAATCTCGGTATCCATATAAGGACCCATGGCCAGCCTGTGAGCCTTTCCATCGGGACCGCGGAAGGAATTCTCCGGGGAAATGGACGGGCCGGTGAGCAGATGGCCGTGGCCGTCGTCGACCATGTAATCGAGCAGAAACTCGGAGGCCTCCTTCAAGACCGGGTAGGCGCGGCGGGCGAGAAACTCGCGGTCGCGGGTGAAATCGTAATGCTCCCAGAAGTGCAGGCTCAACCAGGCGCCGCCCATGGGCCAGATGCCCGAACCGACGCCGTCGATGGGTACGGCGTCGCCCCAGATGTCGGTGTTGTGATGGATGACGAAGCCGCGCGCGCCATAGAGCGCCCGCGCCACGGCGCGGCCGGCGGGACGGGCGGCGTCGACCAGGTCGAAGAGCGGCTGGTGCATTTCGGCGAGATTGCACTCTTCGGCGGGCCAGTAATTCATCTCGGTGTTGATGTTGATGGTGTACTTGCTGTCCCACGGCGGCGCCAGCGAGTCGTTCCAAAGGCCTTGCAGGGTGGCGGCCATGCCGCCCGGACGGCTGCTCGAAATCAGGAGGTAGCGGCCGAACTGAAAATAGAGGGTGGCAAGCTGGGGATCTGCCGCGCCGGTCTGCAAGCGCTTGAGGCGTTCGTCGGTGGGCAGGTCCGGGGCCGCGCCGGCGAGCGAGAACGCCACCCGATGGAAGAACTTCCGGTAATCCGCGACATGCGCCGCAAGCAGCCGGGCATAGGGTTTTGAGGAGGCGGCTTGGAGTTGCGCCGCGCATTGGGCGGCGGGATCTTTCAGGCGGAAATTCGTGGCGGCGACCAGAAACAGGGTGACGGAATTGGCGCCGGCGACCTGGAGATTGGCTCCTTCGGTACGGGTCTGGCCGCCGGCGGCGACGGACAGCAGGACGGCGCGGAACTTCACGCCGACCTTGCGCTCGTCGGCGTGGCTGGCATCGCGGGCGATGGCCTCGCCAATCATGGCCAGGCGGCCGGGGCCGGCGGCGGCGGTGGCGGCATCGCGTTCGCGCGCCAGGGTTGCCGAGAACGAGATGCGATTGGGCTTGTCGCACGTGAGGCGGACGACGATGGCTTGATCGGGCGCGGAGGAGAAAATCTCGCGGGTATAGGTGGCGTCGCCGGAGCGGTACACGACGCGGACTACGGCGCGGTCGAGATCGAGTTGGCGGACATAATCGGTGGGCGCGGCGTCCTGGCCGGCGAAGCGGATGTCGAGATCGCCGAGGGTCTGGTACGGCGGCATGCGCCGTGGAATGGCGATGATGTCCCTATCCGCCAGCGCTTCGGCTTCCGTGAGCTTGCCTGCCAGGAGCAGACGGCGCACTTCGGGAACGGCGGCGGCGCCGGCGGGATTGTTGCGGTCGCGCGGCTCGCCGGCCCAGACGGTATCCTCATTGAGTTGGATGCGTTCGGAGGGAACGCCGCCGAAGACCATGGCCCCCAGCCTGCCGTTGCCGATGGGCAAGGCTTCGTTCCAGGATGCGGCGGGCTGGCGGTACCACAGAGTATTGGGCGATGCGGCGGAGGCCGAGACTGCCGCGATCAGGATGAGGGTGCAATTCGCGCGGGTCATACGAACCTCATTCTACGCTCCGGCAAGCGTCCCGAGGAGTCAGACACGGCTAAGCGGGGGGTTCCGGCTCCGGCCACGGAGGCAGGAGTTTCACCAGGATCACGAAGATCACAAAGGGCAGGATCATCAGGGCGACGGCGGTGAGCAGGCCTTCGCGGGCGGCGAACTGCACCTTGAAGCTGGTGTATCCGAGGAAGCTCTTCGAGAACAATTGGCCGCCGATGACCACGTTCCAGCGCATGGCGAAGATGCCGATCATGACCAGGAGGCAGGACGCCAGGTACAGACCGCGGCGCTTGGCCTCGGAGAAACGGAACAACTGCGTCGATGCCAGCAACGCGAGCGGCGCCAGGGTGCACAGGCAGATCTGCAGGATCACGTGCGACGCCCACAGGCGCGTGTGCACCATGAAATCCAGGCTGCGGAAGGATTCGCCGGCTTCGTAGGTGCGGTGCACCAAGTCGAGCATCTCAAGCGAGAAGTCGATGACGAAGGTGTAGAAGAGGTACTTGGCGATGGTGTCCACGCACGGCATATCGATGGGCATCTTCTTCAACTTCATGGCGGCCATGTACAGGAGCAAGACTCCGGCAATGCCGGAGGCCATGGCGGAGAACAGGAACACCACCGGCATCAAGGGCGTGGACCACCAGGGGTTGGCCTTTACGGAGCCAAAGATGAATCCCACGTAGCCGTGGAGCAGGAAGGCGGACGGAATGCCGATGACGGTGACGGCGAAGCCGACTTTGTCGTCGATGCGGCGCGCGGCCGGGCTGACGTTCATGGACCCCAGCGTGAGCGCCTTGTATGCCAGGCGTTTCCAGCCGCCGGTGGTTTGCGCCAGATGAACGATGTCGGCGCGGTATTCGAGCCAGATTTCGAGCAGTAACACGGCCATCAGGTACCAGAGATAGACGAAGCCGAACATGGCCATGGCGGAGGAGCGATGCGGGGTGAGGTACATCTCGATGGACCGCTCCGGGTGGCCCAGGTGAAGTTGCAGGGGCAGAGGCGCCACCAGCAGAAAGGCCAGCGCGGTAAGCAGCGCCAGGCGGTAGGTGGGGCGCACGGCCTCCACCTTGAACACGCGTTCGAGCGAGGCCAGAATGAATGCGCCGGCCACCAAGCCGGTGATGTAGGGGTAGAGCACGATCAGCAAGCCCCACTGCAGCTCCACCTCGTTGGGATACATGAACCCGTCAACGCCAGGAATCATCGCTTGGCTCCTATCGCACCGATCCGTCGAGGTCTTTGTAATAAACTTTGGCGCCGGTCGCCATGTACGGTTTGAGGACTTGCACCTTGTTGCGGCGCAGGAATTCGTGGACCGGGTCGCGCGGGTTCTTGAAGTCCACCAACTGGCGGGCGCCGGTGGGACAGGCCTCGCAACAAGCCGTGGTCAGGCCCTGCGCGAGGCGGTGGTAGCAGAGCGTGCACTTATCGGCGGTGTTGGTGTCCGGGTGCAGATAGCGGCAGCCGTAAGGGCAGGCCTGGATGCAATAGCGGCAGCCGAGGCAGTAGTTCTTGTCGACCAGGACGACGCCATCGGGGCTGACGTAGGTGGCGCCCACGGGGCAGACCTGCACGCAGGGCGAATCCTTGCATTGATTGCAGAGCTTGGGGACGAAGAAGCTCTTGACGCCGGCGCGGGTATTGGGCGGGAAGCCGTCGATAGCGCCGTCGGGCGAATCGACTTGCGGCTGCTGGTCTTCGCCCACCTGATAGCGCTCCACCCAGGTGCGGAAATAGCCCTTGGGGACCTGGTTTTCGCGGGAGCAGGCGCGCACGCAATTGCCGCAGCCGATGCATTTGTCGATATCGACGAGCATGCCCCACCAATGGTCGGCCATGTTGTACGCTTCGCTAGGCGGAGCGGCGCCGGTGATCTGCTCGAAGGTGGCCCCCACGGAGGCCAGGATGAGCAGCTTGCCGCCCGCCGCAAATAGATCTCGCCGGCTTAAGTCCATGGTTGGCTCCTCAGAGATGCGGGTTATGGGGTTGATGGCAGGCATTGCAGAGCGCGCCGCCGGAGTGTTCGGCGGTGACCACCTGCGGGAAGTCCTTGGGCTTGGCGGCGTCCTTTTCGTGGCAGCGCCGGCAGAGATTGGCGACATCGGGCAAGGCCGGTTTATGGGCCGAAGGGTCGCCGGCGTTGGCGTGCGCGGCCTGCGGCCCGTGGCAGGCTTCGCAGGAGACGCGGGCGTGCCTGCCGGCGGCGCGCATGGCGGCCTCGGCATCGTGGCACATGACGCAGGCATCCTGGCCGGCGTAGGAAATGGGGTGTTGGCGGATGACGTCGAGCGACGCGGCGTCATAGTGACCGAACTTGCCGAAGGCCTTGGGGATCAGGGCGGTGCGGATCACAAGAAAGGCGGCGAGTCCGGCGATTAGAACCACGGCGGGGCGAATGAGGTGTCCCGAGTCGCGCAGAAACTGACGCAAGGCCCCTCCTTTCCAAAGGAACGCTTGAGGGCAAGCTAGCAAAACAGGGTCCAAATGGTCCTAAAGCGCGAAATGGCAGCAATTGGCGGCATTCTGTAGGCAATCGCAACAATTCTGCCGGGGCGATCAGGCGCAAATAGGGGTAAATCGCCCAGGTTGGGTGAGTGGAGCGATGCTATGGGTGGGGCAGCTCAATGATCGGCGCGGCATCGGCCGCCGGGAGGGCAGAGGTTCAGAAGCTGGTCCGGCGGGAAGACGCGGCGGAGCATGTCGTCGGGAAACGCGGCCAATCCATAGCGTGCAAATTGGCCGGCATTGCCCATGCGGTCGGCGGCGCTAGCCGGACGCGGCAGAGTCAGTAGCGGCAGGAGAACGGCGAGCGCCTTATCGTCCGGCCACGCAAGAAGGGAAGGGATGAGGTTGGCGACGAGGGTGTCCGGCGCGGCGGACTTCACACTTTCCGCCATGGCTTGCAGCCATTCGTCGCGCCGGGAAGGGGAATCGGGAGCGACCGCGATCTCCGTCCAGTCCGACTGGACAGGCGGCGCGTTGGCGGTATCGGGGCTGGAGAGCGCGATGCGGGCGAGGCGGACGGAATAGACGCCCGGCCGGTCGAAATGGTAGAGCAGGTGAAGCGGCAGTGGAGAGGGTTGCGCGGTGGAATTGCAATCGGCTCGACCCACATACGGCGCCGTGAGGCTGGTTCCCGGAACCGCCCACGGTGAAAGCGGCTGGCCCTGGTAGCGGACCTCGAACTGGAATCCGTCAAAGCCCCAGGGCGCCATGTGGCAGGGGTAGAGGAACTGGTAGGGCGGGGGGGCGTCGATATCGAGCCAGACCGGCATGTGAACGGCGGCGGTTCCGCGCAGCTTCAGGAACGCCTTGCCGGAGCGGAACGGCATGGTCACGGGAGCGCCGCACACGCCGCGCACGCAAACCTGGACGGTGGTGGAAGCGCCGTCGGGCACGTCCGCGGGTACCTTGAAATTGATCTGGCCGGGGCCGACGAACATCAACCCGGCGGGGCGGGCGCCGACGGTGACGCGGACGCCGCAAAGCTCGACGGGATAAGGGGCGGGGGGCGTGGCGTTCTGGCCGCACCAAGGCTCGGGCGCGAGATGCCGGCCGTAGAGTTCCACGGCCCTTCCCGGTACCAGGAGCCACGCGCCATTGCTCTGCAGGGGAACGATGCCTTCGGGCGCATATTCCGGCGCGGGAGTCTGGGCCGGCTGCGCAAACAGCGCGGGAACGGCGAGGAGGAGGAAATAGAGGCGCACGATTCGATTATGCGGCAAAAAGGAAGCTGCCGGCGACAGGCTATCGTCGAGCCGGCGGCTGATGGCTTTCCGTGGCACGGCGCGTGCATGATTCGGTTGGCAATTCCGCGAGTTCCGACTTAAGCGCCATGTCTGGCGGGGGTTCGGCGGGAGGCCGGGGGCCGGGAGCGTGCCGATGGCTCACACGGGTGTGGCCGGCGGGCGCCACCAGGGAATGGCGGCTTATCGATGCAGGCTTGCTATAATCGAGAATCACATTGGCTACAGGAACGCATTCTTCCATGTTTCGCATGAAGTGTATTTCCGTCTTCCTACTCCTGGCGGGAGGGGCTGCCGCGCAGAATTTCGTTACTGGGCAGGCGGCCAGACTGGTGATCGGCCAGACTACGTTCACGAACCAGGATCCGAATTCGAGCGATACGGTGCTGGGGGCGCTCAGCGGCATCGCCTACGCGAACGACACGCTGTTCGTGGCGGACTCGAACCGCATGCAGGCCACGCCGTCGAATCACCGCGTCCTGCTATTCCAGAACCTTTCGAGCCAACTGCCCGGCCCGACGGACGAACTGCAGTACAAGACCAACTGTCCGGTGTGCGTGGGGCAGGCGACGGTGGTTCTGGGCCAGCCGGATTTCACCACCACCACGCTGAACCTGACTCCCACGGCGAACGACATGCGGTCGCCCACGGCGGTGGCATCGGACGGCGTGCACCTGGTGGTGGCGGATACGGATCACAACCGGGTGCAGATCTGGAACCACATTCCGACCACGAATAACGCGCCCGCCGACGTGGTGGTGGGGCAGCCGAGTTTTTCGAGCAACGTGGTTCCGGCGAACAACAGCCCGACCGCGGTTTCGCTGCTTGGGCCGCAGGGCGTGTGGATTCAGAACGGGAAGCTGTACGTGGCGGACACGCAGAACAACCGGGTGCTGATTTGGAACCACATCCCGACCACGAATGGAGTGGCGGCCGACGTGGTTTTGGGCCAGCCGAATTTCACGACCTACGTGCAGATCGACATCACGCGGCAGACGACGGCGGCGAGCGCCACCAACATGCTCAATCCGGTGGCGGTGACATCGGATGGGACGAGGCTTTACGTGACGGACCTGGCGAACAACCGGGTGCTGGTGTGGAACCAGATACCGACGGTAAACGACGCGCCTGCGGACTTCGCGCTGGGCCAGCCGGACCTGGTCAGCTCGATCCCCAATAACGCGTATACGGTCGACACGACGAACACGGCCTGCAACACGAATCCGATCGGGGCGGCCTGCATGGAAACTCCGGTGCTCTGCCCGGTAGGCGACGGAATCGACGTAAACAGCAATCCGGTGTATCCGGCGGTGTGCAACGCCACTCTGAATTTTCCGCGTTTCGCGCTGGCGGACCCAAAGTCGGGCCGGTTGTTCGTGGCCGACGGGGGCAACGACCGCGTGCTGGTTTATAACCACATTCCCACGGCGAGCGGGGCGGCGGCCGACAGCGAGATTGGCCAGATCGGCGTTACGAAAGAACTGGGACCGGGCGAGATTGGCCCGGTGACCGTGGAACAGGCTACCAACGCGGCGGATTCGATGGACTGCCCGATGTCGCTGGCATGGGACGGGACGAACCTGTACGTGGGCGATGCGTTCAACAGGCGGATCACGATTTATACGATCGAGGCGAACGCGATTCCGTATGGGGGCGTGCGGAATGGCGCGAGCTTCCAGATTTTCGCCAAGGGGGCGGTGCAGTTTGCCGGGGCTATCCAAGCCGGCGACGTCCCCACGATTGCGATCTCGCTCGACAACGCGGGAAGCACCACCACGAACACGTACACGTATACGGTGCAGGCGACGGACACGCTCGACACGGTGATGGATGCGTTCATCCACCAGATCAACTCAGCCAACGGCGGGGCCGGCGACCCGTTCGTGATCGCGGCGCCGGACTATGTGGACACTTGGATTCTGCTATACGCCAGATCTCCGGGAGCGAACGGGAACGACATTGGGTTGGCGGTTACGACTTCCACGAGCTCGCTGATTGCGGTGGCAGTCGCGAACCAATATCTGACGGGCGGGGGCGACGCTTCGCAGATCGCGCCGGGGACGCTGGTGTCGATCTTCGCGAACCCGGGAACCGCGCTGGCGTTCGCGACGGCGGAAGCGGACCTGGGCCAGACGCGGCTGCCGACGGAACTGGCGTCGACCGAGGTGTACTTCAACGGGATTCGCTCGCCGCTGCTGTACGTATCGCCGACGCAGATCAACGCCCAGGTTCCGTGGGAAGTATCGGACACGACCAGCGTCAACGCATACGTGCGGTCGGTGGACAGCAACGGCTCGGTGATGGTGACGGCGCCGGTGGCGGTATCGATCGTGCCGGCGAATCCGGGAATCTTCACGTATTTCAACGGCGCGAACCCGCCGCAGGCGATCGTGCTTCACGGATCGAACTACGCGAACGGCGTGATCTCGGTGGACGGGGGCGCCAACGCGGGCGATTACGGCACGATCGACATCAATGGCCGGACGTACAGCTACACGGTGCAGAGCACGGACACGCTGGCGACGATTCGCGACGCGTTCGCGGCGCTGATCAACGCGGCCGATCCCGAGGTGACGGCCATACCGACGGTGGAGTACACGCGCATCATCCTGCAGGCCAAAGTCCAGGGTCCGGCGGGAGAAGGCATCCCTTATTACGTGAGCACGTTGCCCGCTCCGACGGTAACCGGCGGCGAGCTGGTACTGACGGCGTTCACCCCGAGCCTGTGTTGTGCGAGCGTGAAGGGTTCCCTGGTGACGGCGGATAACCCGGCGGTGATTGGCGAGACGGTAATCGTGTACGCGACGGGGATTGGCCTGCCGGTGGCGACCTCGCAGACGGCGGCGGCTTTTCAGACGGGCGTCCAGTTTCCCGCCAACACGCCGATTACGGCTCCCGCGCAGCAACTGGGCGCGGCGGCCCAAGCGATTACCGCCAACGTGCTTCAGGTATCGGGAGTGCCGGGGACGTTCGGAGTGTTCGAGCTGCTGCTGCAGATCGAGACGAATCTGAACTCGAACTTGAACTCGACGCTGACCATCACGCAGAACGGCCTGCTAAGCAATTGGGCGACGTTCCCGGTGGTCAATCCCTCGCAGCCCTTGACGCAGGAGACAACCGGGGAGCGGAGACCGGCCTACCGCGGCCGGTAGATGCGCCCGATGGTTTCGAGGACGGCGGCGGGCGCCAAGCGCTCCCAAGGTTCGCCATCGGCGATTCGGCGGCGGACCTCGGTGGCGGATACGTCATCGAACTCGCCGGCGAGTTCAAGGCAGCGAACGCTCGCCTGGAGCGGCGGGGGCGGACGGTACTCGCCGCCGCGGGCGGCCACCAGCAAGTCAAAATCGCGCAACATCCCGGCGAAGGCTTCAGGCTGTCCGTAGTCCCAGTTGGCGATGCGCTCGGCGGCGTCGCCTCCGCACAGAAACGAGAGAGAGACGGCATCGCCGTAGGCTTGGCGGCACTCGGCGGCGATTTCCGCGAACAGTCCTCCGGCCGTGGATGCGAGGGAGAACGCCGGCGCATCCGCGAGGGCGGCGCTGAGAATTTCGACGCGTTCGGCGAAGGACGCGCCGGGGAAGACGCCCAGCCGCGCGGGCGGGCGGGAAGCCCGGCGAAAGAACTGCATAGGCCCAGGTTCGCACGTTCAGACACCAAGGGCGCGAGATCTCTCTCGCGCCCTTGGTTGGCCGGAACTCTAAGCGGCGTGCTGCAGGAGCTCGTCCAGGGTCTCGCTGGCGTCGGCCTCGAATTCGTGCCGATCCGAGGCTTCCTGGCAGCGGATGCAGTACTTGGTCCAAGGCACCGCGTCCAGGCGTTTGGGCTTGATCTCCTCTTCGCAATGCAGGCAGATGCCGAAACTGCCATCGGCAACGCGGCTCAACGCGCCCTTCACATTGCGCAGCAAGAGCGACTCCCGATCGAGGTTGCGGATGGCGAGTTCGCGCTCTCCCGCGAGCTGAACTTCATCCAGGGCGTCCGGTGTTTTTTGAATAGCGATGTCTTCCCGGTTTCGGAGACCGGCGGACAATTCGCTCCGCCTGGCCTCGAGCACCGCTTTGTATCTTTCGATGTCGGTTCTGTTCATTGGTCCACTCCCCCGGCGCTTAGCCGGTTTCCAATTCCCCTTCCAAGGCTTCCAACCTCCGCATGAATATAGACGACGAAGCGGAGCACAAAAGTTTCAGCCTGGAGCATCTCAAAAGGGCTATTCCCACCGTAATCGTCAGGATGGATGAGCAATTCAATCGCCAAACGGACGGCAGGCGTTGATGCGGTCATTCCCATCCAAGGACATATCGGCAGGCCGGAGGAATTCCTGTTGCTTCTTTTTCCCCCGCATATAATATGGACGCCGGCTGGGCGAATTTGTTCTCGGGCGGCGCCGAATTTCCTGCCTCGATTGAGATTCTAGCAGCGGCGCCGCGACGGAAGCCCTGGTAGACGGGCTTCGCCGGCGCGCGTGGAAGAAAACAAGTCCTTATTCTATTATTGATTAAAAAGAATTGGCGGGAAATTGGACTGATTGGTGACTGGGGCGCTTGGCGGGTAGATTGGGAGGTGGAAAGGGACGCTGCGCCGGCCCGGTCGGGATGGGAAGGCAAAGGGGGACTGCGGGGCATCCCCGAATTGGAGGGACAGTGCGTGGACGGCAGCACCGAGCCGCCGGGCATCCACGGTTTCGAACCGGCCGGCGCGGCGCCTTTTGTCAGGGAATGGGGCAGAGGGTGTCAAGAAACTCACGCTGAAAAAGACGGAGCGGCGCCTTATTGGCGGGTGTTAACATACCCGTTTATCCAACCGCTCGTATGGTAGTGCGCGACGCCAAGCCACGTCTTCCTGCACGCTTTGCCACGGCTGCGTGCATTTTCTTCTTTTTGGCGGGCCAGGCGTTTGTTCCCCTGCTGGGCGTGCAGAACGACGAAGCCCTATTCGGGTGCGCCTTTCTGGCGCCGCGCTCGGGATACGCGGTGCGCATCGGCCATTCGCATCTGCCGCTCATGCTGATGAGCTATTTGGGGACGTTGAAGGCCTGGATCTACCGTCCGATTTTCGCGGTGTTCCATCCGGGGGTCTGGAGTTTGCGCGAGCCTGCGCTGCTGTTCGGCGCGGCCAGCGTGTGGCTGTTCTTTCTGCTATTGCGGAGAATCGCGGGGGAGCGCGCGGCCGTAATCGGGTGTGGATTGCTGGCGGTGGATGCGACGTATCTGCTGACGGCCACGTTCGATTGGGGGCCGGTGGCGCTGCAGCATCTGCTGTTGCTCGGCGGCGCGCTTCTGCTGGTACGGTTCTACCAGGAGGGCGGGATCCGCTCACTGGCGGCGGGGAGCTTTCTTTTGGGCCTGGCGATGTGGGATAAGGCCTTGGCCATCTGGATGTTAAGCGGCATGGGAGTGGCCGGGCTGGCGGTGTTTCCCCGGCAGATTTGGCGAGTGGTCACGGCGCGGCGGGCGGCGGTTTTCGTCCTATGGTTCGCCCTGGGATCGCTCCCGCTGACCGTGTATAACCTGAACAACCATTTCGCCACATTTCGCGGGCAAGCCTACGATACGGGGGAGATTGCAGGGAAAGCCCGCATGCTGATGAACACGGCGCGCGGCACGGCCTTATTCGGGTGGATGATGGACGAGGATTGGCAGACGGCGTCGCCGCCCGCGCCCGATACCGTCCTTAAGAAGGCCAGTTTGGCGGTATCCGAGATGGCGGAAAGGCCCCGGCAAAACCTGCTGCTTTACGCCTTCGCGCTGGCGCTGTTGGTGGCGCCGCTGGCGCGCGGGCGGGAACTTCGGGCGATCCTGTTCGCGCTGATCGCGATGGCGGTTCAGTGGGCGCAGATGGCGATCACGGTGAATGCCGGGGGGAGCGTGCACCACACCGTCCTGTTATGGCCGCTGCCGGAAATGGTGGTGGCGGTCTCTTTGGCGGCGGCCTCGCGCAGGGTTGGCCGCGCTGGGCTGGCGGCGGCCGCGGGCGTGCTGGCGGTGACCATGGCGGCGGGCGCTCTCCAGATCAACGAGTACTACCGGATGGCTTGGCGCAACGGCGGGGCGCAGAACTGGACGGACGCCATCTACCCGCTGGCGGATTACATGAAAGGCGTCCACGCGACGGAAGCGTACAGCGTGGATTGGGGGATTCTGGACAGCCTGCGCCTGCTCGACCGGGGCAAACTGCCGCAGGAAGCCATCTTCGGCGCCATTCCCGCCGGCCAGGGGACGCCGGATATGCCGGCCATCTTGAGTGCGGTGGGCGATCCCGAACACGTGTTCATCGCCCACGCGAAGGGGCTCGAATTCTTCGAAGACCGCAACCGGAAGCTGATCGAAGCGGCGGAAGCGGCGGGCTACCGGCGTGAGACGCTGGCGGCGATACCGGACAGTTTCGGGCGGGCTACGTATGAGGCGTATCGGTTTGTGGGGCGGTGAGTTTGGGCGATCTCGCTGCAAGGCCTTCGGCCTGCTTCCCTGGCAAGCGGTTTCGATCATCGGAATCGGGGTGGCGGAGTGAGGCGCGGCGGCCCCGGCCTCGCGGCGCCGGGGCGATCGCCCCTATGCCGCCATGAGAGTTATACTGGGCGGAGCGCAGCCAGAAATCCGCAGCCGAGCCGAAAGGGCGTGAGCCGTTTTCCGCGTCGCCTGGCTACCTTGGCCGCCCACTAAGGAACCTAAACGTTGGAGAGCGAAGAGTGAAGCTGGCAGCCGGCGCGCGATGGATATTTGTCCTCTTGGCGGGCGCCATCCTGTTCTACCAGTTGGAGGTTCCACCGGTTGTCGGTCTGGCGGACAACGGGGACTTCGGCAAGGTCATCGGCAGGTTCGACCTGATCGGGCGAGTCCACAGCACCTACGCGTACGCCGACGCCACGTATGAGTTCCACCCCGAGACGCACTGGGTCAGCGGATTCAATTCGTCAGAAATCCCCCTCGCGCAAGCGGCCGTCTGGCTTAATTCTCTCCTCAGTAAAGACGGCAACTTCAGTATCGGCTGCATCGGGGCGGTTCACGGGGCGCTTTTTCTAATGGCCCTTTGGCTGTTCGCCCCGCTGCTGGCCGATGCGCGCCCCGGCTTGCGGTGGGCGATGTATGGGCTGATCCTGTTCGTCTACTGCGACATGATGTATGTCAGCTCTCTGAATTCGTTCTACATGGATGAGCCGGCGTATCTATTTCTGCTGCTTACCGCGGTCTGCTACCTTCGCGTGCTTCGATGGGGCCGGACCCGGGATGCCGTTCTGCTCATCGTGTGCGCGTTCCTGCTGGTGACAGCCAAGACGCAGCACGCGCTCTTGGGCTTCTGGATCGCCTTATTGCTGCTCCTGGCCGCAAAGGCGCTTCGACCGATTCGGCCCCGCATCTGGTATGTCGCGAGCGGCCTTCTGGTGGTGGCCGGCGGGCTGATGGCATGGAAGGCGCAGCCCGCGGATTACGCAGCGTTCTCGCTCTATGGCGTCACGTTTGAAACGATCCTGCCGCACTCGAAGGACGTCCCGCGTACGCTGGCGGATCTGGGCCTCGACGATTCGTACCGTTCCCGCATCGGCAAGAAGGCCTATTCTTCCGACTCCGGAATGTTCGATCCGGCCTTTCACGACCGGTTCACCCGCCAGTACTCAGTCGCTAAGCTGGCGATATTTTACCTAAGGCGCCCGGACGTGGCTTACCAGACAATGCGCGCCGCGCTCTCCGAAGCGGGCGACCAGCGCTCCTTCGGCAACTTCGATCGGTCCGCCGGGATGCCTTGGCAGAGCCACGCGTTCGCCTGGTGGAGCACTATCAAGCGCCACTTCTTCAGCCGCCGCGGTTCGGTCCTCTTCTTTGCGTTCCTGGCGCTTTCGGCTTTGCTCGGTTTCCTGCTGTGGCTCCAGCGCAGGAGCCTGCCAGGGGGCGCCGCGCCCGCGGGCCTCTGCCTGATCGCCGGGGCGTTCACGGAGATGGGTCTTGCCACGCTGTGCGATTCCATGGATATTGTCCGGCACGCTATGATCTTTCTGGCGCTTTTCGATATGATCGCGCTCGTGTGCGCCTATTTGCTGCTGCGCCTGGTTCTCGGCCGGAAACCGAACGCTCCGCCCCATCCCGGCGGCGGCGTATTTGACGACGCGGCCCCATCCGCGTCAGGTAGGACCTGACGGCGGTCCCCAATCGCGAAATGACGAAACGACCCACTATCAACGCTCTGTTCTGCCTTCTGCTGGCGACCGTCGTGTTCTACTGGCAGATACTATTGACCCGGCAGTACTCCATTCTCACCGAGCAGGAAGCGGTCCATCAGGCGTACTCGTGGTTCAACTTCTGGGTTGGCCATATCCAGAGGGGCGTCCTGCCGCTATGGGACCCATACACCTTTGGGGGGCACAGCTTCGCCGGCGAGATGCAGACCGCGGTATTCTACCCGGTCAATCTGCTGCTGGCCTTGTTTCCGTTCGACAGCCAGGGGGTGTTTTCGCCCCATCTGTACCATGAATGGTTTGCGTTCGCGCATTTTCTGGGCGCCTGTTTCATGTTCGCGCTGGTGCGTGAGATGGGGCTGCGGCGCTTCTCTGCGATAGTGGCCGGCATCTGCTTTGCCTTCGGCGGGTTCGTGGTTCACGGGGAGTGGCCCGATATGATCCAGAGCGCCATCTGGCTGCCGCTGGTCTTCCTCTTCTTCTTGCGGGCGGTGCGCGCGCCCCGCATCCGTCCGGCTCTCATGTACGCCTCGCTGAGCGGTCTCGGCCTGGGAATGGCAATTCTGGCGGGCAGGCTGCATGTGGCGATCATGCAGACGCTGGTGGTCATGAGCGCCGCCGCATTCGCCGCCTTCAATCCGCGGGTACAGAGCGAGGAGCCCCGAAGAAACCGCTGGGTCTTGCCGGCGGTGGTGATTGGCGCCATCGCGGTGGTGGCTTTCTGCGCCGGCGCAGTCCAGTTGTTCCCCTCGATGGAGTACAGCAGCCGCGCCATCCGGTTCCTCGGGGGAAACCTTCCTCCTTGGCCGGGCGATCAGAAGATCCCCTACGCGTATCTCGCCGACGGCCATTGGCCGCACGGCTGGGTTTCCCTGCTGTTTCCGATGTCCTTTAACGGCAACGCGGGGCCAGGGGAGATCATGAGCCCCTACTTGGGAGTGTTCCCGCTGCTGGCGGCGATCGTCGCTATTCGGCGTTGCTGGAGCAACCTGTGGGTGCGATACCTTGCCGGGCTGGCCACGGCCGCGCTGCTTTACGCGATGGGATCTTACTCCCTGCTGCATGGGGTGCTTTATGCGGTGGTTCCCAAACTGTGGATGGCGCGGGAGGCGGGCCGCTTCGTCTACCTGGCGGACTTCTCGCTGGCGATCCTGGCGGGCTTCGGCGTGGAGACTCTGCTCGGCGCGGCGGGCCGAAAGGAGGTTTGGGGCGATATCAGCCGCGTGCTTGGCTGGGTTGCCATTGGCGCCGCCCTGGCTCTAGCGGTACCCGCGGTATATGGGACTCCGGGCCTGAATCCCTGGGTATCCTTCTCGCTGCTGATGATTCTGCTCTCCTGCGGACTGTTCCAGTACATCGTTCGCGGGCATTCCGGCAGGGCGGCGCGGGTATTGATCGTGGGGCTGATTCTCTTCGATTTGAGCGCCTTCAACTGGTCGCCGCGGAACCTGATTCAGCAGGGGCCGTCGCACGTCAACAACCTCAACAGGTTATTGAGCTGCCGCGGCGCGGTGGACTTCCTGAAATCGCGTCCCGGACCGTTCCGGGTGCGGATTCTCACGGACCCGCAGCCGAATATCGGGGATGTCTTCGGAATGCCGACGCTCAGCGGGATGGGCGCCACGCTAACCCAGGACACGCTCGACGGCTTGGGGCATGACGATCTGTTGAACGCCCGCTACCAGTTGCGGCCCGCGTCGGCCGCGGATCCCGGGGCCATCTACCAGGATGCGTCCTGGAAGGTGTATGAGAATCCCGCGGCTTACGGCGCCGCGTGGATCGTGCATGAGACGGTGATCGAACCCTCGCACGAGCGCTTGCTGGGCCGCCTGGGCGGGCCTGGTATCGATCTCCACCGGCAGGCCCTGATGGAAACGCCGCTCAATGCCGCGCTGGCGCCAAGCGTGGAGGGCTTGAACGAGGGGGTGGCCTTCGAGGAGTACGGCGCGAACAGACTGACGCTGACGGCGCGCGCGTCCAGCCGCGGGCTGCTGGTGCTGAGCGAGTTCTACTATCCCGGCTGGAGCGCCACGGTGAACGGCAATGAGGAGCGCATCTACAGGGTGGACGGCTTTCTGCGCGGCATCGCGATTCCGCCGGGCGTGAGCCGAGTTGTGGTGGAGTATTCGCCTGCGTCGGTGTATGGCGGCGGCATCCTGAGCCTGGCCGCCTTCATGGGAGTCCCGCTGGCTCTGGCGCTGTATCGTTTTCGTACCAGACCTGAAGACCGCTGACGACGATGGCGCGTTGGCGGGGGTCGCCGGGGAAGCGCGAGGGATCGATAGCGCGGTCCAGACGAAACCGCACCGGGGTGGCTTGACCCGGCGGCAGCGGTACGGCAATGGACGGGAAGTCCGCACCCGCCAGAATGGGGACGTCGCGCCAGTGAGCGCCCGCGATATCGATGGAGACGATGCGGCGCTCTCCGTTATCGAACGGGCCGATGGGCATCAGGAAGGTCACGGTGAGGCGGCATTGCGGCTGCGGCGCGGGACAAGCGGCGGTGAGCGAGAACTCCCGCTGCGTCCACCAGCGGGGCCAATCCTCGAGCTTCAGATAGAACCCGGAAACCGGATCGATGTAGCCGCGAGCCGCCCGAAGGCGCTCTAGCGCGGCGGGGAGATCCGGACTGGCGAGGCGGCGCAGGTGGCCGTCGCGGAAATCGAAGACCTCGGCGTAGGCGGCGGCCACGGCCGGCGAGAAGAGGGCCTGGTTCGCCCTGGCGCGCCCGACCTTGACGGCGGGATCGCGCCGCAGCAGCGAGGTGAGGAACAGGGCGTTGTAGGCGTGCTCCGGGAGCGGGTCCCAGAGGTACAGCACGGACGACCCCTGGGAAGACCATCCGGCGCGGGCGAGATCCGCGGCAAAGGACTCGAACACGGCGGGCGCGCGCTTCAAGCCCGGGTCGTAGATGCGCTTGAAATGCCAATGAATCGGGACCAGGCAGACCAGAACCAGGACGAACATGGGCGCGCCGGCGGGATGGCAGTAACGGCGCGCGGAGGCGGCTAAGTGTTTCGACGCGGCTGAGTAGGCGCGCCGCAGCAAATCCACCACGGCGATGGCGAGACCGAGCGCCGGAATATAGAGCACGAAGCCCATGCGCGGCTGAATGAATGAAACCGGCAAGAGACAGACGATGAACCAGAGCCATCCGAAGGCCATGGCTCGCAGGCGCAGGAGAGCGGCGACGGCCAGGCCGCCGCACAGGAACCAGACCGTGATGCCCGACCGGAAAAGCCTCTCGCCCGATGCGTGGAACGTTTCGGTGTAGAACAAGGCATTGAGATAGCGCGCCATGGCCGCGAGGTAGGCGTGCAGCGTGAACACGGGCCGGTAGGCGGGGTTAGCGGCCAGAGACTCGGCGCCGCCGGTCTTGCCGGCGATGAAGACGGCCGCGATAACGGCGAACGCGCCGATGACGGGGATGGCGCGCCACTCGGGGCGGGGCGCCGTACGCGACCACAGGCGGCCCCACAGCGCCTCGCGCAGCAGCAGCAGGACGGGCAGGGCGATGGCCATTTCCTTAGACCCCAGGGCGGCGAGGTACAGCGCCAGGAGCAGCAGCGACTCCTTGACGCCGGGGAACCGGTTGGCGCGGCGCACCTTCAGCCACAAGGCCAGCGCGGAGAGCATGAAGGTGAAGCAGAGGACGTCGTAGACGGTCCCGAAATTGTAGTAGAGGCCGTTCGAGGTGGCGCGATAGGCGATCAACAGGATGGCCAGCAAGCCCAGCCGCGAATCCTCCAGCGCCATGGCCGCAATGCGCCAGGCGAGCGCCAGGTTGGCGCACATCAAGAGCAACATGGCGGCGCGGAACCCGGCCGCATGAAAGCCGAAGACGGAGTAGAGCGCCAGGTAGGCGACGCCGCCCACGGGGCGGTAGAACCGGGACTGCCAGAACAGGACGATCCCCAGCGCTTCTCCCCACCCCTTGCGTACGTAGAGGGCGAGGTTCATGAGGTCGTCGGGGGAGAAGTAGACGCGGAGGCCATCGCCGGCGAACGCCAGGAACAGGCCAAGCACGGCGCCGAAGCGGAGCGAAATGGCGGTGGGGACTTTTCGGAACACGGGCTTGCGGGCCTACCCTTTCAGATCCTGAAACGCCGCTTCGATCTCCCGCTTAGCTTCCGCGCCCAGCGGGGAGAAGGGGAGGCGCGCGATGCCGCCGTAGTAACCGTTGAGATCCATGGCGTACTTCAGGCCGGGGATGCCGTACTTGACGGTGACCAGGCGGGAGGCGGGGGCGATGCGGTTCTGCCAATCCAGGCCGGCGGCTTCCTCGCGCTTCAAGTACGCCTCCCAGATGGCGATGCAGGAATACGGGGCGGCGTTAGCGTAGGCCAGGATACCGCCGCGGGCGCCCATGAGCAGCGAGGGCCACAGCGTAGGGGCGGAACCGACCAGGACCTCAAAGCCGGCCTTGGTCTCGCGCACCATGCGCATCACCTTTTCGAGGTTTCCGGAGCTTTCCTTGACGGCGACGATGTTGGGATGCTCGGAAAGCGCGGCCACGGCTTCGGCGGGAATGTCGATGCCGGTGGTCTGCGGCCAGTTATAGATGATGACGGGGATGCGCGCCTGGTCTGCCACGGCGCGGAAATAGAGCATTTGGGCTTCGGGGCGGCTGAAGGCGGCCTTGTAGTAATGCGGCGTGCGCACCATGGCGGCCTTGTATCCCATTTCGGCGGCGGTATTGGTGAGGCTGACGGTTTCGCGGACGCTTTCGACGCCGGTTCCGGCGATCAGCAGCTTCTCCGGCGCGGCATAGCGCGCCACCAGTTCCCAGACCGTGATTTTCTCGGCGGCCGTGAGCATGACGCTTTCGCCGGTGGAGCCCATCACGACGTAGCCGTGGAGCGCGGTGAGGTTCCATTTCTCGACGTTATGCCGCAGTTTGGCGGCGTAGATCTCGCCATTGTGGTCGAATGGGGTGGCGATTGGTGGGAAAATACCTTGTAGCTGCATTTCTCTCATCATAGCGTTGCGGGCGGGACGGCCCGCTGGAATGGGGACCGATGTTCTCTTTGGAAATCGAGTGCGGACCGGACGAGCGGGACTTTCTGATCGCCGAATTGTGGGAGCAGGGGTCGGCCGGAATCGTCGAGCTGAACCCGCGCGTGGTGCGGGCGTTTTTCGACGATGGGTCGCGCCGCGGGGCGCTGATGAGCCTGTATCCCGGCGCCCGATTGCGGGTGGAGGAGCCGCGCGATTGGGTGCAGGCGGCGCGCGACCTGCTGCGGCCCATGGAGGTGGGCGCGCGGTTCTATCTGGTACCGGCGTGGCGCGACGATCCGGCGCCGGCGGGGCGGTTACGGATCGCCGTGAATCCCGGGCTGGCGTTTGGCACGGGGGTGCACGAAACCACGCAGTTGTGCATGGAGGCGCTTGAAGACTACCTGGCGCCGGGCATGAGCGTGCTCGACGTGGGGACGGGGTCGGGGATTCTGGCGGTGGCGGCGCGGCTGCTCGGGGCAGGCAGGATCTACGCCTGCGACATCGACGCGGTGGCGGTGGAGATTGCCGGTGGATTGAAAGATCCGCCGCGGCGCTTCGTGGGGTCGGTGGACGCGGTGGCGTCCGGTTCGGTGGACGTGGTGGTGGCGAACATCAGTCCCGAGACGATTGTCCGGCTGGGGCCGGATCTGCTGCGGGTGCGGCGGGCCGGCGGCGTGCTGCTGGCCAGCGGCCTGGAGGGCGCCGATATTGGCAAGGTGCAGGAGAAGATGCCGGAGGCGCGAGAGATCCGCCATAAGGGCGAATGGGCGTTGATGGCGTTCTGAGGGGGGGCGGTTCAGTCGGCGCATGGGGGGGGGAAGTGCGCGGGCGCGGACGTGTCAAACTGTAGGGGTGGTGCAGTAAATGCCGTTACCAACGAGAGAAATCGATTTTGTTGCGTATGATCGTCTCGGGCAGCCCGTACTGCTCGCTGAGGCCAAGAACACGCATCAGAGCTCGGATCTGTGGGCCGCCCGATTCCGCAGGAACCTCCTAGCGCACGGCACTCTTCCCAGAGCGCCGTTCTTTCTCATTGCGACGCCGGATTATATGTATTTCTGGCGGCAAGAAGATACGAGGCCGGAGGAAGAGCCGCCGCAGTTTACCATGGACGCGTCCCGGGAATTGAAGCCATATTTTGAACGGTTCAAGCAGACGCCGGAAAAGACCGGTGGTCAAGCTTTGGAGTTGATTCTCTTCTCTTGGCTAGTTGACATGGCCCAATCGGGGCAATTGAGAGCCAAACAAGATCCTTCGCTTACATGGCTATCCGAATCGGGGCTACTTGAAGCCTTGAGAAGCGCTCGCATCGAGTCGAGCCCGCTGCAATGAATGTCTATGTTGAATCGAACTTCGTGCTGGAACACGCGCTTGAACAGGAGCAGTCCGAAAGCTGTCAGCGCCTAGTAAGCCTCGCTACCGAGGGTTCCATTCACTTGGTCATTCCCGCCCTTTTCCCTCGCAGAACCCCACATCGCCCTTATACACAAGGGGAGTGAGCGGTCCAGGCTGGGGACGGAGCTTCAGAGGCAGCTTTCGGAACTCGGTAGGTCGAAGCCTTACCGTGAGGCTTCCGGCAGCTTCAATGATCTTACGGCGCTGCTGATCAGGAGCGCCGAGGGCGAGCGGGCAGGACTGGAACGCGCGATTGAGGGCATCCTCAAAGCGGCGGAGGTGATTCCACTGGATTCCGACATGTTTTACCGAGCCGCCGGAATCCAGACTGCGCTTGATATGTCCGTTCAGGACTCGATTGTGCTCGCCTCAGTGGTCCACCACCTTGCGGAGACCAACCCGGCCGAGAGTTGCTTTCTAAACCGAAACACGAAGGATTTTGACGATCCTAACGTGCGCGAGATGCTGGAAGAATTCGGCTGCAAGTTTTTTGGCCGATTCGATAACGGCCTTCGGTA
>Ga0182027_10002550_pt1 | contig 29377 bp, 28 predicted proteins | sample 712E1DmetaG_FD_121300 | JGI IMG/M metagenome (GOLD analysis project Ga0182027, IMG submission 121300) | Permafrost microbial communities from Stordalen Mire, Sweden - 712E1D metaG (Illumina Assembly) | ecosystem: Environmental > Terrestrial > Soil > Wetlands > Permafrost | place: Sweden...
ATTGGGCCTCGTACCAGGAGCCGCGGTCGGGGATGATGCGGAAGGAATGGAGGGTCTTGCCGTTGGGATGCTGGCTGGCTTCAAAGGCCAGGCCGGGCGAGCGGTGCAACTGGCTGACAATGACCCTTTCGGCGCCGTTGATGACAAAGGTGCCCTGGGGCGTCATCAAGGGCAGCTCGCCCATGAAGACTTTTTCCTCTTTCGCCCCCTTTTCCTCCTTGAGCAGAAAGGTGACATGGAGGGGCGCGCCGAAGGTGATGCCCTCGCGCAGGCATTCCAGCCAGTCGTGCTTGGGTTCGGTGATTTCGTAGGCGCGAAAATCCAGGACGCATTTGCCGTCGTAACTTTCGATGGGAAAAACCTCGGTGAAGACGGCCTGCAATCCGACGTTTTTGCGTTTGGACGGCGGGGACTCGGTCTGGAGGAATTCCCGGTAGGAATTGGTCTGCAACTCGATCAAATTGGGCGGGGCAATGACCTCCTTGATTTTCCCAAAGTGGACGCGTTCTGGTAATCGTGATGGCATGTTCAATCTCCGGTCAATGGCTGGCGGCGGCCAGCTCCTGGTTTAATGGAAACGACGAAGCGGCCGCGTCCCGGCAACCCGGAACGCGCAGCCGTTTCACTGCTGCTTTGACAATGGCAAAACTTCTGATAGAAATCTCGCGGTTGGCTGTATGGCAAACGGGGCGCGGGCCTGGGCCCGCCGCCCCGGAACAGCCGGTGTTTGCTTTTACTTGACTTCCACTTTGGCGCCGGCTTCCTCGAGCTTCTTTTTGGCCGCGTCGGCATCGGCCTTGTTGGCCCCTTCCAGCACAGCCTTGGGGGCGCCTTCCACCAGGGCCTTGGCATCGGCCAGCCCCAGGCCCGCCTTGACTTCGCGCACCGCCTTGATGCAGGAAATCTTCTTGTCCGCCGGGGCCGAAACCAGGATGACGTCAAACATCGTTTTGACTTCCGCGGCCGGGGCGGCGGCTCCCGCGGGGGCGGCGGCGGCGGCCACGGGGGCGGCGGCGGTGACGCCCCATTTTGTTTCCAGTTCCTTGACCAGGCTGGCGATGTCCATCACCGACCAGGCGCTGAGTTCTTCGACTATTTTCGCTATGTCTGCCATAATTGCCTTTCAGTCTCGTCGTCATCCGCAGCCGCGGATGAATTGTGCCGGCCGGCAGGCCGGCGCGACGATTTACTTTGTTGTTGTTGTTGCTCCGTTTCCGCTTGCTTCAACGGAAACGAAATGGTTGGCTGCTTTCATCCAGTGTTGGCTGTCTGTCCTGTTGGGCGGATCCGACTGATCCGTCCGGTTATGCCGGGGCGGGCGCCTCCAGCTTGTCCTGCCGGCCTTTGAGCACCCGGGCCAATTGGGTGGCGGGCGTGTTGAGCAGCACCGCCAGTTTGGTGGCCGGCGCCATCAGGACCCCCAGCAGCCGGCCCCGAATGACTTCCAGGGAGGGCAAATCAGCCAGGGCCAAAATGTCGGCGGTTTCCAGGCGCTGGTTCTTCAAGTAACCGAACTTGATTTTCGGTTTGGTGAATTCCACGCCGAAGGTCTTGACCACCTTGGCGGCGGCGGAAACGTCCTTGGGCCCCGTCACCACGGCCAGTTGCCCGGCCAGCGCGGCGCCTAAATCCACCACGCCGGCTTCCTTGACCGCGAGGCGGAAGAGGGAGTTTTTGACGACGTGCATTTCCGCCCCCGCCTTGCCCAGGCGCTTGCGCAGTTCGTTGATGGGGCCGACTTTCAGGCCGCGGTAATCCACCACGATAAAAAACGGGGAGGCGTTGAGACGCTTGAGATACTCGTTGCTGATATTTTGTTTTTCGACGCGCATGATAGGGTGTCCTCCCGGCTTAGGCCGTTTGTTGAAATTCCTTCATGTCCACCCGCACCGGCGGACTCATGGTGGCGGAGAGGGTGCAATTGTTGATGAACTGGCCCTTGGCCGCGTTGGGCCGCGCCTTGGCCACCGCTTCAATCACCGCCCGCGCGTTTTCCACCAGTTGCTCCTGCGCGAAGGAAGCCTTGCCGATCGGCACATGGACATTGCCGCCCTTGTCCACCTTGAATTCGACGCGCCCGGCTTTGACTTCCTTGACCGCTTTGGCGGTGTCGTCGGTCACGGTGCCGGTCTTGGGGTTGGGCATCAGGCCGCGCGGCCCGAGGGCCTTGCCCAGTTTGCGCACCTCGGACATGGCCGCCGGGGTGGCTATGGCCACGTCAAAATCCGACCAGCCTTCCATGCATCGTTTGATCAAATCCTCGAACCCGACGTATTCGGCGCCCGCCGCCGTGGCCGCGTCGGCGGAGGCGCCCGGGCGGGCAAAGACCAGGACGCGGACGACCTTGCCGCTGCCGTGGGGCAGGGGAACGGTGCCGCGGACCATTTGATCGGACTGCTTGGGATCAATCCCCAGCTTGAAGGCCAGATCAACGGTTTCGTTGAATTTGGCCTTGGGGAACTTGGTGAGAATTTCGATGGCTGACTTGAGGGGATAGGTTTTGCCGCCATCCACCAATTCGAGCGCTTTGTTGTATCGTTTGCTTGGCATAGTATATGAGCGGTGCATGCGAGTTTCGCGCGAACGAAACTCTCCCGCGTTGGGTTATTCCAGAACTTCTATTCCCATGCTCCGGGCCGTTCCCGCAATCACCCGGAACCCCGCCTCTTCGTTGTCCGAGTTCAAGTCCTTGGCCTTGATCCTGACGATCTCCAAAACCTGTTTGCGCGTGACTTTGCCCACTTTTTCCTTGTTCGGCACCTTGGAGCCGGAGGCGATGCCGGCCGCTTTTTTGAGCAGGATGGAAGCCGGAGGCGACTTGGTGATGAACTTAAATGACTTGTCCGCAAAAACGGTGATGACCACCGGAATAATCATCCCGGACTGGTCCTTGGTGGCGGCGTTGAATTCCTTGCAAAAGGCCATGATGTTGACCCCCTGCTGGCCGAGGGCCGGCCCCACCGGCGGCGCCGGATTGGCCTGCCCGGCCGGTATCTGCAACTTAATCTGTCCTGTAATCTTCTTTGCCATAAAATAATCTCTCAATCGTTAGCTAACAACCGCCCCCGCGCCCCCGATCAAATCACGGGGTGTTGGAGTGATGGAGTGTTGGAGGCGTCCCATCGCTCCATCACTTCATCCCTCCACGCCTCCCGCTACGCCTTCTCCACCTGCCAATACTCCAGTTCCACCGGCGTATTGCGCCCGAAAATGTTGACCGTCACTTTCAGCTTGCCCCGGTCCGGCTCGATCTCCTCGATCACCCCGCTGAAATTCAGGAACGGCCCGTCATTGATCTTCACCGTCTCGCCCGCCTCGAAACTGACCTTCGGCTTCTCGGTTTCCTCGGATTCGGAAATCTGGTCCTTGATCACGGCGATTTCGTCCGGCGTGACCGGCAGGGGACGGTCCCCGCCCACGATGCCGATCTTGCCCGGCGTATCCTGGATGAAATACCAGGGCTTCTCCAAAATCCGGTTTTGCTCGTCCAGCAGCGTCATCTCCACATACACATAACCGGGATGCAGCTTGCGGCTGGTCACCGTCTTCTTGCCTCCGCGCACATCCACCACCTTCTCCACGGGGACGAGCACTTCCTTGATGTATTCGGACATCTCCTCGGCCTTGATCCGCTTTTCAATGTTCTCTTTGACCTTGTGCTCCTGGCCGGACAAAGTATGAATGACAAACCATTGGCTCTTGGGCATGCGCATTCCTCAAATGATGAACTTGATGATATTGGAGCAGATATAATCCACCCCGACCGTAAAGCCGCCGATGATCGCCACCGAGACGGTGGTCAGGACGGTGGACCCGAGCAATTCGTCCCAGGTCGGCCAGGTGCATTTCCTCATCTCTTCCATCATTTCGGCCCAATAGGCGGAAATCTTCAGGAAATAGCCTGCCCGCAAGGCCAGGACAAAGACGACCATGACGGCCACCAGCGCCAGCGATTCTATTAACAATGCGCTCATATATCAATCTTTCTTGGCGGAGGGGGAGGGATTCGAACCCCCGGCGCGGTTTCCCGCGCAACGGTTTTCAAGACCGTCGCAATAGACCACTCTGCCACCCCTCCAATCCCGGCATCCCGTTCTCCGCCCCGGCGCCCCATTGCCTTTTCGCGTTAGATTTTTCATTCGCCGTTCTCTATTCACAATCCGTTTTGGCAGGGCGGGAGGGACTCGAACCCCCAACCGACGGTTTTGGAGACCGCTACTCTACCAATTGAGCTACCGCCCTCTGCCGTAGCGCGGTCCCTCTTTGGGCAATTCTTTGCGGAAGCGGACCGCGCCGCTGCCGCCCATAGTCAGACGACGATTTCGGAAACGCGGCCCGCGCCGATGGTCCGCCCGCCTTCGCGGATGGCGAAACGCTGCCCTTTTTCCATCGCCACCGGAGCAATCAATTCTATGGACACGGACACGTTGTCGCCAGGCATCACCATTTCCACCCCCGTCGCCAGCGTCACCGTGCCGGTCACGTCCGTCGTCCGAAAATAGAATTGCGGACAATAGTTGGTAAAGAACGGCGTGTGCCGCCCGCCCTCGTCCTTGGAAAGCACATAGACTTCCGCCTTGAATTGGGTGTGCGGCGTGATGGAGCCGGGCTTGGCCAGGACCATGCCGCGCTCCACTTCCTCCTTCTTGATCCCGCGCAGCAGCACGCCCACATTGTCGCCCGCGCTGGCGTTGTCCAGCAGTTTGCGGAACATCTCGATGTCCGTCGCCACGGTCTTGCGGGTATCCTTCAACCCGACGATTTCCACGTCCGACATTTTTTTCAACACGCCGCGTTCCACCCGGCCCGTCACGACCGTGCCGCGGCCCTCAATGTTGAAAACGTCTTCGATGCACATCAAGAATGGCTTGTCCACTTCCCGCGGCGGGAGCGGAATGAACTTGTCCACCGCGTCGAGCAGTTCGGCGATGGACTTGAGACCCGCCGGATCGCCCTCCAGGGCGGCCTTGGAGCTGCCGCGAACCACCGGGGTGGTGTCGCCGGGAAATTGATATTTGTTGAGCAGATCGCGAATTTCCATTTCCACCAGGTCAATCAGCTCAGGATCGTCCACCAGGTCAACCTTGTTCAGATAGACCACAATGGCCGGCACTCCCACCTGCCGCGCCAGCAGGATGTGCTCGCGGGTTTGCGGCATCGGGCCGTCCGCCGCGCTCACCACCAGGATGGCTCCGTCCATTTGCGCCGCCCCGGTGATCATGTTCTTTACATAGTCGGCATGGCCCGGACAGTCCACATGCGCATAGTGGCGCAAGGGGGATTCATACTCCGTATGCGACACCGCAATCGTCACCGTCTTGGTGGCATCGCGCACGGTGCCGCCCTTGGTGATCTCGGCGTAACTCCTGGGTGTGGCCATGCCCTTCTTGCTCTGCACCTCCACGATGGCGGCGGTCAGGGTGGACTTGCCATGGTCAACGTGACCGATGGTGCCAATGTTGACGTGCGGTTTGTTTCGTTGGAATGCTTCTTTTGCCATTGAGCTCTCCTCTATTTTTTTGTTTTTTTTATCAAGTCTGACAATTCATTCGGTTAAAACTGGAGCCCATGATCAGGATTGAACTGATGACCTCGTCCTTACCAAGGACGCGCTCTGCCAACTGAGCTACATGGGCAAAAGCAAACATGCCCCCCGATCCTGACTGTGCATAAACGACAAAACACCATCAACCCCTGCCCTCTCGCTTGCGAAAAGGCCTCAGGGCCAATGATTTTTGCTATTTCAAGCCTATAACCTGGTGCAAAACTAAAGGGGGAGCCATATTATGTCAATGGTTTTTTCATTTTTTTTGCGATTTTCTCAAAATCCACCCCGCCAGCCCATTTTTCCCCAGCCATTTCTCCCTTGACAACCTCGGCTTGCATACTAACCGTTTTCGCCTTGACGACAAGGCACAAAGGGCCGGACGGCGGCGCGGCGGAGAATCCCGACCTGTCGGGACTCTTGCGCCTTCCCGTCTTCCGCTTTTTGCGAAGGCTGGGCGGTTTGCTGCCGCTGGCGCTGCTGGCCGGGTGCGCGTCGCCCGGCCCGCGCGTCCGTTACCTGGAGGAGATGCAGCCGGCCGGCCTGACCAACCTGGTGGCGTATCGCGCGGACACAAACCTGGAAATCCGCGTCCCGCTCCACGGCAGGGATGTTTACGCCCACGCCAGTTGGCCCCCGGTGGAAGCCGGCGCCGCCAATTATGAGCAGCGGTTCGCCGTGCTGACTTTCGAAACGGAAAAACCCGCCGCGCGCAAGGCTGCTGTCAATAATAACAACCAGGTTGACATCCGCGGCGCGCCGCAATGGAAGCAGTTGCTGCAAACGATTTTTTCCGGCCTGGCGCCCGCGGGGCCGGGGCATGGCGCGCTGCTGCTGGCCGAGAACCGGGAAATTGTCATTTTCCGGGACAAGACGGGCAAACTCAGCGAGGTGAAACTGGAAAACAAACCCCCGGAGATTGTGGTGGACCAGACTTACAACGACACGGATTTCTCGCGGCTCGCCATCCATTTGCTCGAAACCGGCGTGCTCGATTTGGACCCGGGCCAATGGCAGTTCTTGTTCGTGACGGAAGAAAATCCGGGCTTTGTTTTCGTGGACTTGCGCCAGCGCCTGGTCGTCTTCCTGGCTTATCCGGGAGACCCGGAGACGCAGGAACTGCCGGCCGCCTTCGCCGTGCGGGCCTTGAATTCCCTGCTCATCCGCAGCCTTTTGGTCACTGCGGTCAACAATCCCGGCACCCTCCTGGCGCGCGGCTTCTGGCATCTGGGCACTTCGGGCGCCGCCGCCATCGCCTACGGCCCGGAAAGCCCCGGCGGCCCGCCCCCTCCGCTCTCCACCGGGCCGGGCATGGACCTGGCCGCGTGGGAAAAGGACCTCGACCGGATCGTGTCGGCGCGGCGTTACCAGGGGAAGCTCGAATTGTTGATTGACGGGGAGAAGTTCTTCCCGGCGCTCATTCAGTCGGTGGAAGGCGCGGCCCGCGGCGTGGACGCGCAGGTGTTTATATTTAACAATGACGAGTACGCCGTCAAAATCGCGGACCTGCTGAAGCGGCGTTCGGCGGAGGTGAAGGTGCGGGTGCTGATGGATGACGCCGGCTCGCTTTTCGCGGGGAACGTGGCGCAAGCCGCGCCGCCGGCGGAGGGTTTCCAGCGCCCGGCCAACATGCAGGCCTATTTGACCGCCGGTTCCCATGTGCAGGCGCGGGCCACGGCCAACCCCTGGCTGACGATGGACCACCGGAAATGTTTCATTATTGACGGACGCCAGGCCTACCTCGGCGGCATGAACATCGGACGCCAGTACCGCTACGATTGGCACGATCTGATGGCGGGCCTGACCGGCCCGGTGGTGGGACGGCTGGAAAAGGACTACCGGGAGGCATGGGCGCACGCGGGGCCGTTGGGCGATTTCTCCTACGCCTGGATTTCGCTTTTCGCGCCCGCCGTGCCCCGCAAAAACAAGATGCCGGACGGCATTGACATGCGGCCCCTGCGCACGGCGACCTTCAAGGCGGACATTTACCACGCCCAATTGGCGGCGATCAACCGCGCCAAGAGTTACATCTACATCGAGAACGCCTATTTCGATGACAACACCATCCTGCGCGCCCTGGTCCAGGCGCGGCGGCGCGGGGTGGACGTGCGGGTGATTTTCCCGGCGGAAAACGACAGCGGCATCATGCAAACCAGCGACCAGGCGACGGGAAACGAACTGATCGAAAACGGCGCGCGGGTCTATGTTTATCCGGGCATGACGCACGTCAAGGCCGCGATTTACGACGGCTGGGCATGCCTGGGTTCGGCCAATTTCAACAAGATGAGCCTGCGCGTCGGCCAGGAACTGGACGTGGCCTTTTCCGACCCGGCCACGGTGGACCGCCTCAAGCGGGAACTTTTTGAGACCGACTTCAAGCGCTCGCGGGAATTGACCCGGCCGACGCCGTTGAACTGGTTTGATTCCTTCGTCAAGGCCCTGGCCGGCGAGATATGAGCCGCCAAAGCGCGCCGCCCCGCCGGATACGGCAAACTTGGACTTTCCATGTCGCTGCCGTGATGCTAACCTCCTGGGCGTGAAGACCATTCAGCCCGGCCTTTTGGAACAAGCGGTCGAACGACTGAAATCCGAGTTTCAGCCGGAACAAATCTGGCTGTTCGGCTCGCACGCCTGGGGTACGCCCACCGAAGACAGCGATGTGGATTTGATGGTCATTGTGCCTTCTAGCGACGAACGCCCCATCCGCCGGATGCAGCGCGCGCAACGATGTCTGCGCGGCATCGGCTTCGCCAAAGACGTGCTGGTCAACACCCGGCCTGAATTTGACCGCTACCGGCATTTAAAGGCCTCCCTCTCGCACAAAATTGTTGCACAGGGCCGAAAACTCTATGGATAAATCAACGGCTGAACTGTCCCGCGCGTGGCTGCTCAAGGCGCACAGCGACCTGGACACCGCCCAGCAAATCGGCAGTCTGGCGGATGGACATCTCGACGCCGGCATTTACCACTGCCAGCAGGCCGCCGAAAAAGCGCTGAAAGGATTTCTGGTCTTTCACAGCATCCCTCTCGAGAAAGTGCATGACCTTGGCAAAATCATTGAGCAGGCCATTCGTATTAATCCGGAGTTCCGCGAGCACGAGGACGCCGCCGATGCTCTCACCCCTTATTCGGTGGCCTACCGCTATCCAGACGAACAGGGTTTTCTCGAACCGTCCCGCGAAGAATTTAACGAAGCCCTGCAACACGCCCAAGCCATTTACAATTTCGTGCTGGGCCGGATTCCAGAGGCAGCGCGGCCATGAAGAAGGAAATGGCAGACGATTCCCGCCATTTTGCGGAAAACGAGAACCGTTCAATTAAGCAACAAGAACCACACTGGAGGAAATATGCAAAAACTTTTCTGGAAGACTAGAAGAGGCAATACCATCGCGGCTACCGAATCATCCTTCAAGACAGAGGAGGAGTTCGAAAGATTCATTCTGCAAACCAAAGAAATCCTGTCGGACGTCCTTATTTTGAAGCGCCAGGTAAGAGCGGGTAGAGACATTCCTGACATGGTCGGCGTGGACCAAGAGAACTGCGCCGTCATCATCGAGAATAAGAACGTCTCGGTTGACGAGGAAATTCTTCCTCAAATCATGCGATATGCCATCTGGGCCGAGACGCACCAGGACACCATCAGAGTGTGGTGGCAAGAAGCGGAGGATCCGCCCGACATCGACTGGGAGCGCCTGCAAATACGCCTCATTGTCCTCGCTCCTTCCATAAAACCGACCGTTCCCCGCCTTGTCAAGAAGCTTGGGTATGTAGTTGACCTGATTGAAATCAAGAAGTTCGCCGTCGGATCGGATGAAATCATCGTTGTGAACCAGTTGGAATCGCCCATTGAGGAAGGACGTGTCAACGCGAAGGGTATGCCGGTCTATGACCGGGAGTTCTACAAAGACCGAAGAAAACCCACGAGCGTTGGGGCGTTCTTTGATCTGGAAGGTGAACTGGAGCGCATCGTGAAACATGAGGGCTGGACTAGTCGGCGAAGATCCGGCTGGTTAAGCCACGAATGCCATCAATAGCGCACTCAGCAAAGGTATGAGTATGAAGACGAAGAATACGCTCAATGTTTCGGGCGGAAATCTCGCCGGAGCGGAGATTTACGTTGGCGACCGCCTCAACGTGCGGGTGAGCAAAGGAAGCAGGCGCCCCGCCTCATACCCGGAAGGGTGCATCGGCGCGAATCTCGCCAAGCGCAATTACGTGAAATATCTCGTCGAGCGATACAACCATTACCGCGAGGCCGACGCCCGTTTCGGGCGCACTGACCGCTTCCACTATTCGGTGCTTTTCAAGAACATCGAGTCGAAGTTCAAAGCTCCCACCTACTTCATTCCAGAAGGGCGTTTTGGCGAACTGGTGGACTTCTTGCATCACCGCATTGACAACACGATTCTTGGGCGCGTGAACAGCCGGCGCGGCATTTCCAACTACGAATCTTTCGACGAATACGTCATGCAGCACATGGAGACGGCTGTGAACGCGTAACTGCCGGTTCGGCGGCGCATTGCTGGCAAGCAATGGCAACGCGCCCATCGGAACCGTTTACAAATTGGGAAAACTTCAAGGCAGGATTCATGCCCGGCCCAGCCGCGCGGCGGCGAGGAGGGCGGGGAGGGCGCAGTGCAGCAGGTCGCCGATGCTTTCGAGGGTGATGTCGGCGGCGGGGTGGGCGGCGGCAAGCGCCGGGTCCAGGGCGTAGTGGCCCTGGCGCACGAAAACCGTGGTCAGGCGCGAGCGCCAAATTTCTTTCATCGCGGCCAAAATGCGCACTTTGTCGTCCACCATGATGTAATGGCGGGCGGGATAACGGCGCGCCACATCGGCCAGTTCCTGCTCTTTGTGGACGTAAATCAGGACGCGGCCCTGGACTGCCTCGAACAGGCCCGAGCGCTCTATCTTGCGCGGCTGGAAAACGACATCGCCGTCCGTGAGCAGCACCGCCGGCCCCCACTGTCGGCAATGGGCCAGCGCCTCAAGCGACCGGGGATAGAGCCGGCTTGCGAACGGATAGTTGATGAGGAACCGCGATACGGAAAGCAGGCGCAGCCCATGCGGATAAGCGGCGCGATACCGCTGCAAGGCCCCCAGATAATCGGCATAACCGAGTTCCTCGCGCAATTGCCCAAAAAATCTCCAATAATCCCGCGCGCCTCGCGGCCCGACCTCCGCCTCAAGGTACTTTTCCAGGTCGGCGATGACAAGGTCGTTGCAGAGCAGCGTGTTGTCCACGTCGAAGAGAAACACAGCTCGAGACGGCGCGGATTTTCTTGCGGCCATAGATTGGATTGCAGATGGCGGGAACGAATCTGCTCAAGCATCACTGACGGGGAGCGGGAGGGCAGGGCGGGTCCCGATACGTCGGGACCCGCCGCGGCGCGCACGGAGCGCGCGCCCTGCCATCCAAGACTTCCGCATTTGGATTGTGACGCGATCCGGCGGGAAAATTATCCGGCGTAGATCGTCATGATTTTCTTGAGGAACTCCAGCGCCTTGTCGTGTTTGCGCTGGAATGAATTGCGCCCAATAATGGAGCCGAAACCGCCGCCGTCGCGGATGGCGGTGACTTCCTGGAACACTTTCTCGTCGTCCGCCGCGGCGCCGCCGGAGAAGATGATGATGCGCCGGCCGGCGAAGGCGCACTGGACAATGTGCCGGACGCGCTCGGTCAGGGTGCCGATGGGAACTTTCTCCTTTTCATAGACCTTTTTCGCCTCCGCCTGCTCGATGTGGCTGGAAGGCAGTTTGACTTTGATGATGTGGGCGCCGAGTTGGGCGGCGATTTGCGCGGCGTAACCGCAGACGTCAACGGCCGTCTCCCCTTCCTTGCTCAAGGAAGCCCCGCGCGGGTAGGACCAGATGACCACCGCCAGGCCGACCCGCTTGGCCAGGCGCGTCGCCTCTTTGATCTGCTCATACATTTTCACCCGATGCGCGGAGCCGGGATAAATGGTGAATCCGATGGCGGCGCAACCCAGGCGCAAGGCGTCGCCCACCGAGCTGCTGATGGCGGAGAGCGGGTCCTTTTCGTCCTGCAACACGTCGTGGTTGTTGATCTTGAGAATGAGCGGAATTTCCCCGGCAAATTCGCGGGCGGCGGCTTCGATGGAGCCGAGCGGGGCGGCGTAGGCGTTGCAGCCGGAAGCGATGGCCAGTTCCATGTGGTAGCGGGGATCGTAGCCGGGGGGGTTGACGGCGAAGCTGCGGGCCGGGCCGTGTTCAAAGCCCTGGTCCACCGGCAGGATGACCAGCTTGCCGGTGCCGGCGAGCGCGCCGTGGTTGAGCAGACGGGCCAGGTTGGCCAGGGTGCCCGGATTATCGCCGCCGTACCAACTCAGTATTTCCTTGACTCTTTGTGTTGCCATATCAGTTTTCCTTAATTTTGCATTAGTTGTTTGTCATTGGATATTTCTCATTCGCCACTCTTCGGTCCAACCGGTTTTTCGTTTGGCCGCTCGGTGGCGGAATTCATGGCGCAGAGCATAACGGAATTGCCAAAAGCCGCAAGCAGCTTTGGAAGGGCGGGAACGGACGCGCGGGAACGGACGCTTGCGCGCGCCACGCCAAGACACTACCTTGTGTCCCGCCCATTGGCCTATGAAAATTCTGCAAAAACTCCGCCATTCAAACACCGTTTTATCCCCGGCGGTGCGGCAGCGCCGCCCTGCCGGCCCATGAAAATTCCGCAATTCAGACACCGTTGCCTCTGCCTGGTTTTGGCGGGCTGGCTTGCGCACGCGGCGCTGGCCGGCGGGCAGGTGTTCCGGGTCGCCACTTTTAACGTGGAGAATTATGTGGAGGACGCGGGCAGCAGGCGTCCGCTCAAGCCGGCGGCGGCGCGGGTCAAGGTGTGCCAAAGCATCATGGCGCTCAAACCGGACGTGATCGCGCTGCAGGAAATGGGGTCCACCAACGCGCTGATGGAATTGCAGGGGGCGCTGAAGAAATCCGGCCTGGACCTGCCGTTCTGGGACCATATCACCGGGTACGACACCAATATCCATCTGGCGCTCCTGAGCCGCTTTCCCATCATGGCGCGCCATCCGCACACCAATGAAACGTACTTGCTGGGCGGACGGCGTTTTTATGTGAGCCGCGGTTTTATGGAAGACGAAATCCGGGTCAATGCGAATTATAGATTCACGCTGATTGCCGGGCATTTGAAATCCAAGTCGCCCTCAGGGATCGCGGACGAGCAGGAATGGCGGGAGGAGGAGGCGGTGGTGATGCGGCGGATCATTGATGCGCGGCTGGCGGCCGATCCGGAGGAGCGGCTGGTGGCGCTGGGGGATTTGAACGACACGCAGGATTCGCGCACGATCAAGAGCATTCTGGGCCGTGGGAAAACGGGGTTGTTCGACACCCGCCCGGCGGAACGCGGCGGCGCGGGCAACGGCTCGCAGGTGACGGGGGATCCGGCGCAGGCGCGGCGCACGGCGTGGACGGACTACTATGCCAGGGAGGATTCTTACAGCCGCCTGGATTACATCATGGTCAGCCGCGGATTGCAACGGGACTGGCGGAGCGAGGAGACTTACGTCTTGAATTTGCCGGATTGGGGAGTGGCGTCGGATCATCGTCCGCTGGTGGCGGGATTCCTGGCGCCGGGGAAGTGAAGCAAATGCGAATTCAGGCAGTCACTTCCCCGTTGCCGGACTCATGGTTGCCGGATTCCTGGCCGGCAGGGGCGGCTTCGGGAGCGACTTCATCCGGCGGCGGATCGTTTTCAGAAAGCGAGTCGTCTTCCGGCGGCTCGCCTCTGGCGGCGGCGGCGGCGCGCTCGGCGGCCAGTTCAATGTCGCGCTCGGCCTGGCGCGGGTTCTTGGCGCGTTTGGCCCGGGGCAAGGGGCTGAGCATGACGTTGATGCCTTTGCCGATCAGCTTGGGCGGGGCGTCCGGATGCCCGTAAGGAACCAGGCTCTGGGCAAACTTCTCGACCTGCTGGAATCCCAATTCCTTGTGAGCCATCTCGCGTCCGCGAAAGCGCAGCGTGATCTTCACCTTCATGTCTTCGCAGAGGAAATCCACGCCGTGCTGCAATTTGACGGCGAAATCATGCGGGTCAATATTCGGACTGAGCTGGATTTCCTTGACCTTGTTGGCGTGCTGATGTTTGCGCGATTCCCTTTCCTGCTTGGCCATTTCGTAACGATATTTGCCGAAGGCGATCAAGCGGCAGACGGGCGGGGTGGCGTTGGGGGCGATTTCCACCAAATCCACCGCGTTGAGGCGCGCCAGGTTGATGGCCTCGCCCAGCGTCATCACGCCCAGCATTTTCTTTTCCGTGTCAATCACCCGCACCTCGCGGGCGCGGATTTTCCCGTTGACGCGCGTGAACGAGGCCGCCGAGGGAGGGTTGCGGGAAGAAAAAGGGCGGCTCAAGAGGCCCTCACCAATGCTAAGATGTTCATGTATTCTTCAAACGTCTTCTCTGCGGACGCCGCTGCTGGGCAGCGCGCCTCCGTCACTCATACTGATACTGTGGCCTAATTAAAACCCAAACCCGCTTTTTGGCAAGCGAAAAAAATGGGTCAAAGAATGGGTCAAAGTGGCGCCAGGGTTTCCAGGATTCTGACCGCCAATTGCGCGCCGGAGGTCCCCAGTTGGCCGGCGAACTTGGGGACCGATTCAATGGATAATTCCACCTGGTTGGGGGTGGCCGGGCGCAAGGGCAGCAGATCGCCGGGTTTCAACGCGGCGAGCTGGCGGGCGCTGATTTCCATGCCGCGCCAGCCGGCGCTGACCTGGATGGGGATGTCGTTGAGGGCCGGATTCCACCGGGGTCCCGCGCCGGATTTGGCGGCCGCCGGCCTCTGAGCGTCTTGCAGGCCGGAACTGAGTTTGGCGATGAGCGGTTCCAGGAGGGCTTGCGGGAAAGCCAGATGGATCGTTTCCACGGTCTGGGCAAGCCGCGCTTCCAAGCCCAGGCTGATGAACATGGTGTCAGGCGGGGCCAGATTCAAGAAGCGGCCCGAGGATTCATGGCGAAGCAGGAGGGGACGCATGGGCAGGATGTCGGCCCAGGTGTTGCACCATTCGGCGAGCATGATGTGGACGACTTTGGCGGCCAGTTTGGCTTCGATTTGGGTCAGGTCGCGAATCTCCTCCTGGCAAACCGCCGGGCCGCCCAGTTCGCGGGCCACGATGGCCAGGGCCAGACGGGCCGGCATGTCCAGCAGGCAGATGCTTTCCAACGGTTCGGTTCTGAACAGGGTCAGATAAGCCTGCTGGGAGAGCGCGTCCACCAACGGCTGGAAGCGTACGGACTCAAGCTTGGTCATTTGCAGCGCGCATTCCAGGCGGAGGTGAACGGACAGGCGGGCCGCCAGGCAACCGACATACGATTCGCAACGCATCCGCAGGTTGCGCAGTTCCGTGGCGGAGAAGGAGGTCAACTGCGGAAAATCGGGGCGTGAAATCAAACCTTGCCGGGAGCCGGGTTCCCCGTCCAGCCCGGCCGCCAGTTCCTGGTTCTGGTCAACCGACGCCAGAAGCTGCTCGACCTCGGATTGGGACATGGCCGGGGCGGTCGTGGTGGCGGGCGGCGTTTGCGGGGGTGAGGCGAACATAAATGGGGTGGTGGGTTAGCCTCGGGCCTTGTGGCGGATGGCCTCCAAATCAATGGTGCCGTCGCTTTCCAGGCGCCGGATGGTTTCGATGATTTCCATTTGCGCCGCCTCAATCTGGCTGACTTTCATCGGACCGAGGAAGCTGATTTCCTCGCGCACGTTGTCGGCGGCGCGTTTGGAGATGCTGGAGAGCAGCTTGGCGTTGAGGCTGGCCGAGGCGGTCTTTAACGCGACAGCCAGCGAGCGGAAATCCACCTCTTGCAGGATTCTTTGCAGGGTCTTGGCATCCAGGCGCTCCAGTTCCTCAAAGACGAGCATCTTCTTGAGCACGGCGTCCCCCAGTTCCGCGTTGCGCTCGCGCAGCGAGGTGAGAATGGAATCGCTCACGTTCTTGGGCAGGGCGTTGAGGAGATCGGCGGCGACCTTGACTCCGCCGGTGTGGCTCAGGGCGCGGGTGGGGTTGGAGGCGAGCCTGACTTGAAGCGACTCGGCAACGCTTTCGACCACCTCAAGGGAAGTCGGGGACAGGGTGGCCAGGCGTTCGACGATCTGCTCGCGCTGTTCCGGGCGGACCAGGTTCAGAAGCTGGGAGGCCTTCTCCGGGGGCAGGTAGCTGGCCACCAGGGCGATGGTTTGCACTTGCTCGTGGCGCAGCGCGTTGTAAAGGGCGTGGGGGTCCATCTCGATGATTTCCTGCATGGCGGCCACCGACGGCCGCTGCACGGAAACCCGCCCGATAATATCGGAAGCGCGGAACAGCCCAACGGCCTTTTCGAGGATGATCTTGGCCCGGTCCACGCCGCCGGCGACGGCGGTGGAGGCCTGCACCGCCACCGGCACGAATTCTTCCATGATCCGGTTCTGCAGCTCGTAGGAGATGGCGGAGAATTTGGACATTTCCCCGGAGACCGCCTCCAGTTCCGATTCATCCAACTGTTGCATGATGTGGGCGGCATTGTCCGGCTCCAAAATCAAGAGAAAACCCGCCAGCTTCTGCAACTGGGTCAGCTTGGAATACTCCGTCGCTGCCTGGCTCGGCTCCTGTTCGATGGCATTCATTCTTTCTTTCTTTAAATCGTCAATTGGCCCGGGGCGCGAACCCCAGGCGGCGGTTTCCGCTATTTCAACAGCCCGACCGCCTGCTCAAAATCGCGGGCAAACAACCACGCCGCCGCTTCCTCGTAGCCCAGGCATTCCTTGCGCATCGTCTCCGATCCCACCATCGCGTGCCGGAGGGATAGCTCGCCGCAAGCCCGCACGGTGGAAAGGAGCAGTTCGATGACCGGCAGCGTGGCCGACGCGACCGACGTCAAGTCCACAATCAGCTTGTCGCCGCCGGCGTTGACGGTCGCGGTCAACTGGTCACCCAGGCCGGAAATGACATCCTGCGCCACGCCCGGATGGAAATCCTTGGGCAGGGTCAGAACCAGTGTGCCGTCCCGCTGCTGAAAGTACTTATAGGAGGTTTCCAGCTTGAGGGCGCGGCACACCTTGGTTTTCAATTCCGCGCAGTCTATCGGCTTGGTGATGATGCCGCGAAAGCCCGCCGCCTGGAAGCGCGTTTGGTCGCCGACGGCGGTTTTGACGCAAAGACCCAGGACGGGAATGGCAGCCGTTGCGGCATAGCCCCGGAGGTTTTGAAACAACGTGTGCGCTCCCTCGTTGGGAAGCGTCAGGCTGGCCAGCACCACATCCACTTCCTGCTCCAGGCACAGGCCGGCGGCTCGCCCGGCGTCCCCGGACCCGGTCACCTTCCACGGCGTATCGGACAATCCCGCCCGGATTTGTTCCGCGATGGCCGGCTTGTCGTCCACCACCAGAATATGGATGGGGTCGTCCACCCGTTTGGGTTTGATCTGGCTTTCCGCCTGGGTCTTGAGCGCCACCAAACGGCCCAGTTTCTCGATCAGCACCGCCCCGTCGAAAGGTTTGAGCAGATAGTCCCGCACGCCCAGTTTGGCAATTTTCACCACGGCGGCACGGCTGGATTCCGCCGTGAGCATGATGACCGGCGTGCTCCTAAGCTCCGCGTCCGCCCGCAGCCGGACCAGCGTCTCGCAGCCGTCCATCACCGGCATCTTGTAATCCAGCAAAATGGCGTCGGGCCGTTCCCGCCTGGCCACGGCCAGGCCGGCCACTCCGTCGCACGCCTCCAGGACCGTGCAATTGTAATTCCTCAGCGCATGCACGACTGTCTGACGGATGATTTTGCAATCATCAATAGCCAGTAATTTGACACTCATAATTCATGGGACTCCGTTTCTTTGGGCCGGAGGCGCTTCCGGGCGGCATCCGGGTCCGAAACCCGCCCGCGTTCCGCGCGGCCGCTTCGGCGCACAAACCCAAAGTCCTGTTCGAGTAAGCCGCTCGCAGCTCAATCGCCAGTATCCGGTGTCTTATCGGCCTGATTGGCAGAGTGGTTTAGCCTGCATATTTCTGAGAAAAAAGATTTGACCCGGCGGCGGTTTTGGGGTATCTGTCTTGGCGTGATTATGATTTTGAACCTTCGACTGTCGCTTAACGCGCTGCTCCTGAGCCGCGCGGCGGTTGAGGTTTGAATTGGCTGACTGTTTTGTTTGAACCCCATCGCCACTGTGCGGCGATGGGGTTTTTTTGTTGCCGGACGGGGCGGCGGCAGCCAGAAAATAGGGCGCATGGAACGGACTCAACCGCATTCAGATCGAGTTTAGGATTAAGATTATGAACAAGAACCGAATTATTATTTTGGACACCACGTTGCGCGACGGGGAGCAGTGCCCCGGCGCTTCCATGAACTTGCGCGAAAAATTGGAGATCGCCAGGCAGTTGGCACGCCTCAAGACCGATGTCATCGAGGCGGGGTTCCCGGCCAGCAGCGAGGGGGATTTCCTCTCCGTGCAGACCATTGCGCGCCAAGTCAAGGGGCCGGTGATCTGCGGCCTGGCCCGGTGCGTCCCCAAGGACATTGACGCGGCGGGCGCGGCGGTCAAACCGGCGGGCAAGCGGGGGCGCATCCATGTGTTCCTGGCCACCTCCAAGATTCACCGGGAGTTTAAACTGGGCAAGGCGCGGGATGAGATCTTGCGCCTCGCCGTCGAGGGCGTCAAGCGGGCCAAGTCTTTGGCGGATGACGTCGAGTTCTCCCCTGAAGACGCCTCGCGCACGGAGCCGGAGTTCCTGGTGGAGGTGAGCAAGGCGGTGGTCGCGGCGGGCGCCAGGACGGTCAACTTCCCCGACACGGTGGGCTGGGCGGTGCCCGAACAGTATGGGGCGATGATCAAGCATCTCTGCGAGGCGGTGCCGGAATTCCGCTCCGGCGCGGCCATGGTCAGCGTGCATTGTCATAATGACTTGGGTTTGGCGGTGGCCAATTCGCTCGCCGCGGTGGCCCAGGGGGCGCGCCAGGTCGAATGCACCGTCAACGGCATCGGCGAAAGGGCGGGCAACGCCGCGCTGGAGGAAGTGGTGATGGCCCTCAGAACGCGCGCCGACTTTTACGGCGGATTTCAATGCGGCTTGGACGCGAGGGAGATTGTCAAATCCTCGCGCCTGGTGGCGCGCATGAGCGGCTTGGCGGTGCAACGGAGCAAGGCGATTGTCGGCGCCAACGCCTTCGCCCATTCCAGCGGCATTCATCAGGACGGCATTTTGAAGAAGCGCGAGACTTACGAGATCATGGACCCGGTCGAGGTGGGCTGGGGTGGGACGGAGCTGCCGCTGACCAAGCACAGCGGGCGCGCGGCGGTCGCGGCGCGGCTGCGCCAGCTTGGCTTCGGGATGAGCGAGGCGGAGGTGGCCGCCATCTTCGCCCGGTTCAAGGAAGTCGGCGACAAGAAGAAATTTGTCTATGACGACGATTTGACCGCCCTGGTGGAAGGGCAGATCAGCGAAGCGCCGGAAACCTGGTCGCTCGACTATTTGAACGTGACCAGCGGCAACCGCACCGTCCCGACGGCCACGGTGCGCCTGCTCAAGCTGGGCGCCGGAAAGGGGGCCGTGCAGGACGCCGGCATCGGCGACGGCCCGGTGGACGCCGCCCTCAAGGCGATTGACCGCCTGACCGGCCGGCCGGGCAAATTGATGGATTATGCGTTGCGGGCCGTCTCGCAAGGCAAGGACGCGCTGGGCGAGGTGACGGTGAAGGTGGATTTTGGCGGCGGCAAAATGGTCGCCGGCAAGGGGGCCAGCACCGATGTCATCGAAGCCAGCGCGCGGGCCTACTTGAACGCTGTCAACCGCTCGTTGCGGCAATAGCGAATTGTGAACGAAACAAAGAAAACGCGGGTCATCGTCGGCATGAGCGGCGGGGTGGATTCCTCGGCGGCGGCGGCCCTGCTCCTGGAGCAGGGCTACGAAGTCGTCGGCATCACTCTCAAGCTCTGGCCGCAGGATTGCTCCGCGCGCGCGGAGGACAAATGCTGCGGCCCGCAGGCGGTCACCGACGCCCGCGCCGTCTGCCACCAACTCGGCATTCCCCATTACCTGGTGGACGAGGCGGCGGCCTTTCAAAAACAGGTCATCGCTTATTTCGCCGCGGAATACAAGGCCGGGCGGACGCCCAATCCGTGCGTCTTGTGCAATGAAAAACTCAAGTTCGGCGCCCTCCTCGACCGCGCGCGCCAATTGGGCGGCGATTTCGTCGCAACCGGGCATTTTGCGCGGGTGGAAAAAAGCGCGGACGGGCGGCGGACGCTTTTGAAAAAGGGCCGCGACCCGCGCAAGGACCAGAGTTATTTCCTCTTTTCACTGCGCCAGGATCAACTGGCCCGCTCTCTTTTTCCGCTGGGCGACAAAACCAAGCTGGACACGCGCCAGGCGGCCCGCGACCGCCGGCTCAAAACGGCGGACAAGGAGGAGAGCATGGAAATCTGTTTCGTGCCGGACAACGATTACGGGAAGTTTCTGGAGACGGCCAAACTGGCGCAACGGCATCGCGGCGACATTGTCAACCTGCGCGGCGAGGTGCTGGGACACCATGAGGGGATCGAGTTTTACACCATCGGCCAGCGCAAAGGCCTGGGCCTTTCCTCGCCCAAACCGCTCTATGTCATTGAGCTGGACGCTATCAACAACCGCGTGGTGGTGGGGGACGACTGGGCGCTGGACCGCGAAGAATTCACCGTGGAGCGATGCCACTGGATTCCCTTCGACGATCCGCCGCCGGAGATGCAAGTGTCCGCCAAGATACGGTATAACCATCCGGGAACGCCGGCCCTGGTGTGGCCGCAGCCCGGCGGCGGCGCGAAGGTCAAGCTGCTGGCCGCCCAGCGCGCCATTACCCCCGGCCAGGCCTGTGTCTTCTACGACGGCGATCTGGTCCTGGGCGGCGGCTGGATCGCGCGGTAAGCCGGGGCGGCAAATGTCACCTGATCAAATTTTCATATTCGTCGTGTGAACCGATCCAGAACCATTCAATCTTATTTCCGCTCCACGTACCCAGAGCGCGGTGGTTGCTGCCAACGCGAGCAGACCAGAAGACCCTTGCTTTTTTGAAATGCAGCGATGGATGGGCTGGATCACGAAGCCAGAGCTTGAAATTCTTCCGGGCGAGCCGCTGGATTTCGGGCGGAAGATTCTCGAAGCGGTTACGAAAGCTCTTCGTTGTCGAGGAATTCATCGAGCGGGACGCTGGACGAGCCTTGGTTTTCCGATTGAAGCCGCTCGTAGGCTTCGCGCAACTTGCCGCTTTGGGCATCTTGCTCGAACTGCCTGTCCCACTTGCGGTTTCGTTCGGCGTCGAACCAACGCTCCAATTGGGCAAACTCCCCCAAGGGGAGCTTGGCGATGGCCGTTTCGATCTCGTCAACGGAACTCATGGGCTAACCATAGCTCAATCCACCAAGCTCATGCAAGCCGGGAAGAATTCAGGAACGAATGCGGTGGTCATAGGTCCTTGCGCGGCTGGGGCGTTCACCGACCTCGACGTTGCGCGCATCAATGTCCGCCCATAATTTCTCCAGTGTCGCCCGTCGCTGCGGCGCGCTTGGGGGAAAGGACGTCGGCGCCCCCTTCAAATTCTCCAGGAGCTGCGCCAAAAGTCTATCCGGCTTAATGTTTTGCACACGCGCCAGTTCTTGCACTGTTTCCCAAGTGGACTCCGCCACCCCAATGGAAACCTTTTTCATGCGGGCAAGATACCTGTATCCGGGCCGGATGTCAAAACAGGATAGGACTACCGCGCCAGCGTGAGCACCCCCGGTTGCCAGGGGAGCTGGTTGTAGGAACGACCTTCCGGGTGGACGACCCCCTGATAGAGAAATTGCAGATTGCATGGGTCTATGGTTTGAATCCTTATTGGGGACGCAGCGCGGGGGTGAGGGTGAGGAGCAGAACATCGTTCTCCCGCAAGGGCAGCGTATCCTCGAAGCGCCCGTCGGGGCCGATGCTGGCCAGGCGCTGTTCCTCGGGCCGGCCGGTGGAGGCGTCGCGCAGTTTCTGTTCCTGCGCGCGGGTCAACTGCGGCGGCGAACCCATCTCCAAGTAGGCCGAATAAGCGTCGTTGTTGTGCCAGCCGATCTTGGACAGGGCGAGTTGGTAATTACCCGCGGGCACATTGGCCAGGCTCACGCGGACAGCGCCTTTGGGTTTGGGCGGGGAAGACTGGCGAAAGACGGCCTGGTCGCCCCGGGTCAGGCTCGTCAGGTCCCACAAAAGCACCTGGAGGCCGCCGTGGGCATCGCGGCAGACCCAGGAGGCGCTGTCGGCATTTTGCAATTCGGTCGGTCCGAGCCGGCTGCGGAATTGGTAGGCGAAAAAGGCCGCTTTCTTAATGCCCGCAATGGTGAGCAGCCCAAAGCCGCCATTGAACGGAGTCACCGGCGGACCGGATTCCTCGAAGATATCGGTGAACACCCAATAAGACATCGAGGCAATGCCCTTTTCCGTGTGCTTCAATTGCTCCAGAATGAAAGGAGCCTCGAAATAGGAGTCATGCACCGGATCAGTCAGCGAAGGAGTGGCGCTCCATTCGGTGATGTGAATGGGCAGATTGGGCCGCGCCGTCGCGTCAATGACGGCGCGCTGGCCGGTGGCCGTGTTCGCCGGAGTGCGCAAATTGCTGAATCCGTAAGTATGAAAGCTGATGAAATCCAGCGGCACGTTGTTGGTGACGGCCAGTTGGATGAGCGGCCTGATCCAGTCGGTGCCGGAGCCGGCCGGCCCGCCCACCTGAAAGGCCGGATCGGCGCGTTTGATGGCCGCCGCCGTGTGGGCGTACAATTCCAGGTATTCATCGAGCCGGTGATTGGGATCGCGGGGGGCGAAGAAGGCGCCGTAATCCGGCTCGTTCCAGACCTCAAACCGCCATTGTTCGACCTCGCTGGCGCCGTACCGCTCGCTCCAATGCCGGGCCAGGGCGGTGATCAAATCATCCCAGCGCTCGTAAGACTTGGGCGGGGACACATTACCCTTCCACCAGAAAGTGGTGCGGGTGCCGCTGGCCAGGGCGGCCGGCATGAAGCTGATCTCGACAAAGGGCCGCACCCCGATGGCCAGCATGGCATCGTAGACCTGGTCAATGTACTGCCAGTTGTAGCGCGGCTGTCCGTCCCGGGTCTCGGAATAGACCCCCATCTCGTCGGTCAGCAGGCCGTGGAAGCGGACGGATTTGAAGCCGATTTCATCCTTGCACACCTTCAACTGCGCCTGCCACGCGCCGCGCAACCCTTCCGCCGCCCGCCCGGCCCCGACGCATTCGCGGAAGACCTCGGAACTGGGCCCCTTGACGGCTTGCCAATCGGCCGTGATGATCCGCGCCGGCGCGGCCGGGTTTTCGGGAACCGCGGCGCCGGCGTGGGCGGCGGCGCGCGCCAACACAGCCGCCGCGAACAGGAGGACAAGCCGCTTGAGGGAGGTGTTCATGCCGGGAGGCTGGCGAATTTAGCGGCATCCGTCAACTTGTTTTCCGGCAGGGGAATGTCTGCTTGACCGAATGGGCCAACTGAGGCACTCTTGAGACATGACTGTGTTGGTATGAGCTTCAATGAAGTTTTAGCCGAATTGCCCGCACTTACCGTTTCCGAAAGGCAAGTGCTGGTTCGCCGCGCCTTGGATCTCGACGAGTCGGCACTGTCCGCCAAAGACGAGGCCCTGGTGGAAATGCGCCTAAACGATCATCGCTGCAATCCTGATTCCGCCGTAACGATCCAGCAAATCAAAGCCCGTCTGCGGTCCCGTTTCCCCAAATGAAATGGCGGGTTGAGTTCCGGCCGGAAGTGGAGCAGGACATGGCGGAAGCCGCCGCCTGGTATGAAAGCCGGCAACCTGGACTCGGAGCGGAGTTTGTCGAGGAAGTCATCCGCGTGTGGGATGCGCTCGCTGAAAACCCTTTTCTGAATTGCCGCCGCCATCCAACCAAGAACATCCGATGGCGTTATCCTGACCGCTTCCCTTACCGCGTGATCTACGAAGCGGTGGAAACCGGGCGAACCGTGATTGTGGCGGCCGTTCTCCATGCCGCCCGCGATGATCGTCATTGGCGACGGCGGATATGAGGATGCCAATGCCAGGTGATGCCCATCGCGTGGATTTGGGAATGACGAGCAAGATCCGTCCGCTGACGCTGCTGTTTGGCGAAGCCGCGAGCGCCCCCAGGCGCGGCAGCTTCAAAGCCCGCAGACCGACAGGCATTCCAAGCTCCGTACGGAGCGCCATATTCTGTGTCCAGGGCCAGCTCCCGCATCACAACATGCTTTGATCAGTCAAACGTCCCAAACGAGGTCCCGCACCCGGCATTTGAGGGCCTTGGCTATCCTTGCGAGCGCTACGACCGTGGCCTTTTTCTCTCCTCGCTCAATGTCGCCAATGTAATTTCGGGTGAAATCAGCCTTTTCCGCCAATCGCTCCTGGCTCAGGCGGGCTTTTTTTCGCTCGACCCGAACGGCCTCTCCCAAGGTTATGTAAATTTTACGCGAAGTCGAATGCACAGTTTGGAATCCAAGCAGAACGCCAAAATGGAACTACCAACCAATGGTTGGTATTTTGTGCTTTTTGATGCTTGCAATTTCCAAGCGATTCTTTTAGAAACACTAATAGTACCAAAATTATGAGAGCCTCGCTCGAAAGGAGCCGGTGTCAAATTCTCCCGCACCTGTTGGGTCTGGCCGGTATCATGGCCGGCCTCTTATTTCCCCCGATTGCGGCCTGGGCCTTGCCCCGCTCGCCGTTCCCGCCTATCCCCGACACCGGGGTGATCTACCAACAGAGCTTTGACGGGTTCCATGACATTTCTTCGGGCGATGCGCGGGCTTTCGTCCCCGGCGTCGGCCTCTTGGTGGAAAGCTGGTCGGGCTATGCGCTGGCTCGCTCCGGCACAAATGTCCCGCCGTGGATTGTCCCGGCGGTGGACCCCGCCAGCGGCCATACCAACCTGACTTGCGATGCTTCCGGGGCCATTCGCTTCTATTTCGAGCCGTTTTTTTCCAGCGCGTCCGTTTCCGGTGGAACAGGGCCGGGAGGCACCGCCCGCCTGGCCGATCTGGTGGCGAGCAGCCCGGCCGGGACGGCCGTTGTCTGGTCGCTGCAAATCAGCGCCGATGGAACGGTCGTGCAGTCGCTCGGCTATGGTGATTCCGGCCCGGTGCAACTGCTCTCCGCACCCATTGCCTGGCAGGCCCGTCAATACCATTTGGTGGCGCTCGACTATGGTCCCCAAGGAACCGCGCTCTTCATTGACGGCCAATTAGCGGCAGTGGGGGGAGGCTCGGTGGCCATTCCGGCTTCCGTTGGCTCGCTGGTTTTGGGCAGTTCCATTGCGGGAACGGACACCGCTCATGGGGCGTTCGACGAGTTCTTTTCCTTTGACCACGCGCTGACCGCTGGTGACATCGCCTATTATTCTCAGTTCACCGGCGCAACGGCGGCCTTGGGCCCAATTTCAGATGAGGAGGCTCTCTTCGCCTTCGCTGCAACAACGCCGATGGCGCTGCCGCGGGTTTATGACCCCAACCACGACATCACCTGCTCGCCGGGCGGCCCGGTCTATATCACGAACGTCTTTGCCACGCCTCAGGCCGACGGCACCATGACCTTCAGTTTCGACATCCAGGGCGGCACGAATGGAGTTTTCTACGATATACTTTCCACAACCAACCTGGAGAACACGCTGGACAACTCGCAATGGTCCTGGGTGGGGCAGGGGTTGACGTGCAACACTTATTCTTTCTCCAATCAGCCGGGCGGCGTCGCGTTCTACATCCTCGAAGTGCCTCTGCAAACCACCACCTTGGCCTGGGGCCGGGATGATGCCGGGCAATCCGACGTGCCGCTGGGGTTAACCACAGCCGAGGCCGTTGCCGCCGGAGGCGATTTCAGTCTGGCCCTTCTCACCAATGGCACGGTGATCGCGTGGGGAACCAACACCTACGGTCAAACCAGCATTCCCCCAGGATTGACCAATGCAACGGCGATTGCCGCCGGACAGTACCACGGTCTGGCGCTGCTGACCAACGGCGCTGTCACCAATTGGGGTTCTTTCTGGGATGGCTTCACTAACTATCCCGTGACCGACTACTCCGGCCTGGCCGGCCCGCCGACCTCCAACGTCATGGCGATTGCGGCAGGCGCGGGGCATGACCTTGCGCTCCTGTCCAACGGAACCGTCGTCTGTTGGGGTCTGACCAATCTCTACCCAACTGAGACCAGCGCCCTGGCCTTTGAAACCAATCTGGCCGGCGTCAGGGCGATTGCCTGCGGCTGGAACCACAACGTCGCCCTCCTGAGCAATGGGGTGGTGGAAGCATGGGGAGTGAACTCGACCAACGCGGGCTGGAACTTGACGAATGTTCCCGCCGATTTGACCAATGTTGTCGCCATTGCGGCCGGGGGCTTGCACAGTGTCGCGTTGCGCACCAATGGAACGGTCGAAGCCTGGGGCGTGAACGATGACGGCCAGACCAATGTTCCCGCCGGATTGTCCAACGTGGTGGCGGTTTCTGCGGGAGATGGATGGAGCCTGGCTTTGCAGGCGAACGGCACGCTTGTCTTCTGGGGCAACACCAATTTGGCTGCGGCCTTGCTTCCGACCAACATGCTGGGCGTCAAAGCCATTTCGGCTGGCTTTCAGCACAACCTGGCCATCGCATCGGACGGCCTGCCGCCGCTCTTGACGGAGCCGCCCATCGGATTCGCCCCGGCAGGCGGTTCCATCACCTTTTCGGTTTCCGGGCTTCGACTTGCCAATGTGCAGTATCAGTGGCAGTTTAATGGCACGAACATCACGGGTGCCACCAACGCAACACTGACGCTGACCGGCGTTGATTCCGCCGTCGCCGGCAGTTATCAGGCGGTCATTTCCAAAGGGAACGGCAGCGCCACCAGTTTGGCGGCGAGTTTCGGCTTGGCGTACCCGCCGCAAATCCTCTCCACCAGTCCATCGGCGGGCGTAACCTGGATAGTAACCAACACCACCCTGGGCGCGTCCATGAATCTGACCGGCGAATCGGCGTATCCGTTGAGTTACCAGTGGCAATTCAACGGGACAAACATCGCCGCCGCGACCAACTGCAGCTATACGATTGTCAACCCCGTTGTCACCAATGAGGGCAATTACACCTTGATTATTACCAACGCGCTGGGCACCAACAGCGCGGCCTGGGCAGTGCGCCTGGCGTTGCCCGGCATGGTGGAGTCCTGGGGATCGGACGCTTCCGGCGAAAGCGACCGGCCTGTGGCATTGAGCAACGCGGCGTCCATCGCGGCGGGCGATTACCATTCGACAGCGGTCACCGACAGCGGGACAATTTCCCAATGGGGCGAGTATCTTGACGGCGCGCTGGTTTCACCGCCATCCCGCACCAACTACGTCGCGACAGCAGCCGGGCTGGACCACGACATCGGGCTTCTGGCTGACGGAACGGTGGTAACATGGGGCTGTTCATCCGCCTACGCCAATTACGTGCCGACCAACCTCCCGCCAGCCCAAGCGGTGGCTTGCGGCTGGTATCACAATGTCGCGTTGCTAACCAACGGCAGCGTGGTTGCGTGGGGAGTCAACAGTTACGGGCTGACCAATGTGCCAGCCGATCTTACCAACTGCACCGCTATTGCGGCCAGCTACACTCACAGCCTCGCGCTGAAAGCGGACAGCACGGTCGAGGCATGGGGCTACAACGGCGACGGCGAATGCAACGTGCCAGCCGGCCTGAGCAATGTGGTCGCAATAGCCGCAGGCGGAGGGCACTGTCTTGCCCTCAAATCCGATGGCACGGTAGTGGCATGGGGCTACAATGGTTCCGGCCAAACCAACGTTCCCGCTGGACTAAGCAACGTCATGGCCATCGCCGCCGGATGGGAGCACAGCGCCGTCTTGAAAAACGACGGAACCCTGGTGGAATGGGGCGACAACAGCAGCGGACAAGCAACCGTCCCGTACCCTCCACCGGCAACGTACATCCCGACACCTCCCTACCCAGGCGCGCCCTTCCCAGGATTCGCAACCACACCACCCATAGTTCCTAAAACGATAGCAGCAGGCGGCGACCACACGATGGCCGCCATTTTCTCGCCGCTGGTGCAATATCAGGTGGACGTTTCAAAGGACTTGCTCCTGATTTACAATACCAATTCTTCGGCAAATGGAAGTTCCAACGTGTGCGCTTATTTTTTGGCGAACCGGCCAATGGTTGCCAACTGCACCAATGTCCTTGCCATCGGCTGCACGACGAACGAGATTATTGACCCTCCTGAGTACACAAATATAATCGCCGCGCAGATTCAGACTTGGCTCGCAGCCAATCCCACGAAACGGCCTCAGTACGTTATCCTCTTCCAGGACATTCCATCCCGCCAGTCATACAATACCGGCGGAGGCCAAACGCCAGAATACCCCAGTGTGCAGTATGGGATACACACAACCTGTGCAATGAATTGGAATCCGTTCGTGACAAGCATCAATATGAATGGAACAGGGGGAACAAACGACTGCATTGCGTATATAAACAAACTCGCATTCATGGGCTCGATTAATCCACCCGGCCAACTCATCCTAAGCGCCAGTGCTGTGGGCTATGGAAATTCAAACTGGTATTTTGATGATACAGAGACCGGTTACGGTGGTGATCCTCTGGGCATGGCTGCTGAACAGGGTGTAATTCAAGCCGGGGTTTCGTCCAACGCCATTGTTTATACAAACGTGGTTCCTGATTGCGGCTCATTGGCTTGCCATATTACCAGCGCGACGAATATCGCTGGTTATCTTAGTTGGGGGGCTCACAGTTCGCTTGGTACTAATTATGCCACCAACGGCCTTGTGAATTGGACTCGGAACAGCGGGTGGTACATTATTCAAATAATCGAATCATTCAACGGAGAGCGTAATGGGGATAATGTTACGGGCTCCTTTTTGGAGTGGTATGCCAGCAACGCTTTCGGTGGAATAAATTATTCAAACACTCCGGTGGGCGCGGTATCGAACGTTGATGAGCCATTACTACCGGGGGTCAATTACCCCAATCTCTACTTTGGACAGTGGGCTGCTGGTAGGATTCATGCATATTGTGCTTGGAATTCGTTTCCCAACTACACTTATGAATTGCAGGTGATTGGCGACCCCTTTATCAAAGGGTAGGAATATTATGAAAAATGCACATGTCAAGAGATTCTTAATCGTTCTTGTTGCCAGTGGCGCGATAGCCAGAGCGCAAGGAACATTCCAGAATTGGAATTTCGAGCTTGCAAATCCAGGCACCCTCACGCAACCTCCCTTCGGTCCGCCCTTTGCTCTCAATGTTCCGGTGGCAAATTTGCTGCCGTACTGGAGTGTCTATTATGGAAATGTCCAACAGACGCTAATCAATTACAACGCTCCAAGCCTCGGGTCCACGGCGGTTAGCGTAGTGGGAACAGCGGATGGTGCAATTGATGGAAACTATAGCGCGTTACTTCAGGGCGGTGGCACAGCCACATCTGCCTCCATAACCCAGACAGGCCTGATACCGGCTTTCGCGGAGGCTCTATTCTTCGAGGTGGGCGAGTCCAGTTCAGGCCCATTCACCGTTTCGATAGGCAGCCAGAACATTCCATTTTCGGCAGTTGGTGCCGGGGCAAATTACACCCTTTATGGTGCCGATATATCCGCATGGGCCGACCAGACGGAACAACTTACGTTTTCGTCGTTGGAAGGCGAGAACAATGTCTTGCTCCTTGACGATATCCACGGCCAATTCACGAAGCGGTTTTAAAGCTTGGGATGCGGGCATGGATGGCGCGGATGGCATAACGATGATGTTCGGCATTCATGGCGGTGAAGAAATCAGTGGTGGTTTTGTGGCGGGGC
>Ga0182027_10002551_pt1 | contig 29377 bp, 32 predicted proteins | sample 712E1DmetaG_FD_121300 | JGI IMG/M metagenome (GOLD analysis project Ga0182027, IMG submission 121300) | Permafrost microbial communities from Stordalen Mire, Sweden - 712E1D metaG (Illumina Assembly) | ecosystem: Environmental > Terrestrial > Soil > Wetlands > Permafrost | place: Sweden...
TCGGAGGCTCTCTTTATACCCAAATATGGAACGACTTGAAGTCAAAACTGTTATACCTTGTGTGACCCACCAGGGACTTGAACCCTGAACCAATTGATTAAGAGTATTCCAAAGACGTGTCCAGGGCGTATATATGGTGGTAAAGCGTGTGTGGAGTGCCATATTCAGGGATAAATTAGTCCACACAGTCCATAATTTCTACGGTGTGGTTTCGTATCTGCACCGGAACTGCACCGCAAACAGGAAAGGCGACTCAAATCCTTATCTAGTGTAAGTGAAGATGACTTGGTCATTAGCGGAGATTATAATCCAAATGTGTAAAGGAGCATGGATGAAACCGCTTACCGAGTATTCAAACGTTGGTGCATGGAAAGAAGATGTAGAAAAAGATGGTTACATTACAGGGACACAGGTCTGCTGGGGATTGTCAAATACCATGCAAAAGAAAAATATGACATTTGCAGAGGCGTATGATTATCTGATGAAGTCCAATATGCTCTTACTGGCAGGAAAGCGTTACGTTATAGATGTAAGAGCTACTCAGCCTTAGATTGCAAAATTGTATTATCAGGTAATCGCAGGGAGCTAACCGAACGAGGCGCGCTCTGCGGATATGATGAGCGTTTAGGGCATGATGCTTTAGTGCGTTATTCACGGCGTGGTAGGCCCCGCTGCAGTGGTTGGGTGCGGGCGAGATATCCACGCAAAGCATGATGCCCTGAGGCCATAACAAGAAGTGGTTAGTTGCTTTCTCACTTTTATTGATGTTGGTCTGAAGTTACAATAATAAGGCAGTGTTCAAGAAAAGCCGAACAAAATTCCATCTCGAAAAACTTACCTTGCAAAGAAAAGGATTTTCGTTTATGCTTAAATGACATTTGCTATTGACTCATCTGGACCCGGTAAAGAAAGCAAGAGGAGCAATGACTAATCAGGTTTGGTTGGATCGTTTGCTTGCTAGAATGGCAATTCAGGCAGAAAAATCGGGGAATTTTGTAAAGATTTCTGAAGTTATCAGACAAGAATATGACAAAGCGCTATCTGATCCGCCCAAGATAGTCATTATTGGACGAACGGGTGTAGGAAAATCTTCTACGATAAATGTTCTCTTTAATGCAAACTTGCCAATTAGCCATACTAGGGCAGCAACAAAAGAGGCTGTGCAACTGTCCATTCGAAGTCGTCCTATAACTGTGAATGGCACGAAGGGGAGCTTGGAGCTTTGGGATATGCCTGGGATTGGGGAGGATTTGGAAAAGGATGAACAGTATAAAAGATTATATGCAAAAATAATCGCAAAATGTGACGTAGCGGTTTGGATATTGTCAGCTCCTGATCGAAGTATTGCGCAAGATCAATTGGTAATACGGGATGTGGTAAATGTAGCAAATCAAGAGATAGCGTCCAGATTGGTAATAGGGGTGAATAAAATTGATCTTATCTACCCAAGTAATTGGAACTTTAGAACAAATCTGCCATCCAAGGCACAACAAAGAAATATAAATGATCGGCTTTCCGATATACGCTCAAAATTGGTAAAAGTATGCCCAAGTTTAACAAGAGATAGGATTATTGGATATTCAGCCCGTAGGCGATACCGGCTGGAGCATCTTTTTGGTGCTATGCTAAGCGCCTGTCCTGAGGATCGTGCTTGGGTTTTGAGCAGTAGACAGGAAATAGCAGATTATTGGGAATATGTAGCCCCTGATTTGCGCAATCAAATTCGTTCAATGGTGGGGGTGCAGCAAAATGGGTACGAATGAACCGAGCGCCAAGATAAATCGTGAACTTCAATCTTTGATTGATGAAAATAAAGAGATTGCGCGTCAACAGAAAGAAAATGAAAGTATTGTAGACCATTCGGGGGCAAGATGGCTCGAGGGGACTATAAATAAATTATCGGAAATTGATGATAAGTTTGAACCAATACAAGTCATTGTTGCGAAGACTCTGGGGGTAGAATGATAAACTATAGCGAAGCCGATAAAAAGGAAAGAAAAGATGCTAGGTTAGCAATTTACGCTGATCTTTTTTTTTATATATTCCCTTTTATTCTTGCAATCGTTGTTTCGGCGCTGGTCAATGGATGGGCGACATTCTCAATGTCGGACTTTCCACTTGCAGCAACGATGATATTTTGGCAGACGTTATTGCGATTCAATGGTGGGATAGGAAATTATAAAGGAAAATACAATGTTAACGCGTGGCTGATATATCAATCATTGATTATCATAGGATTGATCCTTTCTGTTGCTCTTTATGTGGTGGCAAGAGGAAATAAAGCCATGGGTTTTATATGGGTATCCAGTGAATTAGTTTTGTTTCTTGTATCGATTGGCGTGTACGTAGTATTTGGTGGACTTGGGCAATGGTTAAGCGGACGATCAAAAAAGAAAAAGGGTATTCTTTCTCATCACCTTTGAAAATAGCTTCAAAAAAGAACAAATGAATTACCTGCCATTGCAGTGCGCGAGGGCGAAGCTTGCCCGAAGTGAGGGACGGCGAAGCACCGCGTAGGAATGCCGAAGCGTGAAGCGAATTGACGATCCTCTCAAGAAGAGGATCGTTTCGACTTTCTGTCCAATCCACAAATGATTCAACATGAAGAATTGGGGATGGAGAATCCCTCCTCTATTTGCCATTATTAAACAGTCATTCCGAAACCCCAAAATAATGGAGAATGGGGAATAAATAAACCGCCAGGCGCTATGTCAGCAACGGTTCGCATAAGGAACGGAGCGCTTGATCCATCGGAAGCGGCTCCAATCGGTTTTCCCCATGCACAATATCCAAAACCTCATTGGCAGCCCTTTTGAGCAGAAGAATATACTGCTCCACATCCACATAGGTATCTCCGGGCATTCCCCAGGCCTTCACCCTCTCATCTCCCCGCACGTAAATAAATCGCATGCGCATCCCGGGCCGGACATCCCGGCCCATCTGGACGAACTGTAAGGCGGCACGAGCCGTGGGGCTCTTTACACGATAAACTGTTGGATCACGAGAAAGAGTCTGAGAAACCACCAGTTCCTGTAAAGGTACCTTCCCTTGTTTCAACCGTTCCAATTGTTTGCGGAGATAGGCTTGTGCTTCGGGAATTTTATCTGCAGGGTCCTCCGACTGTGCCAGAATATCGAGCAAACCCAATTGTGTGTCTGAAATGAACTGCGGCGCATTGTGCGTACGTGCGGCAATCCCTCGTACTTTGATCTCACCATCCTGAAACACACCGAAGTAACGGTTAGCCACCGGTGTACGTGGATCTCGCTTGGATGGCAGAAAAGCCACCCAGCGATAAACACCATCCAGTGCGATTTGCAAGCCCGTTTGATGTTGGATCGCTTCCAGCAAAGGAGCAAAATCCTTCGGAGCGTGAAGCCCGTCCTTTTGAACAAAGAGACTGTCTACGTACATGTGCAGGACGCTAAAGCCCAACTCCTCGGCTATGTCCTTCGCCAGTAGCAACAACTCACGGCTATCAGCGGTCACTGCTTCATGGGATTCCAGCTTGCCAAAGCGGGCATTCTTGTAACCCAGGTAGCCAAAGCAAACCACCAGCAGCCACTTCAACGCTGCAGCTCGTTCCTTGAGCACCTTCCTGCGACAATCGTTCGGGGGCAATTCGGTCAGGAGTTTCTTCATCGCCAGGCGCTTTTCAAGCAAAGGTCGCAGCGTTTGAGGGATCAATCCTTCCGGTGCATTGGGCTTGCCGGTGGTTTCCGGTGAGATGTTGTGGTTCACCATGATGGCCGGGTACATGGAAGAGAAATCGATTTGCGCCACATTACGATGGATGCCGGTGATGGGTTGGTACACCAATCCGCCTCGATCGGCACGGATGAGTTCGGCGAGAGTCTTGGAATTGCCTGCCTGTTGCTTTTGGAACGGCACCATGACTCCGGTTTGCAACGCTTTGAGCATTTGCATGGCCGTGATCCCTGCACCCGGGGACTTGCGGGCCACATCCTGCGCTCGCAAGCCTGTAACACGCACCTGCTCGAATACGCCTTCGAGCCCACTCTCGCCCACGATCATGGAGTTGTGAGAGTCGATGTGCCAGCGGCCATAAAGCAAGGCCTGCCTGCCACGGTAGATCACCCTCCCGTAGGCGAAGTAACTGTCTTCACGTTTCATCTGGAGCGTTTGAGAGACATCACGGTTGGGGTTGAACTCGAAGTTCAGGTCTGCAGCCCACTGAGTCAATTTGGGAAAGAGCCAGGTATCCCCGTAATCGGTGAGGATCAAGTCTGGATCGAGCTTGCGAAGTTCGGCGCTGAGCAGGATCAGGAGCAGGCGGGGATTATTCAGTGGAATGATGTAATTCATGCGACCAGATTGAATGCGAAGATTCTTAGGCGGAGCATAGGCGGGATCTTCATCAAGGCTGAGTTGCATTATGCGCAGAGGGATTGAGGCTACCGCCATCTTCCAGGGCGAAGTGAGTGGTTCAAAGCTGGTTGCTTTGGATGCTTCAATACTCAACTTGCATCTTCCGAGCAGGTGAATGCCTGTATGCGCAATAAATCTCAGGCTGAGAGGAATATCGGCATTGTAATAATCCAGTTCGGGGAACTGATTGGAGAGTTCACGAAACAAGGTTATGGATATGACCGGATTCGGCGCAGTGATGGACATCACATCACGGTTACCAGTAAAGAGGTCCCGGCCAATTGTGCGAGCCAGGACAACATTCTTCCCTTTCATATACATCCATGCTTGGCGCAGGATGGCAAAGTCTCCCGCGGCGTAGAAGGTGACTGGCAATTCCATGTGAAGGCAAAGCCGTTCATCGTGATCTGTTAGAAGCCACAGGACCACATCCCCCTTTGGATCTTCGTACAAATCAATGAGCCAGCCGGTCTTGGTTTCCACGGATGGATCTCGCTTCGAGCACTTCGACTTTCTGTTGCAAGACTGCGATCTGTTTGGCCTGTTCGAGAACAATGGCAAGCAAGGCAGACTCAAACGGCAGCAGGGCATCGCTTTGGCTCATGGCAGCGATATGCCTGCGTGCCATAGCAAACAAACCATCGAAGATGTAACGATCGCTGGCCCGCAGCGTATGGCGAAACTTCGAGAGCTGGGCTTCGGTATCGGTGAGTTGCTGAGCAGCGGTAGGAACCAGATTACCCATATCTAAAAGAGCGCAGGTTGCACGATTGCAGATGCTGTGATTTCGGATTCAAAGAGCTCATCCGCCTGGTCTTTGATCCTCTGCACAAGAAAGGCTCGTTCCTCGACCAGCGGCGGTGCAAGCGTGACCAATACCGGTGCGGTATGCTGGAGTCTGTGGATCTCATCGAGACAGGAGCTGAGCAAGCGGGAGGCTTCTTTAGTGAGGACATGATCATCGTAGAAGGTAGCCAGCAGGTCAATGAACACATAGGGTTGAGGCAGGGCCGGTGTACCCTTCAGGACTGCCTGCATCTGGTAGCATGTGGAAGCCAGCCGGATATGAAATCGCCTGGAGGCAAGGTTTGCATCCACTTTCTTTTTTGCGAGCAGGTATGTAATTCGATAAGGTCGCAACCGGTGGCCGCCATCCACAATCGTAACCTCGCCACGTAGGGAGAGTTCAGCGAGGAGCAGCGAGAGATAATCTGCGGCAGCATTCGGGGAACAGGCAACGATCAGTTTGCCTCTTTGCAGAGAAGGAAGAATGTTCATCCCTCCAAGATACTTCCTGTCGATATAAATAAAAAGTCCCCGTTGGGTACAAAACGGGGATACCCATCGGGTATATGGATTTAGGGAAGGTTCCGGACTTAGCTCCTAGCTGTGGGCTTATCGAAAGCCGAGAAGTCCCACTCTGCCAAAAGCATACTTAATTGCGAACGTGTACTCAAGCCAAATTTCGCGCAGGCCCTTTGCAAGCGCACCTTGACGGTTTCAGGCGATATACGCAAACGTTCCCCGATCTCGCGGTTGGTATATCCCAAACACGCCAGTGCCGCCACCTCCTGCTCGCGCGCAGTCAAGGAAATCCATATATTCCAGAGCTTGTCATTGGAAACATATTGGGTCAGGCCAGCGGCCAGCAGGTCAGGGATCAACTCATCTACAGGACGGCTCTCGTGCTGGGCAAGCGTGGTTAGCGTGGTTTGCAGGGTTTCGCTAATCTCGTAGGTGCGGGAGCCGGGTTGGGGACGCAAGCCTATCAGGAACAAAAGACGATCCAGGATAGACATGGCGGGGATTGTAATAGAACAAGTGTTCTTGTGTCAAGTCACAGAAGGAAAATCATAAAGAAAGGAGATAACAATGAACCATCGACCGCACTACCCACCCCCTGCACCTCAGCAACACAATAACCAGGATAACCAATTAAGTCAGGATATATCCAACGGAGCCGAGATCCTGATCGTCGTCATTGGGATAATTGGTATTTGGGAATACTTTGTCGTTCCCATGTGGAAAGATGTGATCGTCCCACTCTGGAACTGGTGGAAGAGGAGCTTTACCCTGAGAGAGAAGCTGATCCTGCTGGTATTGCTGGCCCTCGCTGGCTACCTGTGCTGGCAGGTTTTACTAGCGTTGATCCAGCTTTCCATGTCCTAGTAGCTCATCAGATGCGTTCCTGAGGGGCACAGCTTTGGGCAACTTGAGCCCCATCGACCCTCTTGATAAACACACCAAATCGTCACTGACATTCCTTCACGCCAACCCGCTCGCAAGCACAAATCTCCCACTCTTACGGACCACAATATCACGCCTTTGTAAGGCTCTCTAAGCCCGTCGGCGGTCACAATGGTAGTATTCCATTGAACGCCTTATCCAACGCAGACGGCATTAGCATTCGCGTGTGGCATCAACTTTTTCCCTCAACAATTTCTCCAACCCCGCTTCCTCAGCAAACACATCAATCATCACTCTCCCAAATTTCATCTTGGCATTCCCCATCATCGACCTGATTGATTCCACTTGCTGGTCAAGATGATCGATTAGTGCCTTATCTGACTCATCTCCTTGGCCGACAACGATCAGGCTGGCGTGCTCGCAGACTTCTAGGTTCTTGCCCTTGAACCAAATATTCTCGGCAAGTAATGTAGCAAATACGTCGCCCAACAAGGTCTTGGGACGGGCGCTTGATTCTTCGACTTCAATCAAGGTGCATATTTTCTTGGAGCTGCGCTCGAAAATAGCTATATCGAGCTGACTCAATTCAGTTTTCCGGCTAGGTCTTTTCCCAAAGTATGCTACGATTTCTCCCTTATTCTTGGAATCAGGACCGTGATCGTGGAGAACATCAAAGCCTCTCTCGTCATAATAAACTGCAAGCCGCTCGGCAACATCGGCAGTCAATTGACCATTTGGTTTGTCCATTGTTTCATCCTCCTGATTTGTACATATCGTTGGTTGCAAGCTCGAATTTGCTGGGCCCAGTTAATAGAAATAATCCAGATAATCACAACATGCATTTTAAACAAACTCCATCCATCGGGCATTCAGGGCAGTTTGGATCGGACGGCCTGCACAATTTTCGTCCAATTACCCACAATGCTGGATCCAATTCACCAGGAAATAATGGATTCATCTTGCGGGCTGCCCGCATGGCAGACTCTTCATTCACGCTTTCACTGACGCCAATGCGATAAAGCACACGCATGGTATGAGTATCAGCCTTTATGTCCATAAAACTCTTATCGGGAAAGTCTATGGAAAACGCCTTTTCGATAAGGAGCACACCCATATTGGCAATTCCTACGCCCACACCGTATATGGAATCGAGTTTGTGTGCAACCTCAAGGGCAGATTTCCCCCTCCATAGACTCGATGCATCACCATCGCATTTATCAACTACAAGCTGTGTCAGTTCTAGTACAGTTCTTGGAGAAGCATTAATATAATGAGGTTTCTTCTTTAGACGTTTAAACAGATGATCGAGATCATCCAATGTCATTTCATGGATAATTTTTGGATCAAGATGCCCCAATTCCTGCTTCATATAATAAGGAACTGACCAGATCACATCGGCTAATGACCCGCGATCAAGGCAGACGGCGATTAAGAATGCATAGGGATCATTAGCTACCAATGAAGCAGCTTCAGGTAAGAGAGTGGGAAACAATTCGTTATTTGCCACCTCCTTCCCATATTCAAGTAGCTTCCTTGTAATTTCCGCAAGTCGTGTTTCATCCACCATATTTCGCCTCCTTATTCGCTTAGCCTCTGGAGTTGCTTTCCAATGGGCAACCCCTCCAAGGGTATATCGTAGTGGCTAATGAAAGGCAACAGATACTTTCGATATTTTTCCCCCGCCAGAAACACAAAGTAATCGTTCTGCAAATCGGTTTTCTCGGAAAGTTGTCGAAGCACACTATTGGCCCATTGTTTTATCTCATTCGCTGACATGCTATTAAGCGTCAGATCGTAAGGCTCGATCTCGTCATCCAAACCGACCAAGCCATACTGGGCTGAGAGAATAAATATCTGGTCGGGCAACAATCTCTGGGCATAGTGAAGGTTTTTCTTGAAGAGTGCGCTAACATAAAGATCCCGTGCTTGACACTTATTTGATTGTTTTCGGCTAACACAAGAGATAAGCACCACTTTTTTCATATTGCGCTTAGAAGTCAATTCCTAGTGCCCCATCCTGACAATTTGGACACTTTCGTTCGAAGATGTCGCTTCCATTTGAACCATATATATGACCGCACTTCAGGCATTCCATCCGATAGGTAAATTGGCCGAAATCGGTACCTTCGACACCTCGCTGCCCACAACAACGCTGTTTATTCCGATTCACATATCCTATCTGAGTAGTCGGTGTATTTCCACTTCTGAATGTGTCCATTTGTTTTTCCCATTTGAGAAAATTAGACCAAGTATTGCCTATATTTAACGGGACTTATTGTAACGTCATTGAATTCTGCAAGGACCCTCTAAATACACCTTCGTAGTGTCCGTCCTTTGCATCATTACCTTTGATTATGTTGTACATCATCTTGCTGGCACTTGCCATTTGCTCGGTAAACTGCTTCTTGGCCAACACGACCGGATCGTTAATCATGTTATCGCCTTTGACTTCGACGATTGTGTAAGTGCCGTCGGTCTTTTGGAAGATAAAGTCGGGGTAATAGCTACGGATGGTGTGCGACTCAGGGTCAATGTATTGGATGAAAAAATCAGACTGGCCATGAGTAAGCATTCCAGTAAAGTAGATCTTGGTCACTCGTTTATCACGGATCAGGCTCCAGAATAATTCACGCTCTGGCATCGAGTCAAAGCAGTAAGTATCCAAGTGAAAAGATTTCTGGGCCAGGTCTTTTTGTTTGATGTCAGTTTGAGTGACCACCAAATCATCTGCGGCAGTGACAGTATAGTGGCCTTCCAGCGGCTCTTTGACCAGTTCCACTTCGTAGTCTTCGGACTGCGTATCTTCTTTGATCACGTACAATTCGTTGAATAAGTGGGGAATGACCCAATCGTAGAGCAGATCATTGAATAAGTTCACATATTCAAGAACATTCTCAGGGCCTTTGGTCGTCCGGGACAGAAGTTCTTCAACTTGTAAACAAGAGATGTTCAGGTAGCGTGAAATTTCAGCCACCAGAGTCATTTCGCTGAATTCCCGCTTCTCCTGTGCCCGCGATAAATCTTCTTCTTTGACGACACGGTATGAACGCAAATCATCTCGCACAGTATGCATAACCCGATAACGTTCTAGGTCAACATCTTCGAATTTCAGATTGATATTCGAAGGTATGGGTTTGTTCTTGATCTCAAATTTCGTGCGGACACGCGCTAACTTAATTTTGACGTTCTTTACCACATGTATTTGATATGGCTTCTTGTTCGTTCCTGCGCCACGGAAGTCATCGAGATTAATGCGGAAGTTCTGTTGCAGTTCATCTTCCAGAATTTGAATGTTGTCGTCAGAGAGATAGACCTGCCCAGTTTGTTGGCCAATGCCGATGGAGCGCAGGCAGCGCATGGTGGCTTGGAGAACGAAGATTTTGGATTTTGGTTCGCGGAAGAGAGCTACCCCGAAAAGTGAGCGACAGTTCCAGCCTTCGCGGCCTTTGTTGACGAGCAGGATGAATTGTTTCTCGGACTCAGGCGTATCAAGATGATTGAACTCGCGAATGTCATCGTTCGTGGTGATCTGCTCATCGCCAACGTTGACCAGAATCTTTGATGCTGACACACCTTGTTTTGCCAGCGCCTTTTCGACTGCAGGCCGAAGTTCTTTTTGAAGTTCATCAATCGTGGATGCGAAGAAGGCGATCTTGGGAAGCATTCCTTCATAGCGTTTCTTGCCGCCATTCTGGACCCAGAAATCTTTGATGACTTCATTGATGAAGCCCGCGGTCTTGGCGTTGGTGTAACCGTGGATGTTGATCTTCTTAAGATATTCTTTGTTGATGGCTTCTTGCAGACCGAAGGCATAAACAACTTCAGGTAATACTTCGTTGCCAACATAAGGCGTGCCGGTGTAGTTGTAACAAGCCACAACTTGAGTTCCGGCTTTTTGAAGGGAATCCGCCAAATGATCGATGGTCAGCCGCAAGCTGGTTTGACGTGTATCTTCTTTCGCACCGACATCTTTCGCTAGGTTGGTTCCGAATGCATGATGCGCTTCGTCCACGTAGATGCCGAGATTTTCAAGGCGGCGGAGTTTTTCGAAGCGCTGGTTAGTGGTGAGGGCATCTTCGTCATCAGGTTCATCAAAGCGGTATAGGTCTTCGTTGGCGGCGTAGATGCTGCCAGATTCATAAGTTGGTTTGCCGCTGCCAAAGAGACGATCCATAGCCGTCTTTTCAGTGGACTGGCGCTTGAGGATGATCTTTTGGGTGTTGGAGATGATGATGTTGAAGCGCGACTTATCAAGTACGCTGAGAGCCGTGCCGGTTTCATCAAGGAAGTGGAACTTGAGATTGCTCGAAAGAAAACTAACGTACTCAGGCGGCACGACTTTTTCCATGTCGAAGGTTTGGATCTCGCGCAGAGATTCGAGCACCGTGGTATCCGGTGCGAAGACGAGCGCGTTGTGACAGAAACGCGGGTCGGTTGGAAATTTGTTGGCAAGCAGGAACTCGTAGAAGATGCACGTGGCCATCAGGATGGTCTTGCCTGTTCCCATGGTGAGCGCAAAGATATAGTTCGGGTAAACGCGGATGTATCTTTGCATCCCGGTGAAGACGCGATCATATTGTTCTTTGTTGACCGATTCAAACAAAGCCAGTTGCGTACGTCCTTCGAAGCGGTCGCTCATTTCGGCCCATTCTTTGAATATCTTGTAAACGTGTTCGTTATCGAGATATTCCTTCAGGAAGATGTACATCTCCAAGGCTTCGAACTGCGGCTGGCGCAGGAAAGAGTTGAAATTATCTGGATCGTTGAAGTCCAGATATTTTTTGCTAAGGTCTTTATAATGCTTGCGGATGCGCCCGCGGTTCTCCTGATAGAACTGGTGCAGGTAGACGAAAAACGCAAAGTCAAGTGAGACTTCCTGCGTCTTTTTCTTAGCCATTGACGACCTCGACTTCGAGCGACTCGGAAAGCAGATCGGTGATCTTCACGCGGATGGTGCCCGCGTCTTTCGGGATCGGATAGCTGCCGCTGACCATTTCATCTTTTTCCGGGATGTCAACGGTGGTGGGCGTGAGTACGGCGCCATCGTAATTCCAATCGATCATCACGGACTCGACCAGCTCGCGCCAATCTTTGACTTTTTCTTTTTGCAAACTAAGCTTGCCGAGCAAGTTCATGGGATAGAAACGCTCGATGACCAATTTGCCGCTCTTGATGGCGATCTTGGCTTCAGAGTCGCGCTTGAATTGCAAGTCTTGGCGGTCGCGCAAAATATCAACTACTTCCACGTCCAACTTATAAGGTTCTACTTCTTTTTCAAGCACGGCCATCAAATCGGGCTCATGACCCATGCAAACTAATGTGATTTTTTCAACCGGTTCGTTCGGACTTTTCTTGTGACGTTTTTCAAACGCTTTGAGATCGAGTCCGGCGATCAACTCGCCCAGATCAGCTCGCGTGGCAATGCGATTGACCGGCATGATCTTGATCATACGACCATCTTTTTCGCCGTCAAAGAGCTGGCCCTTTTCAAGCTTATTTACTTCGAACGCATCTAAAAGCAATTCGCGGGCTTCGATAGGGTTTCTAAACAAATTGTAATTATTGACGTTGTAAACTTCGAAACCAGTATAGAAATCTTTTGGTCCGGTCTCGTCATTTTCAGAAAATAGTTCATCCTGCTTTCTTGACTGCGTTAATTCTGCCGCTTTGCTTAGAAGGCGTTTAGTAGCAATTTGAACAGCTCCAAGATTAATATCTGTTCCGATAAACTTTCTTCCCAAAGCCATAGCCACTTCTTGTGTTGTACCACTTCCCATGAAACAATCCATTACGAGGTCGCCAGGCATCGATGATGCATTTATGATCCTTGTAAGTAACTCTATTGGTTTTTGGGTAGGATAATCAGTCCTGTCGTCGGCTTGTGAATTTACACTTGAAATATCTGTCCACACAGTGTGGACAGCACTCCCTTGAATTTCATCCAGATAACGCTTAATTCTTGGGCGACCGGTACTAGTGAAAACGATCTTTCCTTGTGCGATCATTTCATCAAAGATTTCTTGTTTAAATCGCCACATAGTCCCTTCAGATGGGGCGATTAATTTTCCATTGAACCTTAACGGGGAACCGGTTTTGCCATGCCCTGGCGCCGTTGGGTTATCAAGCGTGAAATAGCGTCCATCTTCATCTTGAGAGAAATGACTATCTATGTATCTCTGATTAAGTTTTACGTATGGTTTATTGAAAATGTAATTTTGTGTCTTAGTGTAAAGAAGAATTGTATCGTGCACAACTCCAAATTTATTAGCGTCGGCGTGAAAATTAAATCGTTGCCAGACAATTTCATTCCGGAAATTTTCTTGTCCAAAAACTTCATCCAATATACAGCGAAGAAAATGGCTTTTGTGCCAATCGCAGTGAAGGAATAAACTACCTTCATCAGATAATAATTCCTTGATAATGATTAATCTTTCGTACATAAATTGAAGATATTCATCATTAGTCCAAATATCCGTGTATTGTTTCTCTTCAAACGCATCAAGATCATTTGCGATTGTTTGCCCGCGCAATTTGATTCTTTTCTTATAATCAGCTTTAGAATCAAACGGTGGGTCAATATATACCAATTTAATCTTTCCTCTCAAGTTCTTAATAAGATGACTCATAACCTGAAGGTTGTCGCCCCAATAAATTTTATTCCGCCAGTTATCTACTTCGGCACCATGAACTTCTCTAAGCTGCGCAGGATAAAAATGAGTAGAAGTAAATGGACGCTTTCCACGCCAAGTGAGCATGGGATAGCCTTTAATAGGTTCAAACTTGTATTCTTCCACGTTATCAACAGGAGTCGTATTTGCCAATCCTAATAAAGTAGTCTGTTTTGCTTTGCTCATTGCTTATTGGCTCCTAAACTTCCAATTCTTCCGGTCACAATAATGGCGCATATCGCAGTCACGGCATAGTTTGGTCGGTCGGGCAGGAATGGCGAAATCCTTGGCTTCAATGCGCCGCACCACCTGGTCAAAGGTGCGAATGGTGTTGCCAATAGAACGGCTGTCTTTGTCGAAGGTAATGTATGGGCTGCCCGTGTCTTCACCAGTGTAATACAAGTGCGTCTTGCTCACCTGTTGTCCGGTCCTCTGCTCCACGATATGAGCGTACACTTCCAACTGACGGCGATAGCGGTCCAATTTCTCGTGGTCTTCTGTGCTATTGACATCAGGCTTTTTCTCAGATTTGAAGTCTACGAGTTCCACACTATTCCCTGCGCCAGCGATCAGATCTACCGTGCCTTTGAGTATGTAATCATCCTTGACCAGCGACACATCAACCTCAGCGTCGCGGATATGACTCCAATCACGGTTATTGCGTGAATAATAGCGAAGAACATGATTCAACGCAACCTGCTTTACGTTCGGCGCAAGATAGACGCGTTCCTTTTTGGTGAGGTAGGCATAGTTCGTGTCAAACCATATTTGGACTTGCTCCGCGGAAAGTTGTTTCTCTTCTCCGCGCAGCACTGTCTTATGAATATCTTCAATCGTCTGGTGCACCAATGTACCAAACAAGATTGGGCTGGTTCGAACCGGAGTGAATTCCAATTCGCGCATGAAGCGATATTGTTCGGCGCAATTCTCGTACACCGTCAGATGCGATGTGAAGGAGTATTCCTTTTTGAGATCAATTTCCTTGATCTCGGCCAGCGGCAACTCCGCAGGCTTGAAGGCCGGGTCACGCCATGAAGGAAGGGGATCGTAATAATCTTTGAAATATTTGGAAGGGCTGGCCCAACGTCCGCCTTTTTCTTCCGTGGCCAAGACCAGTAGATTTTGAGCACGCGAGAAAGCCGTATAGAACAACCGGCGAAAATCATAATTCTTGACTTCGGTCAGCGGCTCAAATGCTGGACGAGAGAGATAACCTTGCTCGAGGGTTTCGGTCAAGTCTGCATAATTTTTTCGCGGCCCCGCCTCCAACGAACCGACGATCACCACCGGGAACTCAAGTCCCTTTGATTGATGGATGGTTAAGAATGAAACACTTCCGCTCGGCGCATATTCTGACTCATCTTCATACTCATCAATACCACCGTCCATCAAAAAGCGCAGGAACTGGTTGAAAAAGTCTCGAAGGCTTTTGTCCAAGAACTCTGGCGAAAAGACGTTGATGTTGTGCAGATATTCCACTTTGCCCAACAACGAAGAAAAGAGCGCAAGGTTGCGCATGGCACGCGTATCGCGTAGTTTGCCATTCATCAAGTCTTCGTCAAGGAAGCGGCTGAACAACGGAAATTGTAGCAACTGATAGAACAAACCAGAGAAGGCATAATCCGTGTTGGAACTCAGGTTCGCGTGAATCTTCGCCATTGCTTTGGCCCAATTACGCAAGTCTTCGTTCTGCGGCTTTCGCAACTCATCTGCAAATAGAGCAAAGCATTCGCGATCGTAATAATCCCAAATATCAAGGTGAGCATCATCACGCCACTTCCGAACCCTTTCAAATTGCGGGAACAGGAAGATCAAAGCGCCAAGCATCAGCCGGATCTCTTCACGCACGAAGAACTGATTAGAGCGCGGCGAATATACCGGGATGCCGTTTTGCTCCAGGAAATGCGCCAGATCAACCACTTTCTTGTTCTTTACAGAGTGAAACAGGAACGCAACCTGATTCCAATCTTTGAGATTTCCCTTGTCCCTCAGCGTGTGCAAAAAAGCTAACATCTCGCGATGATATTTTTCCTGCGTATCCCCAGAGATTTTTATGACTGTTGGCACCGCTGGGAAAGTCTTGCCTTCTGGCGGGACAACTTCCTTATCGAAGCGATAGTGCTTGCCGTGATAGTCCCAATCCTGCCCTTGAATCCATTTGTTGTAGAAACGGATGATATCCGGGTGTGAGCGATAATTGGTCACCAGGTCGATCTGCTGGCAGCGACCGCTTTCGAAGTTATCTTTGAATTGCAGAATATTGCGAATGGTCGCACCGCGAAAACGATACAGACCTTGGTCGTCATCGCCCACCACGCAGATGTTCGCCTGTTCACCGAGCAACTCAAACAGTATCCGCTCTTGAATGCTATTCGTGTCCTGATATTCATCAACCATGATATGACTGATGCGGCCCCGCAGATCATCCCTTGCTTGCGGATGATTCTGCAGGAGCTTCAAGGCCTCATACTGAATGGTCGAGAAATCGAGCGAGTTGGCTTCTTCCAACTGCCGCTGGTAAATTTCGTAGGCGTGGCCAAGCGCTTGCACAGAGTCGTCCTTAGCCTTCATCAACTCTTGCGGATCAAGAAATTCTTCGCTGGCAACGTTGAGCCATTTAACCAATTCCTTGGTCTTGCTCCAAGCGCTCGACTCTGGTTTTCCAACGATCAAATGAATATTGGGAACCGCTTCATAATCCCGCAAACGTTGATATAAAAAATATTGCTGGTCGAACTGGTCCATCATCGTGAAGTTACGCTTCAGCCGTGTAAACTCGCGATATTCTTCCAGCCAGCGCAAACAGATTGAATGGAATGTCCCCAAATACATTTCGTTCAAATTAAAGCGCACTCCGATGGCAATCATGCGATCGGAGATGCGTGTCAATAATTCAGATGCGGCCTTCTCGGTAAAAGTCACCACCATTAAGTTCTCAGGTGCCTTTTTATGTTCCGTGACCAAATGCACGACTCGATCCACGAGAGTAAACGTCTTGCCGGAACCTGGGCCAGCGATAATGAGTAGTGGCCCATCCACTTCATGGATAGCTTGCAATTGCGGCTGATTGGGGGCGCGCCCCGTGATCTCCCAAAGGCTTTCAAGATTGGATAATTTGCCTGCAATGTGTTCCGCGTGGTCATGCAAATTCATGACTTGTTCAAACCTTTCTTGGTTAGCAGGTCGAGCACACGCCCACCTGGCTCCAAGCTAATCGCCGTGTAATGATGAGCCAGTGCGATAGGAATAACGGCGTTCTCATACAGGTCACTTTCGAAGTGATCGATGAGTTTGATCGCCCGTGGTAGTTGCAAATAATTCTTGAATTGTACTTTCTCTTTGATGAAATCTAAGCCCGTGGGGCTTTTAGAATCGTAAGGATAAGGCAGACCAAAAACAAAAGTGCGACCTGTCGGCGTTTTGTAAATAAAGTCTTGACCATAATAAGTTTCAAAGCCAAACCCATTCTTCGACGCTTCCCGCCCAGCTAGAATGTATTTGTAGCGATAGTCGTCATCGATCGCGAACAGGCGATTGTTTGGTAGGAAGCGATCAATGAAATTCACATGATCAACAACCTGTCCGCTTTTCTGTAAACCGATCATCAAAATCGGCGGAATATTATGCTTTTTCAATCGTTCGTTTATCTCTTGTAGGTAAATCATGATGGAGCGATGTATCCACGCGGCTGTGCCAAAGATAGCAAGAGGCCCGTCCACAAAGAAGGCAATCCCCCCTAATTGAACTGGTGCCTGGTCAGCAAAATAGCGCATGTAATGGATTGGGACGAGATGCTCTAGGATATTCATTAAGCGATTGATAGCAGCTTGGTTGGATTGATAATCGCTGACTTCTTCCCAAATGCGTAAGCAATCGGTCGGGTATACCTCTTCGCCGCAATTCTGACAGAACTGCGCTTCCGGAATATCTTGAAGGGTAACCGGCCCCTCTCCGCAGGAAGGACATTTGTGAATCTTCAATTTAGTTGGATCGCCTGTTCCGAGTTTCTCGTCTGCCCGCCGAGAGGCAAGATGGAATAGGGTGGTACGGAGGCTTGTGCTTGGATCATTTCTGTTGAAACGCGTCTTTTCGTCCAGAAACTGACGGTCCACGAGCGCACGGAAACTATCCCTCACGGCCTGTTTCCCGCCCCAACGAATGTTGGCACTTGGAACAAAGAATGTGAAGGATGAATTATTATCCTGTAGTTGGGCTACACGGAAGGGATCGACATATTTACCGACTTTGAGACCGGCAAAATCCTCCAAGTCGATCAGTATTGCGCCAAGTTTGATATAGCCTATCTTGGTGGACGGTAGTTGCTCATCCAAGCTGGCCTCGTAAGGACTCCCGTCTACTGCAATGGCAAAGGACGGCAACCGAACGTTGTTCGTTGGAGGCACCTCCGAGAATTGTGCGGCTAACTTCTCACATTCTTCAGAAGATGGTGGCGTTAGATAACTGCACTCGTTAAGGAAGGCCTGAATTTCAGGATTCTTTATGATATCTGAATGGGCTGACTTGCTGGCAAGTTCGCCTTCATATGGCATATTACTTTCCTTTTGCTTTCAGGACTCGCTGGCGCTCAGCTTCTGGGTCAAACTTATCGATTTGAACCGGGATGACAAATGGACTTGAAAGTGTCTTCACTCGTGCAAAGCCAACATCCTGGGCGCGAATGAGAGACTCGCCAAAGTCTTCAAAATCATAGAACTGGACTAACTCCTTGATTTCACGTGCATTGTTCAGATGGGTGATGAACCAATTCTCCGTATTGGCCAAGATATTTGGATGCATGGAAGATACTTCTTGCGTAGCATACACCAGGCTAATCCGATATTTTGCACCCTCCTTAGCCAAGCGGGGCCAGGTATCGGTCAAATCCATGCCTTTGCCAATTAGGTTATGAGCCTCTTCGATATAAACAACAATATTAGGCGGGGTCTTCCCTTCCACAAATTTACCCATCGAATTTTGGAATATCTTTAGCGCAATTTGAGTGCTTACTTTTTCACGGATGCGCGCATCTCCTACCGACAAATCCAAGATGACAATTTTTCCGTCGAGCAGATGCTTGTAAATCTCATCTGCCACCTCAGTAGTACGTCGTGGGGAATGGTAGCGAAGCGAATCAGCTAAGATGCGATAACCAGAAATATAAGTTGAGCCCTGTCTTTGGGAGATCATATTGATTAACGTTTGTGAAGAGTCATCCACCCAGGGTCTATTTGAACCCGATGAACTGATAATTTGGTTTTGAATATTGGCCTCGCGCAAAGCCCTGAACCATTCAACGGCTTGGGGGAGGGTTAAACCTTTGGTAGTTTCAGGGAAAGCATGACCAGCTTGTTGATCAACTTGCTGGGTCACTTGTTGATTGGCTGGAAATGAGACCCGATGACCGGCTGGCGGATCAAATCCCGCAACAAACAGCAAGGTCTTATAAGCAGCTATTCGTATTTGCCAGCGAACATAATCACCTCGTTCTTGCTCGTCAGGTTTATCAAGTGATAAGTTTACAAAGGCACGCACATAGTCCGTAGTTACCCGATTGGCTGACTCGAGCTCGCGTTGGATAATTCCAAAACCTTCATTCAATTGATCGTAGAAATTGGTGCGCAACTCTTCAAAACCCGGCGTTTCCAGCATTCGATAGCGCACTGTATCTTCAGGGTATATGTCTGCAATTGCACCTTTATCCTGTTGATTCGCATTTGCGTATTCACCATTAATATCGTAGATGATCTGTCCAATCTTAGCTTGGCTCTCGTCTGCCACACGCTTAACTACTGATACCATCTGCTTGATCATGTTCGACTTACCCGTGCGCGTCATGCCTAAAACAGCAGTGCGGCGCGCCAAAAAGTCAGACGGCTGAATAGAGACTGAGACCTTGGTAGCGCGCGGATCACGGCGGTGTAAGCGGTCCGTCGAAGTGTAACGAACCGTCCCAATTTGGAAAGCTCGTAAGTCTGTGCCCAACCCTAACTCAATTGCAGTCTCTTGTGATACCCTCCTTCGAATGGGGTCAACATAGTTGACGATAGTGCTTAGCGAGTCGCCATGCGGGCGATATACATTTAAACGAGATGCAGTAGCAAATGATTCAATGTCACTACCGAGCCATAGTTCGCCATCGGAAACAAAGAACGTACCTAAGATACGGCACTTGAGTCCCCCAAACTGCAATTCATTCTTGGTAATATCATCAATTTCTCGTCCGTTAGCGCCGAAGATATCTTTTCGCTCCTTAAAGAAGTCAATCTTTGTCCGAACTAAATCATCATCTTGCGGGAGTTTGGCTGAGCCAATTACACGAAGAAGAAGCACTTCTCGGTCCTCTTCGGGAACACTCGAGAATTGCTCCGGGTTGAATGCTGCAGCAACCAAAAAAAAATTATGAGGAATGCCCAATGACTGGGCTTTCCATAAGTCATTGGTCATTACCAACGCAGTTTCGTAGTCAATCCCATATGTCCAACCAACAAAATTCTCTTTTTGAATCAGTTGGGGCAAAAAGTCGTTTTGGAGAATTGGATTTATGTTCTGCATTATTCCTCCGCTTAAGAAGGTAGTTTGGGAAAATTAGAAAGTATTACTTCCTTGGCCACGCGTCTTTGCGATAAGACAGCAAGGCTATAGTAAATATGTACATGATGATGATTAGTTCCATTTGTTTTGTTTTTTATCGCTTCACCATATAGAGTTTCTACTTGTTCGGATAAATCGTAACTCAATAACCAATTTTCTTTAAGCTTTAGAAGATAATCTCGCAGGTAAATATGATCTTTTTCCAGGAAATAAAATCTATAGAGCTCCTCTGCCTGTTCAAAAAACGGCGGATCAAAATAATAGAACAAACCTTTTCGCGGCAGTTTATTGTTTTTTTGTTTATCCTTTATGGAGGCAATTCCTTCCTCCCAAGAGCAATTCCAAACACCATAGACCTTGTCTTTAAAAGACGCCGCCTGCAAAATTCGCTTAATTAGGGTCTCACGGGGGAACCTGCAATCAATCTTATATTCCGATTTTTGTTCACGACCGCCAAGCGGCCCAACCTTTTCTTCCAAGATCCCTGAGAAGCTGGTTCTGTTTAGGTAAAAACAGGCCCATGCTTGTTCACGAATTGACCGGGGCTTACTCTTTTTTAGTTGTTTCCACAACTCTAATGTCACTTTCGTAGTTCGAATTTTTTCTACTAGCCAATATGTATCAAAAAAAACAGTGCGCCAGAAGCTTGCCACCCAAGGATCTAAATCCATAAAGATAACTTTTTCGGCAAGTTCGTATTGTAGGAATTGAAGCCCAACGCTGGCGCCGCCGACAAATGGCTCAATATATAACGATGGTCGTATTTCGTTTATCATGATCGCTTGACGAATATATCCTGCCAAGCGGCGTTTTGATCCTGGATAACGGAGCGGACTTAATATGGGGCTTTGCATGCTGAGTTTAGATTGTGGTACGCCCATTTTCCTAGCGTTTTCCACGGCATATTCTTAACGCCTCGGAGGTAAGCAACGATAAGTATACAACAGCACCAGCATCTATGGGAGTCACATTTCCGCCATTATGCAAATGCGGTCCCATCCAAATTAATGGGACATCACACATATTTTTCCAAATCCCGTTGCGTGTGCTCACCCATGTAATAACCCCATATACAAGTTTCCCAAGTCGTAGCACTGGGAATCGCGATCATTCAGCCAATTTGACGCTATTATACGCACCGAGCAACTATCCGCCTTCCAGCCCAAGGCAGCGGGGCGAAACGGGGTCGCCGTCAATAGCCCGATTGCCCACCTTCCAGAATCAGCCTAGTTATGATTGGGAAAGCCTCACAGTGGCAGCCCTACGTCCTGTAAAACAGTCCTTGGCTTATGTGATGTACCCAACATTCGAAAATGCGGGCTGCCCGAGTTTCTGCAGAAGGCGTAATTTAATCCAAATTAATCCAAATCATTCCAAAATGGAGGCAAGACATGCCAAGCAATCTGACAAGCAGCATATGCGGGCTGCCCGAGTTCTCGTAGAAGCCATATTTAATTCAATTCCTTTCAAATCGTTTCAAAATGGAGGTGAAACATGCCAAGTTGTCTAGCCAACGCCATTTGCGGGCTGCCCGAGTTTTAAATGAGAATCTCTAATATTTGTGGCCAGCTGCCTCTTGCCCCAAAACCCCTGCGGATGTGCAAGCCGATATAAGTGAGGGGGAAACGTCCAAATTGAACCCTAGGGTGGCAAACAATCGAATAGCCTGCTCAGGTGTCGCTCTGCCGAGGTATCCCCTCGCGCATCGCCCTAGCTTGTGAGCGCGGTCAGCCCTTGCCCGTTGCTCATTGAGGCAAGTGTACATGTAGAAGTGTAGAGCAAGGGCACCCAACCCACCTGACGAAGGTGGGATTTTTGTTTTAAGGCTTAGGAGGCCAATATGAATACCAAATCAACGTTCTTTGCTTTTGCGTGGCTGCTGGGATTAATCATCCTGGCGGCTGTAGCCGTCTCACCTACGATTGCATTTGGCTACAACTCGATCCTTTTCCGGGTTGTGCCCGCGTTGCAGGTGGTTTGCGTTGCCGTGTTCGGACACTAGGAGGACTGCCAATGGACAAGGTTCAGATTCTCACAACCTGTCGTGCGTGTGGAGGCCAAGCCTATCTGCCTACGAACGAAGTGATGACAAGCGCAGATGGTCGGGAGTACATCCGCCATATTCCGTGTGTCGCTTGCGAAGGCTCAGGCCGGGAAACACGCTGGATCGACCTGCATGACTTTGTACGAATGCTGAATGCCATCGCCATGGAAGATGGCAATCCTAGAGCCAACTCTGATTTCGGGTTGGCTCTTTTTGATTCTAAACAAAAGGAGAATATCAAATGATTACAGAACCGCTCATCAAATCCGATGTGGCATACGGCGAAGCTCCGGCTTCGTGGAATACAAGCTATGTCACCCAGGATGGCTTTGTCTGCCGCATCACCTTGCGCGGTGAAACCGGCAAAGACCTGCTCGAAAAGGCTGGTGTGGCATTGAGCTATTTGAAGGAGCATGGTTACCAACCGGAACGCAACAACCAGCGCCGAGATACCAAGCCGTGTCCCCTTCATCACATCGAGATGAAACACTTCGAGAAGAATGGCAAGTCGTGGTACAGCCATAAGCTGGACGATGGCTCATGGTGCAATGGTGGAAAGAAGCAGGTGTGACATGGTTCTCGACACTTCTACACCTCTACACTTCTCGCCCTGCCTTCACCGTCATGTGGTATTTGCTATGACTGGTGGAATGCATTTCAGCGAGGGCGTCGTGGATGATGACATCCATGAATATTTGTTGTGTCTCGATTGCATGGAATATCTCACCGAAGCTGAAGTTCGGGCGCGCTGGAATGGAGATTCAACTGGGGAGGATTGCCATGTTGACTTCTGACCCAACTCCGGTTGTTCCCATCATCGACCGCAGTCAAGTCGTTAATCGCAGACCCAAGCCGAAACGAGACAAGGTCGAGCAAACACTGTCACAGATCCGTGCCTTACACGAAGTATTGAATTCGCAGTTGTATGCCTATCCAACGGAAAGACCACAGATCAACAGTCCTGCCGCTGCAGCCGATTTGCTGACACCCTTCTTGGGTCCATTGGATCACGAAGAGCTTTGGGTGATTGACGTGGACACACGCAATCGCGTGAAGAGCCTGGTCGTGGTTTACAAAGGTTCGGTCAATTCATCCCAGGTGCGAGTTGGTGAAGTATTCCGGCAAGCCGTAGCAGAAAATGCACCGGCGCTCTTGTTGGCACATTGCCATCCTTCGGGCGATCCAACACCGAGTCCGGATGACGTGGCAGTTACGCGTGCCATTGTCCAAGCCGGAAAGCTGCTTGACATCGATGTACTGGACCATCTGATCATTTGCTCAAGCCGCTTTGTGTCCTTGAAGGAAAGGTCATTGGGCTTCGGCTAACAATAAAGAGACCAAATGAACAAACTCGGGCAGCCCGCAAAATCCAATTCCTAGAAATGCGGGCTGCCCGCATCATAGATCACTAAATGGACTAGGAAAGTCCCATTCTATATCGACCTAAGTACGCTCTGGAAAAGCGTCATTCAAAGGAGAAAACCATGAATACTCAAACGTGTTATCAGCAACTGATTCAGCAGATTAATCAACAAGTTCAAGAGTTGGCACATGCAACCGATGCAGCGCGCATGAGCAAAGAAATGGTGCGTTATCTCGATGCTTTTAGCCGTTTTCACAGATATAGCTGGCACAACGTGTGGCTCATTATGATGGCTTGTCCCTATGCGACACACGTAGCTGGATTTCGTCAGTGGAACAGCTACAACCGGTTTGTCAAGCGAGGCGAAGTCGGGATTCCGATTTTGGCTCCAATTTGGATAAAGCAAGAGAACCAAGAGCAGGAAGAGGTCAGGTTGGCTTTACGCGGTTTCAAGGTGGCATACGTTTTTGACATCAGCCAGACGGACGGCGAACCCCTTCCAGCACCGCCTGATTGGAAGAAGCCGGAGAAGAATGCGTTCCTGAACGAACGGCTCATGGCTTTTGCTGAGGAACACCGGATCACGATCACCGAGAAGGAATTGGCTGGAGAGACGCAAGGTGTTTCGATGGGAGGCTGTGTCGTAATCGATCCAAGCGCGGGGTCGAGCACACTGGTGCATGAACTGAGCCACGAGCTCATGTTGCATCATGGTTCGGATTTACCAACAGGCATCAAGGAACTCGAAGCGGAGGCCGTGGCTTTCGTGGTCTGTCGCCACTTTGGACTCCAATCTATTTGCAGTGCAAATTACGTTGCTCTGTATGGAGCAGATTCACAGATGATTATGGAGCACTTGGAACGCATTCGAGTCACGGCGATGGAGATCATCTCGTTCATTGAGAGAGATAGTTGCGAAAGCTAGAACAAAATTCTTGCCAGGAACAGAGAGGAAAAATGTTCCTGGCAAGAATGTCTAATTGCAATTATCTAGAAAACTCTTTTCTTAACCCGTCTGTCCAAGTGCTAAAATCTGTCCATTCGTTCGGAGGATCATAAAGATGCTTAGACCAGACCAGAGCCAAATCAACAGGTTATATGCTTCAGAAGCAGAAAAGATTTCACTGCATGTGTATTTGCGATACGTCCTTGCCGAGAACAAGCGTTGGCAGCTTGACATTATCGTGGACGAAATGACCACTGCTGAGGAGTTACGAGACTCATGGGGAGACATTGATAAAGCAAGGGAGGATCTCAAGCTATGGCAGGGGACTGACCCAAATCGGTTTTCGGTAGCTTTGATGCTCGACCTGGAGCAGCGAAGGCTTAGCAATTCGAGTTATGGAAAGCTAGCTATGGATATGAATTTTGATGCACTCGTCTATTTGCTTTGGGCTATGGATGAAAGCAAAGGAAAAGAACGTGCCAGAGCTGGGCAACTCGCTTTTATTAATCATATGCAAGGATTGGGGATCAGGAGTGAAGATGTACATGAATGGGAAGATCAGGGAAGGGCCGAAATTGCCGAGGGGAGACTTCCGTGGACTCTGAAAAGGGGACCCATTAAACGGCAGCGGATCATTGATGCTTTGCGCCAGTTTAAAATAGAACAAGAAAGCAAAAAGACAGTCATTACCCCGACCACAACCGCAGATTATTTGACGAATATTCGTATTACAGTCTATATTTTCGGATATTGGAAAAAGGCTCGGGATCTTTTCCAGAGCAGAGTTCTGGAAAAGGAATACATGGGGTATGAGAAAAGATTGAACGCCAGGGAAATGGAGCTAATCCAGAAAGCTGTGGAGTTTTCCGGCTTAAATACTCAATAGTAATAAGCTTCTAATCCTATTACACTCCGTGAGAAAAAACTAAAAAGGTTTCACGGAGTGTTTTTTATGTATGAATATCGATTTACTTTCCTGTGCTCGGAAGAAGAAAGAACGAATTTGGCCAAGCTTGCGACTCATCATCATCGATCCCAAAGCGATGTGATCCGCATGTTACTTCGAGAGGCTATCGAGAAGATGACCAAGGACTCAGGAGCCAAGGCTGTGGAGAAGGGAGGAAGTCATCATGAACAGCATTCTGCTTAAGGCTAAGGATGTGGCCGAGAGTCTCAACATCAGCCGTAGCCAAGCGTTCGCCTTGATGCGGGATGGTAGTTTGCCTACGATCCGCTTTGGGAGATGCGTAAGAGTCCGGCCTCAAGATTTGGAACAATTCATCCTGCGAAACATCACAGACAAAACTGATGAAAATTTAAAAGCCGAACTCGCCGCGGTAACGGCGAGTCAGGAAAAGATTTTGGTCAACCAGAGAGATAGGAAGGTTTCCCATGGACGATAATAACACAACCCCCGAAATATTGCCACCTACTGAACCAGCATCCACAACTAGTGATAGTCAGCCGAGCGGTGCGCCTGAAGCTCAACCATCCACCTCGATAGAGCAGCCTACAGAAAAACCTGTCAAAGTTCCCGCAACCCCGAAGCCGCCCACTTATCGAATCGCAGCCAAAGATGGAAAAGAGATCAAAAAAACACTAACACTAGTCGGTGGTAAGGCCTATGCGACTACTTGGCAGATGGTTGAAAAGATAGAAACAGAAACTGTTGATAAAGATGGAAATCTCATTCCACTTGACCCTCCCCTAATAACTTCCGAGGAAAAATTAGTCGTTGTTTGCAGTGATGGAACGGTATACGGATTATATTCTTCCATCGAAGACCTGCATTTCAAAATTCACATTCGCGAAAAGATTAGCGAAGATAGCAATTGGACCGCTGAAGGGCTAAATCGTTTTCTTGCGAACGATTATCCCGATCCTACGATTGTTTTCAAGCAGCTGTGTGAAATTATCGATCATTTCATAGACTTCTATAAGAGTCTGGCTGATCAACAAACGATGCGCGAATTTATTGCCTGTTGGATTTTTGCAGGCTGGCTGCTGGATGCGTTCAAGGTCATAGGCTATTTATGGATCAATGGCGAGCGTGGCTCTGGAAAGACAAACCTGCTCAACCTGATTTCCCTATTGAGCTATCTTGGCCAACTGATTTCACAAAGCGGCAGCTTTGCAAGTTTGCGCGACATGGCGGATTACGGAGCTACGTTGGCCTTTGATGAGGCCGAAAATATAACAGACCGCGAGAAAATTGATCCTGACAAAATGGCGCTACTCCTCGCTGGAAATCGCAAGGGTCACACTATTCCCGTGAAGGTTCAGAGTGGTGATAAGGATTGGACCATTCGATACGTGAACACGTACTGTGCTCGTGCTTTCACGGCCATTCGCATTCCCGACCCAACCATGGCTAGCCGGTGCATCATTCTTCCAATGCTGCGTACCCCGGATAAGTCAAAGGCGAATATTGATCCAAGTGAAATGGAAAACTGGCCTCATGATAGGCGAAGGTTGATCGATGATCTCTGGTCATTGGGATTGTTAAAACTGCCCTTACTTCCAAAATGGGATAAGTGGGTGGGTAGGAATGCAAAATTGATAGGCCGCAACCTCCAACCTTGGCGCCCCGTTCTGGCAGTAGCTAAGTGGATGGAAAAATGTGGGGTGGAAGGTTTGTATTCAAGAATGGAAAAGCTGGCCTTGGATTACCAAAAGGAACGGCTTGACCTGGAGACAGCCGATACAACCCGCGTTGTGCTTCAGGCGGTTTGCAGTTGTGCCAATAGTGCCATCAAAGCCAATAGTGCCTTTAACAAACCGAGTCAGTTCATCGTAAAGGTCGCGGACGTTACCGCTGCTGCGGCCAAGATTATTGAGGAAGAAGACTTGGATCTGGAAGCCAAATATCTTGACAAGAAGAAGGTTGGCAGAATATTGGCCAAGCTCAGATTTCCCGAAGCTCCTAGACCGGGCGGGAAAGGATCAAGACAAAGGACTATCAATCTTAAAGACTTGGAAGCCTTGGCTGGTTCCTACAACGTGGTCTTCCATCTCGCATCAGCGGATACCGCAAACACTTTGGAAGAACCTCTCTCCTCTAATGGCACAGATGGCACAAACGGCACAAATGGCACGGAAGAAGGGATTTTGCAAATGTCATTGGAAGAATACGAGCCGCCCAAGAAGCCCTGTCACGCGTGTGGTGGATCAAGCTTCTGGCAACGCGCTGACGGGGAGTGGCTGTGCAGCGTTTGTCAGCCAAAGCCGCCAGAATAATATAAAGAATAATTCACTAAAGGGATCTCTCGTTGCAGTTTCTGTGAGGCAATCTGGGCAACAGGAACAATCTTGTTGCCCAGATTCACAAGATAGCTCTCTAATGCCAATTGGCGAGAATTTGAGTTTGGTTCAATATTTCAATACTTCAAAATGGAGGCTAATATGTCAAAGAAACGTTCACATGCTGGTCGAGACAGCAAATGTACCGGGATCGAGGGCCAGGGGTTGAACTGGTTCCACCAAAGGCACTCAGAAGCGCCGCAAGAGTGTAGGCGAGGAGTGATCAAAGTGCATCCCTTGTCTTGCCCTGTTATTGGGTGTATAAAAAACCTGCAATATGTGGGGAAGTCGCACCTTAACAACTTGGCAGAGCAACGACAAGGCAACAAAAGTCGCCTTTCCTTCACTCACAGAAAGGAGTAAAGGAAATGGCTAACCGAGGAAGAAACGAAGGTTCGATATTTAAAACGCCTGATGGCACATGGCGGGCTCAAGTCTCTGTTGGGGGGAAGCGCCTCAGCCATACCGCCAGGTCACATGCCGAATGCATTGATTGGCTTCGCAAAATGCAGAACCAGATCGATCAGGGCCTGACGTTTGAAGGAAGCAATCTGACGTTGGGAGCATATCTCAAAGAGTGGATCGCAGTCAAGCAGAGAGCCCTGCGACTTAATACGGGACTCCAATATGCTGAGCTGATTGACCTTTACATCGAACCCATGCTGGGGAAGATGAAACTGAAAGACTTGAATGTACGCGTGGTCAATCGGCTCTATCAAAGCCTGGTGGATCGGGGAATTGGAATTTCCAGCATTGGATACACTCATCGAATATTGCACACGGCACTGGAACAAGCCGTAATCAACGGGATCATCGGAAGAAACCCGGCTCATGGTGCGACCGTGCCCCGCTTGAAACATAAGGAAATGCAGATACTCAATGAGCAACAGGTTGGTTCATTCCTGGTTGCGGCGAGTCACTCCCGGTATCAGATCCTATATCATCTGGCAGTCACAACCGGCATGAGAATTTCAGAGCTCAGGGGCTTGTGCTGGTCTGATATTGATTGGATCAAGGGCACCATTAAGGTCAATCGGCAGATCCAGGATATACGTGGCAAAGGTTCGGTGTCGGGTGCGCCAAAGACATCGGCAGGGACCCGGATCATTCTTCTGGGAGAAACGACCCTCATTCAGCTCAGGGAACAAAAGAATAGAATTAACGAAGAGTCGAAGAACTGCGATAAGTGGCGGGAGCAAGACTTGATATTTCCTTCAAGTGTTGGCACTCCCTTTGAACAGAGTCACGTGCACAAGGACTTTGCAAAAGTCCTGGCTGCAGCCAACCTTCCAAAGATCCGATTTCATGATTTGCGTCATACGGCGGCAAGTCTTATGCTCAATCATGGTGTTTCCGCATTGGTTGTTTCAAAGATATTAGGCCACTCTAATCCCAGTGTGACACTCAGCATTTATGCGCACTCAACATTGGACATGCAGAGCGTAGCGGCCAGCATCATGGATGAGATCGTGACACCCATTGCCGTGGACATTACACAAAGACAGGATCATGTAGTTGCAAAGAAGGGGAATTAAATTTCATCTGCACCGAATTGCACCGCTGTTAAAAAGTTTCGTAAAAGTATCCCCCATATATAGCCTAAAAAAATAAAAAATACCGCACGAAGTCGGTATTTAGGTGACCCACCAGGGACTTGAACCCTGAACCAATTGATTAAGAGTCAACTGCTCTGCCATTGAGCTAGTGGGCCAGCGGGCGGAATAATACCCTAAAGAAAAACACGTGTCAATGCAGGTATAATGGGCATAATGATCGAGATCAATATCCCCGGACGCGGCACATTGCAGTTGGAACATCTGGTCAGCGATGTGAACGGCACGCTGGCAGTGGACGGCGTGTTGATGGATGGACTCGCCCAACGCATCGCA
>Ga0182027_10002552_pt1 | contig 29369 bp, 27 predicted proteins | sample 712E1DmetaG_FD_121300 | JGI IMG/M metagenome (GOLD analysis project Ga0182027, IMG submission 121300) | Permafrost microbial communities from Stordalen Mire, Sweden - 712E1D metaG (Illumina Assembly) | ecosystem: Environmental > Terrestrial > Soil > Wetlands > Permafrost | place: Sweden...
TAAAAACAAACTTCATAAAAAGTACCAGGGGTGGGGATCGGACCCACAACCGCAGCGTTATGAATGCTGTGCTCCACCATTGAGCTACCCTGGCGAATGTAATCTATATTTTAACAGTTGAACCCCGCATGGTCAAACGTTATAATATGAGAACGCGCGGGGTAGTGTACAGTGCACGTGAGGCTCATAATCTCACAGGTCGGGCGCAACTCCCGACCCCGCAACATAGTCCCTTTAGCTTCAAGCCGTATGAAATTTTTAGTTAAAGTTAAGGTGAATTTAAAAACAATGCCGGAGTTCGGAACAAAACTTCAAAAAGGAGAACTGGACAGAAGCTGTATTAGAGGAGAAACATATTGCGTAAAAGAAGATCCTTCTGTAGGCTATAGCATTTGGGAAGCTGTAAACAGAGATGAATTTGAGAAAGCATTTAATCCTTGGAGAAAATATTATGAAAATGTCGAAATAACAGAAACTATTTCACCTGACGAAGCATTTAAACTATTGTTCGCTAAAATCTAATTACCAAAGTCATAGCCTCAGAAGAATAAATTCCACCATTTTTTCCAATTAGGCTCGCTATCCTGATTTTCCGAGCCTGGAGAGATTCCTGAATCTTGCGGAATAAGAATTTTTTGCTCGCCCTTTTTAGCCATGAAAAGCTTGTCCCTGGCTTCTTTTTCTATAAATTCCGGCGTTTGAAAATATACGAGCGCTGACTTTAGCTTCTGATTCTCTTGTTTCTGAAAATCAAGCTGTCTTTCCACCTGTGAAATTACGTCCTTTTTTTGCCAAATGTCCCACATTGAACGCACCAAATTATTGATGATCAAAAGTAGTATGACTACTATAACTATGAAGAAAAATTTTTTCATCTTGACTTATGGCCCTTTTCTTGATATTATAGGCTATCTAAATTCTATATTTAGTGAGCCTATGAAAGCAATCAATATAAAAGACGCCCATTTGCAGTTCAAAAAATATCTGAGCGAAAACAAACGCTCGGCATCTACGATTGTAGCATACGGCAAGGATATTGAGCAGTTAATTAGCTTCTTAGATGAACTTTCAAAGAAGCAGATTCATGAAGTGACCAAGGAAGATCTAGAATTATTTCTGAGTAAAATGGCCAAAAACGGTTATACTCCAAAATCAATCTCAAGAAAGCTCAACTCAACCAGAACCTTTTACAGATTCCTTAAGGTCAATGAATATGTCACCGATGATCCATCCCTTTTGGTTGCACATCCTAGGTATCAACTGGCGGCTCCCAGAATTTTGTCTTCCACCGAATACAGAGCCTTAAGAGACGCTGCCAGGTCGGATGCCCGCATGTTTGCTATTATTGAGCTTTTGCTCCAGACCGGCATCAGGATCGGAGAATTAGCCGCTCTTAAGCTTTCCGATATTCAAAAAGAAGAATTACATATTGCACCGGCAGAAAAACATGAAGACAGAATGGTGCCCTTGAACAAAAAAGCTCAAGCGGCTTTAAGTGCTTATATCAAAATCAGACCTACCGCCAACGCCAAATCCGATCATTTATTCATTACTAAGTCAGGCAAACCCTTCTTAATCAGAAATATCAGAACCGCGGTTGAAAGATATTTCAGATTAGCTGAAATTAAGGATGCCAAAGTCAATGATTTGCGTCATACCTTTGTCGCCCATCACCTGAAGCATGGGGTTTCTTTGGTTTTAATTTCAAAAGTTTTGGGACACAAGAGAATTTCTACAACGGAGAGATATTTGGAATACATTAAAGACCGCGCTAAAGAAAATAACGTCCTCAACGAATTATAACCTCCGAAAAAATTTGAAAGTACCCTGTGGGCTCGGATGGAATCGAACCATCTGCATCGACTTTATAAGAGTCGCGTTCTAACCGGTGAACTACGAGCCCGTGTGGCTAAGTATAACAAAATTAGTGGACAAAATGAAACTTAGAGCCTGGCTCTTTGAGCTATTCTCTCTTCAATCGTAGCCTCATCTTTTCCGTATTTAAGTCTCGACAATTCTCTGACTAATTCTGCTACTCTCGGATTGCCTAGGGTTTTTTCTTTGTTCAAGTCTTTGGTTAAATCCATGGAAAATGGAGTAACCGGTTCACCGCCGACAATTGTTTTTATATAAGTATTATATCTTTCAACGTTTATAAGATCCGCTTCGGTAAAGACCGGCTGGAATTCACGTTGCAAGTAATTAGCATCTGTGACTCCGACCCTGAAAGAAACAAGACTTCCGACGTTTCCAAAAATAGCGTTTTTGACATCTTCATCCATTTGACCTATGAACTGATTAGCAACAATGAGGTTCAATTTATATTTTCTGGCTTCGGACAAAATCTGGGCAAAATCCGGAGTGGCAAAATTTTGGAACTCATCAACATACAGGAAGAAATCTTCCCTCTTATCCTTGGCCATATCCTGTCTGCTCATGGCAGCTACCAGAATTTTTGGAACGAGAATAAGACCCAAGAATTGGGAGTTTTCCTCACCAATCTTTCCTTTGGCCAGATTAATCAGTAAGATTTTTTTCTCATCCATAACTTTTCTGAAATTAAAGGCACTATCTGACTGCCCAATGATATTTCTAATCATTTTGTTGGTAACGAATCTTCCGAATTTGGAGACAATGTAATCCAAAACTTCGGATTTATGGAAGTCAGAGGTCTGGGCAATTTGATCCGTCCAATAACGTCTGATAATCGGATCTGTGACTTTTGGCAAGAGTTCTTGGACGTAATTTGCGTCGGTCAAAATACGGACGACTTCGACAAAAGTACTTCCCGGTTCATACATGACGGTCAACATAGCATTACGGATGGCATGCTCAAAACGCGGTCCGATAATACCGGTTTTGTTAGGATCAAAAAGCTTATACATGAGTCCGATAATAGATGAAACGACATAATGTTTTTGCTCTTCCGTTGCGGCTTCCAGCATGTTAAAGCCCATTGGCCTGGTCGTATCGGAAGGATCAAAAAGAATTACATCCTCGGCTCTTTTGGGTGGAATCATCGGCAAAATATCGTCGATCAAATCTCCGTGGGGATCAATTACCGCCAACCCATGTCCTTCTCTTATGTCCTGCATTATCATATCTTTGAGGAATTCGGATTTTCCGGTACCGGTTTTACCAATAATGTACATATGTCTTCTTCTGTCATCTATATCCATATAGACAGGCTTTGCCAAACCACGATATGTACTTTTTCCCAAGTATAGGCCAGATGTCGGAATTGTTGCCGGAGCAGGAGCTCTTTTGGCATTCATCCAGAAGATGTTTGGAGTTGTGACGGACTTATTTGGGAAATGGAAAAGAGTGGCCAGTTCTTCGGTTGTCAGAACGGAAGATTTTCCAATCATCGGCAAATACCTATAAATAAAGTCGTCCATGAACATGCCTTTAAACCAATATTTTTCTTTCTTGAATGAATTAATACCCTCAAATTGACTGAAGACACTCACAATATTGCTCAAATGAGCCTCAGCACTTTCTTTTGAGGTTGAAGAAACAACAATTCTAACGACGGCATTAAATCCTGATTTGCTGATTTTATTTTCAATCCCCTCCAGCTCTTTAGCATCTGATGAATATTTAGCTGTGTCAGGATTCGATTCTAATTTTTTGGTTTTGGTAAGATAATCCCTCCCTTGTTTTTTCCAATTTGAACCGGCCGGTGTAATTAGAATTTGAATAGCAGCGCCCTCTCCTTCAGTCATCTTAGCAAGAACTGAAGTAATCGAAGAGAGAGGATCAGTCGGCAAGTCCTTATAAACCTTAATTGGTTCATAATTCTCAGACTTAAGCTTTAAAGATGTGAAGGCCACTTTCCCATCACGTGAAAAAATATTGTATTCATTTCCTATGATCATACCTTCCTTTTTAACACTATCTACGCTTACAATTTTTATCTCAGCGTCCGGGTATGCTCCATTAATTTGCTTTTCAACCAGGTCTTGCAATTTTTTGGGAGTATGAACATAAAAACGGATATCTCCCGGCATTCCGACTATTTCAAATGACAAATGCGGAGGAAGTTTAAATAGTCCACCTTTACCGATTGCCGAAAGAGATGAAAATAGTTGTTCGGCAGTATCTATTTTTATCTCATTTTCTCGGGGCAAAGCCACCTGTAGCAAAACTGACTCAAGCGATACTGCCTCTCTTCCTCTATTTTTAATCCAAATCAATAATAATTTTCCCAGATAAAACAGAACAACGCCTAAAAGAACTACTACTACTACAACTAAAGCTAGATTAGTTAAATATGTTACCGTATTTTCGAGTGAAAAATTATACATAATTACTGAGATCTAAATCCCCAAGCTATTATTTTTTTTAATAATCTCGCAAGCCATTTTTCCGAATCATCGTCTTGTCCTGCCTTAAGTTTGACGGCAATTTCTTCTTCCGACATCGGCATTGTGACTTTATTTTGAGAAGAAGATAAAACTGGAGCAAATTGCTTCGCATGCTCAACTCCCGCATGTTCATCTGTTATCTCTGGCACATCCTTGTTTGCCTCAACCCCCAACTCCCTGAGATCTCTATCGATTTGGGGTTCCGCCTCTGAAGGCTTTACAAATTCAGTCGCGGCAGATGTTGTGGGCTCAGTCTCTTTACTAACTGCCCCAACGGGATTGGTAGGTTGACTTATCAATTGAGGCTGATCCTGAATAACTTGATTTGTCGTAGGAGTATTTTGATTTAAAATTTTATTATCATCACCCATACATTTATGATATCACAAAACATTTACTGTGGGTGCAAACCAAAGCGGCTTTGACTATGAATTTTATTGATAATTCATGAGTATTTTCTTGAATTTCATTAAATCCGTATACGTTACTGCTCCCAATAATTTCTTATGTTTGTCCGCAACGGGTATAGCTCTAAAATTATATTTTGCAAATATTTCAGCTGCTTCTTTATACGTGCTCTTGGGCTTAAGAGCTTCCATAATTTTATTCATAATATCTCCAAGCGTTTTTGCTTCATCCGCCTCAAGAAGTTCTTTAATGTCTATAACCCCTATCAATTGGTCATCGTCATTAACGATGTACAAATACATCGTGACATCCTTATGTTTTGCAAGAGTAGCATAAGTATCCTGCGTTTCTTTAACGAGATCGTTTTTATGGCATCTGATAATTTTTTTTGTGATTAAGTTTTCTACATATTGGTCTTGCTTCTCGAGCATAGCTTGTACTTTATTTTTAGTGTCATCATCTAAAAGCTGAATTAAGGGACCAGAAATATCCCACGGAAGTGAAGAAAGAATATCCGCAATCTGTCCTGGTGTCATCAAATCAAAAAGTTCAAGAGTATTTTCTTTAGTTAGGGACTCTACAATGCTCCGCTGCAGACTTGGATCAATTGCTTCCAGTGTTTGGGAGGCTTGAGATAAAGTAAGTTGCTTAAAGATCGTAGATCTCTGATCATAGGTCATCTCTTCAAGGATGTGAGCTAAATCAATCGGATGAATCGACGATAAGTTTTCTTTTAGGATATTTAACCTAATGTCTCCCTTGAAAGGTCCCATGCCGGTTGGGAGAGGTTGTATATAATTCCAAGGAATAGTTTTGTCTTGCATTTTGCCGGCAAAAAACTGTAAAAATTTCCCAAGGGCTCTCATTCCAAGTCGCTTAAACATTCTAAATTTACTCAAGTCAACGTCTGTAATATAAAGCTTATCGTTTCTATAAATTAGCTTTATGTCATATGCCACCTCTACTTCATTGTCTTTTGTATCAATAATTCTTTTATCAACAACTTGATCTTTTAAGAGAACGTCGTGATCTGTTGGTTCTATTTCAAAATCTTTTATATCTTCAACATCAATTTTTACCTCCTCATGATTAAAAAATGTAACAAACTTCCAGGGGACAAATAGCGATGGGTCACCAAATTTTCTTGAAACACAAATATGTTCTACTTCTCCCGTCTTCTCCTCTGCATGAATTGCCAGATCAGAAAGCGTGCCTATTCTATTGCCTTTTAAAACGACCTTTGTACCAATCATGTCGGTCAAAGCAAAGCGTTCTAATTGTTTTTTATCCATAGTTATTTTCCTTGATAAATAAGTGTAAAAAGCTTAAAAAACGAAAGAGATATAAGTATTACCAAATATACTCGCAAACTAATTAATGCAATCCTAACCCCTAACGTCATTTTAATTCTTGGCTTCTTGTACTTTGCATCCGTATCGCGGATGGCCTGAATCCAAACTCTAAATATATTTTTAAATTGTTCGCTTATCTTATCAACTTTAATAGACATAGTGTTACTTTATCCAGTTAAACATATTCGGGAACAATGTGCCAAGTCCATATGCTGTTGATATTACAATAAGTGCCAAAACAATTCCAATATTCAGAATGTTTTCAAGAAGTGTGTTTTTGTATTTACCCATTGTTTCTTCATCGTTTAATAGGAGAATTAAGAAAACAAGCGCTGCCGGTAAAAGTGTTACTGCAATAACTTGAACGAAAAGAGTAATCAAAACCAATGGTGCTCTGGGAATTAAGACGACCGTTCCGGCCAACATCAAATCAAAAAAATAGTAGGCATAAAACCATGGTGCCTCTCTAACTTTATGGTTTAGGGAATGCGCCCAGCCAAAAACTTCTCCCCATGCCCACGATGAAGCCAGAGAGATACAAATCGCACCAAGAAATCCAGCATCAAAAAGTCCTATGGCCACAAATGTTCCTACCCAATTATTAATTGGCATAAGTTTGATGGCAGCCTGAGCAGCACTTTCAATAGGTACGCCATAAAGTAACTTTCCCGTTATCGCAATTAGGAAAACTGCAACCAAAACGGTTGCGACCGCGCCAAAAGCCGTATCAACTCTTCCATACGGGATATCCTTCTCCTGCATTTTTTTATCAACAACCGTACTTTGCTGGAAAAATAGCATCCAGGGAGCAATAGTTGTTCCGATATTTGCCATTAAGAGAAAAAAAAGATCCTGAGAAAATCCGCCTTTAGGCAAATGTGGAACAAAGCTGTTATAGAGAATATCTTTTACCGAAGGATGAATCATAATTGCGGCCGGCACATAGATAAGATTAATTATGCAGAAGAAAAGAGCCATTTTTTCCCAAGTCCAATACTTTCCCTGAAGTACCATAAAACTCATAAGAGACCATACGACAAGCACTGTAACTATTGGTGGAATATGAAAAATACTCATTGCGGCAGTCATGCCGATAAACTCCGTAATCATGGTCAGCCAATCAGTCAGGACTAGGTCAAGAAGCGAAAACCAGCCCCAAAAAGAACCAAAGGCATCAAAAATAGCCTCAGCATGCCCTCTTTTGGTGACTGCTCCCAAACGAACCGTCATTTCCTGTATGCAATATGCAACCGGTCCTAGCAACACCAAAAACCACATCAAAGAGTACCCGAATTTTGATCCTGTAACTGAATAGGTTGTAATTCCTCCGGCATCATTATCGGCAATCATGACAATAATACCCGGACCTGCGATCATTAAGAAGAGCTGAATTGCCCTCAGAAAGCGATGAAATCGATAATATATTTTCGCGAAAAATCCCATAAATTATGTGTTTTTATTAAATTTTTTACTTATCTATCAAATTCTTGAACCGGTGCAATCGTAGAAATACATGTCATTTTCGTATTGAATACCGTAGTATAGACCCCAAAAATTCCATTTGTCAACTAGAGGAATTGGCTGGAACAGGTTACAAAAACGAAGATTAATTTAGTTGCTGCATAATTTTAAAGAGCTTGGCATTGCCGATAACTTTATACCTCTCAATGATTTTTGCCTGTTCAAGATTTTTTAGTCCATCAACAAAATCCGGAATATTTTCCAACAAGTGTCTCGCGTCCCAATCTGAAGATGTATCAACAATCAGGTATTGCGGGTTACCGGACCACCTAAACCAATTACAGCTTGTCTTTTGGCATGGAGAACTATTAACAAAGTTTTTCGTTGCGGGCCACAAAGTAAAAATATTGCTTCTTTCACTGATATGAGGCGTAATGTTGTTTTGTGAGACTACAGACGCATCGTTGGGTAAATATGTTATTAATTTATCTATGTTTCTTGCTGCCTGAGGTTCTCCCCAAAACCACTGCTTCGCCAAATAACTCAATGGTAAATGAAGGACGTATTGAACTACTAAAACACACATGACCAAGTAAACTGCAACATATGTTTTATTCAACCATTTATGTTTCGTTATTATTAATATTGTTGCCCAGCTCATTAGGGGCGCCAATACGATTCTATATTGCAAAAATAGCCCCTGTGCAGTAGTTACGCTGGCCCCAAGGATAAAATATGAGGCCAAGTTGCCCAAAACCGGTATAAGGTAAAGAGGATTTAGGAGAGATAAAAATCCGTAAGATAAAAAAGTATACCAATATACTTGTAGCTTCTCAGGCGTGTTAATCATGAGAAGTGGGTTTAAGTTGGAAAACAACCCTCCCGGATCTTCAAAACGATATCCTCCTTCTACAAAATTAGGAAAGTAAATACCAAAAGTAATAGCTAGATATAAAAGTGAGGCAATCGAAAAATATATTCCTTTTTTATCTTTGGCAATAAAATAATAAACTACTGATATAAGAAAGATTGTTCCGGCAACATTTTCTTTTCCGGTGATAGCCAGAACAAAAAATAATATTGTCAATTTTGTTTTTTTAGTCACCAGACAATATATAAACCATGCAGTAAAAGCTGCCGCAAACGTTGCACTGTGGACATCAAACCACAAAGCATTTTGTACTCCGTAAAACGTAAGATATGAAAACAACAAAGCAAACTGTATCCAGATATTTATCCTGTAACGCTTGGCAAGAAAATAGACCGCAAGGCCCGAGAAACAAACGAAACCTGCCTGTAAAATAAGGAGCATTCTGGGATCACTCCATATCCAATACAACGGAGATAGAAGCGGATAGACAGTTTCAATATGAACATCAAGTTTTGAAATAAAAGGGATATGATCTATCGTTGTGATAGGAGGCTTAAATTTACTGTATTCCCAGGTAATCTGATCGTTTATCCCTAAATCAAATCCGAATGATTGATAGTGATCGTGACGCACGACTGAAAGTGTGGAATAGGCAATGAAGAACAAAATACATACGAGATACGGAAGGATGCGAACAAAAAATTTCATTTATATATAACCTATTATAGTAAAAACGTGAACTGAGAAACAGCTTAAAACCGAAATTAATCAATTCAAAAGGTGTTATTATTAATATTATGCTTGCAAAAGTTAATTCTTCGGCAGTTGTCGGACTGGATGCGGTTCCGGTTGAAGTTGAAATAGATATTGCCTCCCAAGGTCTTCCTTCTTTCACGATTGTCGGACTGCCCGACAAAGCCGTAGAGGAATCAAGGGAAAGAGTCAGAAGCGCTATAAAAAATTCGGGAGCGGATTTCCCATCCAAAAGAATCACTGTCAACCTTGCACCGGCGGACCTGCCAAAGGAAGGACCATCCTATGATCTGCCGATTGCTTTGGGAATTTTGATCGCCTCACGACAAATCGAAGCCGATATTTCCGACGCCATATTTATGGGCGAATTGTCTTTGGATGGAAGACTGCGTCATACCAACGGAGTTTTGCCGCAAGCTTTATTGGCCAAGGAAAAAAAATTAAAAAGGATATTTTTACCAAATATTAACGCCAAGGAGGCGGCAATTTTAACCGGCATAAAAATTTATCCTTTGAATACTTTATCTGAACTTTTTTTCCATTTAACTAATCAAAAATTAATAACTCCTCTGAAGCACTTAAATCTGAAAGATCATTTCAATAATGAAACTTTTGAGTTTGACATGCATGAAGTTAAAGGACAAGAAGGGGCCAAAAGAGCTTTGGAAATTGCCGCCGCCGGCAATCATAACATTTTATTGAAAGGTCCTCCGGGAGCCGGAAAAACACTCTTAGCCCGCACGCTCCCCTCAATCCTACCGACCTTAACTTTGCAAGAAGCCTTGGAAGTGACAAAAATCTACAGCATTTCCGGGATATTAAATAATAGGTCTTTAATTGTTACCAGACCATTTAGGTCTCCTCACCACACTACTTCCCATATTGGCTTAATCGGGGGTGGAGCCACACCGCGGCCGGGAGAAATATCTTTGGCTCATCGCGGCGTTTTGTTCTTGGATGAATTTCCCGAATTTCCACGCCATGTTCTGGAAACATTAAGGCAACCACTAGAAGATGGCGTTGTCACAATTTCCAGATCTGCCGGGAGGGTGAACTTCCCCGCAAAGTTCATGTTAGTAGCCGCACAAAATCCCTGTCCCTGCGGATTTTTCGGCAACCCCAATAAGAATTGCAAATGCAATCTCAATCAAATTCTTCGTTATCAGAGGCGCGTCTCAGGCCCAATGCTTGACCGAATCGATATTCATCTGGATGTGCCGGCCGTAAAGGTTGAAAAACTCCATGCCGACGACACAAACAACGTAGAAAATTCTATGACTATCAGAAAAAGGGTGCAAAAAGCCCGAGATATTCAAACTAAAAGATTTAAAAATCAAAAAATTGCTTCTAATTCAGAAATGGGCAACAAAGAAATAAAGGAATTTTGTGAATTGGATGAAAACTGTGTCAAGCTCCTGCAATTAGCCGTCATGAAAATGAATTTGTCTGCCCGATCATACAATCGGACCATTAAATTAGCCAGAACCATTGCGGATTTAGAAGGATTGAGTAAAATCAATTCAACCCACATCGCCGAAGCTCTTCAATACCGTCCCCGCAATGATATTATATAAATATGGAAAAAGGACTGTCCTCACTTGAAGTTTTGGAGAAGCAAAAAATTTTCGGTAAAAATGAAATCAAAACTCAAGAGAGAATATCTGCTTTCTCTCTTTTTATTTCTCAATTCCCTACTTTTATTAATGGTATTTTAACTATTGCTTCGATAATCTCTTTTGCCACAAAAAATATTTTGGACGGGACACTTATTTTGATTATCTTATTTCTTAATGCTGTTTTTGGTTTTTTTCAGGAATACAGGGCGGAAAAGTCTTTGGATAAATTAAAAACATACGTTAAAACCGTTGCTTGCGTCATTAGGGATGGACAAGTCCAAGAAATTGACGCCATTAATGTTGTTCCCGGAGATATTATTCTCTTATCCGAAGGTGACAGAATACCGGCTGACGGAAAAATCATAAACCACAAATTTTTTGAAGTCGATGAATCAATTTTGACGGGAGAGGCGTTATCGGTAATCAAAAATTTTGATGATTTTGTTTTTTCCGGAACGCTTGTAACCAAAGGCTCATCGCGTTTTATTGTTGAAAAAATCGGAAACGACACCCGCTTTGGGCAAATTGCCAAAACTTTGGCTAATGTTGCACCCGACAAGACTCCTCTACAAAAACGTCTTGACGGTTTGGCCAAAATTCTGTCTGTTACTATCCTTATTATTGCTTCATTAATAATTCCGATCGGTCTTTTTCAACATAAAGAATTTCTGCCAGTTTTACTTATTGCGGTTAGCGTCAGTATTGCCGCTATTCCGGAAGGTTTGCCGGCTGTGGTTACAATTGCATTGGCTATCGGTACATCAAAAATGGCCAAAAGAAAAGCTATTGTCAGACGTATGCAATCAGTTGAAACTCTGGGTGCGGTCCAAATAATTATCACCGACAAAACCGGCACCTTAACGCAAAACACCATGAGAGTCAAAAAATTCTGGCTGGCAAATGAAAATTTTATAACTCCCTTAATAAGAGCCTGTGTTTTCGGCAATACTGCCGAAATTATTGAAAAAAAAGAGAAGAATTCTTTTGATTTAATCGGAGATAAAACGGATGCCGCTCTTCTCCTTTTCGCTCAAGAAAAAGCCGGAAACGTGGAAGAAATAAAAACTGAGGGAAAAACTCTTGAGGAATATTCCTTTGATCCCCAAACCGTAACCGTAACTACTATTTGGCAAGATGATTCATCTGCTAAATTAAAACATATTTTTGTACGAGGTGCGCCGGAAGTTATTTTGTCCAAAAGTAAACTTTCCAAAACCGAAAATGATCGAATAAATAAAACCTATGAAGAATATGCCCGGGAGGGTTATCGGGTAATCGGTTTTGGGACAAGAATTTCTGATCATAAAGGCGATCTTGAAAGGAAAGATGCGGAAAAAGATTTAACATTTTTAGGAATTGTGGCAATCTACGATCCTCCCCGACCCGAAGCCAAAAAAGCCGTCGAAGAAGCCAGAAGAGCCGGCATTAGAACGATTATGGTAACCGGCGATAATCTCCTAACGGCTTCTACCATAGCCCGCGAAGTCGGACTCCTGGAAAAAAATGATGATATCGCTACGGGAGAAGAAATGAGTCGATTGTCCGATGAGGAATTAGAAAAAATAATCTTAAAGACCCGTATTTTTGCTCGTTCTAAACCCGAAGACAAATTAAGACTGGTAACGATTCTTAAAAAAATGGGCTACGTGGTTGGAGTAACCGGAGACGGAGTTAATGATGCCTTAGCCCTTAAACGCGCAGACGTTGGACTGGCAATGGGAGAGACAGGAACCGATGTAGCAAAAGAGGCCAGCGACATTATTCTGACCGATGATAACTTTTCTACCGTCGTCTCAGCAGTCGAGGAAGGCAGAACAATTTATAATAACATTTTAAAATCGATTACTTATCTTTTGGCCGGGAATTTATCCGAATTGACTTTCGTTTTTCTTGCCGGTCTTCTGGGAATGCCTAATCCTTTTTTCCCGACTCAAATTCTTTGGATTAACCTAGTTACCGACGGATTGCCAGCCCTTGCCCTAGCTGCCGACAATAGGGATCACGGAGTATTACGTACTAAGCCAAGAAATCCAAATTCTCCAATCCTAAACAACGCTCGCCTCTTATTTATTACCGTAGTTGGATTTTCTTTATCACTTTTCTTTCTCTTAATATTTAAAATAATGATTGAAAACGGCTATTCGGAAACACTTACTCGAACAATCGTATTTAATACTTTAATAGTCTCCCATATGATTTTGGCTTTTATCGTCAGGGGGAAAACAATTTTTAAATTTAATCGATTCCTGGTTTTAAGCGTATTATTTACCTTAATTCTTCAAGCGGCTATAACTTTCAACCCCTTCTTCCAACATATTTTTAGACTGGGCTTTTAGATAAGTTTTTCTTGGCTTTCTTTGGAGTATCTCTTCCCTAGATGGTCATAGGCGGATTTAGTGGCGACCCTTCCCGACTTGGTTCTTTTTATAAGCCCTAACTGCAAAAGATAAGGTTCAACTACTTCCTCCACCGTTCCGATATCTTCAGCAATTGAAGCGGCGATAGTTTCAAGGCCCACCGGTCCCCCGTCATGTTTGTCAATAATATTTTTTAGATATTTTCTGTCCAACTCATCCAAACCAAAGGGATCAACACCCAACAAATCCAGAGCCGAAACAATATTTACCTTATCAATATCTCCTCCGGCTTTTACCTGAGCATAATCCCTGGCTCTTTTTAATAATTTAAGGGCAATCCTTGGAGTTCCCCTGGCTCTTTTGGCAATTTCCCTAATGCTTTCTTTATCAACTTTTACGTTCAATTTCTTGGCCGCATTGGTGATGATTGTTTCAAGCTCCAAGGGAGTATAAAAATTCAATCTATGAACCAAGCCAAATCTATCTCTTAAGGGAGCCGACATTAAGCCGATTCTGGTCGTGGCACCAATGATCGTAAATTGAGGAAGTTCAAGTCTTAAGCTTTTGGCTGAAGGTCCTTTTCCCAAAATAATATCCAGAGCATAGTCCTCCATTGCCGGATACAACGTTTCTTCAACCACTTTATTTAACCTATGAATTTCGTCAATAAAAAGAATATCACCTTTCTCAAGATTAGTCAGAATTGAAGCCAAATCGCCGGCTCTTTCAATCGCCGGGCCGGAAGTTACTCTAATATTTGCCCCCATTTCTTTAGCAATCAAATGGGATAGGGTAGTTTTACCAAGTCCCGGGGGTCCATAAAGCAAAACATGTTCAATCGCTTCTTTTCTTTTTTTGGAAGCGGCGATGGTTATTTTCAAGGATTCTTTAATCGAAGTCTGCCCATGAAATTCGTTCCACTCCTTCACGCGAAGCGAAGTAAATAAGGCTTCCTCTTCCGGATTTATACTTTCGTTTGGTATTTTCTTAGCTTTAGTTTTGTTCATTTTCCGAGATATTTCAAGGCCAATTTAATCGTTTCCGTAACTTTTTGGTCAGGCTTTTTGACATGTTTTATAGCCTCGTAAATTTCCTTACTTGTAAAGCCGAAGGTCTTCAGTGCTCCGGTTATTTCTTCATTTCCGGATTCATCTCCGCTTAGATCTAGTTCTCCCAATCCCCCAAATTTATTTTTTAACTCAATTATTATTTTCTGAGCATTCTTTTGTCCAAGCCGCGGCACCGATTTAAAAAAAGCCGTGTCGGCCGACATTATGGCTTCAATAATTTGACCTCTGTGGCCTACCGAAAAAATATTCATGGCGGTCTTGGGTCCAATGCCTGAAACCCCAATTAGGCTTTCAAAAAGTTTTAAGTCGGAAGACTCCAAAAATCCAAATAGAGAAATATTGTCTTCTCTAACGTGGGTGTAAATGAAAAGTTCCAATAGAGATCCTTTAATGGCTTTTGCTAATACATCGCGGCTTCCCAAAACTTTGTATCCAACCCCTTTGACATCAAGAATAATATAACTACTTTCTTTAAAAAATACTTCTCCCTTCAAATACCCTATCATACGTAGTATGACCCTGAGCAAAATCGATGGGTCATTTCGTCTTGATTATAACACAAGGATTATCTAATATAGATATTATGACTTTTGACCCAAAAAACTTTTCAAATTTACCTTACATCAAAAAGGTTGAAAAACCTTGGGGCTATGAACTCCATTGGGTTCCCGAAGGCAAACCTTACATGGGAAAATTATTGCACATCAACAAAGATGCCAGGCTTTCCCTGCAATATCACGATCAAAAACAAGAAAGTTGGTTTATTGTAAGCGGCAGAGGCAAAGTGATCTGGGATAATGACCAAGGCGAATTGATTGAAACTGAACTTCAAATAGGACAGGGCTACACTTGCTGCATCGGACAAAGACATAGATTAGCCGGAATTACCGACTGCGATATTATTGAAGTTTCAACGCCGGAAATAGGTACAACTTTTAGACTTGACGATGATTATAAGAGACCTGACGAAACCCCTGAGCAGCGCCAAAAAGAACGCGGAACTATTTAAATCTTTTGGTAAAGGCGTGCGTTAAGGCCACCGCAATTGCATCGACAGTATCATCCAGTTTTGGCATTTCTTTCAATTTAAGAATTGCTTTTAACATTCTGCCGACTTGCGGTTTGTCCGCGTTTCCGTAACCCGTCACAGCAATTTTCACCTGCAATGGTGTGTAAGAAAAAACCGGAATATCTTGAATAGCGCCGGACAGGATTATTACCCCCCTGGCTTCCCCAACTTTAAAAGCAGTTTTGGCATTATTGGTAAAAAATAATTCTTCAATGGCTAAGACATCCGGTTTATATTTTTTAATTAATTTACAAATTTGCTTATAAACATCAACCAGGCGCTCATCCGACGGTGTGTCTTTGGAAGTTTCAACGCAGCCGTAATTTCTAAGATTATACTTAGAACTTTGAGTATCCATGATCGCCCATCCAACTCTTGCAAATCCGGGATCGATTCCCAAAATTATCATACTTTATTAGAATTATTTCGTGAAGATTCAGCAAATTGTTCTTTGGCAATATCAAGCGCATTAAAATAAATATTTAAATCTTTTTTAGTAGGAACATTTCTCCCTAAGACTTTGCCCAAAGCTTCATCAAGAAGACTGCGTTCAGGATACATCCATCTCACATGTTTTTCTGACAATTCAAGATATACCAATTCACCGTCATTTTTTCCTGTGTCAATACCTATAATTATGCTGCCTTTTTTTGATTTTTTAGTTCGGAGTTGCGATACAACCAGGAGGATGCTTTTGCCTTCAATTGTTATTTTTGTCGAAATTTTAATTTTTTCTAAGCCAAAACTAAGAAGTGCTCCTACCCCCTTTATCTTGTCCCCACTCCCTCCATGATTATCAATCAAGTCCTTGTATCCATTATAAAGATTCTCAATATCCTCTCTGCTTGGTCTTATTTCTGTTGTCCCCGATCGTCCTTCCGTGTTTTCACCCAACATATTGCGAATATACACCTCTTCTTGTTATGGTGTCAATATAAACGGCTTTATGAAAGTAAGACATAATAGTCGTTGTAATAAATAACTCTTTCTTGTATAATTATTTCTTATGACCCTTCGACCTTGCTCAGGGTCATACTGAGTTTATCGAATGTATGAAACGCTTTAAGCTTGCGGTTGAAAAAAGAAAAGTCCTGGGAAAAAAAGTTAAAGGTCTTCGAAAAGAAGGACTTTTCCCTGCAAATATTTATGGTAAAGGTGTAAAATCCGTGGCCGTTCAAGTCCCCTACAAAGATTTTGAGAAAGTTTATAAAGAAGCCGGAGAAACAGGAATTGTCGATGTCGACATTGCGGGCGAAATCAGACCGTCTCTTATTCACAACATTCAGCAAGATTACTACAAACATGTTCTTCTTCATGCTGATTTCTTCCAAGTCAATCTTAAAGAAAAGGTCAAAACCATGGTCAAGTTGGTTACCGTCGGCGAACCGAAAGCAGTCGCGGAAAAACTTGGTTTGCTTATGCAAACTTTGGCCGAAGTTGAAATTGAAGCTTTACCAACAGATTTACCGGACAAAATTGAAGTTAACGTTGAGCCTTTGGCAGTTCTTGACGCTCAAGTTACGGTTGGTGAAATCAAAGCGCCTGCTGGGGTTACAATTTTGACTGACGCGTCTCAGGTTGTAGCCAAGATCGGATCGTTAATCAGCAAAGAAGCAGCCGAACAAGCAGCAGCCGAGGCCGCAGCCGCAGAGGCAGCCAAGGCCGCAGCCGCTCCAACCACAGCCGAAGGAACCGCTCCAACAGAAGGCGCCGCAAGCGCTCCAACAGAAGGCGCCGTTCCTGCAGCGACCCCAAAACCGGAAGAAAAGAAATAATTATTTTAGAAGCTGTTCAACTTTTAAGCCCTCAGAGGAATTTGGATCCAAAATCAAACTTTTTTCAATATACATTCTGGCTTTTGATGTGTCCCCCAGTTTATATTCCAGAATTGAAGCCTGAATATAAGCATCCCGATAATCTTGGTGTTTGGCAATAAAATTTGCCCAAAAATTTAAGTCTTCGGTTAAGAATTTCCTTTGGGAGTCAATATTTCTTTTTTCATGCAAATCTCTTTGAATATCCAGCATAACAATTGTAGTGGCTACCAGAAAAATAAAAATGAAAAATGCTTTTAGTGTTCCCCTATATAATTTTACTAAAGTTGTATGAGTTACCTTTGGAAGCTGAAAATTAGACTTCGTGGATTTGTCGGTAATACTTCGGGAATTACTCGGGGATCTAACGATTTTAGCCTTCTTTTTGATGTTTTTAAACTTCATATTGAGGGCCAATTATCAATCATTATAGACTTTCCGAACCCCAATCTTTGATAAATCTCCTCCGTCACAAACGGCATGAATGGATGAAGAAGTTTCAATAAATCTAAAAAGTTTTTTTCCAAGCCAACCGCTGAAGCACCTGCATTAATTCTTACCTTAACATTTTCAACATAGATATCTGCAAAATCATGCCAAATCACTTCGTATAGCTTCTCGCCCGCATAGCTAAATTGATAATTATCTAAATATCCCGTTATTTCTTTTATCCACTCCTGAATTCTTTTATGGTAAGACTTGCTATACTCCAACTCCGTAGATGCTAATGTTTTTTCTTCTGCTGTTTGGGTCTTAATTGTTTTAGCAATTTGACGAGCAAATTCTATAAACCTCCCTATGTTCCACAACTTATTCGTGAACTTCCTTGCGGCATCTAGCTTTGGATAAGACAAGGCCTGGTCATTGCCGGTGGCGTTACCGTAAATTAAAGCAAAACGAACCGCATCGGCCCCATACTGGTCAACCAATTCCAATGGATTAACCACGTTACCCTTGGACTTGCTCATTTTCTTCCCATACGGATCATTTACTAATCCGTGCAGCAAAACATTTCTAAAAGGAACTTGTTTTTCAATTTCCTTGACACCTTGTTTCTTTTGAATATACATCCCCAACATGGCCATTCTGGCCACCCACCAAGGCAAAATATCATAACCTGTTTCCATTACGTCGGTTGGATAAAACTTAAGGTTGTTGGTCGTTTTCAAGGTAGCATACGGCCATTGTCCGGAGGAAAACCAAGTATCGAAGGTGTCATGATCTCTAATCAAATCCTTGGAGCCGCATTGACACTCCTGAGGGACGTCTCCGCTTGTCACAATCCATTCATGACATTTTTTGCACTTCCAGGCCGGAATTTGTATTCCCCAAACAATTTGGCGGGAAATATTCCAATCCCTGATATTTTCCAAAAACTGAAAATATCTTTTTTCGAAAGTGTTGGGGAAAATTTTAATTTTACCTGACTTAACTGCACCGATTGCCTCTTTTGCCAAAGGCTCCATTTTTACAAACCACTGCTCCAACGGCAAGGGCTCCAAAATATTTTTACATTTATAACAAAGTCCGACTCTGTTTTGATAATTTTCATCAATTTTTTCTATCAGGCCTTTTACTTGCATTTCCTCAACGATCGCCTTTCTTGCTTGTTTAATATACAGACCTTCAAATTTACCGGCAAAATGATTCATTTTCCCGTCAAATCCGATGACCTGTTTCATGGGTAAATTATGACGTTTTCCCGTTTCAAAATCATTAAAATCGTGCGCCGGGGTAATTTTGACTACTCCTGTTCCAAAAGCCGGATCAACCGACTCATCGGCAATTACTTTTATTTTTGCTTTTCCTAAAACAGTTTCAATCTCCAACTCTTGGCCGACATATTTTTTATATCGCTCGTCACTTGGATGAACTGCCACTGCCGTATCTCCGAATTTTGTCTCAGGACGGGTTGTAGCCAGAACTAGTGGGCCATATTTTATGTAATAAAGAGAGCTTGTTCTATCCTCATGAACTACTTCCAAATCAGAGAATGAGGTTCCGTCAAAAGTACAATAGTTGACTAACCTTTCAGCACGATACGCCAATTTGTCATCAAAAAGCTTCTTAAAGGTGTCACAAACTATTGCCACAACATCCTGATCCAGAGTATACTTTTCCCGGGTCCAATCCAAAGAAAAACCAAGCCTTCTTAACTGTCCCTCTATTCCTCCCCTATTTTCATTGACATACTTTTTTATCATTTCAAAAAGTTCATCGGGCTTGAAGTCCAGTCTTGATTTTCCTTCTGCCCGCAACTTTTTTTCAAAAACAAATTGCGTTTCTATTCCGGCATGGTCAGTTCCCGGCAACCACAAAGCGGAAAAGCCTTTCATCCTGTGAAATCTAATTAATAGATCTTCAACGACATACATAGCGTGACCGAAATGCAATGCTCCATTGGCATTTGTAGGCGGCAAAATAATTGAGTAGGGTTTTCCGTTTGGATTTATTTCTGGTCTAAAATAGCCTCTTTCTTCCCAAGTTTTATAGATTTTTTCTTCAACGTCTTTGTGATTATAAACTTTGTCCATTGCCTCATTTTAACATAGCCTACCTAGGCCAAGCAACGAATCATTATCCCCGAAGATTTACCGATTTATTCCCTAGGATTACATTTCAATCATTTTGTAGCCTCTGGTTTTGATTGTCTGAATCTCAAATTTGGATTTCTGGGATTTAAGTTTAACTCTCAGACGGGCAACCAGCCTGTCAATTGCCCAATCCGACACGCCAAACTCTTCGACTTCAGCCCAAACTGCTTGAATAATCTCTTCTCTTTCGGAAATTTGCCCAAGCCTACTCCTTAAATATGTAAACAAAAGGTTTTCTTTTTTGCTGAAATCAACTTTGGCCGTGGCACTATTTACAATCTGTCTTTCTCTTAAGAAATAGCTAAAAAGCGGACTAAATGATTTGTTCTTTCCGCTTTTTTCTATTACAAATCCGCTATCCCACAGATACGAGCCCGATTTTCTTTCTTCCGAGGTTATTGACTGATTTTTTTCAATTTTTAATAAGATTCCTCTTTCTACGGCGCTTAAGCTTTCCCAAAGCTCTTCGGATTGCAAAGTTGTCCTTTCATCCTTTACTAAAAAATCAAAAATTTTTTCTTTACTGTTCGGCTTTATGATTAATTCATGAAAAGAAATTAAGGCCAGAAACAGATACTGCACATAACCGCCGGCAATTTCAAAAAGATAATCCCGTAAAGAATCTGACAAGAAAAACTTATGCTTACTTTCATAGGTTTCAAATATCATTTTTGCATCTTTTTCATCAGCCGGCTTTATATATATATTTTGGGCAAAAAGAGAAACTGAAGATTTTATAAAAACATCGGGAGCAATATCGGTCAATCCTCTGTAACTGGTAAAAACAAAAGAACCTTTCTGATTTAAAGCTTCTTTTAATCCCAGTAGGTTTCCGAACAGTTCAGAAGTAATAATTTCCTTGAGCCTATCAAAGCGTATAAAAAATATTATCGGCAAAACTCCCTCATTGATGATTTTTATCAGACTTTTTTTAATATTCTCAATGGTCAGGAAGATATCCTTTGACTGCATGCTATCCAAAAACAATTTCTCAATATTTTTTTTGGTCAACTCTTTTAAGCTTGAATTTTCAACGCTGTCCACAATTCTTTTTAGGGTCAATATCCAAAAAGGAAAAACTTCTCTTTCTACCAAATCATTTAAATCTACTGAGATAAAAAGACGTGGGTTTCCGTCGGCAATATATTTTTTTTCTATTTCTTCGTGGTTGAGAAAAAAACGCAAAAAATTACTAATTCCTACCCTTTTCATACCAATCAGGACAACATTGTTGTGGTTCTTAAGTTCGTTGCCCAACATTATCGCATCCTTCTCTCTGAAAGAAATTGGATAAAGTGCTTCTGTAATTTTATCTACCATAGTATGACCTATTGTAGTGGATTCGTTTGGATTTTGGCAACTATTTATTCTTGGCAAAGTTAATGTTTAAATCCTTATCTTTAATGATTTTATTTATATATGAAACGCTATTCCCCACCCCACTAATCCCATCTGAATTTTCAATTATACTAAAAGAGTCGGGGAAAACCACAGAAAATGAATATGGAACATTATCAACTCCAGGTTGTTTAAATAATTTAAGATTATAAGAGAAGGCATCTTGCACGCTTACTTTCTGCAATAATGCATATTTTATTTTTATCTGTACAGTTTTACCGGCAGGGATTTTAACGGGAAATCCAAAAATTGTCTTACCATCTTCTTCCTTTTTCTCCACTTCAAGACCCTGAGGAGCTTTAAAATTTTTTGCCTCATAAACCAAAGAGTCCGTAACTGCATTTACAACCTTTTGTATATTGCCATCTATCGTTATTTCTGAAAGCGCTGCTCCGTTTGGCAAAATGATTCTCAAATAATTAAGATAATCGTTGGTTGATAAAGAAACAGTTTCGTTTTTATAATTTATTATCAATTCCTCGGAAATATTTCCATCATCGCCAATCTCCACTTTTTGCGAAACTTCTCTGGAAACAGAATCATTTATTTCATTGATGCTCAAATTTGCCTCATTAATTCCAACAAAGTCATTTATTACATCTTGTACGTTTTTTCTATCATCATAAAGAGAAGATGACCAACCGTTGGCTGTAAAGATGTTTTTAAAATTATTAAATGAAAACAATAAATCTTTTCTGTCAATTGCATCGGAAACTGCTTGGAGAATTGAGGGTGTTGAAATTTTTTCGGATGTAATTTTTGTTATTATTGCCTTAAAAATTAATCCCAAAAAGTTCCTATTCTTAGATGATTTAATTAACACATAGACATTACCTTCGTTAATGGTCTGTTTTAAATCGTCAACCGAAACCGGACCCGTGACATGCAAAATATTTTTAATAAATGATGAATCTATACCCACTACTCCATCCGTTTTCTGATTTGTTTCAACTAATATAAAATTTTCGGCTGATAAAGCGGAAGCATTGAAATCCACATCAAAACTACTATCTTTCATGTACCAATGCGCCGATGGAAGATATCTTCTGATTGCGAAGGGTGGCTCTAGATGGCCCCTTAACATCCCATCCGCACTAGATGTGTCATTGATAGAAAATCCGACAACCTTGCCCATATTAAACTTCAAAATTCCATACGAAGCAATGATTCCTCCGCCCGGACGTAATTGCAGATTATCCTGGAAAAGAATTAGATATGTCCTTGGTCCTTCCATTCCCACAATTGATGGCAATATATCTAACGTGCTCGATAATAATTTTATTAACGAATCTATTTTTTTAACATTTTGATTGATTGATGCGGGAATTTTTTCATCGGCTTTTATTTTATCCAAGGTTAAAATTGAGTTTTTTAAATAATTTTCTCCCTTTATAAAATCTTCTTTTGTGTTGTTGCTTTTCCCACTCATTGTTTTATAAAAATACGCCTCAGCGGTTAAGGCTTGCGAGAAACTCTCTGATATTTTTGATTTTGTATTTATTTCATCGATAAAGTTTTTGAGAGCTTTCTCTTCGCCCATAAACTTTGTCTGGAGAGAAAAAAGATTTGATGTTGATTTTGCCAAACTAAAAAATGTTTGAGAAAGATGGATTGAACTTCCCGCGCTGTCCATGTTTCCTTTTTTAATTTCTGCTCCCGCATACCGGAAGATGTTTAATCCTAAAAAATAAAATATCAACGTAAAAATAAAGGGAGAAAATAATAGCAGTACTAATATTAAAAAAATAAATGCCGGAAGTTTTTTAAATTTTCTTGCGCTCTCTTTAAAGTCGCCATCTTCTTTTATCTGTCTTTTTATATCTATCTCTCTAATTTTCTGAGCCAACGGATATTTATCCGGCAAAACATATTCACCATTTAATGGATATTGTGTCTTGCTTGATCCGGAGCCATTCTTGAGAAAGTCAATCAGAATTTCGGGATTGGCTTTCTGAATCATGTGGGCCAACGTTAACTCAGTTGGAGGACACTTTGGAAATAAATATAAAAGAGAACTATTGGATTTATTCTTTTTGGTTATTAAATTAATTAATTCATCTACAACGTCCTGTAAAAATACCGGGTACGCCATCCCTAGTCCTTCCCCTCCAACCTGCATCTTCCCAAACTTTTGAGCCTGATATATGAACTTATTTACTGTCGATTTTAAGTATCCCCTTTTTAGAATTAACTTGTTGTCAAAAATATCCCCATACAAAATTATTTTTGATTCTGGACACAAACGCAGAATTTTATCTATCGTATAGTTTTTGGCTAAGAATACCTCTTGAGCAAATATTAATTTTGAATTATTTTTTTTAACCTTTTCAATAATCTTAGGCAAAATTTCCAAACCCTGAGCGTCTTCATCAATGAAAATTATGTGGGAAAATTTTTCATCTGGTATTGTTGGAAATTTCCCAGAAAATGATACCCGAAATAGATTTTTATTTTCAGCCCTCAGTCCCGAAGCCTTACCGCCAACTAAGACTACAAAATAATCCTTAGAAAGCCCGACAGAAAGTGACTCACCGATTAACCCTAACTTATCAATTATTAAAATGGGGCTTCCCAAAGAAGAATGGTAAATGGCAGACTTCATAGTGTTTACATTGATGCTCCTTGATTATCTAGCGCAGAATTAACAAAAGCATCTGCTCTCATATTTTGCTCTCTGGGAATATGTTTGTAATACATGGGCAAGCAGATTTGTCCCTCCCTGTCTCTTACGTCCAAAAGTAAATCTTTAAGACTGACATTTTTTACCTTGAACAATCCGATAATTTGTGAGCAAACAAGTTTTGAGTCAAGAAAGAAATTAATTCTGGCGTTTTCCGAAAGCATCTTTTTATTTTCAATTATCCAATCTAGTGCCCCTATGACAGCTCTGTACTCTGCGACGTTGTTGGTTGCAATACCTATCGTTCTTCCGAAACCTGCAATTTGATTATTTTTCTCATCGGTAATATAAATTCCAATGGCCGAAGGGCCGGGATTTCCTCTGGCTCCCCCATCCGTAAAAATATTTATAATGTTTAACATATTAAAAGTCTATCATGAAAGCATTTATTAAAAAAGAGGCTAAAATATATTTATATTCGCAAAAAATTCTTATTAAAAATTTAAGAGAAATATCTTGTTTAGGATAAAATTGGAGGAGTAAATTGTAAAAACTACTTAACCTTGGGGGAAACAACCAAAACCCTGTCTCTTCCTTCACCGCGTGACTCTGACATCACTTCGTTATCTTTTTCCAATATTAGATGGACAATTCTTCTTTCCCAAGACTTGAGTTCTGGAACTGCCATTTCTCGGCCCTCGGTCAAGACCCTCTCCTTGGTTTCCATCGCCAAAGTTTTTAACCATTCAGATCTATTTTTCTTATAATCTCCGACATCAATTGAAATGCGGACAAATCTTCCCAAATTTCTGGCAACACACAAAGATAAAACTAGCTGTAATCCCTCAAGAGTATCTCCATGATATCCGATGACGACTCCCGTATCCTTGGTGTTAAGAACTATTTCAACGCTTTCAGATTCGGCATCTTTTGATTCGACGATTTCGAAACCTCCCTCAACATCCAAGAGTTTTAAGAGTTTTTCGGTAATGTCTTTTATAATTTTTATTTCTTTTTTATCCATGTACTCAATCCTCCCAATCCCATGATTTTATATTGTTGTATGATACCAAAAATCGTAAAAGTATTCCAGTACAAAGATATTCCAATCGGGAAACTATAGGAGAAAAACCCAATCATCAGCGGAAAGATAAATAGAGACTGGGTTTGAAAAGCGCTAGCAAAATCTTCTGCGTCTTTTTTATCAACCGGCGCCTTTTTCTCAATGTCTTTTTCTAAAACTTCAACTGCTGTCTTAGATGGGATCATCATTTTGGAAAGAAAAAACTGCATTACACCTGTCAAAACAGGTATCAATAAAATTAAGGGTCCAACCGTTGAGATTAATTTTGAAGGCATCGCTCCTAATGAAAGACCAAAAAAAGAAGTATTCCAAATATTATGCAGTTTTAAAAAATCAAAATAGACAACCTTGTTGATTTCTGCCAAAGCCAGGCTCGACTTAAATCCGACAACGCGTTGAAGAACAGAATATAGGCACCAAATTACCGGCATCTGAATTAAAACAGGCAGACATCCGGCAGCAGGATTTATTCCATGTTCCTTATAGAGATTCAGCGTTTCCTGCTGAAGTTTAGCCGAATCATCCTTGTGTTTTTCCTTAAGTCGAGCCAGGTGGGGAGCCATCTTCTGCATCTTTGCTGCAGCCTCAAGTTGAGAGGTTGTTAGGGGATACATAATAAACCTTATGACAACCGTTAATCCGACAATAGAAAACCCCAAAGCATAGGGGACGTGTAAAAAAGAAAACAAAGTATAAACAGCCACTAAGATGTTTATAATCGGATTAATTAAAATTAAATTAAAAAAGGCTCCCATATATTAAAAACTAAAAAACGGCTGACACCTCAATATTCTTATTGCGGATTTTTTAAGACCCAACAAGATGCCCCCTCTTCCAATCGCTATTCTAGCATATTCGGAGCAGGTAGGGGAGAACCGACACATTTTATTAACTCCAAGAATATTTTTCAAAAACATTGAAACAAAAGCTTGATAGATGCTAATTATAAAAAGTAAAAGTTTTTTCACTATAATAAAAGGTCTGTTTTTTCTAAAGCATTCTTTATGGCAAGCAGATTCTCTTCTTTTGTTTTGTTTAGAATTTCTTTTCTTGCAACAAAGAGTATATCATGACCGGGCTTCATTTTCTTATTAAAGTCAATTAAAGCGGTTCTAAAAAATCTTTTAATTCGGTTTCTGACCACAGCTCTGACATCAATTTTTTTGGAGACCACTATTCCAAACCTGTTAATATCCAAATCGTTCTCTTTATTTTTTAAAACAAATTGTGCAACCGTAAGAGGGCGGGAAGTAAATTTCACTCCGGGTACTAGGCGGTTTTCTCTCTTAAACATCGAGATTACTCTATGGCGAGCTTTTTTCTGTTTTTTAATCTTCTTCTGGCTATAACTTTTTCGCCGCCATGAGATCTCATCCGAACCAAAAATCCGTGCTTTCTCTTGCGCTTGACCTTCTTAAGAGTTACAAATTTTTCCATGAATAATAGTATAGCAAATAAATCTTTTTTTGGGAAGCCACAAAAAAGCGATATAGTTTTATCCACTTCTTCCATCTTGACAAAAAGTTATCCACATAGCTAAACTACATGGCACCCGATTCTGACCTGAGAAGAATCGTACCGAGCTCAAGCGAATGTATGAATGAAGAAAATGAGGCGTTGTGGAAAAAGGTTCTAGGCGAGATTGAGACGGAGGTTTCCCGCGCCAACTATTTAACTCTTTTCAAATCCACAGCCTTACTTTCTCTGAAAGATCAGACAGCCTCAATTGCCGCACCATCAACTATGATTATTGATCTTCTGCAAAAACGCTTTTATGACGTAATTAAAAAGACTGTGGATAAATACACCAAGACAGACACCAAAATAATCTTTGTGCCCAAAGTTATCAACAGGGGAGCATCTGACAATATCGCTGTTACACCGCTATTTGCGCAGGTTGAGAAAAAGCCGGCGCCGGCAATCGGACACTTGCCCAGAGTGAGATCCGATTTTACCTTTCAAACTCTGGCCGTCTCCGCCAGCAACCAGCTAGCTTTTGTCTCCGCCACCACCGTTGCTAAGAAACCGGGACAATCTTATAACCCATTATTTATTTATGGTCCGGTCGGAGTAGGGAAGACTCACCTTATGCAGGCCATTGCCAACGAGGTTTACAAAAACGACCCTGACAAGAAAATTATCTACACCACCAGCGAGGAGTTTACAAATGAGGTAGTTGAGGCTATTAGAAACAATGACACGGCCAGAATGAAAAGGAAATTTAGGAACATTGACCTTCTCATCGTGGACGATGTTCAGTTTTTTGCCGGCAAAGACAGGGCCCAGGAGGAACTTTTCCACACCTTCAACATACTTATTGATGCGGGAGCACAAATTGTTTTGTCCTCAGACCGACCGCCTTCCGAGATAAAGAAATTAGAGAAGCGGCTTTCGTCACGCTTCGCCGGAGGACTGACAGTAGACATTGAGGCTGCCGATTTTGAATTAAGGTGCGCCATTCTTCTTATTAAGGCCAAAAAGTATGGGCTTGATCTTTCAATAGAATCAGCAAAAAAAATTGCCGAAAAAGCCCATGACTCAAGAGAGCTTGAGGGCCTGCTTCTCAAAACAATTACGGTTGCCTCCAGCCAGGGGAGCGAAATCACCCCCAATTTGGTTGAAAACACCTTGAACAAAAATACCCCCGAAGAAAGAAATTTTTTTCATCCCGACGAGGTTATTAGAAACATTTGTTCTTTCTATGATATTAAAGAAACCATGATCAGGGGACCAAAGAGAGATTCCGGCCTTGTAAAGGCCAGACAAATAGCCATGTATATTTTAAAAAGAGATCTCTCTCTTAGTTTTACCGAAATAGGAAATATTTTGGGAGGCAGGGATCACACCACCATCATGCACGGTGTCGAAAAAATTGAAGGCCTGTTGACTAACAAAAATTTTTCTGAGGAGATCTTGGGGATAAAGTCTTTAATAAAAACAAATGGTGAAAATTTAAAAAAATGGTAATTTTTATCAACCCCAAACCGCGCCTTTTTCCCACAAGTTATCCACATCTTTTTAGGCACGCCTTCTTGCTTTTTTCCACTTTTCCAGGTACACTACTACAACAACAAAATTTAAAACGAAAGAAAAAATAATGAAAGTTTCACTTATTTCAGATAACCTACAAAAGAAAATTTTATTTGTAAACCACGCCATTTCAACCAGAAGCCAACTTCCCACACTGCTTAACTTTTTAATAGAAGCGAAAGAGGGGAAACTAAAAATAAGCGCAACGGACCTGGAAATAGGGATAACAACAGAAACCACAGCGAAAACAGAAGAAGAGGGAGAGACAACTGTCCCCGCAAAAACATTCGTTGAGCTAATAGGGATGATCCCTTCAGGCAAAATAACCCTAGAAACCACAACGGAAGGGCTGTTGTTAAAAGGTGAAAACGAAGAGAACGTTTTTCAAACTACCCCGACCGACGACTTCCCAAAGCTGTATGAAGACAAGGGCCAACACCTCATGACCCTAAATAAGGAAACGCTTGGGAAAGATTTTTCCAAAGTGGTTTTTGCGGCCAGCCCGGACTCCGAGAGACCGGCTCTGTCAGGCGTCCTCGTAAAAAGCGAGAAGGATGGTTTTCTCCTGGTTGCGACGGATGGGTACAGACTTTCTTTGAAGAAGCACGGCCTGCAAAGTGCTAAAAAGAAGCAAACAGAGGATGTTTCCCTAATTGTTCCGTCAAGGGTTGTAAGAGAGTTGGTGCAGATGGAGAAAGATGTCGAGGCGGGAGACGTTGATGTTTTTGTATCGAAAGAAAAAAATCAGATAATTTTCTTTCAGGGCGACACAACCCTGATTGGCAGATTAATTGAGGCGGAGTTTCCCAATTATGAAAAAATTATTCCGGCCGACTTTTCCACAAAAACAATTTTCGATAAAGACGCCTTACAGAAAGCCATCAAGGCGGCTTATGTTTTTGCCAGACAAACGGCCGGAATAATAAAGCTTTCGATCCAAAAAAATAAAATAATAATTTCTGCCAATGCCCCTTCGGTTGGTAAAAACCAGATTGAGGTGGAAGCGAAAACAACAGGAGAAGAAAACGAAATAGCTTTCAACGCAAGGTATTTATTGGATTTTTTAGCAAACACAGACAGCGAAACTGTCTCTTTTGAAATGAACGGGCCTCTTAATCCCGGAGTTTTTAAGGAGATTGACGACCCATCCTTCATGCATCTTATTATGCCCATCAGGGTCCAAGAGGGAAACTAATTCTTTAATATATAGACAATTTATAAGGAAACACCTCCCCCGTCAGTTGGCGATGCAAGAATCTACGGTGCACGAGTATCCCGGGGAGCAGTTATTGTAGGTGCAACTGGTGTTTGGGGTTGAAACCGAGGTACACGTGTCCCCCGACAGGCTTTGATCATAAATAAAATTACATGTCCCGTTGTTGGGTGAACAAGTGTTATCTGGTGCGCCAATACAGGCGTCACAGTGGCCATTGGTATCGCAAAGGGAAGTAGGTTTTCCCTTAAGGAGTACTATTACAAAAACAATAATAACCACAACGGCAACA
>Ga0182027_10002553_pt1 | contig 29366 bp, 26 predicted proteins | sample 712E1DmetaG_FD_121300 | JGI IMG/M metagenome (GOLD analysis project Ga0182027, IMG submission 121300) | Permafrost microbial communities from Stordalen Mire, Sweden - 712E1D metaG (Illumina Assembly) | ecosystem: Environmental > Terrestrial > Soil > Wetlands > Permafrost | place: Sweden...
CACGAACCGCTCGGTGCGGGTGCACGCCTCGACCAGCTGCTCGTAGCTCGTGGCGAAGCAGGCGCGCACAAAACCCCGGCCGTTTTCGCCGAACGCACTCCCCGGAACCATCGCTACGCGCTCCCGGTCGAGCAGGCCAATGGCGAACTCCCGCTCGCCCAGCCCCGTGGCGGCCACGGAGGGAAACGCATAGAACGAACCGCGCGGTAGGTGGCAGGTCAGACCGATCTCGTTGAAGCGGCGCACCAGAAAATCGCGCCGGCGATGATATTGGTCCCGCATGCGTTTCACGCCATCCTCGCCGCGCAACAACGCCTCGATGGCCGCCTCCTGGCTGAGGATCGACGCACAGAGCATCGAATATTGGTGCACCCGCATCATGGCCTCAACGACCGGCGCCGGTCCACAAGCGTAGCCAATGCGCCATCCGGTCATGGCGAACGCCTTGGAAAAGCCGTGCAGGAAGATGGCGCGTTCCTGCATGCCGGGAAGGCTGACGATGCTGGTGTGGGTTCCCTCGAATGTCAGTTCAGAGTAGATCTCATCGCTGACCACCAGCAGGTCTTTTTCGATGCAAAAGCGCGCAATTCCCTCCAGTTGCTCGCGGTCGCACGTGCCTCCCGTGGGATTGCACGGCAGATTCAGAAGGAGCACCTTGCAGCCCGGTTGCCACGCCGCAGCGAGCGATGCCGCCGTCAGGGCGAAATTGTCCGCCGCGTGGGTCGGCACCGGCACGCCGATGCCATGCGTCAGCGTCACCGACGGATGATAGGAAACGTAGCACGGTTGGTGATACATCACCTTGTCCCCTGGGTTGACCAACGCACGCAGGACCAGGTCCAGCGCCTCCGACACGCCCACCGTGATCAAGACCTCGTCTTCCGGCTGGTACTCCAGACCATAGTGCCGTCCGACATAACCGCAGACGGCCCGGCGCAGTTCGATCAGACCGAGATTCGAGGTATAATGCGTCTTGCCTTTTTCGAGGGCATAGATCGCGGCTTCGCGGATATGCCAGGGCGTTGTGAAGTCGGGCTCGCCGATGCCGAGCGAGATCACGTCCTTCATCTTGGCCACGATTTCAAAGAAGTCGCGGATCCCCGATTTGGGCAGGGTGACGACGTGACGGGCAATAAATCGATTGGTCTCCATGGGATGAGGATGCGGTTGCGTCCGCCGTCCGGGCGGGCGACTAGACTCCTTGAGTTGCGAAACACGTTGCGATCAGGTCAAGTTTGTAGACCGCGGTTCTTTCTGGGTTGCAGTGTCCTAATCCCATCGATTGCCGGTCCGCGCAGCGGACCCTTAGCGAGGCGCTGGCTCCGGCCCTAACAAGCCTCCAACCTCTGCACCGCATCCAGCCTCGATTTCGGTCTGAAGCGGCGCCTCGCTAGGGGGTCACCGTCAGCCGGCCGTTCTGTTCCGCAGGTATGTCCATCAAATAGCCCTGCTCTTTATAGGAGCGGAGCATGAAATGGGTCGAGGTCGAGATGACCCCTTCGATCGTTGAGAGCTTCTCCGACACAAACGACGCCACCCTCTGCAGGCTGGAGCCGGTGACAAACACAAGCAGATCGTAGCCACCCGACATCAGAAAGCATGATTCAACCTCGTCAAAACGGCTGATGCGCTCGGCGAGCCGGTTGAACCCCCCGCCGCGCTCGGGCGTGATCCGCACTTCGATCACGGCTCGCACGGCGCCGGCTGCTTCCCTGGACAGGTCAAGCACCGGGCGCCAGCCAAGAAAGATATGCTCCTTCTTCAGCTGTTCCAGATGCCCGCTGATCTCGCTCTCGGTCAGGTTCAGCACCTGCGCCATCTGCGCCGTGCTGAGACTGCCACCTTCCAGCAGGAGTTTGAGTACCGGGTTCATAGGAAACGGCGATGTTTGCCAAAAACGTCCGCAAATCCACCCTAATCTTTCAGCTGCATTTTTTCGTCGTTTCCTTGGCGTTTCCGGGACATCCTCAAATCGACCATGAAAATCCTGATAGCGGAAGACGATCGCATTTCACGTCTGTTGATCCGGCGGATTCTTGAGGCGGACGGTGGTCATGTGCTCACCATGGTCAACGATGGCGAAGAAGCCTGGCAGCAGCTTCTCGCCTCGACCGAGCTGTTTGATGTCTGCCTGCTCGACATCATGATGCCCCGGCTGGACGGGCTGGGCCTGATCTCGCGAATGCGCGCCGATTCGCGATTCAAGACCATCCCCATCATTCTTTGCACCGCGCTCAACGACCGGACCACAGTGCAGAAAGCCGTGCTGCTTTCCGTCACCCAGTATATCGTGAAGCCGTACACCCGGGCCAATGTCGTTGAGAAAATCCACCTCGTGCACAGCAACATGTCCGGCCACCGTTCGCTTGAAGATGCCAGCGTCGTCTGTGCCCGGCTCGGCGTGGATTCCGAGACCTACCGGATGCTGCTGGAGAGTCTCGTTGAGGATGCCATCGAATGGACGGAACTCCTTCTGACTACCCGAAGTCTCGCGGGCCAGCAGGCGCTGCTGGTGCGGCTCAACGGCATGAAAGGTTCAGCGCTCAGTCTCGGCGCGCGCGGCCTGGCGGCGCAGTTGCGCGTGGCGGAAGAGACGCTCGACAAGACCGAGGCAAAGGATCGGGAGAAGTTTGGACCGCCAGACAATCTCGCCGCTGACGTCAAACACGAGATCGAGGTGCTGAAGGAACATCTCCGAGCCGCGCCCCCGGTTTGATTCAGACAGAAACGGTACGGTGACAGAAATCGCCGAACCGTTCGCCGGCCAGCCGCTCAAGCGCATATCGACGGAGCATCGGCGCCACCGTGGCCACGATCTCGTCGGGCGTGAGGGACTCTGCATAGAGCCGGTTTAGTCGCGTCCCCTCGTAGCGGGCGCCGAGATAAAGGTGATACTTGTTCGGCGCCTTGCCCACGACTCCGATTTCCGCAAGATACGGGCGCGCACAGCCGTTCGGGCAGCCCGTCATGCGGATACTGATGGCATCATGGCGGAGACCGCATTCGTCGAGCACCGTTTCAAGCTTGGCGAGGAGCAGCGGCAGCGCGCGTTCGCTCTCGGCCAGCGCCAGCCCGCACGTGGGCAGAGCCACACAGGCCATGGCATTCAGCCGCAAGCCGCTTTGATGATTTTGCGCCGCCATCCCGTGACGATCGAGAATCCCATCGATCACCGCTTTTTTGGTGTCGGTGACGCCCGAAATACTGATGTTCTGCGAGGGCGTCAGCCGGAAATCGCCATCGTGAATCCAGGCAATCTCGCGCAGCGCCGTCTTCACTTGTTGCTGCTCCGTGTCCCGAATGCGACCGCTCAAAACGAAGAGAACCAGATACCAGAGGCCATCGACGCCCTGATGCCAGCCGTAGCGGTCCGCAATCTCCGTGAACTCGTAGGGCCGGGCCGGCTGGAGTCGAAAGCCCGCCCGCAGTTCAACCTCCGCCTTGAACCATTCGAGCCCGCGGTCCTCGATCGTGTACTTGAGCCGGGCATGCTTACGGTTGACCCGGTCCCCGTGGTCGCGCTGAACCGCGATCACGGCGGTCCCCAGCGTCCTGACCTGATCCGGAGTGACGAAGCCGATGACGTCCGCGAGCCGTGGAAACGTATCCGCATTGCCGTGACTCATCCCCATTCCGCCTCCAACTGCGACATTGAAACCGGCCAGACGTCCCTCTGCAACGATCGCGATGAACCCGAGATCCTGGGAAAACAGATCGGTCTCATTGGAGGGAGGCACAGCGAAGGCGACTTTAAATTTCCTCGGCAGGTAGGCGGCTCCGTAGAGAGGCTCCGCCTCGGGTTCGCCGCCGGCCACCAACTGCTCGTCGAGCCAGATCTCGTGATAGGCGCGAGTGCGGGGCAGCATGGATTCGCTGAAGTCCCGCGCCAGCTCATAGATTTGCTGATGAACCGCCGATCGTTCGGGATTCGACGGAGCCATCACGTTGCGGTTCACATCTCCGCAGGCCGCGATCGAATCCAACAGCACGGTGTGCATGCCCTGGATCACGGGCTTCACATTACCTTTCAAGATGCCGTGAAGTTGAAACGTCTGCCGCGTGGTCAGCCGAAGCGTGCCGTTGCCCCTTTCATCGGCCAGCCGATCCAACATCAGATATTGTCGGGAAGTGCATCGCCCGCCAGGCAAGCGGACGCGCAATAGAAACATGAAGGCCTTTTCCCGCCCCTGTTTGCGACACTCCTGCCGCAGGTCCCGGTCATCCTGCAAATACAATCCGTGAAACTTGGTCAGCTGCCCGTTCTCCTCGCTGATCGCGCCGGTGGAAAGATCCGCCATTTCCGCAGCGATCGTGCCACGCAAAAGCCGGCTGTTTTTTTTAATCTCTTCATTGACAGATAATGCCTTACATTCTTTTTTTTCCAGGCTCATCAGGTATAAGTAGTGTATTGATCAAGATAGTCAAGTAAGCGATGCGATACAGCCCTCAACCGGAACCTGGCGGACCGCGCCAAAATCGGCCCAGCAGCCGCGTCTAGATATGATTGTTGGGGTTGCCGTAGGGTCGCCGCTCGTCGGCGGACCGCTTTTCTTTGGACGATTGGCCCGGCGGCAAGCGCCGACCTTACCTCATCAACCTAGATTCCGCAGTTGAGGCGGAATCCACTCGCCCGTTCGACAAGCTCATTCTGCTGGCCAGCAGAACGAGCAGGATCGAGGGGCTCACGCTCGCAGCTACGAGGAGCGGAAGCCTCAACTGCGGAATCTAGGACCAAGGCACGGCCAGACACGCAGCTGAAAACTCTTTGCTCAATAGCGGTAATGTTCCGCCTTGTACGGGCCTTCTACCTTCACTCCCAGGTAGTCGGCCTGTTGCAGCGTCAGCTTCGTGAGTTTCACCCCAATCTTTTCGAGATGCAGGCGGGCCACTTCTTCGTCGAGGTATTTGGGCAGGCGCGTGACGCCCACCTTGTAGTCGTCGCGCTTCTTCCAAAGGTCGATCTGGGCCAGCACCTGGTTGGTAAAGCTGTTCGACATGACGAACGAAGGATGCCCATGGGCGCACCCCAGGTTGACCAGACGGCCTTCCGCCAACACATAAATCGCGTTGCCGGTCGGGAAGACGTACTTGTCCACCTGCGGCTGGATCGTGACCTTCTGCACTCCGGGCGCCGCGTTCAATCGCGCCATCTGGATCTCGTTGTCGAAATGCCCGATGTTGCAGACGATGGCCTGGTCCTTCATCCGCTGCATGTGCTCCAGCGTAATGACATCGCGATTACCGGTGCACGTGACGTAGATGTCCGCCCTGCCCAGACTCTCCTCCAGCGTCGCCACTTCAAACCCTTCCATCGCCGCCTGGAGCGCATTGATCGGATCGATTTCCGTCACAATCACCCGCGCACCGAAGCCGCGGAGCGAATGGGAGGAACCCTTGCCGACATCTCCGTATCCGCAAACCAGCGCGACCTTGCCGGCGATCATTACGTCGGTAGCGCGCTTGATTCCGTCGGCCAGCGATTCGCGGCAGCCATAGAGATTGTCGAACTTGGACTTCGTCACCGAGTCATTGACGTTGATGGCCGGCACGAGCAGCTTGCCGGCTTCGTGCAACTGATAGAGGCGATGCACCCCGGTCGTCGTCTCCTCCGAAACGCCCCGCCATTCCTTGACGATCCCGTGCCAGCGCGACGGGTCCTGCTGGTGAACCCGTTTCAGCAGATTCTTGATGACCTGTTCCTCCTGGGATCCGGACGGCGAATTCACCCAGTCGCTCCCTGCCTCAAGTTCATACCCCTTGTGGATGAGCAGGGTGACATCTCCGCCGTCGTCGACCACCAACTGCGGCCCCAGACCGTGGGCATAGGTCAGCGCCTCATACGTGCAATCCCAGTATTCCTCCAGGGTCTCGCCCTTCCAGGCAAACACGGGCACGCCGGTCCTGGCGATGGCAGCCGCTGCGTGGTCCTGGGTGGAGAAAATGTTACAGGAGGCCCACCGGACCGAAGCGCCCAGCTCCACGAGGGTTTCGATGAGCACCGCGGTTTGCACCGTCATGTGCAGGGATCCTGTGATCCGCACGCCAGCGAGTGGCTTCAATTGCGCGTATTTCTCGCGCACCGCCATGAGGCCGGGCATTTCCTTCTCGGCGACTTCGATGGCACGGCGGCCCAAGTCGGCGAGCGAGAGATCACGGACCCTAAAGTCCTGCGTGGAGGCGGTGGCCGTGGAAGAAGACATTGGAATCAAAATGAAGGTTTGGAGATCGTGGAGAACAACGGCGAAAGCCGCCGGATCACCGCGCCGCGGCCAGCAGGTCTGCGGTGCGGTTCGTCTGCTCCCACGAAAGCTCGGGTTTTCCGAAATGACCGTAATTGGTGGTTTGCCGGTAAATCGGACGGAGCAGGTCGAGCTGTTTGATGATGTTCGCCGGCTTGAAGCTGAACACCTTCGATACGGCCTGCGCAATGACATCGTCCGGCATCTTGCCGGTTCCCATGGAGTCGATCCAGATGCTCACGGGCTCGGGATAGCCGATCGCATACGCCACCTGTAATTCGCAGATTTCGGCCAGGCCCGAGGCCACGACATTCTTCGCGACCCAGCGGCACATGTAGGCAGCCGAGCGATCGACTTTCGAAGGGTCCTTGCCCGAAAACGCCCCGCCGCCATGGCGGCCCCACCCGCCATACGTGTCGACGATGATCTTGCGACCGGTCAGCCCGGAATCGCCCTCCGGTCCACCGACCACAAACCGCCCGGTTGGATTGATCAGGAATTTCGTGTTCCGATCGAGCATGGCCCCCGGGATGACTTTCTTGACCACATACTCGATGAGAAATTCACTGATGTCGGCGTGTTTGACGTCGGCCGTGTGCTGGGTGGAAATGACGACGTTCTCGACGGTGACCGGCTTGTCGTTCTCGTAACGGATCGAGACCTGGGATTTGGCATCAGGGCGCAGCCAACTGACCAGGCCGGCCTTGCGCACCTTGGTCAGCTCGCGACCGAGGCGGTGGGCATACATGATCGCGGTCGGCATCATTTCCGGCGTTTCGTTGCACGCATAGCCGAACATCAACCCCTGGTCCCCGGCGCCCTGTTCCGCGGTCTCCTTGCCATCTGCCGCCCGCGCATCCACGCCCTGCGCGATGTCGGGCGACTGGCGGGTGAGGTAATTGTTAATGAACACCCGGTCGGCATGAAACACGTCGTCATCGTGGACATATCCGACGTCTCGGATGGCGGCGCGCACCACCTGTTCGTAATTCAGTTTTGCCTGGGTCGTGATCTCGCCAGCAATGATCACCATGTTCGATTTGACCATCGTCTCGCACGCCACGCGGCTGCGCGGATCCTGTTCAATGCACGCGTCGAGCACGCTGTCAGAAATCAGATCGGCCACCTTGTCGGGATGACCTTCGCCCACGGACTCCGAGGAGAATACGAATGAATTGGCCATAGTTTTTAGAGCAGGAAAGCGCGGCTTCTCCTGATCGCAAGCAAAATATCAACATATCTGCATTCGATGATATGATAGCTCGAAAGATGCCGTTAAACCTCGCCCTCTTCGTGCCGTTGTTCTATCCAAGTCCAGCTGTATTGCGCCCCACCGGCCACGATGGAAAACCCGATAGAATTGCCTCAAATCTCCCCGCCGAAAGGCCGGAAGATCCTTGTTGTCGACGACGAACGCCTCAACCAAAGGATTCTTGCGGCAATTCTCAAACCGGAGGGATATGAGATCATCGAGGCCGACTCCGCGGAAAAAGCGCTGGAACTTTACGCGCTGGAGAATCCTGATCTCGTCCTGATGGATGTCCTGCTCCCGGGGATCAACGGATTCGCCGCCTGCCGCGAACTTCGCCATCGCTATGGCGACAGTGCCGCGCCCGTTATCTTCATCACGGCCAAGAGCGATTCCGACGACGTAGTGGAGGGATTGGCGGCCGGCGGGATCGATTATCTGCCAAAGCCGATCCGCCCGAAGGAGGCGGTTGCGCGCATCCGCACGCATCTTCAGATCCGCGGACTGTTGGCCGAGCAGCGGCTGCTCGTGGGGCAACTCAGCAAGGCGAACGCCGCGAAGAACAGGTTTCTTGGCATGGCGGCGCACGATTTGCGCAACCCCCTCGCCTCTATCCGGGGGCTCGCCGAATTCCTGCGCGATGGCGTGGTCGGACCGCTTACGCCGGACCAGCTTGACCTTGTGAAGACCATCCACTCGGCCAGCCAGGAGATGCTGCTGCTTGTGGACGAACTTCTTGACGTGTCCGCCATCGAGGCAGGCGAACTCAAGCTCGCGCCCGAAGCCACCGACCTTGCGGAGATCGTCGCAAAACAGGTTCATCTTGCCAACATTGAGGCCGCGAAGAAACAGACCAAGATTGTCATCCTTCCCCACGAGCGGCCTCCGCTGCGACGCCTGGATCCGAACAAGATCCGCCATGTCGTGGACAATCTGCTCAGCAACGCGGTGAAGTTTTCGCCCCCGGGCTCAACCATCAACGTGGAGGTCGCCTTCCTGAGCGGCTCGCTCGTGTTTTCCGTTCAGGATCAGGGGCCGGGAGTCCCGGAAGGCGAACGCGACAAGTTGTTCAAGGATTTCGGCCGCACGTCCGTGCGACCGACCGCCGGGGAGAAGAGCACGGGGCTGGGCCTCGCCATCTGTCGCAAGATCGTGGACGCTCACCACGGCACAATCACGGCAGAGAACCTGCCCGGGCGCGGCTGCATCTTCCGCGTCATCCTCCCCCCATAACCATGCCATTCACCGGAAAAATCCTAGTCGTCGATGACGAACCCCATGTCCGGAAATACGTCAGGCTCATCGCCCACGGCCTCGGTTCCCCAGTGATCCTCGAGGCATCCAATGGCGAGGAAGCCCTGGCCCTCTACGCCCGGGAATCACCCGATCTGGTGCTCCTAGACGTGAATCTCCCCGGGATGGACGGCATCCAGATTCTTGCAGCCATTCTCGCGCAGGACCCGGACGCCATGGTCGTCATGCTCACCTCGCTGGCAAACCGGCAGACGATCGACGAATGCCTCCGGCTGGGCGCCGTCAGCTACATCCGGAAGGACACGCCCAAAGAGGCCATCCTCGCCGAGCTGTCAGCCGTCATCAGCGACAACCTCAAAGAACACTGAGCCATGACGGACGACCCGGATCCCGCACTCGCGCCAGCGCCAGCTCCGCAGATATGCGAAGTCCGGTATTCGCTTGCCGAGATGTTGCGGGAAATCGAAGTGGAACGGCGCGAATCCTCGTTCGCGATGGAGACGCTGGATCAGCTGGAAATAAAGAAAATGTTTGCGAACCGGAGGCGCCGGAATGTCCGGAACAAGAAATAATCGCTTTCTCGACCTGATCCGCAAGGTGCCTGGGTTCAGCTTCGCGGACGAATTGAAGGGACTCGTCGACCTGCATGGCCCGGATACGCCGGAGCTGCTACAAGCCATCATCGACGCCAAATTGCTTGGAAAGGACGAGGCATGTCGGCAATGGGCAAACGGCTTGGGCTTTGCCTATGTCGATCCGTTCGCTTCCATCGTCACCGACGAGGCGGTGGAGGCAGTGCCTCTTGAAGTCGCCACGAAGACGCGGTCCATCGGCCTCTATGTCATTGAAGGCATCCTCACGGTGGCCATGGCCACGCCCGAAGACGAAGCGCTCGTCCGGCGTCTGGCCCAAATCGTGCAGATGCCGGTCAGCCCCGTGTTCGCGTCGGTGAGGGAGATCAACGATGCGATCGCCATCCACTATTCGAACGACAAAGATATTGAAGAGAGCCTCGGCGCTTTGGAGCACATGGATATCTTCAACCGTCCGGAGTATACCAAGGAACAACTCGCCGCTCTGGCAGAAACCGCCCCTCTGGTCCGGGTGCTCGAATCGATCGTCTATTTCGCCATCCGAGAACGGGCGACCGACATCCACATCGAGCCCCAGGAGCTTCAGTCGCGCATCCGTTTCCGCGTCGATGGCATGCTGCGGGAGGTGTTGACGTTCTCCCGCAAGATCCACCGGGCACTCATATCACGCCTCAAGATCCTCTGCACGCTGAACATCACCGAGTCGCGTTTCCCACAGGACGGTCGTTTCTCTATGGAGGCGGGCGGCGGGACAACCAACTTCCGAGTCTCGATGATCCCGAGCATGTTCGGCGAGAAGTCGGTGGTGCGCATCCTCGCGACGACGGGACGGAGATCGATGGTCACGCTCGACAAGATGATGATGTCGCAAACCATCCTGCAGCCTTTCCGCCGCCTGATCCAGAGCCCGAACGGCATCATCTTTGTCACGGGACCGACCGGTTCGGGCAAGACAACGACGCTCTACGCCGCACTTAACGAGATCAACAAGCCCGATCTAAACATCTCCACGATTGAGGATCCCATTGAGATCCAGATGGCCGGCCTCACCCAGACTCAGGTAAACGCCCATATCGACCTGAAGTTCTCCACGATCCTTCGAGCCCTGTTGCGGCAGGATCCGGATGTGATCCTCATCGGCGAAATCCGCGATCTGGAGACTGCCAAGATCGCCACCGAGGCGGCGCTGACCGGCCACCTCGTCCTGGCCACCCTGCACACAAACACCGCAGCCCAGGCCATCGTCCGTTTGCTGGAAATCGGCGTGGAACCTTTCATGGTGGCCCCGTCCGTCGTGTGCGTGCTCGCGCAGAGGCTGGTGGCGCGGATCTGCGAACACTGCAAGGAGGCCTACATACCAACCCCCGAGACGCTGCACCGGTATTTCCTGGATGATTCCCCCGCCGAAGTGCCGTTCTACCGCGGCCGCGGCTGCCCCAAATGCCGCGGCACCGGCTACAAGGGCCGGATCGCCTTCCACGAGCTCGTCATCATCACCGAGGAAATTCGCTCGATGATCTCCGATGGCCGCAGCGCCCAGGAGATCACCCGGACGGCTGCAAAAATCGGCTTCCGCCCGTTGCGCTACGACGGACTCAAGAAAGTCCTGCTCGGCCTCACCACCGTTGAGGAGATCGAGCAAAACACCTCCCCCGAATGGGCGCTATGAGCCCAATTCCAAATTTGATGAAACCCTCCTGACCGGCTACGCTATCGCCCGTCCACGCCCTTTCCCGACTGATCCGACGCCACTCCTTGGAGAACTAAACATGGTATCCCCCATCGACCCTCAAGCCATCGAGGAATTGCGCGCCATGAATCCGGGCGACGACTCCTTCCTGCGCGAACTGATCCAGATCTACCTTGAAGATTCTCCGCAGCGCATTGCGGAGATCGAACTTTCCCTGGAGCAGGCGGACGCAATCCGCCTGACCCGGGCCGCGCACAGCCTCAAGGGCAGCTCCTCCAATTTCGGCGCCCTGCAACTCCGGGCTGTCAGTGAGAAGATTGAACATCTTGGTCGCGACGGCTCGCTGGGCGGAGTGTCAGCCCTGATGCCGGAACTCAGACTCGAGTTTGATCGGGTAAAGTCGGCGCTCGAAGCGCTGGTCGCCCCGGCGTGACCTCGTCGACTCCGAGAAACACAGGCATTGAGCCAGATGCTTCCTGGCTAGGCTCAGTCCGCAGTTTAAGATGGAGGGCGCTGCGCCGTCAGCGCCGTTCAGACCGGTAGCGGTGACAACGCACCGCCCTCTAACAGATACCGACGGGCGCAAATCGGCGCCACATTCGGCCACATCTCCAGCGCGAGAGACCTGCCTCGCTCCTCCAAATTGATCCGATTCCTCGCTGCCATTTTGCTTGAGCCGGGCGGCCGGGCGTGGTGTCACTCGCCTGCCCCATGAACCCGCCCGCCGCGCCCCGCGAAGCCACGCGCCTCAGCGAAATCACGTCATATCAGTGGCGGTCCGGCATCGCGGCCTGGCTGGGCTGGTTGTTCGATGGCATGGAGCTCCATCTCTACACGCTGGTGGCCACGCCGCTCGTGATCCACCTGCTCGCTGCCACGAGCGCCGCCGATCCCTCGGTAAAGGAGAAAACCGCGTACATCCAGGCCGCGTTTCTTGTCGGCTGGGCGGTTGGCGGGGCGTTTTTCGGCCGGTTGGGCGACCTCCTCGGCCGCAGTCGCGCGCTCGCGCTGACTGTGCTCACCTACGCGCTCTTCACCGGCCTCTGCGCCGCCTCGCAAACATGGTGGCAGTTGATGATCTTCCGTTTCGTCGCCGCGCTGGGCATCGGCGGAGAATGGGCGGTGGGCGCGTCGCTGGTCACCGAGACCTGGCCGCGGGCATGGCGGCCCTGGCTGGCCGCGGTGCTGCAATGCGGCGTCAATCTGGGCATCCTCATCGCCGCCGCCGTGGTTGGACTGCTTTCCCTCCTGCCCCACCCGGTCCCCGAGCGATATGTCTTCCTCCTCGGCGTCCTGCCGGCGCTGCTGGTCTTCTGGATCCGCCGCCAGGTTCCCGAACCGGAAGCCTGGCAGCAGGCGGAGAAGGCGGTCGGCCAGGAGAAACCCGGTGTGCACGAGCTTTTCCGCGGCCCAATTGCGCGGACCACGTGGGTCACCATGGTCGTTTGCGCCCTCAGCCTGTCCGCCTGGTGGCTGTTCGTCTTCTGGCATTCGCAACATCTGCGCAGGCTGCTCGATGGCTCGGGTCTGCCGCCGGCTCAGATCACTCAGCGGATCTCGGCCGCGTTCTTTGGCACGATCGCAATCTCCATCGTCGGCAACTTCGCCGCGGGTTGGCTGGCGACAATCATCGGCAACCGGCGAACGATCATCTGGATGTTCCTCGGCCTCTTCGGCGGCATGGCGGGCGCGTTCATCGTGCCCCGCGGCTTCACTGAACTGGTCTGGTTCTGGCTGCCGCTGACGGGATTCTTCTCCGGCGTGTTCGGCCTGTTTACGACGTACATGCCGCCGTTGTTTCCTACGCTGCTGCGCACCACCGGCGCAGGGTTTTGCTACAACATCGGGCGCCTCGCCGCCGCTGTCGCCTCGATCGTCTTCGGCTGGCTCGCACCCGTGGGTGATTTCCGCCTGGCATTGCTAGCGACGAGCCTGCTCGCCCTGGCGGCCGCCGGAGCGTCCTGGTGGTTGCCCGAGGGGGAAGCTCGATCTGGAGCGAATAACGGGTAATGAGTAGCGGGGACGAGCAACGCCGACGATGTCGTGCCCTCCGGTTTCAGTCTTTCAGCTTTCAGCGTTTTAGCCCTTTCTGTGCTGGCGCTTGCAGACGCTTCGGCCTGCCTTATGATAAATTCCAATCGCATGCACGCCGCCTCCAGTCCCAGCCAAGACCCATCAACCGGTTTGAGCGCACCTCGATCACCGGAGGACGAACAGAGACTCCTCCTTTACATCAATCTCAAGCTGCGGGATCTCGGTTGCCCGACCTTCCCGCTTCAGAATGATCGTGATCTAGCCGGTCTCGTTGAGGGCATGCTGGCGTTGAGCCACGAGAAGGACCGCCTGCTGTCCACCTACCTCTGCCCGGTCGACCAGCGCATCCAGAACTTCCTGTACGATTACTTGCAGGATGTCGTCGAAGTGCCGCGGCTGCCGGTCCGCACGTTCGTGCTCGACAAGCCCGGTCTGGCCCGCGCTCTCTCGCTGCCCCCCGACCGGGATTTTCACGCCACAGACATCGTCTCCTCCTACCGCGTTCGCCAGGGCGTGCTGCACAATCCGAAAAGCGACCGCCGCACCACGCAGGGCATTTTCCACGTCACCGAGGGTGGGCTGCCGATTCCCGACGACAAGAAGGCCGTGCCCAAGGCCGTCTTCGGCCGCCTGCTGCAACAGGCATTGTGCCCGCCGCCCGAACTGATGTGGTTGCCTTTCACTGCATCCCAAACGGCGCAGGCTGAGTGCTTCGTATCCCTGCTTCTCAGGCCAGTGGTCTGTCCCGCAGCGGAAGGATTCGTCGCCGAGCGATCGATGGAAGTGCGCTGCTTCGCCCCCGGCGGCCTCGTCAGCAATCTTGATTTTCTGGAAAACGTCTTTGGCAACAATGGCGATCCTCGTTTGCCGGAAAATGACGCCGCGCTCGACCCACTCCATTGGACCGGACACAGCGGCTGCATCCTGCTCGCCCCGCACCTCACCCGCCTTACCAAGCAGGAACTCGGTCTGCCTCGTTGGGAGGACGCCACCGAACGCCAGCGCCGTGACGGCATGTGCTGGCGCGATCCGGCCGAGCGCTACAACGACGGCGTGGCCTTCAAGGCGGTCGCGCGCGATGCGACCGGCGTGATCGTGACCATTCTCTCCGACAACTATTTCGGTTACTGCAAGAAGGAGGTCAAATCGTACATCAGCTATTCCGCCAACCTGTTCGGCCTTTGTGAGGAAGAACATGCCGGCGGCGCGCTGTTGTTCACGCGCTACGACCTTGCGGCCGATTTCGCCGCCGCCCGGGTCATCACGAAATATCCCCGCACCTTGGCCGAGGCGATGAAGCTGCTCGGCGACCGGGTGGAACCGCAACCGGAGGGGCACGCAATCGACCGTTATTACCCGGACATCGTCTACGTGCCCGAGGATGCGCATTTTGACCTCCCAAGCGAGTCGGTACGCTGGACCCACGACGGCCACGAGCAGAAGCTGAAACTGCGCCACCTCCACTCGTACGTCCTGCCGTCGGGCTTTAAGGTGCACCTGGAAAAGCCGCGCGGCAGCCGCGCGTGGCGCCTCGTCGGCACCCACGCCGAATGCACGCTCTGCCACAAGCCAAGCACGGTTTCCGGCGGCGGCAAATCCGAGATTTCCAAGAGCCTGACCGACGCGATCATTCAGGGTCCGGTATTCGTTGCCGACTTCCGGACCGACTTCGACGCCGTCGCGGCCTTGCTGGCCCGCGACTACTCTGATCGCTTTCGCGAGCCGGACCGGCGCGGCACCGATTTGCGCCCGCTTCTCAGTCCGCGGCGTTCTCTTGGCTCCGTGATCAAACTCTTCACGCCGTCCGCCGAAGAATACTCGGAGCCCTACAACGCCTGGCTCGAAACCGTCCCACCGCACATCAAGGAACTCCTGCTGGTGGTGAAGCGATTCTACAAACCCGAGTGGGGCGAACGCTGGCGCGAACATTTCAGCGTCGATGTCATCAACGGCCTGCCGGCCAACGAACTCCGCCTCGACAACCTGCCGCTCGAATCAAGTTTCCTGCGGGTGGGATTTGCCGCCGACGGCTCCTGGCGCACCTTCGGGCTCCGCAAGGATTTCCATCCCGCCCAGAAGATCCAGATGGAGGACGACATCACCGCCTCAATCGTGGTGCCGCGGGCAAGCCTGACCGGACTCGGCGTGTCCGCCGTCCAGCCTTCGCTGAAATTCGTGCACAACTGCGAAACCCGGTTGTTCCAGCGTCCGGACGACGCCATCCACCGCGGCTACGACCATCAGACCGAGAGCGATTTCGCGCGGTCCGGCACTTTTTTTTCCAATTATGAGCCGCTCACTTCCGCACAAGCCCGGGAACTGGTGGAGGAAGCCATCGGCTTCGATGAATTCACGCCGCCCATGCAGGAACTCATCCAGGCCGCGGCCGCGAGCGATCAGCCGGAATATTTCGTCTCGTGCGCCCATCCGCGCATGGTCGACGGGCAGCCGTCCAAGAACCCGCGTTATCTGCAAATCCGGCCTGATCTTCTGGACCCGCGCGCCTCGTATCTCGCCGAGGCGGGTTTGCGGCTCATGCGCCGCGTGCCGGTCGGAAGTCCGGTGCACACTCCTGTGAACGCGGTCCTGGCGGGCCGGCGCAACAATCCCGCCGAACCGGCCACCGGCCTCCGGTCGCTGGCGGTCTACAATCCGCTGCATTACATGGAACTGCCCGAGCTGTTCATGGAGTTCATCTGCAGCATGACGGGCAAATCGCCTTCCACGACCGGCGCCGGTTCCGAGGGGGCGCTGACCAAGGGACCGTTCAATTCACTGCCCCCGATCTACGACCTCAACGCCGCATTTGTATCGTTCGCCGTGACGGGCTACGATGGCTTTCTGTCGTCTGCCGGCTATATTGGACCGAAGACGCGCGTAGCGCATGACATCAGCCTGCTCGTCCCCGAGGTATGGTGTCGCATGGGCGTGGAAGAACGGGAACCTCACTCCCTGATCGGCCTCGGTTTTCTGGAACGCTGCACGGATTTCGAGTCCGGCGGCCGCACGGTCCTGGCCAGCCGCCTCGGCTACCGCATCACCAGCCGTTTTGTATCCCACTTCTGCGGACGCGTGTTCAATCACCCGCACGTCGTCTTCACGGAGGAAATGCTCCGCCCGGAACTGCAGGACCTCGCCACGTTTGTCGACGGCATGGACAACATCGTCGGCACGCAGCAGCGCGTCGCGCAGTTCTACTTCAACGACGGCAGCGTCGCGCAGGCGTGCCCGCCCCTGAAGGCTCTCCTGCACATCATGAGCGACGGCCGGTTCGAAGGCCGGGAGCTGTCCGATCCTGGCATCCGCGCGCTGTTCACGCGCGAGCAGGTGATGGAGAGCGACTGGTATGCGGAGCGATTGCGCGCCCGGCAGACCGTAGCCACACGGCAATGGCAGAACCATCTCGGTTATCTCGAGAAATTCCTGACCAAGCCCAACTACGCATCCGAGGCTGCTCGGCTCGGGATTCCCGCGCGCCTTGAGGCGGGACGCCGCGAGTATGCCCGCGTGAGCTGCGCACATTACCTCGAAGAATTACGCGGCACACTCGGCGCCGAGCCCGCAATCGTCGCCGCTCTCTCGTAGACGAGGTTGATCAACGGAAGGCCAGCGCGCATAGCCTCTGGAGGGGGCTGCGCCGGCCTTCGCTGAAGCTTCGGCACGGGATCTAGAGCTATCAAGCCGTCCGGCAAAGTGAGGCGCCAATTGATCGGGTCGTGCTGCCCTTCGATTTCCTCGTACTTGACGTCATAGCCGTGGCCGATGAGCGCGTCCCGCATCTGGCGGATGTCACACAAAACGTTGGCGCCTGAAGGGGCGATCTCGTCCCGTCCGACACTCAAGAAAAAGCGCACCGGCAATCGGGGACCTTGCGTATATTGTTCGCCCATCCACGGCTCGACATTTGCCGATGAGGTGGGGCTCGGTCGCCACCAGAACGATCCCGACTGAGCAAGGACGGCGCCAAACAGTTCCGGGTGCTTGCAGGCGGCAAAAGCGGCTTCCAATCCGCCCAGGCTCACGCCACCGACGACCGTTAGCCGGGGATCTTCGCTCACTCGGAAATTGCTGCGAACCCATGGGACCAGCTCGGTCGCCAAAAATTCCGTGAAATTGAGATCGCACGAAAGTTCGCGGTCACGAGCATCGCCGGGCAGATCATGGATCATTAAGGCGATCAACGGACCGATCCGGCGCTCGCCGATCAGATTGTCGAGGACGTCGGCAATGCGCATATCACGCAAATATTCCTCGCCATCGAAGAGGTAGAGGCTGCCCATGGGCCCGGCGAAAGAGCCGAGGCCATGAGGCACATAGACTTCGATGGTTCTCTCGCTGCCAAGCACCTGGCTGCGTACCTTGTGAATCTCGACTGTTCCCGCGGGGAGCCCCTCATGGCGTCGGAACCAAGGCTCTGGTGGCGCGCCCGGCGTTTCAAAAATCGAATATAGCTGAGTGACGGGCACAGGGGCCAAAGGATCCTGCTCGGAATGGCGTGGATTGAGAGGATCGCTTCGGACGGTGTTCGGAAAACCATTTGGGTCAGCGTTCTCGGCCAGTACGTATCCAACTCGCCAGCCGGTTGGCACGTCCAAGGTCAGGTACCAGACATCGCTCCTAGGAAGCCGAACGAAGTCCAGACGCTTAAAATGGCTCAGGATTTGGGGCCCACTCATTAACCTAACGCTGCGCGTTTCGGTGGAGACGCCCTTCCAAAGGAAGGTCACTCGAGCGTATCCTGGCCGGCCTTCGATCGTTTCGACAAGCGGAGCACCCCTTGCGCCCACTTCGTCCCAAAAAGCCCGTTCAGCGCCGGGCACTCCGCGGTCAAGGGCTTCCTCCAGCGCACGCATTCGTGCGCTCTCAGGGCCGGGTTCAACCAGTTCAGCCGAAAACAACACGCCAACTGCCAATAAAAACGTTGTGGCGGCTGCAAGCCTGAGGGTTTTCGTCAGCATATTGCAGGTCATATGGCGCCAGGAGTCCGATCTTCGTCGACGTCGACCAGGTCAAAGAAGGTCTCAATCGAGCGCCCCTCAAATCCGTATTCCCGGATGCGTTGTTGCAGCCGCTGACTGGCTTCGTCGCGCCAGCCGAGACGGGTCATGTGACTGTTCCAGATCAGGCAATCGTCGTCGCTGCGCGGGCCGCCCTTCTCGTTTGCCCAGGCCAAAACCTCCTCGTCGGTGCCGCCGGCAACGGTGCGTGCGACAAGATCGCAATAGGCTAGGCGGATGAAGCGACAGCACCGGGCGTCACAAAGACCCGGGCGGGCCTCCCCAAGATTGGAGACATAATCAGCCGGCAGTTTCCCGGCAGCATGGAGCCGGATCTTGTCGAGCATCCGGCCGAAGTAAACGAGACGGCCCACTTTTGCATACGGTGAACGCAAACCGGGAACGGAAGGCATGCTTCCAAGTGTGAAAGGAGGCGGGCGAAAGGCGAGAACGCCGTTTCAACCTGGATTCCGGAGTTGAAGTGGAATCCACTCGCCGTTTCGACAGGCTCAAGGCCCCGAGCATGTCGAGGGGCTTACGCTCGCAGCTACGACGATCAAAAGCGTCAAATGCGGAATCTAGGTTCAAGGGTGCGATGCAAAAATGGGTCATGCCCCAGAACAGATGAGCGATGGCAAAAACCGATTTTTGAATCCAAACGCCACGCCGCCGGCAACTCATGGGTGTAAACCAAGTTTTCCACCATGACATCACTCAACTTCGTTACGACCGGCCCCGCCTTCTGCCACCTTCCCAGTGCCTACATCGGAGATGTGGGTATCGGACCTTTTCTCATCCCGATCTCCGGGATGGCTTTCGCTTTGGGCGTCATCATTGTCGGAGTGCTTGAGAAGGCGCAAAAAGAGAGGCTCCGCCACGAGACCATCCAGCGTGCACTGGAAAAGGGGCAGCAATTGCCGCCCGAGTTGCTCGAAGGCAAACCTCTCCGGCGTGCGCGCGATGACCGGCGCGGAGGACTCATTGCCATCGCCGTGGGCATCGGCCTGTTTGTGTTTTTTGGCGCGATGCGTGCAGACGGCATTCCGGACGGCCTCAAATGGCTCGGCCTGATTCCTGGGCTTGTGGGCGTCGCGCTCCTTATAAATTGGGCGCTCGAACGCGGCGAGAAAAACGGTGAGCCCAAGCCCTGATCGCGCTTGGATCGGGCGGGACGGGGGCTATGCTCGGGCGCGGAGCTGCCGCGCGGCTTTGAAGCCACGCACCAACTTGAAAGCCATCGGGTGAATCATCGCGATACAGAACTCATCGCCCGTGTGCTGGCCAACGACGACCGGCACGCCTTCGGCGAACTCGTCCGCCAGCACCAATCGGCGGTGCGCGGATTCCTGCGCCGGCTGACGGGTGGCCGATACGCGCTGGCCGATGATCTGGCGCAGGAAACGTTCATCGAGGCCTACCGATGCCTCGCCCGGTTTCACGGTGAATCAGCCTTCGGCACCTGGCTGCATGGCATCGCCTACAACCGGTTTCGCATCGCGCGCCGCCGTCAGCGCGAGACGGTTGAGTGGACGGGCGAAATCGAGACAAGAGACACCACCGAGGGCTGTGAAACTACGAGCCCGGCGGCCACAGCCACTGTCGACCTGCAGCAAGATCTGGCGGCAGCACTCGCCCGCCTCTCCACTGACGAACAATCCGCAATCCACCTGTGCTATGCGGAGGGCCTCACACATGAGGAGGCGGCGGGAGTGCTGGGCTGCCCGCTGGGCACGGTGAAAACGCATATCCTCCGGGCCAAGGACAAGCTCCGCGCCTACCTCAGCGCCTGGGCGCCCGCCTGAATTCGACGCCCCTTTCCCGCCATGAACGCTCCTGAACCACCCGCGCCTTCGGACCCGTCGGCAGACGACGCCCGCGTCGAAAAGATGCTCCGCGAAGCCTCCCTGCCGTACATTGATGATGCCGGGTTCACCAACCGGATCATGGTCGCCCTCCCGGCATCGCGGCGTCACGCGGAACGACGGCGAAGCGTTCTGCTTCTCGGAGCGGTCCTGCTGGGATGCGGCCAGACGGCGGTTTTCAGCGGATCGAAGGTGCTCGAGTTTTCGTCCATTCTCATGGAGCGGCTGGCCGCGTGGAGCGCGCTCCCGGTGCCCGGCCTCGGTGCCACGTTTACCGCGGGGATGCTGGCCTGCTGGGTCCTGACACTCGCAGCGGGCGGGTGGGCTTGGGCTCGCACCCGACAATCCTAGATTCCGCAGTTGAAGCGGAATCCAGGATGAAGGAAGCCCCGCCGAAACCGAACTGATGCTGGACCCCGACCGTGCCCGCAGCATAGCGTCATTCCATGTCAGCTTCCCTTCGCAGAGTCCTGGTCCTCGGTCTGGGCAACGACATCCTGACCGATGATGCTGTGGGTCTGCGCGTCGTCGAGGCCGCGCGCGAACACCTCGCCAGCGAACCTGACATCGAGGTCAAGACCACCACTGAGATGGGGTTGGCGCTGCTCGACGAGATAGCCGACCGGGAAAGCGTCGTACTCGTCGATTCAGTGCAGATTGGAGAGGCTGCACCGGGAAAAATCCACGAGATCGACTCCCTCGACCTCTCACGCGTCCTGACCACCGCCCCCCACTTTCTCGGAATCGGTGAGACGTTGGCCCTGGGGAAAATGCTCGGCTTGGCCATGCCCCGAAACGTGCGCATTATCGCCATCGAGGTCGCCGATCCGTACACGCTGGGAACCAGGATGACCCCCGCGGTCGAGCAGGCGGTGGCGCCGGCAGCCGAGCGCGTGACAGAGCAAGCCCGCCTGTTCGTGAAAAACCTTGTGTCGGTGGAACAGGATATTCGGCGGTGACAAGACATCCGGACAAGATCCGCCTCAGTACGCAACCAGCCGCTTGTACTGGTGGCCGTTCGCCCACTCGGCAAACAGCCGAATCTCTTCCAGGCAGCGCTGGACAGCTTTCATGCTGACCGGACTCGGAGTGCGGCGCACCTCCGCCTCTGATTGGGCATCCCGAACCGGGCTCGCCGTGCAGGCGGCGATCCTGTCCTCTGTCACCGCGCCAATGCGCTGCAAAACGTCGTCCGCCGCAAACTCGTACCGTCCATTGGCCGGTTGGTAGCCAAGCAGGTCGCGCAGCACCACCGTCCCGCGCGTAGTGCTCATGTTCACTTCTGGCGGCTGCAGCAGCGCCGTCGGATTCTCGACAATCTGAATGCGCATCACCTGCGCTGCGGGAACCGTCGGGTGCTCCTCCTGAATGATCGCCCCCGGCTTGATCTTCAGCTTGGCGAGTTCATCGAGAATGGAGGCCTGCAGCGAGGCGGCGCACCCCGCAAACAGCGGCGGCACTGTGAAGATGATCGTGCCGGTGGGTTGCAGCGGATCACACGTATTATCGAACGTGAAAAAATCCATGAACTCATGATTCCATTTCGAACCGCTCGCAGCAAACCGGGGAACCAGCATCTTCTCCGTCAGATAGTCGCACAGGTCCACGATCGTCCGGGTGCGGAGGGGATTCACCTGCTCGGTCACGGTAAAAGTCAGTTTCCTATTCATGGCTGAAACCGATTATCTTCTGTCCACGCAAAAACGCCAGCGTTTCTAATCCGCACGCTGCGCAAAACGCATTACGCTAATGATGACGATCAGCCGCAACCGGGCGAGGGATAAAACGCTTCATGGAGACGCGACGCCCTAGCCCGCGTTTTGCTCGGACATGCGTGGCGAGGGCGCCGCGGCTCCAACGAGCAACCGGCAAGCTGGATCGTTGCGCCCTCAAAATGCGCTGTCGGGCTTTGCCTTCATCCCACGCCGGCCGCACTACCACCGGAGCAGGCCGCCGGCGTAGGTGAAACCTGCGCCCACCGCGCAGCAAACGATCTTGTCGCCGGCGCTGAAAATGCCCTCTTCGGCCGCCCAACCGAGCGCCATCGAAACCGATGCCGCCGAGGTATTGCCGAACTTGCCCAGCGTCACGACAAACCGGTCGAACGGAATCCCGACCCGCTTGCTCACCGCCTTCAGTATCCGCTCGTTGGCCTGATGAGGCACCACCCATTGCACATCCTCCGGTTTGAGCCGGTGGCGGCGCAGCGTTTGTTCTATCTGGTCCGCAAAGGCGATCACGGCGTTCTTGAACACCACCGCTCCGTTCATCTGGAGATAAAAATTGTGCAGGTCGTCGCCATTCGCCTGCGGCACCAATCGCATCGCCCCGCCGCCCGGACGCTGGATCGCGTCATAAAACGACGCATCGCCGCTCAAATTCATCCGGTTGAGCCGGTGTCCTCCGGCTGCGTTGACCAGCACGGCCGCCCCGGCGCCGTCGCCGAAGAGAAACGCCGTGCCATGATCGTTCGGGTTGGTGATTCGGGAGAGCAACTCGGCCGTGACGACCAGGAGTTTGTGCGCCGTGCCCGCGCGAATCAGGGAGCGGCCGACCTCCAGGGCATACAGCCAGCCTGCGCAGGCGGCGTTTAAATCGAAAGCCAGGGCGGTCTTGATTCCAAGATGTCGGGCCAGACAACTCGCCGCACTGGGAACCGGCTGGTCCGGCAACAATGTTGCCATGATGATTCCGTCGATATCTCCGACGTGGATGCGCGCTCGCGCCAGGGCATGCTGGGCGGCGATCGCCGCAAGGTGGGTCGCGGTCTCGTCCTCCGCGGCATAACGGCGCTCCTGAATGCCCGTCAGCTTTACGATCTCAGCGTCCGTCATCTCCGGAAACGCTTTCAAAATCTCACTGTTTAGCCGGATATTGTCCGGCACAGCGAAGCCGATCCCCGCGATACAAACCGTCTCCTCATCGAACGATTGGAAACCGTCCGGCGAAGTGGCCAAACGGGCACTGGCGACGGGAACTGTGGCCGGTGCGCGGGTCGCCAGGTATTTCGCGACATCGTCACCCGAAACCCGCCCCCCAGGGCCTGTGGCCGGGACATCGTTGATCACAGTGTAGTCCAGTCCGGCTTCCCGGGCCAATTTCACGGCGCGCGGGGTCCATTGGAGCGTGGGACGTGGACCGGATGGAGAGGCAATAGCCGGAACGGGAGCAACGCCTGATCCCGCTTCTGAACTTCCTTCTTCAATCTTCTGTTTCTCGTCTGCGCGAGAAGCCAGGCTCGCGCCGGACTCCGAGAGCTTTGCCGATTCCTGACCATTGGCTTCTCGCTCCTGGCGCCTGGCTTGTGGCTCCTTCACTTCCAGATGCCTGAGACTCTCATCCGTCGTTTCAATGCGCAGGAACGGCGCCCCGGAAGGCAGGATATCCCCTGCCCGTCCCTGCAGCGCGACAATCGTCCCGTCGCACGGCGACTCGAAATCGAACACCGATTTGTCACTCTCCATCTCGGCGAGTTTCTGCCCTTTGGTGATCCGGGCTCCAGGCGTGACCAATAGGTCGATCACCGTCAGTTCAGTCACCGTGGCTCCCATCGAAGGAACCGGCACGTCAATCAAGAGGGTTTCCATTCAGTTCAAAAGTTTTTGACGGCGATGATTGTTACGGAGACGAAACGGCGCGGTCAACGCCGCGCGTCGGGAATTGTTGCAGGAGCCTGTCGGCGGGCGCAGGCAGACGCCCCGCCCGCATCATCCTCGCACCGCCCGCCAGACAGCAAGACACCCCGCGATCAACGCCGGCAGTTCGGCCAGCGGGACCATGTTCGGGCCGTCAGAGATGGCCTCCTCGGGTTTGGGATGGGTCTCGATAAAAATTCCATCGGCGCCCGCTGCGAGGGCGGCGCGCGCCAGCGGCGGAATAAACTCACGCTGGCCTCCGCTCTTGCCGCCAGCGGCGCCCGGCAATTGCACGCTATGCGAGGCGTCAAAGATGGTCGGATGGCCATTCGCCTTCATGAGAGGAAAACTGCGCATGTCCACGACCAGGTTTTGGTAGCCAAACGTCGTCCCGCGCTCGGTCTGCCAAATCTCCACCGCTCCACCTTGCTTCAGTTTTGCGATCACAAACGGCATTTCCTGAGGCGACAGAAACTGGCCTTTCTTGACATTGACCACCCGGCCCGTCGCAGCCGCAGCCAGCAGGAGATCCGTCTGTCGGCACAAGAAGGCGGGAATCTGCACCACATCGCAGGCGGCGCCAACCGCCGGCACCTGGGAAGTCTCGTGCACATCCGTCAATACCGGAAAGCCATAGTCCCGCCGGACCATCGCAAGCAGCTCCAAGCCTGCGTCCAGGCCCGTTCCGCGGGGACCGGCGGCCGACGTGCGGTTGGCTTTGTCGTAGGAACCCTTGAACACGACGTTCAGATCCGGGTGGGACCGCGCGATCTTCGTCAAGGCTTCCGCCACCGCCCGGCAGACACGTTCGTTTTCCAGTGAACAAGGGCCCGCGATCAGGAGGAGTTTTCCAGGATCAAACAGCATGGACGCAACAGCTCGATTCTACTCTCACTTTTTCTTGGCTTCCGGTTTCCGTTTTCCGGTCTTCGGCATCGTCTTTCCGGTTGCCGGTTTCCGCTTTTCGCTTTCCGCAACCCTGCTGCGGCGGTACTTCAATGCCGCGTCGACGAATGCTGCGAACAGCGGATGCGCCGAACTGGGCTTGGATTGGAATTCGGGGTGGAACTGGACCGCGACAAACCAAGGATGATCCTTGAGTTCAATGATCTCGACGAGATTACGGCGCGGATTGCGCCCGCTCACCATCATGCCGGCTTGTTGCAGCCGGCCCACGTAGTCGTTGTTGACCTCAAAGCGATGCCGGTGGCGCTCACGGACGCTTTCCGTTTTGTAGGCGCGGGCGGCGCGTGTGCCGGGGAGCACCTGGCATTCATAGGAGCCGAGCCGCATGGTTGCACCCTTGTCGATGATCTTCTTCTGCTCCTCCATGATGTTGATCACCGGATGCGGCGTCGCCTTGTCAAACTCGGTGCTGTTCGCACCGGACAGGTGAAGGACATTCCGCGCGAATTCGATGACCGCAACCTGCAAGCCGAGGCAAAGTCCATAATAAGGCACTCCATGCTCCCGGGCATACCGCGCCGCCACGATCTTGCCTTCGATGCCGCGCTCCCCGAAGCCTCCCGGGACCAGAATGCCGTCCAGGCCATGGAGAACCGCGGTGCCCCCTTTCCCTTCGAGCGCCTCGGCGTCGATGCGCACGATATTCACTTTCGCATTGTTCGCGATGGCGCCGTGTGTGATCGATTCGTACACGGACTTGTAGGCGTCCTGCAGCTCGATATATTTGCCCACGACACCGATGGAAACCTCATGGCGGGGCGATTTGATGCGATGCACAATCTCCGTCCAAATGTTCTTCGGATTGGGGGGCACCTTCAGGTCGAGCATCTCCACAACGAGGTCGTCCATCCCCTCCTTCTGCAGCATGAGCGGCAGTTCATAGATCGACGATTCGACGTTGCGCTCTTCGATGACGGCCCGGACCGGAACGTTGCAGAAAAGGCTGAGTTTCTCCCGCAATTCCGCCACGAGCGGATGGTCGCACCGGCAAACCAGGATGTGCGGCTGGATGCCGATTTCGCGCAGCTTGGCCACGCTCTGCTGCGTAGGCTTGGTCTTCAACTCACCCGCTGCGATCAAAAACGGCACCAGCGTTACGTGGATGAACAGGACCTCGCGCGGTCCGACTTCGAGCGCGAACTGCCTCATCGCCTCGAGAAACGGCAGACCTTCAATGTCACCCGTCGTGCCACCGATCTCCGTGATGAGCACGTCGACGCCGTCGCCAGATTGGTTGATCCTGGCTTTGATCTCATTTGTGACGTGCGGAATGACCTGCACCGTCTTGCCCAGATAGTCGCCACGCCGCTCTTTTTGAATGACCGATTCGTAGATCTGGCCGGAGGTAAGATTGTTGAGCCGCGAGAGCCGGCCAGAGGTGAACCGCTCGTAGTGGCCTAGATCGAGATCGGTCTCCGCTCCATCGTCCAGCACGTAGACCTCCCCATGCTGGAAAGGGCTCATCGTCCCCGGATCCACATTGAGATAGGGATCAAACTTTTGGATACGCACGCGCAATCCACGCATCTCGAGGAGCGCGCCCAAGGCTGCAGCCGTGAGGCCTTTGCCCAATGATGATACCACTCCGCCCGTGACAAAAATGTACTTCACGGGATTCCATGAATGGAGCGCAGAATGAGTGATGCAAGCCAAAGCTCGCAGGAATGCTGACGTCGGTGCAGCCGCCGATTGACGGCAAGGCAGGCTGGAAAGCCGGCGCTACATTCGGCAGGCCTCCGGAAGCACCGTCAATCGGGAGATGCACCCCGCCGGCAAAGCCCGGCTATGCAGCGTGGCGCTTATCCGAACAGCCAAAACAGCCCGCTCAAGACGAGCACCACGACGAAGGCGCCGAACGCCAGGAGGAGCGTCCACTTCAGCACCTTCGCCAACACCCACACGCCAACCACGGCGGCCAGCACCAGGCAAAGGATGACGAGCCAACTGGGATACCCGGTCGAGTCGATCAGGTGGTTCAGATGATCCATGACTTCACCATATCCACGCCCGGCATCGCGTCACCAAAAAGATTGTGTCCGGCGACAAGGCCAGCGATCTCCCACCCTCAGGCGGTCGGACGATTTGGCGCCGGTCTCAAACCATCGTCGGATTCGGGCGCGCCAGAAAAAATGTGGACTAGACTCCTTGAACTGCGAAAAAACTTGCGATCAGGCCAAGTTTCCAGGCAGTGATCTATTCGATCCCGGAATGGTTGCGTTTCGTGGATCGGCCCGACCGCGCAGCGAACGCAACCGCGAGGCGCTTCATACGTTTGGGCGTTTTCCAACTGCAGATTCTGTCTGTCCTCCCGCGCTCAAAGGCTTAAGGCTACACCTCGCCGGACTCATCTTCTCGAAATCACTTCTTCCTCTCCTATGCTCCAAGCTGCCACTTCGTTCGACCTGATTGGTGTGGGTTCACCAATCATGGATTTGCTCGCTCCAGTTTCAGAAGCATTCCTCGACCGCGTCGCGGGCGCCAAGGGCGGCATGGTCCTCGTGGATCAAGGCGAGATGCAACGCATTCTTTCGTTGCTGGAGCGCGAACCCGCCAGTACCACCGGCGGTTCGGCGGCCAACACGACTCTCAACGGCGCCCGTCTCGGCCTGCGGGCAACCTTCCTCGGAAAGCTGGGCAATGACGAACTTGCCCAGACCTATCGCCACCGGTTCGAATCCGCCGGGGTCGATGCCAGCCGGTTCAAGACGGCCCCCCTCCCCAACGCGCGCTGCCTTGCTCTCGTCACGCCCGACGCCCAACGCACCATGCGCACCTGCCTGGCAGCCGCGATGACGCTCGAGCCGGCTGATTTCTCTCCGGCCGATTTCCGCGATTGCCGTCATGCCCACGTCGAAGGCTACCTCGCCTTCAACCAGGCGCTGGCCGACGCAGTGCTCGATTCCGCCCGCGCGGCCGGATGCACGGTCAGCCTCGATCTCGCGTCGTTCGAGGTGGTCAACGCGTCCCGCGACTGGCTGTTGGGGCAGTTTCGGCACGGCATCGACATTGTCTTTGCGAACGAAGACGAGATTCGCGCGCTGTTCCAAGACCGCAATTCCGATTACCCTGTGCTCGCACGCCGGCTCGCCAGCCTCGGCGTTCTGGCGGCGGTGAAAGTCGGCAAGGATGGCGCCTGGCTGGCCCAAGGCGACACCCTTCATTACGTCTCGCCAGTGCTAGTCCCTGATCTGGTCGACACCAACGGCGCCGGTGACGCGTGGGCCGCCGGTTTCCTTTTCGGACATTTGCGCGGCTGGCCGCTGCCCGCCTGCGGTGCGCTCGCATCGATGATGGGCGCAGAAACCGTCCGCCACCTCGGGCCGATCATTCCCGACGCCTTCTGGGCCAGCGTGCACGCCCGGGCGATGGCGCTCGCGCCCGCATTGTGAAGGAATCGGACCGCACAGCGGCCCTGCGACTGGCTCAAGCAGACCAACGCGCTTTGTCACTTAATCCGTTACAAATCGGCCGCGGCAGACGAAAGTGTTCCCCAGGATACCCCGGAGGGCCCGCGTAGCTCAGGGTGACCTTCCCGGCGAGGGAAAGACCGGATCTACAACCACCGTCGCACGCGCTGGCAGTAGGCGCGATAGTCCTCGCCGAACTTCCCCTCCAGATACCGCTCTTCCCGCGCAATCACCCCGTAACGCATCACCACCGCCCACGGCGCGAGCATCGTTAACATCGCAAGGCTATTCATCGCGAATGCAGCTCCGGCCATGAGCAGTCCAAGGGAAAGATAGAGCGGATTGCGCGTCAGGCGAAACGGGCCCGACGTCACCAGCGCTGTGGTCGTGCGATGAGGCAGAACCGTGGTCCGCGCATGCCAAAACCTGCCGGCCGCCGCTCCGGCCAGGATCGCAGCGACCGCAAAACAAACCGTCGCAGGAATCAAGGCCGGGCCCCACGGCCAGAAGCCCATGGGCCAGACGAACCGCCCACCGAATCCAACCAGCAGGGCCGCAGCCGCGATCAAGGGCGGCGGCGCGATTACCTGGGCGTGATCGGGAACGACCGTCATGGGTTGACCCTATGAACCGGGGGTCCGATCACAATCCCGAAGATAATTGTTGACAAAGTACTCTGTATGGTAGAGTACTCTAATCATGCAACTTTCTCCCGAAGAAGCCGCCCGGGCGCTCGCCGCCATCCAGACGTCCCGCGAAACGATGCGCTCGGCCATCCGCGCCTACCGAGGACATTACCATCTCTGGCTGTGGGGCGCCATCTGGATCGCCATGGCGATGCTCGTTGAGTTCCGCGGTTTCGCTGGAATCCGCATGCTCCCGTGGTTGTGCGTGGCCGGCGTCGCCGGATCATCCGTTCTCGGTTTTCTTCAGAGCCGCCAGATCCGTACCCAGGTGGACAAGCGCTTTCTCGGCGTGCTCGCCGCCGTGGTCCTCTTCGCCGCTCTATGCCCCCAAGTGTTGCGGGCGACAGCCGGTAACCAGGCCATTTTCGCCTACATCGGCCTCGTCACGATGCTCTGCTACGTCATCTCCGGCATTTGGTTTGACACCTACCTGCTCTGGCTGGGCCTGGTCATGGCTGTCCTGATTCTGGTCGGACTGTTTTGTTTCTCCGGCATTTTCTGGTGGTGGATCGCCGTTTTCGGCGGCGGCCCGCTGATCGTCACCGGCTTCTACATTCGCTTTTTCTGGCGATAACCCGCCGGCTTCCCGCCATGTTCGAACTCGACCCAGTCATTCATCAACCGGTGCGCCTGCAGATCATGGCTGCGCTCAGCCGTCTGGGCTCCCGTGAGCAGGTGGATTTCACCTTTCTCAAGACAAAGCTGGCCCTCACCGACGGCAACCTCGGCGCGCATCTGGTCACGCTCGAACAGG
>Ga0182027_10002555_pt1 | contig 29361 bp, 19 predicted proteins | sample 712E1DmetaG_FD_121300 | JGI IMG/M metagenome (GOLD analysis project Ga0182027, IMG submission 121300) | Permafrost microbial communities from Stordalen Mire, Sweden - 712E1D metaG (Illumina Assembly) | ecosystem: Environmental > Terrestrial > Soil > Wetlands > Permafrost | place: Sweden...
GTTAAATATTATAAAGATAATATCGCCCAGTATTCAACAGAACGCGAAATCGATGTCCAGGAAATTATTCTGGATAATGACTCCACTGCAAATGCCATCGTTAAAAAAATCAATTCTGGCGAGGATTTCGGTAATCTTGCTGAAAAATATTCTTTGCGGATATGGAGCGCTAAAAATAAAGGTGAAATGGGGTATTCCCAATTATCTAATTTCGGGGATATGAAAGATACATTATGGGATTCTCCGTTGGGTAAATTATTTGGCCCCATCCGTTTTGATAAATATTATGGGGTTTTTCGTGTCCTTGGGAAAAAAGATGTGGAACCGATAGAGATCAGTTTGGTTAAGCAGGAAATTATTAAAAATATAGAAAACGAGAAGGGATTTCCATACATGAAAAAACGCCTGGAAAACCTTTCGAAAAAAACAACTATTAAAGTTAATGACGATTTAGTTAAAAATTATGTCATAAATTTAGCCGGATAAAAATATGATTGAAAATTACTGGAGAATTTCATGAGAAAAATCTTACTGTTTGTAAATTTCTTATCCATAATTGCTCTGAATATTACCTTTGCAGGAACTACCGGCAAATTAACAGGTAAGGTTGTCGATGTTAAATCCAATGAAGGCATCCCCTTTGTTAATATTGTCATAATGGGTACTTCTCTGGGTGCGGCAACCGATGTTAACGGTAATTATGTTATTCTGAATATTCCGCCGGGTATATATTCAGTAAAAGCACAATCTGTCGGTTATCAGCCGGAAATTATGGAAAGAATTTCGGTTTCGATAGATCTTACAACTAAACTTGACTTTTCACTCGGCGAGTCATCTGTAGAAATGAAAGCTATTGTTGTGCAGGGAAACCAGGACGTTCTGAAAAAAGACGTTACCTCATCACAATCTTCCGTTTCTTCTGAACAAATTAGTACTCTTCCTGTTGCGGAATTTGATGATATCCTACGGCTGCAATCTGGTGTTACTAAAGACGCTAATGGTGACTTTCATATTAGAGGCGGGCGTAGCACTGAAATTACCTACATGGTCAATGGTATCTCCGTAACTGATCCTTATGACAACAGCCGCGGTATTGATATCGATAATAGCAGTATTCAGGAACTCCAGGTTATCAGCGGTACTTTTAATGCCGAATATGGAAATGCTATGTCGGGTGTGGTTAATACAGTTACTAAAGAAGGTGGAAGAGATTATCACGGAACAATAAATGTTTATAGTAGTGATTATGTCAGCAATTTTACTGATTACTTCACAAACATTGATCATTATAATCCTGCTGCAAATTATAATTTCCAGGGTAATTTAAGCGGACCTATCCCCTTTTCAGATAATATGATTACATTTTTCGGAAATGCCAGATATAATTATGACGATGGTTATTTATATGGCCTGGACAATTATGACATATACGGGAACCAACAGGATGGCCATGCAGTTGCTATGAACTGGAGTAAAAGATGGATCGGACAGGCTAATATTGCTTATCAGTTTGTTAAAGATTTGAAAATAAATACTGAGTTTTTATATTCAAAAGATGATTATCAGGATTATGACCATACTTTTAAATGGGAACCCTCAGGCAACCCATTCAAGTTCGCCAGAAGTTATGATGGTACCTTAACTATTAACCACATTCTCGCGCCAACTACTTTCTATACATTAAAAGGTAATTATTTTTTCAAAGATTTTAATCAGTATCTGTATGCAAATCCTCTGGATCCCAGATATCAGTCGCCAGATTCATTGAATACTGTATCGTATGCATTTCACGATAAGGGTACTGATCTGCACAGATTTTTCCGCCAGACTCAAACTTATACAGTTAAGTTCGATTTTTCAAGCCAGGTCTTTGAGAACCATTTAATTCAGTTCGGTGCCGAGGCAAATAGCGATCAGCTTAAATTTGATGATTATTATTTGCAGCCCCTTGAGATAAATGGTGTTCAGGTTTCTCCGTTTGTTCCCTCTATTCCTGATCCAACTTCAATTAACAGGAACCTATATGATGCAAAACCTATCGATTTTTCAAGCTATCTACAGGATAAAATAGAGTACAATAGCGTTATTATTAATATAGGTCTTCGCTTCGATTATTTTAATTCAAGAGGTAAAGTGCTTGTCGATATGCAGGACCCCAATATTTATGTGCCCCTGAGACAAGGTCTCGATTCTCTCTCTATTGCCCAGAGAGAACCATACTTTTATAAAGATGCAACCGCCAAATGGCAATTAAGTCCTCGCTTCGGTATAGCATATCCGGTAAGTGCAAATGGCGTTGTGCATTTTTCATATGGGCATTTCCTTCAGATCCCCACTTTCCAGTATCTGTATAACGGCGGAGCATATAAAGTTCCGGAAACAGGTAGCGTTACTACACCTTTCGGGAATCCTGATCTGAAACCCCAAAGAACAATTATGTATGAAATTGGGTTTAGACAACAATTCCTGGATGATTTTGTTATCGATGCTACTGGGTTTTACCGTGATATCAGAGACTGGATAACTGCCGATATTCCAACATCAACTCTTAATGGAGTTACTTATTCTCTTTATACTAATAAAGATTATTCCAATGTAAGTGGTATAACAATTAATTTCAGTAAAAGATTTTCAAACCACTATTCTATTGATCTGAATTATACTTTCCAGGTTGCTGAAGGAAGTAATTCAAATCCTGATGATGCTTTCAATGCCGCTCTGAATAATGAGGCACCGGTTATATATTTATCACCTCTTAACTGGGACCAGAGGCATAATTTTAATCTCAACTTCTTGGTCGGGGATAATGATTGGAATGTAAGTCTGTTATTCAAATATAGTACTGGATTCCCCTATACCCCATCAGTTACTCAGGCGACTTCAGACCGCGGACTTAGTACCGGTTTCGAATCAAATAGTTTATATCGTCCTACTCAGTTTGATATTGATCTTTATGCAAATTATACATTTAAGCTGATGGGGTTCGACCTGACTGCTTATATGAAGGTGTTCAACTTATTAGATACTCGTAATGTGGTTAATGTCTTTAGTGATACCGGAGCTCCGGATTATACTACGTCAACTCAGAATGTTGGCTACGATCCGGCTCGTCCTAATACTGTGGATGAATATATAAAATATCCCACTAATTATGGCGTACCAAGATTAGTTCAAACTGGTATTGAATTTAAATTTTAATTTTTCGACTTCGGAGGAAGAATTTAATGAATCGGAACATAAATAGTTTTATAGTTTTTGTAATAATGTTATTTTTATTTCAAAACATGATACTTGCGCAGTACGGAAATCCGGTTCCCGGACATGTACCCAGTAAAGAAAGAGGGGATCCAAGGGTCCGTGCTCATACTCAGTTAGAGGGTAACCGTGTCAGGGCTTCCATTTTTAATTTTGCGTTCACTGGAAGAGAGAACGGAAATTTCCCCATAAATGTTGAAACTCCTTATGAATGGCCTAAAAATACTGGCGAGGTTTATCTTGCACTTACTGGTCTTATTCTCGGCGGCGAAGTAACAGATAATAAAGGGGTACTTCAGCATATCATCGAAGTACCAGATTTTCGTACTTCCCCGGCCGGAAAAAGCTGGAACCTTGAACCTATTCCCGGATATTCAAATCCTAATTATAGTGTTAATGGTACTGCCACTTTAACCCTTGCTAACAGTCTTGATCCCGATACCTGGCCCGCTTCCTGGCCTGATAAAGCTAATGACCTTACTGATCCGGGATGGAAAGGCAAATGGAATGGTTATTTCGGGAAAAATATTTTTAATGCTGATCAGGAAATATTTGCTAAAGCATCTGATGACCGTTATGACAGATATACTGATTATTTCCCCGATACTACTGATCTGACTAGAAAAGGTTTGGGGATAATTATCGATCAAAGATCTTTGGCCTGGTCACAGGTACTGATTCAGGATGATGTGTTCTTGCTGTATACTTTGACAAATGATGGAACAAAGAATATCCCCAAGGTTGGTGTCACTATCTGGTTTGCTGATTTTGTCGGAGGTAATGGTGATTCAGGTGATGATATCGCTGATTTCGATATTCTTGGCAGATTCCTTTGGTCAAGAGATTCTGATAATAGGGCCCCTACGTTTGGAGCTGATCCGGTTGGTGCTGTCGCTTTGACCTTCCTGGAAACTCCCGGAAATTCAGTTGACAGGATTGATAATGACGGCGATGGTGAACCAGGAGGTCCTTTAGTTACCGAAGATATGTTGGTGGGTGAAATTCCCGATAACGGTATTGATGATAATGGCAACGGATTAATAGATGAGAATGAAACTTATGTTCCATTCGGAACACAAAAGGGAACTACTTTTGCAAACGGACTTGATGATAATAGTAATGGCGAAATCGGTAGCCCGGTTGTTACTCAGGCAATGATTGACCTTGCTGCTAACAATCAGTGGCATATATGGCCTCCAATGGATTCTGTTCAAAATGGCCAGGTTTGGCTTATTGAACTGAAACAAACTGATCTTGGAAAGAAATTTAAAGACAATATTGATAATGATAATAATGGTTTTGCTAAAAGCTATAATAATCTGCCATTAGTTACCCAGGATATGATTAACAAGGCAGCTTTGGATCCATATCACCGTTACAAAGTTCCCGGTACCCATGTTATTTTGTATGCCGTTGATTCTTCTTCACTTGGAAAAAGATATCTTAATAAGGACGGACTCCGTGACGCAGGAGTTGATGAGGGCATTGATGAGATGATTGATGAATCCCGTTCCGACGGAGTCGATAACGATGGTGATTGGAATGTACTGACTGATGATGTGGGTATTGATGGTGTCCCTGGCACCCATGATTATGGTGAAGGAGATGGAAAAGCGACTTCCGGCGTTGGAACTGGTGAACCGGGTGAACCGCATATCGATTTAACTGATGTCAAAGAAACTGATCAGATCGGTATCACCAATGCTGATAGAATTGCTGCTGGCGGATTAAATATCAGCAGTGATGCTACAATGTGGTTCGACTTTATGATTCCTGGTAAATATTTTAATCCCGCCTCTGTTGTCTCCGGTGATTATGACTTGTTTGTTTCTTCAAGTTTGTTCCCTATGCCCGCAGGAGATGTGCAGCCGTTCTCTATGGCTGTTATTTTAGTTAATGGCCCTGTTTCTGATCCAGGCTGGACTATCAGAAGGAATCAGGTCTTATTGAAGAGGGGAAGAGCTCAGCAGACATATGAAAATAATTACAGGTTTGCTATTGCGCCTCCGGCACCAACTGTTACAGCTATTGCCGGTGATAAAAAAGTTACTTTATATTGGGATAATGCCCCTGAAAGTTCTTATGATGCATTTCTTGCTAATATAGGGGGTGATGGTCATCATTTCGAAGGCTACAGGATTTACAGATCATCAGACCCGGCCTTTGCAGATGCTCTTACTATTACAAATGGTGCAGGAACTCTTCAGTTTATGTCTCCGCTTGTTGTTTTTGATCTTAAAGATGGAATCCAGGGTTATGATTCTCTTGGTTTAGATGGAACTCATTATTACCTTGGAGATGATTCAGGTTTGCAGCATTCTTTTGTTGATTCAAATGTAACCAATGGGTTTACATATTACTACGCTGTGGTTTCTTACAGCAAAGGTTATCCTTCCGGTGGTATTCTGCCTGCAGAAAGCCCGATTAGAATCAACCTGAAATCTGATGGAAGTGTTGTTTTAGGTCCTAATGTCGCAAGAGTTGTTCCGGAAGCTACTTCTGCCGGTTATGTTAATTCCACTCTCGGAAAAATTACTCTTGTTAAGGGAGCTACCTCAAGTACAGTTTCTTATGATATTGTTGATCCCCATGCTGTTAAAAGCAATCATACATATTATCTTACTTTCGAGGATTCATTAAAACAAACCAAAGGTTATCCGGATACTCTGCAAACAAAAGATTATACATTGACTGACTCTACAACCAATACAATTCTTATTAATAAACTCACACACCTGGAAAGCTCTTATGAACAACCTATAATAGATGGCTTCAGGTTAAGTTTTAACAATGCATCCATTGTTCAGGTAGATACTTCATTATCCAAATGGAATGATAAAAATCTTCCTAAATTTGTTTTTACAAAATTTGTTTCACCCACTGGGCAAACTGGTGAACTTCGTCCTAATGATTACAAGGTCTTTTTTGGCAATGTTGGAATTGATACTTCTGTTTCCATCGTGTATTCGAAGAAAACATTCCCGGCTAAACCTGTAAATTTCCGTGTATTGAATACATCTACCAATCAGTATCTAAAATTCGCATTTGTTGAAGTGGACACAACTGGTGGTCCCGGGAAATTATCAGCTAATCCATCTTATCAGGATGTGATTGCATTCCTTGAACCGAATTCGAAAGATTCACTTGTTCTTACTTGGATGTTTTATCTTGCGTCTGCACCGGACACTGCTTTGAAACAGACAAATCCCCAACCTGGCGATACAGCTTATATTAGACTGATTAAACCATTTTTGTCAGGTGATGTATTCAAATTTACTTCCGCAACTCAATATGTTGACCAGAATCTTGAAAGAGCCGGGATGGATAATATTAAAGTAGTTCCTAACCCTTACCTGGCATCTGCTCAATGGGAAAATAAAAATCCTTACTCTACTGGTAGAGGGACAAGATCACTCCACTTTACACATTTACCCGCTCAATGTACAATTAGGATTTTTACGGTTGACGGTTCACTTGTCAGAACAATTTATCACAGCAGCCCTATTGATGATGGTACTGAAGATTGGGATATGTTGTCCAGAGATAATTTATCGATTTCCTATGGTGTTTACGTGGCTTATGTTGAAGCCCCCGGAATCGGCAATAAAATAGTAAAATTTGCAGTTATAAAATAAATGATTAAACTTGAAAATTATTCAAGGAGCTGAAAAGTGTTGTATAAGAAATTTTTTATCTTCATTATCCTAACAGGAATATTAATTCCTAATTACTCTTTTGCACAACAGGTCACTAAGACCGGTACAACTGCAGCAAAATTCCTGAGTATCGGCATAGGCCCGCGGGCATTGGCTATGGGAGGAGCTTATACTTCTCTTGCCAATGATGCTTCGGCTATTTATTGGAACCCTGCCGGCATTGCTAATACTGACCAATTCCAGGCAATGTTTGCCAATACTGCACTTTTTGCCGGGATTACTCTTAATTACTTCGGACTTGTCCTGCCTGCCGGAGATATTGGAAATTTTGGATTAAGTGCCACTGCTGTTAATTATGGCTCTATGGAGGTTACTACTGAAAACCTGCCTGATGGAACTGGCGAACAATTTAGCCCCGCCAGTTATGCGTTCGGTATAACATATGCCCGACCAATTACGGTTGATTTCGTTGTCGGTGCAACTGTAAAATTAATCTCGGAGAATATTTATCATTCAAACGCTACTGGTATTGGTTTTGATATAGGTACAATATTTACAACACCGTTTTATGGTGTTCGGTTTGCCAGCAGTATTACAAACTTCGGCACAAAAATGCAGATGAGCGGGAATGATCTTCTAATCCGCTACAATGTTGACCAAACAAGAGCAGGGAGCGACAACACTGTTGATGCTAATGTTGCAACAGATCAGTTTGACCTGCCTTTAAGACTCCAGATCGGCCTATCCAAAGACTTTCTGTTCATGGAGAACCAAAGATTTACTTTAGCGGTTGATGGTATTGTGCCTAATGATAATAATGAATGGGTCGATGTTGGTAGTGAACTTGCATTATTCGATGAAATGATATCATTGCGTGCTGGTTATAAGGCATTGTTCCTGGTTGACAGCCAGGAAGGGCTGACTCTTGGGGTTGGATTTAAGTATAAAAGAGCCGGATTTATTGATATCGGAATCGATTATTCTTATCAGAAATTTACGTATCTTGGAGGTGTAAATAGTTTCGGTATTACTATAAAGTTTTAAGCGTTAGTTAGTTGTTTTCATGCAAACTTTTTTGCATGGAAATTTATTTATCAATTTAGGAATATTCTTCATAACAAATTTAAGGAGCGTAATATGAAAAAATTTCTTTTACTGGTTACAGTATTTCTGGGAGTTAGTATATCTGCTTATTCCCAGGTTAATGTCACATTCAAAGTGGACATGACAGCCCTGCAGACGAATGGTTATTTTGTCCCTGGAAGCGATACAGTTAGAGTTGCCGGAGATTTCAATGGCTGGTCTACTACTGCGAATGATCTGGTTAAAGGCACTGGTGCCGATAGTGCAGTTTATTCTGCAACTGTTGCAGCAGTTCCAACAGGTACTATAAATTACAAATTCATTTTCTCTACTACCGTTGGTATTCAATGGGAAACTCTTGCCAATAACAGACAGGCTGCAATCGGTTCTTCAGATATGACCCTGCCGACTGTTCCTTTCTTCACCAATATTGATGGTACTAAGGAGCATGTTTGGTTTAAGGTAGATATGACGGTTCCTATTAAATCTGGAGTTGTTATTCCCGGAACTACTGTTGTTTCTCTTGCCGGTACCATGAATAGCTGGAATGCTACTGCGACACCAATGACTAAAGGAACAAATGATTCTGTTTATTCTGTTTTAGTTGATAGCTTACCTTCAGGTAATATTCTGCAGTATAAATTTGTTTATGGAGGTAGTACCTGGGAAAGTGTTGCCAACAGATTATATTTAGTTCCCCAACAGGATTCTTCAGTTACTTCAGCATTCTGGAATGACGTTAATCCAAACATTCAGCTTGGAACCGGACAAATCAATTTTACTTGTGATATGAGTGTCATGATTAAATGCGGTATTTTTAATAGCGCCAAGGATAGCATTATTATTAGTGGTGGATTTAATGGATGGACTACTAATGATGCTACTCAATTTTTGACCAGGGATTTTACGAATGATAGTAGTTTTTTTATTAGTCATCAATTCACAAATGAACCCTATGGAGTTGAACTATATAAATATGATGTTCATAAAGGCAACCCAACGGGTATAGATACCATTTGGAAAGACGGATATGAGAGACCAGTTGCATGGGGTGGAGCAAACAGACCGGCAGTGTTCCAAGGTGAAACATCCAGAGATACTTCCGATTGGTATGATGGAGTTCATCCTGACTGGTTTATTCCTTCAAATATAGATGTAGTATTTAGCGTTGATATGAACCCTGCTATGGATGGGACTAAACAAGCAATACCATTTGATCCAGCGGCTGATACACTTTATTGGTTATCTGAAGAACCTGCTTTTGCTCGTACACAGGGATGGTATAATCCAAGTGACGGGCATATGCGTATACTAAAGTTAACTGCTCAGGGTGGCGGCATTTATAGCGCAACTATGCATGTAAAAGCCCCTGCTTTTAACGCATTTGAATATAAATATGAATGGCAAAAAGGATCTGACGCAACCTGGGTTTCTGAACCGGATGCTCTTGGAACTAATTTTGTTTACAGAATTAGATACGTAGGTCAGGATAAAGCAAGCTCTTTCCCAAAACTTCCTTGGAAAATGCCTAAGGATACCTGGACGAATGCTGTAGTTAAAACAGATCAGGAAAAAGATCCTTATACCTCTTTGACCACCGGAATTAAAAACGAAAGTTTAGCTCCTGTTGCTTATAGTTTGTCACAAAATTATCCGAATCCGTTTAACCCTTCAACTACTATTAAATTCTCTATTTCTAAAAATGATTTAGTAGTATTGAAGATATATAATGTGCTCGGTCAGGAAGTCATTACTCTTGTTAACGAACAGTTAAAACCAGGTTCATATTCATATAAATTTGATGCCTCAAGATTAAGCAGTGGCATCTATTTCTATAGTATTAATTCTGGTAGCTTTAGTCAGACAAAGAAAATGATTCTCTTAAAGTAATTATTAAGAGTTAAACATTTTAATATTTTCCAATTGATAATGTGAAAACATAGATTTTGGAAATTGAAAAGTTCATTAAAAGCCCAATGAGGAGAATATCCGCATTGGGCTTTATTTTATTATTTAAAGAAGATTATTTTAACCATTAACCAGATTCCCCAAATGAATAAAATATTTTTATTTTTGCTTGCTGTAATCCTGGTTTCGCCCAATAGATCAGGTGCCCAAAATAAAAGCACTCCCACACAAGTTCCTGCCTGGTCAAAAGAGGCTGTCTGGTATCAGATTTTCCCAGAACGATTTTCAAATGGAGATAAGTTAAATGACCCGACACCCCACGATATGAAAGGGGCATGGCCTTATGAAATTCCCCCCGGCTGGAAAATTTCATCATGGGAATCGGATTGGTATAAGCTTCAACCCTGGGAAAAAGCTGACGGACACGATTTCTATTGGAATGCCGGAATAAGACGTTATGGCGGTGATCTTCAGGGTATTATAAACCATCTTGGCTACCTGAAAGATTTAGGAGTAACTGCAATTTACCTTACTCCTATTTTTGAATCCCCATCGCTTCATAAATATGATACCCGCATGTATCATCATGTTGATAACAATTTCGGCCCCGACCCAAAGGGAGATGAAAAAATATGGGAGAGTGAGGATCCAGCCGATCCTAAAACCTGGAAATGGACTTCAGCCGATAAATTATTCCTGAAATTAATAAAAGAAGTTCATACGCGCGGAATGAAAATCATTATCGACGGAGTATTTAATCATGTCGGTACGTCATTCTGGGCGTTTCAGGATGTGGTTAAATATCAGCAAAATTCAAAATATAAAGACTGGTTTATAATAAAATCTTGGGATAATCCCAACACACCTGAAAATGAATTTGATTACAAGGGATGGGCTGGTGTAAAAGATCTTCCTGAAATTAAAAAAGATGAACAAACAGGTCTTATAAAAGGTTTCGCAGACCACCTCCATAATGTCATCAAACGTTGGATGGATCCATACAGTGATGGAAAATTGTCTAATGGTATTGACGGCTGGAGACTTGATGTTGCAGAAATGATAAATCTTAATTTCTGGAGACAGTTCAGAATATGGGTTAAAGAAATAAATCCGGATGCATATATAACAGGTGAAATATTTTGGGAAAACTGGCAGGCTAACCAGATGACAAATGCTGCCCCCTGGCTGCAGGGAGATGCGTTTGATGGTGTTATGAATTATAGATTTGCACAAGCAGTTAAAAAATGGATAATAGATGAAAAGAAAAAAATAACGTCCAGCTCTTTTGCTGATAGTATTAATAAACTATTAAATGAATACCCAAAAGAAAATTTACACGCAGTCCAAAATCTTGTTGACAGTCATGATGTTGACCGTATAGGCTCTCAAATCCTGAACCCTGATAATTATTATGATCATAATGCAAATCCTCAACAGAATAAAGAATATAACACAAGGAAGCCCGGTAAAACGGATTTACTTAAGCAAAAACTAATTGCCGGTATTCAGATGACTATGCCAGGGGCCCCGATGATTTATTACGGCGATGAAGCAGGTATGTGGGGAGGCGATGACCCCGATTGCCGCAAACCGATGGTTTGGAAAAATATTAAGTATGAATCAGAAAAATATGCTGTATTCGGTAAAGAGCATAGTCCGGATCCGGTATTCTTTAATTCCGATCTGTTCAATTGGTATAAAAAACTTATTACTATAAGAAAGGAGAACAGAATTTTATCTGTTGGTGACCTTGATTTCATTTATATTAATGATTCTAACCAGGTTATTTGCTATAAAAGAACCCTTGAAAATGAATCTATATTAGTAATTCTGAATAATAATAATCAATCTGAATCTGTGAATCTGAAACCAAAATTATTCAATACCAGTGCAATAAAAATGACAGATTTATTAAGTGGTAAAAAGTTAAAAGTAGCAAATACTGATTATAAAATAGATCTGTCACCGTACCAGATTTTGATACTAAAAAACGACTAAAAAAGTGTAAATTTATTTGTTATATGAATAAAATTATTAATTGATTTCAGAAAGGAAAACAGGTGTCAATTTCCGGTAAACCCAGGAAAGGGAATCAAACAAATAAACCGAAATCATCCTTGGATAAAAAATCTAAGGATATAAAAATATCCGGGGGAGAATCGGTTAAACAGATTAATTCAACCAATTTAAAGCAAACAAATATATTATTCTATTTAATATTAATAATTATTCCCATCCTGTTTTTTGTGCTTCTTGAAATAGGATTAAGGATGTTTAATTATGGCTATGATTATACACAATGGGTAAATCCAATACCGGGAAAATTTATACTGAACCCGGATATAGCACATAAATATTTTCACAATGTTCAGAATGTTCCTTACTCTAACCAGGATATATTTGATGAATTGAAAAAACCAAACACCTTCAGGGTATTTGTCATTGGCGAAAGCAGCGGGGCCGGTTATCCTTTTACACCACTGGGAGCTTTTTCAAGGTACATTCAGCAAAGACTGAGTCTTGAATATCCCGACTCTAAAATTGAAGTCATAAACTGCAGTATGACTGCGATAAACACATACACCCTACGTGACTTGTTCCCGGGGATACTGGATATGAAGCCAGATCTTGTTCTTGCGTATACAGGGCATAATGAATATTATGGAGCTCTGGGTATAGGTTCTAATGAGTCGCTCGGTACTTCACGGGGCCTGGTTAACTTTGTTATTTATCTCGAACAGTTTAAAACTATTCAATTTCTCCGCAATGTTATGAAGGGAGTAGTTGGTCTTTTCAGCGGCAAACAGGAAACTTTAACCGGTACGCTTATGTCCCGTATGGCTAAGGATCAATACATTGGTATTACATCCGGAGCATACAAAAAAGGTATAGTGCAGTTTGAAGGAAATATGCGGGATATACTTGAAATGGCCCGGCAAAAGAATGTGCCCGTTATTCTTGGCAACCTGGCATGTAATCTAAAAGATCAAAGACCTTTTGTTTCGATGAATGAAAAGGGTTATCCCGGTGCTGATTTTGTTTTTAAAGAAGCAAAGGAGTCATTTGCAGAGAGAGATTTCCGGAAGGCTGATTCACTTTTCAGATTGGCAAAAGATCTTGATGGACTTCGTTTTAGAGCACCAACAGAAATTAATACTTTAATCTCAACGCTGGGTAAAGAATTTAATTACCCGGTTATAAATATTGATTCGGCCTTTGATGCCTTAAGTCCGGATCATATTACAGGCAATAACCTGATGACCGATCATCTTCATCCCACATTGAATGGATATGAGATAATCGGCGATCTGTTCTTTCGGGAAATGGAAAGAACCAATATCTTGCCCAAAACTAAACCAATCGGTCTGAATGACAAACAGCTTGATAGATTAACTGTAGCCCATTTCCTGTTTACAAGGATTGACTCCGTAATTGGTGAATACAGAATTAAACTGCTGAAAAATGATTGGCCTTATATTGATAAAAACAAAAAAATCAATGAGAATATTCTTCTTAATCCGAAGGACCGGATAGATTCACTGGCCTTGAGTCTGGTATATGATAAAATTAATTGGGAGTTTGCTCACAGAAAAGCCGCGGAATGGTATTTGTCAAAGAGAGATTACAAATCATTTGGAAGTGTTATGGATGTGTTAATAAGCCAATATCCAATTGTAATTGAATATTATGATTACACAATAAATGCACTTCTTCGGGTAAAAGATTATGATGATGCATATGGATGTCTGATAAAAAGAAATAAATATGAGCCCGGCGCTTTTTCTTGCAAATGGCTTGGCATTATTAATCTTTATAAAAACAGGGTTGCTCTATCGCAAATGTATCTGAACCAGAGCATAGGTTTCGATGATCACGATCCGCAGGTCTGGTACAATTTAGCCGGGACTTATGTGAATGAAAACAATTATACAAAAGCTTTGGAAATGGTAAATAAAGCAATTTCAATTAGCCCTGATTATCGTGATGCCTTAGCACTTCGGAACCAATTACAGCAGGCATTGAAAACAAAATAATTATTGAAATATATAATACAGAAAAGATTTATTAATAGAGAAATGACCATGTTAAAAAGAATTGTTACCTATGTGTTTGTTCTATTCACATTTTACTCAATACAAATATTTTCGCTAAATGTTTCGGTTACTTTTCATTACAAACCCCCTGTACAGGGTTTTAAAACTCTGCAGTTGGCCGGTTCATTCGACGGCTGGAAAGTACCTGACGCCAATTATTATATGCACTATAATAATGGTGATAGTTTGTATGAGATTTCTGTTAATCTTGCTCCCGGTACTTATCAATATAAATTTGTTGTTGACGGGACTTATTATCCCGATCCGGATAATCCTGTTTTTGATGGACCCCAATATATGAATTCCCAGATAGTTATTACAGACCCAATGATAACTTATCTTATGCCGTTTGATACAAATTCAGTTACACCATCGACTCTCCCCCATATTAAAGCTATCTTTGCATTCAATCCACCCTCTGATAACACTTTTCCAGTATATAATTTGGCTATTAATGGGAATAACATAAATTCGTTATCAACATATTATAGTGCTTCTTCAAAAACCCTGGACTATCCGCTCGACACCACTTATATAAAAACTGGGTCTAATACAGTTGTTGTCAATTTAAGTATGTCGTTTGGTAATTTTAAATCGAAATCCACTACTATTAATGTTGCACTCGATCCCAGATTTGATTTGCTCACGGAAGATATGATTTATAAAAAAGCAAATATTGTTGTTTATGGTAAAATATATACAAGCCAGATTTCAAATGTAACCCTGAATCTCAACGGAGTTGTAACTTCAACCTTGCCCGATAACAATAATAATTTTACTTTTCCGGTTACACTCACAAGAGATACAAATACTGCCACTGTTACTGTAAATTCTGCTTTTGGAAACGGTTCTAAAACTCAGAATCTGATATACTTGCCTGATAATCAGCCCATTATTGGGTTGGCCAATTTACTTAACGGCAGAACAGTATCCTCTTCTGCAACAGCTACTTCTCCGCCAGGGTTGCCATTAACCTATTATTGGTTTCAGGATTCCGGTAATCCCGAACAGGTGACTCTTCAAAAGGTTAATTCACCTAACATCCAGATTACTATTCCGTCGACTAAAGGGGAATATATTTTCAAAGTAAAAGTCTCTGATAGTCAGGGCAAATACAGCTATGCCGGATTTATAGCAAGAGCCGAATCCGATTCGGTTCACATCGAAGGTCCTGACGAGCATCCGGGGTGGGTTGATAGTTTAGTGTTATACGAAATTTATACTCCTTCATATGGACCAACGTCAGCTGTAACAGGTTTGAAAGGTCTGCTTGCAAAACTTGCTGACTTATCTTCTCTTGGAATAAATGCCGTTTGGTTAACCCCTATATTTGACGGAAATGATAATGGATATGCCGTATCTAATTATTATAAAATAAGACCATCATTAGGTACTGAAGATGATTTAAGGCAGATTGTTCAAAAAGCTCATCAAAAGGGGATTAAAATTTTACTTGATCTCGTGATAAACCATACCTGGTCGCAGCATCCCTTCTTCCAGAATGTACTTGCATTAAATGGAAATTCTCCCTTTGCATATTATTATCTATGGTCAGGCACGCCCGGTTCATCCAGCTATAATTATTATTTTAACTGGACTGACCTCCCTAACATGAATGTAAATAACACGGAGCTGGAAGAATATTTATATAATGTTGCAGAATATTGGATCAGGGAATTTGATGTAGATGGTTACAGATGCGATTGTGCCTGGGGAATAGAAGAAAGGAATCCTGCTTTCTGGCAGGAGATGAGAAGGAGAATTAAATTACTGAAACCGGAGGCATTCCTGCTGGCTGAATCTCCCGCTGATAATAATCAGGGAGGAGCAATTCTTGATATTTTTAATCATAAATTTGATGCGGCGTATGACTGGGAACTCCGTGGTTTTGGTGCTGGTGCATTGAACGATCTGCTCAAAAGTACACCGGCAAATATTCCTACTCTTAGTTCTGTAATAATAAAATCTTATCCGGTAAATGATTACCCTATGAGATTTCTTGAGAACCATGACTTTCTCAGAGCAACCTCTGAGTTTGGACTTAAACAATCAAAGCTGGGACACACTATTGTTTTTACCGTCAGCGGCATTCCATTAATTTATGGCGGAGGTGAAGTTGGCGAGCTGACTGAGTATAATTCGATAAACTGGTCTGACCCTAACAATTTCGAACCTTATTTTGCTAAACTGATAAATATCAGAAAAAGATATATCAGGAATAATGCCCAGGTTCGGATTTTAAATAACAGCAGTACTATGTTAGTCGAAAGCTATTTAACAAAGTCAGACACCAATAGAATATTAACTGTGGCTAACTTTAGCAGCGGTGCCACAACTGTAACAATAAATTTTGCTGGAAGTGTAACGGATAGTTCAATATTTATCCATGACCTTTTTACTGATACATCCCTTCAGGTATCGGCTTCTCAAATCAATTCTGTTACATTTAAACTTGCGGGATTAGAAGCCAGGATTTATGGTCTCCAGAATTATTTAACTACATCAGTAACCGGAAACGAGAACATTGTATATCAATATAAGCTCGAACAAAATTATCCAAATCCATTTAATCCCTCAACGGTAATATCATATAGTCTGCGGCAGGCCGGAAATGTTAGAGTAACAGTTTATGATATACTTGGAAGGGAGGTAATAACGCTTGTTAACCAAACTCAGAATTCCGGAATATATAAAGTAACATGGAATGGAAAAAACAGTTCCGGAGAATCAGTTTCAAGCGGAATATATTTCTATTCTATAAATTCCGGCAGCTTTGTTTCCACTAAGAAAATGATTCTGCTTAAGTGATTATCAACATAAAAAATATTCATCTATAATCAGAAATAAATTTCATTAATATGTACATATTAGGAATATCGGCATTCTATCATGACAGCGCGGCCTGCTTAATCAGGGACGGAGAGATTATTTCTGCGGCCCAGGAGGAAAGGTTTACCCGCAAAAAACATGATCATAATTTCCCATCCAAAGCTATTGAGTATTGTATAAAATCAGATGGAATACAAATTAAAGACCTTGGTCTTGTTGCGTTTTATGATAAACCGTTCCTTAAATTCGAACGCCTGCTGGAAACTTATCTTGCTTATGCTCCTGTAGGATTTAATTCTTTCATAAAGGCAATGCCTCTCTGGATTAAAGAAAAATTATGGATGAAGGAGTATATCAAGGATAAACTTGGATATGAAGGGAAAGTTATCTTTCCCGAACATCATGAATCTCATGCTGCTTCGGCGTTCTATCCTTCTCCATTTGAAGAAGCCGCCATTATCACCATGGATGGTGTCGGTGAATGGACAACAACAAGCTATGGAAAAGGATCAGGAAATAAAATTGAACTTATTGCAGACATTAAATTTCCACACTCTTTAGGACTTCTGTACTCTGCGTTTACATATTACACGGGTTTCAAAGTAAACTCCGGTGAGTACAAAGTAATGGGCTTGGCACCTTATGGTGAGCCAAAGTATGTTGATCTGATATTCAAAGAATTAATTAATCTTAAAGAAGATGGTTCATTCAGAATGAATATGGAATACTTCAACTACTGCACAGGTCTGACAATGACCAATAGTAAATTCCATAAACTGTTTGGTGGTCCTCCTCGTAAACCCGAATCAAAACTAACACAGAAGGAAATGGATCTGGCCCGGTCTGTTCAGGATGTTACAGAGGAGATTGTTCTGCGAATTGGAAAACATGTTTATAAAGAAACCGGATTAAAGAATTTGTGTCTTGCCGGGGGAGTAGCGTTAAACTGTGTTGCTAATGGAAAGCTTCTCAGAGAGGGAACATTTGACAATATCTGGATACAGCCTGCAGCAGGAGACGCAGGTGGCGCCATAGGTGCCGCACTCGCAGGATGGCACATCTATTATGGTAAACCGAGAAAAGCTGATAATATAAATGATTCCCAAAAAGGCTCTTATCTTGGTCCAGAATATAAAAATGATATAATACTTGAGTTTCTTAATAATAAAGAGTTGGTTTATAAAAAATTACCGGATGATAAATTAGTCGACACTGTATCCGGCCTTATAGCAGAAGAAAAAGTGGTGGGCTGGTTCTCCGGAAGAATGGAATTCGGGCCTAGGGCACTTGGCGCAAGATCAATTATAGGTGATGCCAGATCGTCTAAAATGCAGGCCCAGATGAACCTTAAGATAAAATTCAGGGAAAGCTTCCGGCCTTTCGCTCCCTCGGTACTTGAAGATAAAGTGTCTGAATATTTTGAACTTGATCGCGAAAGCCCTTACATGCTTCTTGTCGCTGATGTTAAGAAAGAACGATGCAAAATGATGAGTGGTGAAGAGGAAAAATTATTCGGTATCGACAAACTCAATATCTTAAGATCTGATATACCGGCAATAACCCATATCGATTATTCAGCAAGGGTACAGACCGTTAATAAAAATACTAATCCTCTATATTATAAACTCATTTCAAAGTTCAATGAAAAATATGGGTATGCTGTTATAATAAACACTTCCTTCAACGTAAGGGGTGAACCGATTGTCTGTACTCCGGAGGATGCCTATAGGTGTTTTATGCGTACAGATATAGACTATCTTATACTCGGTAATTATTTGTTAAGTAAACAAGATCAGTCTCCCCTAAAAGAGGATTCTGACTGGAAAAAAGAATTTGAGTTAGACTAATGATAAAAGATGATATTAAAAACATAAAGGGATCTGAAAAAGATTTATTGAAGTTTGGCCTTACGGTTGGCATAATCCTTATTCTGATTGCAGCCCTTCTATTCTGGAAACACAAACCTTCCTTTTTGTATTTCTTTCCAATAGGATTATTTCTTGTGCTTGCCGGATTATTAACCCCGGCACTACTTCGCCCCCTTAACAAAGGATGGATGATTTTATCTATACTTTTAGGGTGGATAATGACGCGTGTTATTTTATCTGTTTTATATTATATTATCTTAACACCAATTGGAATTATTGCAAAGATTTCAGGAAAGAAATTTCTTGATCTGAAGATAGATAAAACAAAAGAATCATATTGGGAAAAAAGAATTAAAGCCGAAATTAAACCGGCTGATTATGAAAGACAATTTTAAGGCATCGTTATGAGTAAATTATCAATAATATCCGAACTTTGGCAGTTTCTTAAAGTAAGAAAAAAATGGTGGCTTGCACCCATTCTGGTATTACTTCTTATTTTGGGGGGCCTGATTATACTAACCCAGGGATCTGCCCTGGCACCTTTTATTTATGCAATATTCTGATATGGCAAAGAGTGAAAAAATAATTGTAGAAAGGCCTAAAAAAAGAATTCCGGTTCCTAAAAAACCGCCCAAAATTGAAGAGGACACAAAGGCCTATAACCGTAAAAAGGAAAAGGACAATCTTAGAAAATCTGGACTCCCTGGCTTTGGAAAGTAACCGTCAATACCTATGATAGATCATGGTTAAAACTTCATTTATTCTCTCCTTCTATAACAGACTGGATTACCTCCGGCTTATTTTTGCGGGACTTGAAAGACAAACTTTTACTGACTTTGAAGTGATAATTGCAGATGACGGCTCAGACATCAATTTGGTTAACCAGATAGAACAGCTCTCATTAAACTATTCATTCCCTGTTAAGCATTTATGGCAGGAGGATAAAGGCTTCCGGAAAAACAAGATTTATAATAAGGCAATTCTGGCTGCATCTTCAAATCATCTTATTTTTATTGATGGGGATTGTGTCCCCCATTCCCGGTTTATAGCCGAACATTATGATGCCAGAAGGGAAGGCGTCTGTTATACGGGCAGGAGAGTAAATCTTTCTGCAAAAATCACCGCTCTTCTTAATGAGAAAAACATTAGGAAGGGTTATCTGGAAAACAAGAACCTGGTTTTGATAGCCGACGGCTTGTTCGGTAATTCTATGGATGTTGAAAAAGGATTTTATATTAATAATAAAATTATCAGGGGAATAGTAAACAGAAAAAAGAGGGGAATATTGGGGTGTAACTTTTCCGTCTGCAAAGAAGATATTCTAAAGATAAATGGATTCGATGAAAGATACGAGGCTCCCTCAATCGGAGAGGATTCCGATATTCAATTCCGTCTTGAACTTGCCGGAGTAAAAATCAAATCGTTAAATAATGCTGCAGTTCAATATCATCTGTATCATAAGCTGCAGGAACGCCCGATTGAGAATCTGACTCTATTTACTGAAGTTAAAAAGTCAGGAATATCATTCACCCCTTTTGGGATAAAGAATATTTAACCCAAAAGCACCATTTTATATCACATATTCCAGCCAGGGCATATTCTTCTTGCTTTTTAAAAATCACTCCTTTATATTTGAACGTAACATATTATTTATCCTAAATAAATTAGGCTATTCATGATAGACGACTTAGATATTAAAATTCTAAATATCCTCCAGCAAAGGGGAAGAACAAAAAGAAATGAAATCGCGGAAGCAGTAGGGCTTTCTATTCCCTCAGTTAGTGAGCGGCTGCATAAATTAGAAACCAAAGGAGTACTTGAAGGATATTATGCCAAAGTGAATAAAAAAGCTTTTGGGTATGATATAATGGTTTATATTCATGTAATAATGGAATCCTCAAAACATTTCAAAACACTGATATTAAAAGTTGATAAGATGCCGCAGATATTGGAATGCCATTCAGTGCTTGGTGAGGGATCACATCTTTTAAAAGCACTGGTAAAAAACACGGAATCACTTGAAAAACTGTTGAGTGAAATCCAATCATGGCCGGGAGTAACGGCTACTAAAACAACATTTGTTCTTTCAACAAGTAAAGAAACCACAGCAATTGAAATTTAATTCATTAAATAAAGGAAAATATAATGGCTAAAATAAATTCTCCTTCGGAAGAAGTACTCAAGTATATTAAAACAAATGGGATAAAATTCATTGACTTAAAATTTATGGACTTTCCGGGGCAGTGGCAGCATTTTACTGTTCCGTTTACCGCCGTTGATGCAGGTTCTTTTGAAGACGGTTTTGGTTTTGACGGCTCCTCTATAAGAGGATGGAAAGCTATTAATGAAAGTGATATGCTTATTATTCCCGATCCCAAAACAATGTTCCTTGATCCTTTCATTGATTCACCAACAATAAGCTTAATTTGCGATGTTTATGAGCCGGCAACAAAGGAACAGTATTCTCGTTGTCCAAGGCATATTGCTCAAAAAGCTATGGCTTATTTACAGTCGACCGGTATTGCTGATACTTGTTACTGCGGACCCGAAGCGGAGTTCTTTATTTTTGATGATGTCCGGTTTGATTCCACACCTAACAGCAGTTTTTATATGGTTGATTCCGTCGAAGGGAAATGGAATAGCGGCAGGGACGAAGGTCCAAACCTGGGATATAAACCAAGATACAAGGAAGGTTATTTCCCGGTTCCGCCTACGGATTCTCTTGTTGACCTGAGAAACGAAATGGTTCTTAATCTCATGAATGTTGGTATTGAGGTTGAAGCACAACATCATGAAGTCGCCAGCGGCGGACAGTGCGAAATTGATCTTAAATACATGCCCCTGGTTGAAGCTGCTGATCAGCTTCTTATGTTTAAGTACATAGTTAAAAATACTGCAAAGAAATTTGGTCGTACCGTTACTTATATGCCTAAACCTATCTTCGGTGATAATGGAAGCGGCATGCATGTTCATACAAGTTTGTGGAAAAAAGGGAAGCCATTGTTTGCTGGTTCAGGATATGCCGGTTTAAGTGAAATGGCTCTATATTATATTGGTGGAATTCTGAAACATGCTCCGTCACTGCTTGCGTTAACCAATCCAACAACTAATTCATATAAAAGATTAGTCCCTGGTTTTGAGGCTCCTGTTAATCTTGCTTATTCACAAAGAAACAGAAGTGCATCAGTACGAATTCCTATGTACTCTCCCAGCCCCAAAGCTAAAAGAGTTGAATTCCGCTGCCCCGATGCTTCAGGAAATCCATATCTCGGGTTTGCCGCTATAATGTTGGCAGGACTCGATGGTATTATAAATAGAATCGATCCCGGCGATCCTTTGGATAAGGATATTTACGATATGTCACCAGAGGAACTGAAGGATGTTCCATCTACACCTGGCAGTTTAAATGAAGCTTTAACTGCTTTAGCCAAGGATCATGAATATCTCCTGAAGGGTGATGTGTTTACCGAAGATGTTATAGATACTTGGATAAACTATAAGATAGAAAAGGAAATCAAGCCAATGGCTCTGCAGCCGCATCCATTTGAATTTTCTCTCTATTACGACGTATAGAAATAGACCTCCTATATGTCAGAAGGCGGATCGAAAGATCCGCCTTCATGATTTTTAGTCCACTACCGCCTTGCAGCACTAAATCTGCACAAAATTTAATTAATAATCAACCCCTGTAACCACTCATTCCTCCCAAAATTACCTTCATCGAGAGTTCAAGCCGAGATGAGCGAGAGATCAAGCCGAGATGAACGAGAACTCATGGGAAAATCATCGAGAACTCATCGGGCGAGGATGAACGGTAATAAATTAAACTTAAAGTATTTTTCCATGCTTAAGTTTCTCGATGAATTTCTCTGTTTTCTCGTAGAAATCACCAAAATGTAGATTTTTTCATCACTTTTTAGTGCTGCTCTCCTAAAGTCACCCACTTCTTCCATATCTCCGGGCTAAAACCAACCGTTACAAGCCGTCCGTTTCTTACAATTGGGATCTTGAATAGCAGCGGGTCACTTAATAATTCTTCTTCAATATTGAAAACCATGAATTTGAGTTTTCTCTTTTCAAATTGCTTCCCTTCTTTATCAATTAGCTCTTCAATAGTAATTACATTGGAAATATTGTTAAGCTCCCCTTTTGATATTCCCTTCTCCGTCAGGTCCCTGAAATGATAGGGGATATTCCTTTCTTTAAAAAATCGCTCTGCTTTTTGTGTCTCTTTGCATTTCTTGGTGCCGAAAATCTGAATATTAAGACTCATAAAAGATAAATTCCCTGTGTCCTTTTTGAGCGTGGGAACCGGCTCTTAATTCCTTCCTTGCCGCCTATAGCCGTACCCAGAATATAGTCTTTGTATTTAATAATAAACTGATCAGAAGAAATATCCTTTTTAATTATACCGCCATTAATATATTTTTTAAGCTCATCGTTATCTTCAAGCAGGTATATGTTTTTTGTTATTTCCTCTGAAAGTAACTGGGCCCCCTGCGTGTGGAATGTAATTTCATCATGCTTGTCAATTTTCCCAAGTCGTGTACCAATACGTTCAAATATACTTAGATTCTCATCCTGCCAGTCTTCGTTTAGAAAAAAAATATCGTATGTCTTTTTTAAATATTTATATCTCTTAAAAACATCATAGTCTATACCAAATGTATCAGACAATTTCTTAAGAAGGTATTGTACGTCCTTATGCTTGTAGTCGACTATTTTCAGATAGCTGGGTCTTAGATTAAACGGAGCAGAAGGATTTATATCTCCTGTCTTTCTCAGTTTGCAAATAAAGAACCCATCTGAATCAACTTCCCAGGGCAATATTCTTTTTGCTTTATCCAGGCTCGGATGAATTTTCTCCTCTTTATAATGCGTTAATGCGGGATGACTTTTAACAGGTAGTTCTATTTCTACAAGTTCAACCGGGAGTTTATCAAGTATTTTACTAATAACCATTTCGTTTTCTTCTACACTCATTGTACATGTAGAATAAACAACTTCGCCCCCTATCTTAACCATTTTAAGAGCAGCCATTAAAAGTTTAAACTGAAGTTCCCCAAGAGCCAGGCATTTCTCAAGATGCCACCAGGTACCAACTTCACCTACTTTCTGAATTATTCCCATGCCTGAACAGGGAGCGTCAACAAGTACTTTGTCAAAATAATTATTATAAATCTTGCTTAGAAGTTCTCCTTTATAGTGGAGAACACCTGTGTTGATAAGGTTCATTCTATCGATATTAAAGATAAGAGTCATCACCCGTTCAAGCTTTATTTCATTTGCCAGAAGAGTTCCCTTATTGCTCATCATAGCACCTGTCCCGGTAGTCTTTGAACCGGGTGAAGCACAAAGATCAAGAATAATTTCCCCCTCTTTGGGGTCCAGTACAAGTGGGGGAAGCATTGATGAGAGTCCCTGAATATAAAACTCCCCAATCACATGCTCTATTGAGCGGCTTATTATATCATTTTTTTCTTTTACTCTCAGCGCTGACGCGATTCCTGGAATAAACTCAGTTTCAATATCGTAATAATTCTTCAGTTGTTCCGAAGTCCTTTCCCGGTTGGTCTTTAATGTGTTAACCCTTAAGTACTGTGTTGGCTCCCTGTTTACAAAATCAATATAAGATCTGACTGCTTCAAGTCCGAAAAGGAATTCTATGTAATTATATACGTTTGTACCTAAACCTTCCAATTTTCTCCTAGTGTCTTACTATGTTTAATTTCTTAAAAATGGCTGAAGAAGCAGCATTAAAATTTTTTGAAGCAGGAAATGATTCTTTGAACTCATGTTCAATTTTCTTCACAAGATTGTCAAGATAACTCCTGTAAGAATCCAGAACCTGTTTAATCGATTCCTTATTAACAGGAATTTTTATTTTATCCTGTTTGCTCCTTGATGCAAATACAATGTAATTTGCTTTGTCATAATTATCGACATGTAATACCGGTGTACCATCAGGGGTAATTATTTCAAATCTTCCGAAAAATTCCTCACCAAGTATCAGTGTTTTACCCGGAAGTTCGAATTCTGAACATTCAACATTTCCAAGAAAGTCGTCAGGAAATCTTCTCAACTCCCTGGAAAGCTGTTCATAATGTTTGTTGATAAATTCTTTTTCGCTCATGAGTTTAATATTTTCACATAATGTTCTTCATATAATGGCACAATTTTGGAAATATCGAAAAAGTTAACAGCCCGGTCTCTGGAATTCTTAGCGAAAAGTTCATATTTCTTTTCGTTTGTAAGAAGATCGATAGCATATTTTGCCATCCTTTCTACATCGCCGATTTCAGCAATAAAACCGGATTCATTGTGCTTTACAAGTTCAGGAAGTCCTCCCACACTGGAACTGATTACTGGTATTCCACAAGCCATTGCTTCTAATGCTGCAAGGCCGAAACTTTCTGATTGTGATGGTATCAGGAAAAGATCCGAACATGATAATATCTCAACTAACCCATCCTGCTTGCCAAGGAATTTCACTTTATCATTAAGGTCAAGCTGCCGGGTTAGTCTTTCGCATTCGGAACGGTCAGGCCCATCCCCAATTAATACTAACTTGGAAGGAATTTCTTTCTGTACAATATCAAAAACTTTTATGACATCTGTAACCCTTTTTACCTGTCTGAAATTTGAAGTATGGATGAGTATTTTTTCTCCTTCACCGGCGAGACGTTTCTTTATACAGTTATCCATAGTGGGTTTGAAAATCTTTGTGTCAACAAAATTAGGGATAACTTCAATATCCTTATTAATATCATAATTGGTGAGTGTCTTTTCTTTTAGAAACCTGGAAACTGCAGTTACTCCATCACTCTCTTCAATGCTGAATTTAACTAATGGTAGAAACGACGGCTCAAGTCCAACTAAAGTAATATCAGTCCCATGTAATGTGGTTATTATTTTTAGATCAATTTTATCTTTTAACATTTGTTTGGCAAGGTATGCACTGCTTGCGTGGGGAATTGCATAATGAACATGAAGTAGGTCGAGTTTTTCATAAACTGCTACTTCAACCATTTTACTTGCAAGAGCAAGGGTATACATTGGGAACTCAAAAAGAGGATAATTACTCATTTCAACTTCATGGAATACAATATTCTCTACAAAACTGTTTAACCTGAATGGAAGTGCGTAGCTGATAAAATGAACCTCGTGACCCCGCAGTGCAAGAGCTTTTCCAAGTTCTGTTGCTATAACCCCGCTCCCCCCATATGTGGGATAGCATGTAATTCCGATTTTCATACTGTCCTTAATTTGTTTAAATTTTTGCTATAAATTCAGTCTAATAAGGTATAAATATAGCTTATTTTTTCTGAATATTAAATTGTTTCAGTATAACCAGAGTATAGGATGCCTGTTTTTGATATAATTAAGCTATTTAACTACAGTTTTATTAGAAAAAAGATCTTCCGGAGGGAGGTTGAGGCATCCTTCTATTCTAACCGGAAATTCCGGCTCCCTGTTATTTCCAAAAACAAACCGGAAAACCTCGCAAACTTCAAAGCTAAATATCCATTTCGCTTTTTTAAAAATAGTGATGAATTCAAACTTGCTGCCAGCATGCTCGAAAAAATGGAACCTGCTGAGGAAATTATTTCGCTTGCCTGCAATATATTAGAAAATAAATTTATTTTGAATGGCGAGGAAATTAATCTTGGGAATTCTATCTCCTGGAATAAGGACTATATCTCAGGTTTTCAATGGGAAAACAACCTGTACTGGAAAAATAATCTGTTTAATAATAAAATTGGTGTGGATATTAAGAATGTTTGGGAGGTTTCTAGGTTTCACCAGGGAATTGCACTCGGTAAAGCATATCTTTTATCGGGGAATGAAAAATTCACTCAGAAATTTATTGATCTTATTAAAAGTTTCAGAGAAAATAATCCTTTCTGCGCCAGTGTAAACTGGATTGATTCATCTGAAGTTGCTATCAGATCGGTAAATTTAATTTATACACTCTCTTTTTTTATTGACTCTCCTCTTATTGATGAAATTTTTATAAATGATTTCCAGGATTTTATTCTCTTCCATTCTATATTTATAGAAAATAACCTTGATTACTCTCATCACCGTGGAAGCGGGTATTTATTAAATCTGCTCGGTCTTGCGGCAGCAGGGGTTCTTTTTAATAATCACCATTATGGTATTAAAAATATTAATTTTGCATTCCAAAATCTCGAACAGGAAATCAGGCTCCAGATTTCTGATGACGGGATTAGTTACGAACAATCAGTACCCTACCAATTAATAAGTCTTGAAACTCTTTATTTAAGCAAAATTATTTTAGAAAAAGAAGGGAAGGTTTTTTCAGAAGGATTCAACCATCTGTTAAGTCAGATGTTTGAGGTTCAGTATAATTATTTAAGAGAGGATAATTCAGTTCCCCAGATAGGGGATGCAATTTCCAGCCGCGTTATTACTCCAAGTCTGAAAGATAACAAACTTGATTTTTCAACACCTCTGGCTGTCGGCGCCTACTTGTTCAGTGTGAAAATGTTTAAGACATTATTTCCTGAAGGAACTCCTGAACTTCTGCTTTTATTCGGTCCGGGATTCAGAGAAAAATATTCCTCTATGAAAACAGAACAGCCGGATAAAAGATCAAAAGGTTATTTCAAGGGGGGGCATTATTTCCTGAGGAGCAGAGGGCTTGAAATATTTGTCGACGGGGGAGAGATAGGTAGAAATGGTTATGGGGCTCCCGGGCATAATGATATTTTTTCATTCGATCTCGTCTATAAAAGAAAACAATTCATCGCTGATCCTGGGACATATTCTTTTTATGCCCACCCGATAATGCGTAACAATCTCCGCTCCATCAGAAGCCATAACACAGTTTTTATTGACGATATGCAGATCTCTGATTTTGACGGTGCATTCAAAATAAAGGGGGACGATATAACCCGTCCCAAAGTACTTGAGTGGAAATCAAACAATGAGGAGGATATTCTCGCTATTCAACATTATGCTTATATTAAACTCTCTGATCCGGTGATTTGTAAACGAACTTTCCACCTGTTTAAGGAGGATAATATAATTAAAATTAAAGATGAACTATTTGCCGGAGCCGAACATCATATTAAAGCCAAAATCCATTTCCATCCTTCCGTTGTAGTTGAAAAAATAGCTAATAATCATTTCTCCGCTGTTAGGGACAATGTCAGAATTGAAATTAAATTTCATACGCCGTCAGATTATTTTTATTCATCTGTCCAGGAAGCAGATTATTCTTCCCGCTATGGGAAACTTGAAAAAACAAAAAGAATAGCAATTCATTTGAAAGAAAAATTCCCAACGTTTTTTGTTACTGAGATAATATTGTTATGAAATTTTTAGTGATAGGCCATTCAGTCGAGGATCATATTATTTCAGGCAACGATGAAATTATTAAACCAGGAGGAATTTACTATACAGCTTCAGCCTTAACCTCAGTTGCTGTAAATGATACTGTTTATCTCTGCACCTCAGCCGAAAAAGAAAACTATAACCTTTTCTCAGATGTTTTTGATCTCTGTAAACCCGATTTTATTCAGTATACCGGGACAATTCCCAAAGTACTACTCACAATTCATGGTGAAAAAGAAAGGGACGAACAGTATAATAATATTAACCGTTCCCTCGATCTGCCGCCCTATGAAAGACTAAATGAATTTGATGGTATCCTTATTAACATGATTACCGGTTTTGATATTGAACTGGAACAATTAAAAAAAATCAGACAAGTTTTTACCGGAACTATTTACCTCGATGTTCATACCCTTTCCCGGGGACTGGGTCATCATGGGCATCGGGATTTCAGACATATTTATAATTTTAAAGAGTGGGCTGAATGTGTCGACATTATCCAGGCCAACGAATATGAAATAAAAACTCTGTCCTCAGAAATATCGGATAATGATATTGCTCTCGAAATTCTTGGTTATGGAACAAAGCAAATTATTATCACAAAAGGACCCCTTGGAGCAAAGGTTTATTATTTGCATAACGGGGAACTAAATTCTATATTTAAGTCCGCTGCAAAGGTAATCTCCGGCAATAAAATTGGACTCGGAGATGTCTTTGGGGCGGTTTATTTTTATAATTATATTAAAACAGGCGATTTGTTTTCTTCTTTGGAAAATTCAGTGGCCGCTTCTGGTCTGGCTGCTGAACAAAATGGCTTGACTAAATTAAAAAAGATTTAAGATGTTTTCTCACGATATTATTAAAAAAAGATTACTTGTAATTGGTGCCAATGGAATGTTGGGGCAAAGAGTTGTCCATTTCTATTCAAATAATTCTAATATTCAGCTTTTGACTTGCTCTTTTGAGGAAAAACCATGCTTTCTCAATGTCGATTATAAAGTATGTGACTTGACAAAAAGAGACAGCGTTAAGGATATTATTCTAAACTTTTATCCTGACTATATTATAAATGCTGCAGCTTATACAAATGTTGATCTTAGCGAGACTGAAAGAGAAACTGCCTGGAAAGTTAACGTGAAAGGTGTTGAGTATCTGGCAGAAGCTTGCCGCATTATTGATGCCCACCTGATTCACATTTCATCTGATTATATCTTTGACGGCTCTAAAGGTCCTTATGATGAGAAAACCGCTCCTTGCCCGCTTGGTTATTACGGTAGAACTAAACTTGCAAGCGAAAATGTCCTTAAA
>Ga0182027_10002556_pt1 | contig 29357 bp, 25 predicted proteins | sample 712E1DmetaG_FD_121300 | JGI IMG/M metagenome (GOLD analysis project Ga0182027, IMG submission 121300) | Permafrost microbial communities from Stordalen Mire, Sweden - 712E1D metaG (Illumina Assembly) | ecosystem: Environmental > Terrestrial > Soil > Wetlands > Permafrost | place: Sweden...
CCCAGCGTCCGCAATTACAATGTGGCTGTCACTGAAGCCGATGGAAAGGTTGTCTTTCTGCATAAGATCGTCGCGGGCGGCGCGGATAAATCCTATGGCATTCACGTGGCGCAACTGGCCGGCCTGCCCGCTCCGGTCATTCAACGCGCGAATGAGATTATGCTTGAACTTGAAAAAACATCGGGCCGCGCCGTGAACATCAACCCGAATGTTGCACAGCAAGCCGCGCTTTTTCCGGAGACCAGTCCCCTGCTCGATGAATTAGGAACGCTGGATGTGAATTCACTTTCTCCCATTGAAGCGTTGAACAAGTTGTTCGAGTGGCAAAAGAAATACCTGAAATAGAAACGATGATTTCAAATTCATGCCAACGCAGTTTAGAGGCTTGCGCTTCCTGTAAAATGAGAATGTGGAGACACAAATGAAAGTTGCAATTCTTGCTGGAGGACTGGGTACACGCCTTTCAGAGGAGACCGCTGTCAAACCAAAGCCCATGGTTGAGATCGGCGGCAAGCCAATCCTCTGGCATATTATGAATATCTATGCGGCTTATGGCTTCAAAGAATTTGTGATCGCGCTCGGCTATAAGGGCGAGATCATCAAGGATTACTTCCTCAATTACCATTACCGCGCTCGCAACCTTACCGTAAAACTTAAAACCGGTGAAGTTGCCATGCACGAAGGTGATAGCGAAGATTGGATCGTTCACCTTCTCGATACAGGCGCGGATACCAATACCGGTGGACGCGTGAAGCGCCTGGCGGAATTTATCGGAAACGAACCGTTCATGCTGACCTATGGCGACGGCGTGAGCAATATCAACATTCCCAAGCTGATTGAGTTTCATCGCGCACAAAAAAGGCTGGCGACCCTCACCGCCGTTCGTCCTCCGGCGCGTTTCGGTCAAATGATTCTCGACGATGGCAAAGTAACGGAGTTCAAAGAGAAACCACAGATCGGCGAAGGCTGGATCAATGGCGGCTTCTTCGTTCTCCAACCGGAAGTAGTTAATTACATTGATGGTGATCAAACTGCATGGGAATTTGAGTCGTTAGAAAAGATCGCGGCAGATGGTCAACTCGCCGCGTATCAGCACGAAGATTTTTGGCAAAGCATGGACACGCTCCGTGATGTTAATGTGCTTGAAAAGTTCTGGCGGGAAGGCAACGCACCGTGGAAATTATGGAATTAAACAAAACCTTTTGGCTGGATCGTCCCACATTCGTCACGGGCGGAACCGGATTGGTTGGAAGCTGGCTGGTGCGCCATTTGATTGATGCGGGCGCGGACATCGTCTGCCTCGTCCGCGATTGGGTGCCGCAAAGCGAACTCGTTCGCGCAAAACTGATTGACCAAGTCAAAGTTGTGCGCGGGGATGTTCGTGACCGCGAAACCCTTGAACGCGCACTCGGTGAATACGAAATTGATACCGTCATCCATCTCGCCGCGCAGACCATTGTTACGATTGCAAATCGAAATCCCATCTCAACTTTCGAGACCAATATCGCGGGAACATGGAATGTGTTGGAGGCTTGCCGCCGCAGTCCGCGCGTCAAGCAAATCGTCATCGCTTCATCAGATAAAGCATATGGAGATCAGGAAGTTTTGCCCTACGATGAATCCACGCCTTTGCAGGGACAACATCCTTACGATGTCAGCAAATCCGCCGCGGATTTGATTGCAAATACGTATGCCGTCAGTTTTGACTTGCCGGTTGCAATCACACGCTGTGGAAATTTTTATGGCGGCGGCGATTTGAATTGGAATCGTATCATCCCCGGAACGATCCGCTCCATCTTGCGCGGACAAAATCCCGTCATCCGTTCGGATGGTAATTACATCCGCGACTATTTTTATGTTGAAGATGGCGCGGCGGCATACATGTTGCTTGCCGAGAAACTTGCAGAACGTCCGGAACTCAAAGGCGAAGCGTTCAACTTCTCGTATGGGAACCAGTTGACGGTCCTGGAACTGACGCGTCGCATCCTGGCGCGAATGGAATCGAATCTCGAGCCTGAAGTCCGCAACGAGGCTGATAATGAAATCCGCAAGCAGTATCTCAACGCCGACAAAGCGCGGCAGAAGCTGGGTTGGTCGCCTCTGTTCACTCTGGAAGACGGGTTGGACAAAACAATTGAATGGTATAAAGAATTTCTGACAATGGAGTCGCTGGAAAAATGAGACGAGACGCGCAACTGCGTGATGAAATTTTAAAACTAGTGGAAGAGTATTACCAGGAACGGTTCGCAGGTCGTTCCTTCGAGCCTGGAAAGGATACCATCCATTATGCCGGACGCGTCTTTGACGCGGACGAACTAATCAAACTGGTCGATTCCAGCCTGGACTTTTTCTTGACCGCCAGCCGCTACTCGGATCAATTCGAAACCGAGTTCGCTGAATTCTTCGGGCTTTCGAATGCATTTTTAGTGAACTCAGGCTCATCCGCTAACTTAGTAGCAATCTCGGCCCTGACTTCGCCTAAACTGGGCGAGCGGCGGCTCAAGCCCGGCGACGAGGTTCTCACCGTCGCGGCTGGCTTCCCAACGACTCTTGCCCCGATCGTGCAGAACCGCTTGACGCCTGTTTTCATGGACGTGAACCTCGGCGACTATACGGTTATCCCAGAGCGGTTGGAAGAAGCCATCGGCCCGAAAACTCGCGCCGTCATGATGGCGCATACCATGGGAGTGCCCTTTGATCTGGACACTGTCATGCGCTTGGCGAAGGCTCACGACCTATGGGTGGTGGAAGACAATTGCGACGCCCTCGGCTCACGTTACCGCGGACGACTAACCGGCGCCTTTGGTGATCTCTCTACAGTTTCGTTCTATCCGGCTCATCATATTACAATGGGAGAAGGCGGCTGCGTACTGACCAACAGCGAAGAGCTTGGACGGATCGTCCGGTCCATTCGGGATTGGGGGCGGGATTGTTACTGCGCCGGCGGCGAGAATAATACCTGCGGCAAACGTTTCAGCCAGCAGTTTGGCAACCTGCCGTTCGGGTACGATCACAAATACGTCTACACCCATATTGGCTACAACCTGAAAGTTACTGACATGCAGGCCGCGGTCGGCGTGGCCCAGCTCGCCAAGTTGGAAAATTTCATTGCCCGCCGCAAAGCCAATTTTCAGAAACTATATGCCATGCTTGAGACGTACCAAGATCGCTTGATCCTGCCGCGCGCTACCCCCAACTCGGATCCATCATGGTTCGGGTTCATCATCACGGTGCGAGAGCAGGCTGGATTCACCCGCAATGACTTAACCCGTTTTCTTGAAGTCAACCACATCGAGACCCGCAATTTGTTCAGCGGCAACCTGCTGCGTCAACCGGCCTTCATGACCATTGAACATCGTGTGGTTGGCGACTTAACTAATACTGACATTATCACCGGGCGCACATTTTTTATTGGTGTTTATCCTGGCATTGACGACGGCCAAATCGAATATGTCGGTTCTGTCTTTGAGCGCTTCATGCAGGGAGAAAGAGCAAGCTGATGCCACAGAAACTCCGTTGTCAAGTTTTGGAAACCGTTGATCATGGCGGGCAAGTCCACAGCCTGACCCTTGCTTCGGAACGGCCTGCGCCGCGCTTCCTGCCTGGCCAATTCCTGCATCTTGCACTGGATGAATACAATCCGGGCGATTTCTGGCCGGAATCACGCGTCTTCTCCATCGCCAGCGTCTCCGACGATCGGAGACAACTGCATATCACCTACGCTGTCAAAGGCCGCTTTACCGCCCGGATGGAAACTGAGCTTCATTCTGGCAGCGAAGTGTGGGTGAAGCTGCCCTACGGCGAATTCATTGTTGACGCTAGTTCGGAGACCTGCCTATTGGCTGGCGGGACCGGGATCACAGCCTTTACTGCATTCCTGTCCATTCTTAAAGAAGACCAACCCAATTCGGTGACATTGTTCTACGGGGCGCGGTGTCCCGATTTACTGATCTATCGCTCGCAAGTCGAAGCCGCGGCGGCCTGCCCGAAACTGCGTCCGATTTTCATGGTCGAGGAAGGTCGGGCTCCCGGCTGCCTCCCCGGACGGATCGAGTTGGAGCAGGTCTTTCAGTCCCTGCCCGAACCGATGTCTGTAACCTATTACCTATCCGGACCGCCAGCTATGCTAAAGACATTATCCGTGGGACTGGTCGAACGTGGCGTAGACTCGAAGCGAATTCGCATGGATGCATGGGAGTGAGCATGACCGAAAATCGCCTGGCCGGCGACCTTAACCATATCCTCGACCACACGCGTGAACTGTGGGGTGAACTGCGCGGCCAACGAATCTTCATCACTGGCGGAACCGGCTTCTTTGGCTGTTGGCTGTTGGAAAGTTTTATTTGGGCAAATGAAAAACTGAATCTAAACGCCCATGCAACTGTGTTGACCCGTTCGCCGGAGGCTTTTCGAGTCAAAGCTCCGCATCTCGCTGGAAATGAAGCGGTCACCCTTATAAGCGGCGATGTCCGCACCTTTGACTTTTCCTCCGGCACATTCAGTCATATCATCCACGCCGCTACTGAATCGAATGCAAAGCTCAATGACGCGAATCCATTACTGATGCTAGACACCATCATCGAGGGCGCGCGCCACACCCTGGACTTTGCAAAGACATGCGGCGCAAAACAATTCTTGTTGACCAGTTCCGGCGCGGTGTATGGAAAGCAACCTCATGAATTAACTCATATCCCGGAAGATTATCCGGGCGCGCCCGATCCAATGGATCCGAAATCCGCTTATGGTCAAGGAAAAAGAATCGCCGAGCATTTATGCGCGTTATACGCGCAGCAATCAAATATCGAAATGAAGATCGCCCGCTGTTTTGCCTTCGTTGGCCCATACCTGCCGTTGGACATCCATTTCGCCATCGGGAATTTTATCCGCGATGGATTGAATGGCGGCCCGATTGTTGTCAAAGGAGACGGCACGCCTTATCGTTCGTATCTTTATGCAGCCGATTTAGCAGTTTGGTTATGGACAATTTTATTTAAAGGGCAATCCTGCCGTCCATATAATGTTGGAAGCGATGAAAATTTGTCCATAGCAGAAATAGCTCGAGCCGTGGCTAAGGAATTCCAACCCAAGTTAACTGTGGAAATAAAAGGTGTACCTAACTTCCTCAATAACGCGGAACGATATGTGCCGGATGTGTCGCGGGCAAAAGATGAACTGGGGATGGAAGCCTGGCTTTCTCTCCACGAGGGTATCCAGAGCGTAATTAAGTTTCGCAAGGGAGATAAATAATGATCGTCGAACCATTGAATTTGCCCGGTTGCTTGCGCTTGATCCCAAAAACTGTCCATGATACGCGGGGAGCTTTTATCAAGCCATTTGTCGAAGCAGAATATAAAAGTTTGAAACTTCCAACTACCTTTGCGGAAGAATATTACACGCGCTCTGTAAAAAATGTCTTGCGAGGAATGCACTATCAAACCCCTCCATATGAATATTCTAAGTTTGTTTCATGTCTTTATGGTCGTATTCGAGATGTGATTATTGACTTACGGCTTGGATCGCCAAAATTCAAAATATTTGAAGTTATCGAGTTAGATGATAGAAATGATGATGTCTTGTATCTTCCTCCAGGTATTGCACATGGCTTTTTGGTTCTTAGCGAAATGGCTGTAGTAACGTACAAAGTAACAAGCGCTCATGCTCCTGCAAAAGACACCGGTGTTCGGTGGGATTCTATTGGCATGGATTGGGAAGTGGAAATACCTATTGTCTCGCCAAGAGATGCATCATTCCAGGGGCTAGCCGAGTTTGAAAGTCCGTTTTTATATCAGCCCGAGGAAATTTTTCCATGAGGCGGCGCGTTCTAATAACGGGCGGCGCAGGATTTATCGGCTCACATCTAGTACGAGCCTGTTTGCGCGAGGGATGGCAGGTCGCAGTGCTATATCAGCCGGAGAACGGTATAGCGCAGATCCAAGAAGTATTGTCACAAATAGATGCATATCCTGTAATCGGGAAAAGCGGTGAAGTGATTGAGATTTTCAGAAAATTTCGCCCAGAATTAGTTTTCCATCTGGCGTCTGTATTTATATCAGATCATAAAACAGAGGATGTTCCTACGCTTATAGATGCAAACGTCGCATTTGGTGCACAGATTCTGGAATCAATGGCACAACACAAAACACCTTATTTAATTAATACAGGAACATCATGGCAACATTTCGAAGATGATGAATATAATCCTGTCAACCTTTACGCGGCCACGAAACAAGCTTTCGAGGATATCTTACAGTATTATGTCGAAGCCACACCGCTTAAGGCCATTACATTGAAATTGTACGATACTTACGGGCCGGCTGACCCGCGACCAAAGTTATTTAACCTACTGGAACGTACTGCGCAAGAAAAAACGCAATTAAAAATGTCGCCAGGCGAACAATTGATCGATATTGTATACATAGACGATGTGGTTGACGCGTTTATTGCCGCTGCCAAGAGGCTATTTGAAGGCAAGATAGATCGCCATGAAATCTACGCTATCTCATCGGGCCGACCTATACAATTGCGCGATTTAGTAAATATCTACAAAGCAATTACTGGATATGAACTTGACCTTATATGGGGAGGGCGTCCATATCGCGGGCGGGAAGTCATGGTTCCTTGGACGGGGGGAAAACACCTGCCTGACTGGAGTCCAAAAATCAGCCTAGAGCAAGGAATAAAAAATTGCAAAGGCACACAAACTAATGATGATACCGGGCCAACAGTTACTGTTTGCATTCCAGTCTATAATTGCCAAGAGTATATTGCTCAAGCCATCGAGTCCGTACTTGCGCAAACTTTTTCAGATTTCGAATTGCTTATCGTAGATAACGCGTCAACTGATGAAACATTGGACGTTATCGCTCGCTATACGGATCCACGAATACGATTAATCCGTAATAAGAAGAATATCGGTGTTGAAGCGAATTGGAACAAGGCTATAACCGAAGCACGAGGAAAATATGTAAAGCTGCTCCCGGCAGACGATTTTCTCTATCCATCTTGTCTTGAGCAACAGGTTAGAATTTTTGAATCCCCTGAAAATGCGTCGGTGTCTCTGGTGACTTGTGCGCGCGACATTGTAGATCCTGGCGGGAAAAAAATCATAACAAGAAGATTCCCCGGACCCGAGCGCAAGATTAAAAGTGCAAATGCTATCCGTACCCTTATTCATTCTGGAACCAATTTACTTGGAGAACCAGGCGCTATACTCTTCAAACGCACTCTTTTACAGAAAACTGGCACATTTGACGGCACAATAGGGTATGTCATTGATGTACATCTATGGTTAAGAATACTCCTTTATGGAAATTTATACACACTGCCTGTGCCGTATTGTGCATTTCGTTTATCATCCGGTTCAGCCAGCTTGGAACTCGCTACACTCCAGAGCAAGCATTTTGCCATGTTTATCGACCAGTTCTCTGCTGATCCACGTTTCGGCATCCATTGGATAGATCGACAACAAGGCATTCTGATGAGTAGATTGCTTGGGTTGGCACGCAGGCTATTTTACATATTCTCCGTTCACGAATAGGACATCTTCAATGAATAAGACAGGAAGACTAAAACTCCTTGTGCTGATCATAGCCGCAGGATTTATATGCGCCATCGTCTTTCATTCCGTAAATAATTTGGCCGGGCGGGGTTATCCCTACAATACATTTCTTTACTGGTCAGATGATCGCTTTATGGATTTTTTCAAACCGCTTCTAGGCTCATCCGATCTCGACCCTTATAACCCCGCACGAATTAATTATATAGGCGGTTATCTTCCCTTCGGATATCTGGTTTCATTTCTTTTTTCACTCATTCGGCCCTGGATAATTTCCTTTGCTATATTTATTACATTCTTCATTACATATTTAATATGGTACATTGCCAGAGTGCTTTATGGACACAAAAAGATAACTTTCGTCGAGCGGTTGAACGTTCTAGTATTAGCATTGCTGACGTATCCGGTCTTGTTTATACTGGATCGCGCTAACTTCGATATTGTTGTATTTGTCTTTGTTTCGCTTTTTGCTTATTTCTATCAACGCGGGCGATTAACGTTGGCCACCCTGCTTTTAGCCTTTCCCATTGCCATGAAAGGTTATCCATTAGTTTTATTGGCCATTCCTCTACTTGATAAACGCACTCGGGATATCTTTCTGACTACTGGGCTGACTATCGCACTGGAAATTGGCAGTCTCGCAGTATTCAAGGGCGGTTTAACGGCTGAATTTGGTAAGATGCTGACTTCTTTCGGCACATCCTTTTCAATTGCATTTGGAAGCGGCAGTTTGATACGTTTCAATTCATCTCTTTTTACGTTTTTATTATTCCTAAAACCATCCCTTATCACCTCGTCTTGGTTCAATCGCGGATACGTGCTTTTTGCGGTGGCAATTTTTTTTATAATTGCGGCGGCGGTATATCAAAATAACTATCCTTTCTGGCGTAGACTGCTAATCGTAACGCTTATGATGATTTTGTTTCCGCAATCCTCTGGGGATTACCGGTTACTAATGCTTTATCCGCCTCTATTGGCCTTTCTAGCGCAATATGAACAATCTTCCATAGATAAAACAATCACAATATTGCTGGCCCTAATTCTTATCCCAAAGGCTTATTACGTATTTTACGCCGACGTCAACATTGGGATTATTCTTAATCCCATACTCCTAACTGTTCTACTGATTATCGTTTCGATCCCATCAAGGAAACAACACGGACTCCTGCCTGCGTAAACTTCTAAAACAAATCCAATACCCGAACCAGCCGATTCTTTTTCTGGTATAACTGCTGGTATTCAGAGCACTATGCATTTTACTCAACCTGCTTTTCAATAGGATAAATCATGGAAAAAGAGATATATGCACAAATACATTCAATCGAGGCCCGTCACTGGTGGTATGTAGGTCGCAGAACAATAATATTTGACTGGTTATTACGCGTTCTGGCAGATTATTCCAACCCGAACATTTTGGACCTTGGCTGCGGGACCGGACACAACCTGCAAAATATTCAGGAACAAGGATACAAAAACAGTCTTGGATTAGATATTAGTTTTGATGCGCTTTCATTTTGTCAGCAAAGAAAATTACGAGGATTGGTATGTGGAGACGGGGCTCTTCTCCCATTCGCAAGCCACTCCTTTGATGTTGTCATCGCCCTCGATATGCTTGAGCATATAAAAGATGATGCCTTTGCGCTCGAAGAATTACACCGCATACTACGATCTACCGGAAGAGTGGTTTTGTTCGTCCCCGCGCTTCCATTTCTCTGGGGGCTTCAAGATGAGGTCGGCCACCATTATCGTCGTTACACAGCTGCCGAAATAAGGAAAAAAATGAACAAAGCCGGATTCGTAATAGAAAAGCTGAGCTATGCAAATTCATTTTTGTTTCCAGTTATTTTTGCCGGCCGAATGTTTTTCAAGTTTTGGAAAAATAAACCAGATGTGGTTTCAGAAAACGATCTCTCTCCAACGTGGAGCAATAAAATACTGGGGGGCATATTTGGTCTCGAACATCTTTTGCTTCGAAAGATAAATTTTCCCGTAGGAGTATCTCTATTGTGTATTGCGCAAAGAGAAAGATCTTAATTTATCCAGAGACATGTTTCGAATATCACAGCCGGAAAACAAGTCGCGCCCAAAGACTATGATAAATTACGCTTCAACTTCATTTTCGCGACATACCGCAATGGCAAGAGAGAAAAAGGAATCGCTCTGATAGTTTCGATCTCATAACAAGAAGGCAAAAGCTCTTTAAGGAGATCAATATCGAAGTGGTGCAGGTGCCATTCATCGGTCATTTTTTCAGGGACATTATAATTTCCCTTTTTGGCTCTGAACAGCATCGTGAGGTTCATTTTCCTTACCATTGATTTTATCGTATCGATCATATTTTCGTTCGGGATACTAACAACAATGGCAGCGTTTCCTTTTGCAACCCGCGCCATTTCAGCAAGCACCGCCGCGGGATTTTGTACATGCTCAAGAACTTCGGTGCAAATTAATTTGTCAAATCCTGCAGATGCAAAAGGAATTCTTTCTGCGTTTGCCATCAAGATCGTAGCATTGGACGGAAGCCTCTTTCTAGCTTTCCTCAATAAAAAAGCAGAGAGGTCTATTCCCACACGATGATTCGAGCGAACCCGCTCAAGGACGTTTCCCGCTCCACATCCAACCTCAAGCACGCTATGGGCCGGAGATGAATCCAAGAAGGCAAGAATAACATTTACCCGCAGGCGCTCCATCCAGCGGATCAAAAAGAAAGAACGTTCGTGGTACGCCTCTGGATCGTACCGTTGAGCCATTTCCTCGTTCCAGTCTTCAAAACTCTTTTCAGTTTCAAATCGTTTAGGTTCCATTCTTCCTCTATCAGGCAATATATTTTGCATACCACAACTGAAAAACAAGCAGGGTCCAAAGGGGTTTACGATTATCACGGCGATGAGCGAAATGATCGTCCAAAAGATTCTTGATATAAGAGTATTGAAATAAATCTTGTTTCTTGATCATCGTCTCCGAAAGGCTGTCAGTGACAACCTCGCGTAAATCTGTAGTAAGCCAGGTCGCCACAGGCATGTTGAAGCCCTTTTTGGGGCGATTCACAACAGCCGATGGCAAACGAGGCTCGGCGCATTTCTTGAACAAAAACTTTGATTTTAACCCTCTCAATTTTAAATTAACAGGAAGGGTAGATACAAAATCAACCAAATCCCGATTTAACAGAGGCACTCGAACTTCCAAAGAATTTGCCATGCTGGCGCGATCCACTTTGAACAAAATATCTCCATCCAGATAAAGCTTTATATCATTATAGATCAAACGATTCAGGTAATTGCTTGCATCGCACTCAAGTGCATGCTGATACGCTTGATAGTAAGTATCCCTTAAAACAGGCTTCAGCCAATCCTGAAAAAGAAGCTGTTTATCCTCATCGTAGAAAGAGCCCAGCCAACGCCCGTGACGAACCTCAAGCGGCTGGCCGCGCCCTGCAAAGAAACGGCGGAATCGGAAATCCAAACTAATATTGTTGAAAGAGACGGGGATCATCTGAAGGAGCTTTGGCGCAAGGGAAGCGCGGATCGTCCATGGAACAACTCTTTCATAAACGTTGATTAATTTATGAGCAATCAACGTGGGATAGCCTGCAAAGAGTTCGTCACCGCCATCCCCGCCTAATACCACTTTTACCTGTTGACGGGCAAACTTCGAAAGTAAAAATGTTGGGATATAAGAGGAATCGCCAAACGGTTCGTCCAAAAAATCCGAAATGGAAGGCACCATTTGCGCCGCTGTCTTTCCGGAAAGCATAAGCTCATTGTGTTCGGTTCCCAAATGCTTTGAAACCGCGCGGGCAAAATGCGACTCATCAAAGGATTTCTCCTCAAAGGCTATTGAAAAGCTCTTCACTTTTCCAGGATATAGTTCAGTCATATAAGAAGCGACCAAGCTGGAATCGACGCCTCCGCTCAGAAGCACACCAACCGGAACATCACTGACAAGTTCGCGATTGACAGCATCGCGCAACTTCTGGTCCAGCGAAGCCGTATAATCGCGCCAGTCTACCGGCGCCTGGCTTTCGCTTCGTTCCAGACTCATTTGATAATAACGAATATTTTTGGATCCACTGCGAGAATACACAAGCAAATGTCCGGGTTCAAGTCGAAAAATCCCCGTCAAAATAGTTCTTGGTGTGGGGACATATTCAAAAGAAAGATATTCATTCAAAGAGATTGGGTCAATTTGCCTCTTGACCTGAGGATGGGCCAGCAAAACTTTCAATTCAGAGCCAAAAATCAACTGGCCGTCCGATTCTGTATAATAAAGGGGCTTAATCCCCATTCTGTCACGCGCAATTACAACTTGTTCTTTACGGGAGTCCCAAATTGCAAATGCGAACATCCCATTAAGATGCTGAATGCTGTCGGCACCAAATTCTTCGTAGAGGTGCAAAATGACCTCCGTATCGGTATTTGTGGAAAACTGATGTCCTTTCTTTTTCAAAAATGCCGTCAGTTCGCGATAATTATAAATTTCGCCGTTAAATACAATCCATAAAGTTTTATCTTCATTACTAATTGGCTGCTTTCCGCTAACCAGATCAATAATCGAAAGACGCGCCGAGCCCAGGCCGATATTGTCGTCAATATAAACTCCATGATCATCCGGCCCCCTATGATTTATGGACTGGAGCATTCGACTTAAATAAACTTCACTAACGGGCGAGTGAGAGGAAACATTGAAAATTCCGCATATTCCGCACATACTTCTCCTATTCGGTTTTGAACAGTGGGGTACCTTTTAATTTCACAGCGAGGCTTGAGAAGCGATCACTGTAATCTGCAAACCGCACAGTCTGCCATAATATTAAAATCATCGTAACCAACATCAAAATCGGGTGCAGGATCGCTTCGTCGTCCAACTCGCCCGGATTCATTAAATAAATAGGGCTAAAAGAAAAGTGAATATATCCTTTGGGTATAAAAAGCAGGCCAAATAAAATTAAATAAACCATATCTAGCTTGTTCCTCTCCTCGTAGACAAGGAACATCAACAGGGGGATAAAAAAATATAGGAGTCGATAAGCGCCGCCGATATATGGCAACAAATTCATGCAGCACGCGATCACAGCAGTTTTTTGCCACCACGGCATTCTATAAAGAAACAATATAACCGTAACAACAAATGCTATCGCCAAAGTGGAGAGTGTATAAGGCCCCATCAAGGCTTGAATAAACTGTAAAATCGCACCGCTGGTGGAAAACAAATGAAACCGGTCGCCAATCAGATAAACCATTGATTTGATAAGCCCAAAAAGACTGTTTCCAAAATACATTCCCTCGTGTCCAACGACATATTGTTGATTATAAATACCCATACTAGCCTGGAGGGTATGAATCTCAAGCGCAAGCGGTGTAGGCAACAACAACAATGAACCGATCGTTAATATTCCCCATGCAGCCAGGCCAAAAATAATTGCCAGAAACTGCTCGTCAATTAAAAACAACAGAAAATATATCGCGCTATAGGGTTTAAGTGCAGATGCAATTCCTAAAATCACCGCCGCCAAGCTGTATTTTTGCTTTATCAGCAATCCCACAGATAAAGCCACAAGCAAGAAAATGCCATTTTCAAAATTGGCCCGATCCATACTGATAAGAACTGGAAAAGATAATACCATGCTAACCCATGCAAAAAAACGCAATCGTATGGAGCACTTCTGCAGGGTATGAAGGATATAAACTGATAAGCAGAACAAAAAGCCGGCCAAATAAAATATGAGCAAAAGGGACTTCGAAAAGCCCGCCGAATAAAGCGTCTGCAAAAGAGGCTTCAAACTAATCAGTTGTACAATCTTCGAATTAATCAAATACATAAATTTTGAGTTGATCGAACGCATGGCGCTCAAATTAATCGAATGCACAATCTTCAAATTAATCAAATACATCATTCTGCAAAGCAACACAAATGGAGGAAACATGGCTCTTGTTACTAGTATCTTTGTATATGCATCATGCCCTGCATTAAAATTATCCAAAAAGTCCCCAAATCTATCCTTGGGGCGGAAGAGAAAGGTATTATATGGATAATAGTTCAGTTTCAAGACATAGGCAGCAAAAAAATGATAGGCCACCGAGGCTAAAAAGCCAACGCCAAGAAATATAGCGATAAAAATTACCTTTCGTCTTTGTGTCATAAACAGCCCTTTTGGTATGAATTAACATTCCCGAAGAAAATGCCGAAACAAATCATAATTATATATGACGAGTTAATCAGGTGCGCTCCTTTTTCACAACGAGTACATCTATCCGTTTTCAATGGCATAAATTATACTTCAAGTAGGCGAGTAAATCAGAGGCGCTCCAGTCTTTGCTTACGGGACTGGGATAGGTATGAAAAACGAGATTATACTTCTGCAAGGAGAAAAACATGACGAATTGGCTTCAATCAATGTTCGATCAAACTATTGCACAAAAAATAGAAAACGCTCCCTGGATCGATCACTACACTCCTGTTCTTATTTACGGAACAGGTACATTTGCGCAAGACATCTATCATACTCTTGTGGATCATGGTTTGCCTGTGCTCGGCTTCCTCGACCATATCGAACGAGAAAGAAACTCTCTTAATGGCATACCAATATACAAACCCGATGCGGCGAGAGCAATCAACCTTAATAAAACAGTCGTTGTTCTCGGCATCCACAATTATCAAGCAGACATTCCTCAGATCATTCAAAGGTTGAACAATACGGGCTTTCAGAAAATTGTTTCATCGGTAGAACTCTATGATTATTTTGGTTCAGTGCTAGGCGTGAGATACTGGCTCACTTCACGTAGTTTTTACTTGCCGCTCAGATCAATTCTAGAAGAAGCATACTCGCTTTGGTCCGACGAAGCTAGCAAAGCGCTGTTTCAATCTATCATAAAATTTCGTTTAACGGGTGACGCCTCAATACTTCCTGCTCCTGATCTCACCCCTTACCGTCCCGTTGATCTTCCTTTATGGCAGACTCCTCTACGCTTTATCGATTGTGGCGCCTACGATGGAGACACGCTGACTGATTTTATAAAAAGCGATATTCCGTTTCAGTCAGTAGCGGCATTCGAACCCGACTTAAAAAACTGTATGCGCCTTACCGATTTTGCAAATTCTCAAAAAGAAAAATTCCCCAACATCTTCATATACCCATGCGGCGTATATTCCTCGACCACACAACTGGCATTTGAGACAGGCAGAGAAATGGCAAGCGCCATATCCAGCAAAGGTACAACCATGATCCAATGCGTTGCGCTTGATGATGTGCTCCCGAACTTTGCCCCCAATTTGATCAAAATGGACATCGAGGGATCGGAGTACGAAGCATTGTTAGGCGCACGTCAGACCATTGCCGAACATACGCCAGGGTTGGCTCTTTCTCTTTACCATCGTCCAGAGCATTTATGGCAATTGCCTCTCCTTGTGGAAAGTATTGCTCCACATAGATATAGATTTTTCATGCGATCCCACGCTCGCAATGACTTCGAATTGGTTCTGTATGCAATGCCGGTAGAGCGGGAATAATGCGAGTATCGGAATATATTGCAAACCGTCTCTCAGATTATGGCGTCCGTCACGTTTTCATGTTGACCGGCGGCGGTTCCATGTTTCTCAATCATGCTATTGGCACACATCCCAATATCAAAACCATATTCAACCATCACGAGCAAGCCTGTGCTATGGCTGCCGAAGGTTATGCGCGCATTACAAATACACCGGGCGTGATCAACGTCACTACCGGGCCAGGCGGCATCAACTCCCTCAATGGTGTTTTTGGCGCATGGACCGACTCGATTCCCATGCTTATTCTTTCGGGCCAGGTTAAACGCGAAACCTATCTCCGCGCCTATGATCTGCCTGATTTACGTCAGCTTGGCGACCAGGAAGCGGACATCATTTCGATGGCGCGCAACATCACTAAATACGCGGTCACCGTCACCGATCCAAAAACGATTCGATACCATCTTGAGAAAGCATGGCATCTCGCGCAAATCGGAAGGGCCGGCCCATGCTGGCTGGACATTCCGATTGATGTTCAATCGAGTCAAGTAGATGAATCAACGCTGGAAGGTTTCGAATCAGAATCGGAACGAAAGCCTGATCCCGCTAAATTATCGGAGTCCGTTTCCCAAACGTTGGATCGTTTAAAGAGTGCCCAGCGTCCTGTTATCCTTGCCGGAACCGGAGTTCGACTCGCAGGTGCAGTAGATATTTTCAATGAAGTCGTTCATAAACTTGGCATCCCAGTCACTACTGGGTGGACGCACGATCTGATTGCTTCAGATGATCCCGTTTTCTGTGGCCGTCCCGGGACAATCGGCACACGCCCCGGCAACTTTACAGTTCAAAATTCGGATGTCCTTCTTGTTCTTGGCAGTCGCCTCAACGTCCGCCAGACTGGATATACGTTCAACTCTTTTGCGCGCGCCGCCTATAAAATTTGGGTGGATATTGATCCCGCAGAATTGCACCGCCCCACGATCCAACCGGACATGCCTATCACGGCAGATGCAAAAGAATTCTTGTTGGAAATGAATCGTCAACTTAGCAATGGTGAATGGGATGCCGGCAAACACGCAAACTGGCTTGCCTGGTGCAAAGAACGACAAGCGCGTTATCCTGCCGTGTTGCCAAAGCATCGAACATTCAATGGAAAGATCAATCCATATCATTTTATGGAAATCCTGTTCGATCAACTCAACAAAGACGATGTTGTTGTAACCGGTAATGCCAGTGCTTGTATTGTTCCTTTTCAAGTTGCGAAACTTAAACTCGGTCAGCGGCTCTTTTCCAATTCGGGTTCAGCCTCCATGGGATACGACCTGCCTGCCGCAATTGGTGCGGCGGTTGCACGGGAAGGCAAACGCGTCATTTGTCTCGCAGGCGATGGCAGCTTACAACTCAATATTCAAGAACTGCAAACTCTGGCAGGAAACAAACTTCCCGTCAAACTTTTTGTCTTGAACAACAACGGCTATCTCTCCATTCGCACTTCTCAAAAGGGTTTCTTCGGTTCGACGGTTGGCGAAAGTCCAGCATCGGGAGTGTTCTTTCCAAATTTCGAGGAGCTTGCTAAAGCATACAAGCTCGCCTTCGTCAGGCTAGACATGCAGAATTTCGCATTGCCTTTGCAAAAAGTCTTAGATGCGCCCGGCGCGGTATTTTGCGAAGTCATGCTGGATCCAGAACAAGGCTTCGAGCCGCGTCAAAGTTCGCGCCAGCTACCGGACGGCCGAATCGTTTCGGCCCCTCTTGAAGACATGTTTCCTTTCCTTGAACACGAAGAATTGCTTGACAATTTGATTATTCCCTCGTGGGACGAGTAATTGCCTTTTCATGACTGATAAGTTGAAAACACATAGGCTGGTATAAAATAGAGGCATGGATTATCTGAAACAACGTTTTTTTGATCAGAATGCAAGCGCTTTTGTCCAAAGGAGATGGTGAAACTATGATTAATCGCGATGTTTTCGAAGACCTCTTTGTGCTTGAAATTGCCAACAATCACTGGGGTGATGTAAACCGTGGCTTGCGCATCATCAAGGAATTTGGGACAGTTGCCCGCTATAACGATGTGCGCACCGCTATTAAACTGCAGCTCCGCGATGTGGATACATTCATTCACAAGGATTTTCTTGATCGCAATGATATTCGCTACGTCCAGAAAACACTGGATACGCGTCTGAGCCGCGAAGATACGGCAATGCTTGTCGAAGCGGTGCGCAACGCTAATTGTGTACGTGTGGCTACGCCATTCGATGAAAAATCAGTGGAATTATGCGTGGAGCTAGGTATTGAGATCATCAAAGTTGCCAGTTCAGATGTTACCGATTGGCCCCTGCTTGAAAAAATCGCAAAGACGCGTAAACCGGTGATCATATCAACTGGTGGAACATCTCTTAACGATATAGATAACATAGTTTTGTTCTTCGAGCACCGCAATATCCCGCTCGCAATTAACCATTGCGTTTCCATCTACCCATGCGAGGATGCCGATTTACAACTCAATCAAATTGACTTTCTGAAGCACCGCTACCCCGACCACGTGATTGGCCTTTCGACGCATGAATACCACGATTGGCGCTCGTCGATCATAATCGCTTATGCAAAAGGGGCAAGGACTTTCGAACGTCACGTCGACATCAAAACTGCGGATAAACCGTTCTCACCATACTGTTCCACTCCCGAACAAATTGCTGAATGGTTCCACGCCTTCAACAAAGCCCGCGAGATGTGCGGCGCTCCCAGAACCGAAAAGGCTCCATCCACGAAGAAAGAAACCGATTATCTCATCACCCTTGTGCGGGGCGTTTACGCACGGCAGGATCTGCCTGCCGGCCATGTTTTAACGGCCGACGATTATTATCTAGCCATTCCGCTTCAAAAAGGGCAGCTTTCCTGCCGCGAACTGCTCAACGATCAAGTGCTGGCTGCCGAGTGCAAGCAGGATGCGCCTTTGATGGTGGAGATGGTCGAAAGCTTATATAATCGCGATGAAACTTTAAAGAAATATTTATATGAACGCGGTCTGTAAATCTTCGGAAAGAGGCGCGGCATGAAACGCATTAGCATCGTCACCCCCTGCTTCAATGAAGAAGAAAACGTCAAGGAACTTTATGAACGTATCAGAAAAGTGATGGCGGGTTTTAATTACAAGTATGAGCATATCTTTATCGACAACGCCTCTACGGATCACACCGTTGAACTCCTGCGCGGGCTGGCCGCGCAGGATAAACGCGTCAAGGTGATCATTAACACGCGCAATTTCGGCCATATCCGTTCACCGTACTATGGACTTTTGCAGGCGCAAGGCGACATCGTTATTGTCCTTGCTTCTGATTTGCAGGACCCTCCTGAACGAATTTCAGATTTCATACGAAAATGGGAGGATGGATATAAAGTAGTTATTGGAGTGAAGGCCAGCAGTCAAGAATCGAGCCTCTTTTATTATTTACGATCATTATATTATCGGATGTTAGGCAGCTTGTCAGATGTACATCTTATCGACAACTTCACTGGATTTGGCTTGTACGATAAAAAAGTAATCGAAATATTACGCCAGTTCAATGATCCCTATCCTTATTTCCGCGGCTTAATTGCCGACATTGGTTTCGATATCGCCGAGATCAAGTTCGATCAGCCTCGCCGCAAGCGTGGGATCAGCAAAAACAATTTCTACACACTATATGATACGGCAATGCTCGGCATAGTCAGCTATACCAAAGTTCCTCTGCGGCTAGCGGCTATGTTTGGGTTTTTATCTGCGGCGATCAGCTTTGGCGTGGGATTAATTTACCTCATTTACAAATTGATGGATTGGCAAAATTTTTCGCTTGGTTTGGCTCCCGTTATCATTGGGTTGTTCTTCCTCGGCTCAGTGCAGTTATTCTTCTTGGGCATCATTGGCGAATATATCGGCTCGATCTATACATTGACCGTACGCCGTCCATTGGTCATTGAAAAAGAACGCATCAATTTTTAGCTGTGTCCACAACTCCATCTCTTATTGCAATAGTCCCGTTTGATTTTTCTAGGTCAAACGTGTTACCCGCATACTCATCAACTAAAACTCTGTATTCCGGCGGAATGAAGACATAATGCTGAACAGTTTTACACTACAAGACATCCTTGGCTGTTTAGTGGCCTGCCTGCTTTTCGCTCTTATCTTCGTTGCGCCGGGTTATACCATCGGATGGCTCTTGGATCTATTCGACTTTACGCGCCGCTCATTCCCTGCGCGCTTTGTCATCGCCATCGTTCTTTCTACGGCAGTTAGTCCAATTATTATATTTTTGGTTTACCATTTTTCCTCAGCAGAAATAACGATCTCTCTACTTTTATTGATTGGAATTGCATTTGCAATCGTCTTAATAAGGACAAAACAAGTTTCTATTACAGGAGAATCAAAAGGCCTTTATCGAACCGCCCTTCTTGTTGCCGTTGGATGGACTATCCTTTCCATTCTCTTTATTGTTGACATTCAATGGGGCAACCGCCTCTACTACAATAATATTTCTTATGATTTCACAACCCGTGTAGCGATCATCAATGCCATAACACGGACCGGCGTCCCGCCCATCAATCCCAGTTATTATCCCGGTCATTCCATTCGCTTAACCTATCTTTATTATTTCTGGTACATCCCTTGCAGTATCGTGGCGCAAATCGGCTCATCATTAATTAACGGCTATACAGCCATGATCGCAAGCGTGGCCTGGTGCGGTCTGGCCCTGATGGCTACCATCGCCCTCTATCTCCGTCTAAGAAGCCCTCAAAGCAACACAAAAATCTGGAAGTCCTCCCTGCTTGGAATTAGCTTATTGCTTGTCAGCGGATTCGATTTCATCCCGGCCCTAACCGAGATGATCATGACGCGACTCGCTACTGGCGGCGCGTATCCCGACGGCGATATTGAACACTGGAATGAACAAATCACAGCGTGGATCGGATCCGTTTCGTGGGCGCCGCATCACGTCGCGGCGCTGATTGCGTGTTTGGCCGGTGTGATGCTGATTCATTCCGTACGAAGCCAAAATGCATCCAAACAAATTAAAGCCGGGGTTGTTGCTGGACTTGCGTTTGCATCCGCAGTTGGATTGTCCATTTATGTCACATTGGTTTTTATGCTTTTTTGGGGATTATGGATGATCCTTCTATTTTTCCGAAACGAACGCCGGCTTAGCCTGCTTATGGGATTAGTGGGAATCATTGCTCTAATAACAGCGAGTCCGTTTCTCGTTGAATTGACCGGCGGAAACAATTCGGCTTCATTTGGAATCCCAATCACGCTCTCGGTGCGGGCCTTTGTTCCGGTTCTTTTATTTCTATCGAACTATCCGCCCGCCCTTCTTCATTGGATCTTTTTGCTCGTGCTTCCATTAAATTATTTATTGGAGCTGGGTTTCTTTTTTGTCACAGGCATATTATGGATTCGGCAGCAGAAGGATTCCTGGAAACAAAATCCGTTTTACTTTTCGGAAATCATTTTGCTTGCCGTGACAATATTCATAGGATCGTTTGTTCAATCCACAACCATTGCAAGCAATGACCTGGGCTGGCGCGCCTGGCTACCGGGGCAATTCATTTTATTGATTTGGAGCGTGGATGTTATCAACAAGTTGTTTCCAAACGGCTGTAGAAAATTAGAAAGAAATTCAGCATCGGCGCGAATATTCCGTCAATTAAGAATATTCGCCATTATCGGCTTAATGACCACAGTCACAGATGTTATTCTCTTGCGAACCTGGCCCATGCTTGTAGATGCAGGTGTTACCGGCTTTCCAAGCAGTCTTAGCCCTGATACTCAATTGGGCAAAAGGACCTTCGCAGCAAGATTAGCTTATGACTACATCAACCTTCACACACCGGAAAATATTCTCATTCAGGACAACCCGACCGATCCGTTAAACCGCCCCATCGGGTTATATGCAGACCGCGCCATGGCGATTTCGGGCCATACAGCATTCGGCGTATCAATGCAGGATTTTAATAGCCGGACCGATTCGGTTGCAAAGATATTTGCATTCAGCGCGAACTGGGCTGAAATAAATCAAACGTGCGCCGCAAACAACATCAACATAATTATCGCGACAGACCTTGACCCCCTATGGAAAGACCTGCCCATCTTAGAGCAACAACGAAATCCAATTTATCAGAATCAATATTATGCGGTCTTCCAATGCGAAAATCAATGATGAAGAACAAGCCCGTACTTCCACAAGAACTGAAATATCGGATTAAATAAATTACCGACTTTGGTGTTCCATTCGCCTGAACGAGGAATAGAAAGACTTCCCCAATCGTCAGCGATGAGCGTTTGGGGATGATCGAACTCAGGCACAAAATCAACGTTGGTTGGCGGGGGATGCTGGAAATATTGATCGAACGTAATCGCTGAAAGGAAGGGCAAGTCATAATAGCGCACGGTTCGAACGATTGACCGGTTTATCTCATAGACCGGGGTCAGAGCGCCTACAAGCAGCATAAAAGCTAATGACACTTTTATTAATGCGTTCTTGCCTGTTATTAAAAATCGGCCACATCCGAGCATAAGGATGTAAAGCGCCGGGATCGTCGTACGCATCATAAAGTCCCAGCTTCCACCCAGGCTCACAAACGGAGCAAGTATTAGAACAGCGCCTGCCACATACCACATCCAATCGGCCTTGTTCGCGGGCAACAAAACGAGCCAAATCAACATACATTCAAGGAGCAGGAAAATAATATAAATGCCCGCAGAATCGGGCAGGCCGAAAATCCGAGTTTGAGCGGCCAGGTTCGTGGTAAAGAAAAGAGCGGAGACAACACCCAATACTAAACCGGAAAAATTTTCAAAGGTCAGGAAGTGACGCGTTAAAGAAATAAACCATCTTTGATTCGATTCCTTGCGCAACAAAGCAATGGCCTCACTTAGAACGCTTCCTCCGAAAAAAGGAATCATCCCCAGAGCTGGAAAAGGAGAAAAGAAAAAACAAATTCCTCCCAGCCAAAGTAGGGGACGCCTGTTCGACGATGTAACAAACAGCGCCATGATTAATAGCGCGGGCACGAATTGGTTGTACGTCCAATAGAGATCGGTTGTAAAAGAGGAATATTGAAATGACCCTGCCCACCATTCCAAATGTTGTATCGGGGGCCACAGCAAAGGATAGGTATATTGTGAAATATTTCTAAACAGGATGGCGCCTAAAAAATCCATTCCACTAAAGAAAACGATCAACAGCGCGGTTTTCAAAAAAGAGATTTTTAATTTAGCCGCAGTCAAGATGATTGCCATCGCAACGCCGAGATAAGCCCATAAAAACAGACTGAAATTTGCGGCGCCCCAACCCCAAAGTTTTCCAACCACGGCCGAAGGCAACCAAAACCCAAAATAATACGACATGATAAGCGTAGAGGGAATTCCGAACTGAGCCGATACATCCGGCTGAAAATGGTATATTACTGGCCAGGGATAATTAATCAGATCTCTGAAAACAGCATTGCGGCTATGATGATCCCAGTTTTGAAAAGTATAACCACCCACCCCGGAAAAAAATACCCATGTCCCCAAAAGTACAAGCATCAAAATTAAATCCGTTTTCCGAAATCTAATCAAATCCTCGGATGGCAAAGTGCGCCAAATTGAAATAAATCCTATAATGACAACTAAACAAACCAGAACAGCGGGAACCCAATTGAGCCATCCCGCGCAAAAAAGTATAAATGGGATGAGCAGATAAATGTAAGCTATTTTTTTGACTGCGGTTAAATTGAGCATATAGATTGGATCGACTCAATATAATAGGCTTCCGACTATGCGGAAGCCTATTATATTTTTCATATTGAACTAATTAGTAAGACTAGGCGCTGGTGCCTTCGAGCGCATCACTGCCCAGGCTAAGACAGCCAACAAAAGAACTGCGACAGCCCATACAATGTACAAGGTTGCTCCGGTTGCACCAGCATACTTAACTATAATTGGTGCGATGATCACTGAGACCAAGTTGACCACTTTGATCATGGGGTTGAGCGCAGGACCAGCCGTATCTTTGAATGGATCACCAACGGTATCGCCGACCACGCTGGCTTTGTGCCGTTCCGAACCTTTGCCAAGATTCTTCTTTGGATCTTTCGGCTCATCTTCGATCAATTTCTTCGCGTTGTCCCAAGCACCTCCCGAGTTATTCAAGAAGACCGCCAACAATTGACCGGAGACGATAATCCCTGCAAGGAAACCGCCTAGCGCTTCCACTTGCAGTAACAAACCAACCACTATCGGGGTCACAATGCCGAGCAACGCTAAAGAGACCAATTCCTTCTGCGCAGCAGTCGTTGAAATGGCCACAGCTTGCTTATAATCCGGCTTGACCTTGCCATCCAACACACCAAGCTTGAATTGTCGGCGAGCTTCGATCACAATCAATGATGCTGCTCGGGAAACCGCTTGAATAGCAAACGAGGAAAAGAGCCACGGGAGCGCCCCGCCGATCAGCATACCCACAAAAACCTGGGGCACACTGACACGAATGCCATTCGCCAAAGCAACTGGATCGATCTTCGACACATCGGTAATGAACGAACCAAACAAAGCCACAGCCGCGATGACCGCCGAACCAATTGCTACACCCTTCGTGATGGCTTTGGTCGTATTGCCAACCGCATCCAGATCAGACAGTACCTGCTGGGCATCTTTGGTCTTTTTATCCGTCAGCTCCGACCAGGCCATTTCGCCAATGCCATTTGCGTTGTCGGAGATTGGACCAAAGGAGTCCATGGCGACGTTGTTGCCGGTCAAAGTCAACATGCCGATACCGGTCATGGCCACTCCATATAGAATGAACGTGCCTTTGCTTATGGGATCCATACCGGGAATTGTGCCGAAGATGAAAATGGACGCAACAATAGTAGCCGCGATGACCAGCACAGACCACACCGACGACTCAAAACCGACGGAAATACCATTCAGGATTAGTGTCGCTGCACCTGTATCCGCTGCTTTCTTGATGTTATTCACAGGGGCGGCATGGGTTCCAGTGAAGTATTCTGTTAACCGATCAATCACAATGGCAAGTAAAACGCCAACTGCCACAGCGGCGGGTGTTCGCCACCATCCACCCAGAGCAGGATTCTGAAGATAAAAGTAACCCGCAATAAAGAACAAAACGGCTGAAATCGCGGCGGAAGATAGGAAGCCGCGGAAGATTGCGGCCATTGCATCACCGCTCTTGCCCGGGCCACCACGCACCAAATACGTGCCGATGATCGAAGAAAGAACTCCAATGCCTCGCACGATAAGCGGGAAGATGATCCACTCAAGGCGACCGGTCAAATGCCAGAGCGCCAAACCCAGAATCAACCCCGCAACAATCGTGACTTCATAAGACTCGAAAATATCGGCGGCCATTCCCGCGCAATCACCCACGTTATCGCCAACGAGATCCGCGATCACGGCGGGATTTCTCGGATCATCCTCCGGGATGCCGGCTTCCACCTTACCGACCAAGTCTGCGCCGACATCCGCGGCTTTGGTAAAGATGCCGCCGCCCACACGCATGAAGAGCGCCAGAAGCGTACCGCCGAATCCAAAGCCAAGCAAAGCATCCGGCGCGGCAATGCCCAGGATGATAATTATGATGGTGCCACCGAGCAAGCCCAAGCCATCCGTTAACATCCCCGTGATGGTGCCCGCGCGATAGGCGATCCGGAGCGCATCGGCAAACGATCTTTTGGAAGCCGCAGCCACGCGTACATTCCCCTCAATCGCCATACGCATTCCAAGTTGTCCGACCGTAAGGGAAAAGCCTGCGCCCATAATAAAGGCAATTGCCCGCGCAAGGCCAATCAGTAATTGCACTTGTTGATAAGCGCCTGGATTTCCCTCCGGCGTCATCGTAGCCAGACAAGCTTGGATCGCATCAGCATTGTTTACATCAACCTTTTGTATTGCTATGCAATGCCATTGACTGGCTTCAGCTGATGGAGGAACAATATAAACCGAAAAGAAAAGCGCGAACGCCAAGACGATAATCAGCGGCCAGATGCTTTTAAACTGCTTACGTAGGTAAGCATCGGCACCCAACTTGATCGCGTTCCAGACCTCCTGCATTTTTTCAGTGCCTTTATCTTCACGCAGGATTTGTGAGCGGAGGAAAAGCGCATATAAGAGGCCGATAATGGCAATACCCAGCACGGTCCAAATTGCGATTGCCTCCAGAGGAGTAAGTCCTTGCATTGCATACATATGGGGTATATCCTCCCGAAGGAAATTAGAATATAGGTTCAAGCCTATTGAAATCAGATTGTACAGGCGCAAACAGTTTATGTCAAGAATTCAAAAACCGATGGCTGAAGTTGACAACAGATATATATTCTGATAAGATAGGTCAAATTTACTTGTGATGGAGAAGAAAATGTTAGAAGAACTTGATATCCAAACAATAACTGTCTCCCCTGCAGCATCCAATGCAATAAGCAATATTATCAGCGAGAAAAAACTCGAAGGCTATGCCTTGCGCATTTTTGTTGCCAATGGCGGATGCTCCTGCGGCGGAGTAAATTTTGGCATGGCGCTTGAAAATAATATTCGCGATGAAGATACAACCTTCGATGCAAATGGCACGAAAGTTGTTGTTGATGAGGTTTCCATTGACTATCTTCGCGGCGCCCATATTGACTTTGTGAACGATCCAGACCGCGGCGCAGGCTTTATCGTGGACAGCCCCAGCGCTCATACACATGAACACAGCGAAGGCGAATGTGCCTGCGGTGGTTCCTGTTCTTGCGGCAATTAGGGTATAAGAAAAAAACCGGACAAAAGTCCGGTCTTTTTTAGGTCAAACAACAATTTGCAAATCAACGCCCGCGTAAAAATGAAATAATTACACCCAAACCTCCAATAAATAAAAAACCTACGATTACTAAGCCAAGAGGTATCGAGCTCGGACGATGCGTTTCATCAACAAAAGTGGGCAAAGCAATCGGAGCAGGCGGCGTGAAGGTAGATAAACGCGTTGATGTCACCGCCGGGATCAAAGCCGCAACCAGCGTTGGATTAAGTGTTGGAGTGGATGCCGGTGTCGGCGTAGGAGGAACGGGGATGTTCGGTAAATTGGAACCGCTCGTAAGCGAGACATACGGCGCATAAATCCATGCAATTGAACTAGGTATGCCAAAATACTGAATTTCGATCCAGTCCAGACCTTCTGCGCGTGCAAGTGCCGGGGCTTGTTCCCCAGCAAGCATCACACCAACAGCGGGATAATCGTAACTACTTGGCCCGGCATAAACATCAACCTGATCAATGTTCTCATAAACAGTGACAATAGGACCGGAAGGCGTGCCGGTCACCGTAGGAATAGAACCGGTTGGCTGTTGAGCATAGACGAATATTGGCGCGGGAACATTAAGCACTGCAAACAGAATAGCTGCTAAGGCAAGAACACTTAAAGCAAAGACCTTGCGAGAACGCATTAGCGGCGACCCACAATGGAAATAACAATTCCTAATAACCCTATGATGCCTAAACCAATGATGACAAATCCAAAAGGAAAGTGGGGCGAAGTTTCAACGGGAGAAACAGGAAAAGTCGGAATGACCAGCGGGGCTGGCGGCGTAAATGTTGGCAAACGCGTTTCCGTTGGTTTAAGACTGAAAGTGGCAATGATGGCCGGATCAATCGTCGAAACTACTATGGGCGTAAACGTTGGAGGAGGTTCAATGATAGGCGGAGAACCAGTCAAAGTTACATACGGAGCATAAACCCATCCCGTGCCATTTGGCCCTGAAGAAAAAGAAATTTCAATCCAATCACGACCGGATGTTACTGCCAAGGCAGGAGCAGTTGCGCCAACCGGTAATTCGCCTATCGGGTTTCCGTAATAAACCGAACTCGGACCAGCGCGAACGTTGACAAACGGCTCGGTTGTATAGGTATTGGTAATATAGTTACCGCTCATCGTTGGTGTGGAAACAGCTTGAGCGCGGACAGAAATCGCGGCCGGCACAGCCAGCACCAGTCCGAGAACAGAGGCGAGAATTGTGATCCATAAAGAGAGTCGAAACCAAAGCCGTTTCATTTCGTTATACTACCTGAAAGAAAAATCATTTAAAGATTATAATCGAAAACATGGACCGGCAAATTTATCACGGTGATTTAAATCCATCAGACCTTGCACAGGCATTATTGGCTGAATTCAACCGAGGCAACGTGCGCGCTCAAATTCTTGGGCAGGCGGATAACCTGGCGGTTCAAATCGGAACTCGTCCGGGCGCGGCCTCGGGGGGCCAAACCGCGCTGACAGTGAGCATTCAAAAAGTAGCTGATGGGGTTATGATTCAGATCGGGCAACAGGAATGGCTCGGCACTGCAACCTCTTTGGGTTGGACAGTGGTTGCTGCATTGCAAAACCCGTTCAGCATCATCAGCCGTCTCGACGATATTGCCCAGGATGTGGAAAACCTGCAACTCACCGAGCATGTTTGGTCTATCATCAATCAAGCGGTTCAAGTGACTGGTGCCAGCCATCAGCTTTCCGAGCGATTGAACCGCGTTGTTTGTGAATATTGCGGTACGGCAAATCCGGTCGGCGAAGGAGATTGCATTGCATGCGGCGCGCCATTGGGAAAATCCCAGCCAAGGACTTGCCCAAACTGCGGATTTGTAGTAGAACTCAGCGAAATAAAATGTCCTAACTGCGGAGCCGCACTCAAAAGTTGAAGGTAAATTATCATGTCCTCTTGCGGATAATTCCCATTGCATCTACAATCATGTTGTGCGGCAAGATAAGGATTGAAAAATGAATCTTGAAGAAATAGAAACACGTATACAATCCCTTATCGAACTACGGTTAGCCGATGCGCTGATTGGAAGAAATACCGAGGGCTTGATCGTTCAGAAACTTGCCACTGTCATTAAAGAGAATACGATCACGAAACCCAATGGGGTCCGGATCGCCCCGAATGTTTACACGTTCATTATCCCGTCTGCCGCCGTGGAACAGTGGCAAGAGCCGCATTTACAGGAAACTCTCACCGATATTATAAAAACTACCGCCCAAGATGCTGGATTAAAATTTGAATTTCCGCCTTTCATCACGATCACCACAGACGCCAGCCTTTCACTTGATGACATAAATGTGCTGGCGTCACATCAGGTTAAGAATTCTATGGAAGACACACAAAATACATCCGCCGATCCAGAAGAAAACAGCATGGAAGATAATACCATGCCTGAAAATGCGTTCCTGATTATCGAAGGTGTAAAGGTATTTCCGCTCCGAACTCCTGTAGTTAATATAGGCCGCCGGTTGGATAATACGCTTGCGATGGACGACCCGCGCGTTTCCCGCAACCACGCGCAGCTGCGCGCAATCAAAGGGCGGTATGTGATATTTGATTTGAATTCAACCGGCGGAACATTCATCAATGGACAACGAACCAGCCAAAGCGTGCTCTATCCGGGAGATGTCGTATCGCTGGCCGGCGTGGTGCTGATCTATGGTCAGGATAATCCTCCGCCGCGGCCCGATCTGGCAACTACATCCCCATTTGATTCGTTGAGCTCTGAACGTCCAACCGCTATATTAAGAAAGACTATGCCTCCTACCCCAAAAAAAGAGTGAGGAAGTTTTTGTTTTGACACCCTACTATGGCGTTACATCAAGCGAGAATCTTGTGGAAGACACACAAAATACATCCGCTGCTCCAGAAGACAACATCGTGGAAGATAATACCGTGCCTGAAAACGCGTTCCTGATTATCGAGGGTGTAAAGGTATTTCCGCTCACTATATCTAAAATCAGCATTGGCCGCCGGTTGGATAATACGCTTGTGATCGATGACCCACGCGTTTCCCGCAACCACGCGCAGCTGCGCGCAATCAAAGGACAATATGTAATCTTCGATTTGAATTCAACCGGCGGAACATTCATCAACGGACAACGAACCAGCCAAAGCGTGCTCTATCCGGGAGATGTCGTATCGTTGGCCGGCGCGGTGCTGATCTATGGCCAAGACAATCCCCCGCCGCGGCTAGATCTGGCAGATACAAAGTTGCCTGATTCGCTAGGCGCTGAACGTCAAACGGCCATCTTAAGAAAGACTATGCCTCCAACAAGTAAAAAGGAATGAGTGGATTTATAGTTTTGGCACTTCGGCTGTTGATGGCCGCGGCTGTTTATATTTTTTTAGGCTGGGCATTGTGGACGATATGGCTGGATTTAAGACAGGAAGCACAAGGTGCATTAGCGCACAGATTTCCGGCAATCCGCCTCGAGGTCCGGACCCGGAACCGCATTCTCGCATCCCGGACATTTTCCAAATCCGAAATCATTCTTGGACG
>Ga0182027_10002558_pt1 | contig 29345 bp, 28 predicted proteins | sample 712E1DmetaG_FD_121300 | JGI IMG/M metagenome (GOLD analysis project Ga0182027, IMG submission 121300) | Permafrost microbial communities from Stordalen Mire, Sweden - 712E1D metaG (Illumina Assembly) | ecosystem: Environmental > Terrestrial > Soil > Wetlands > Permafrost | place: Sweden...
ACTGGGAACCGATCCGCGCTGGGAGAAAAGGATGACATGGAAAAGGTTGGGGTCGAAATAACGCCGATAATGGGGCCGAGTGCCCCCTCCGGGACCACCGTGCAAATAGATCACCGGGAGACCTCTGGGATTGCCGACCTCTTCAACATATAAAGTATGCAATGGGGAGACGCTCAACTGGTGCACGGCAAAGGGCTCAATTTCAGGGTAGCACGGATAAATTGGATTCATAATACCGGCTGTATCACGACTGAACGCAGCCTCCCGGCCGCGGTTTCAGGGGTCAAATCTCGCTGAGGCATGGCCATCATCTCGTACCCGACCATGAATTTGCGTACCGTGGCCGAGCGCAGCAGCGGCGGATAAAAATGAGCATGCAACACCCATTCCGGGTGGTCGAGACCATCAAAGGGAGCCTGGTGAAAACCCATCGAATAAGGGAAGGAAATCCCAAACAGGCCGTCGTAACGGCGGGTTACATCCAAAAAGAGAGCGGCCAAATCTTTGACCTGCGCCGGTGCCAACTCCGGCAAACGCTGAACAGGAGCATTGGCCAGGATTATCACCTCGAACGGCCAGATCGCCCAAAAAGGCACCAGGGCGGTAAAAGAATCATTGGCGCTAATAATGCGCACCGGGGTCGACCGTTCTTCCTTCAAGTAGTCCATCAACAACAGAGAATGATGCTCGGCCAGGTAGTCGCGCTGGCTGAAGAGTTCCTTGACGGGTTCGTTGGGAATATGCGCCGTGGCCCAGACCTGGCTGTGCGGGTGCGGATTGGAGCAGCCCATCATAGCCCCTTTATTCTCAAACACCTGCACATAATGAATGCTCTTATCGGAACCTAGTTCTGCGGTCTGTTGTGACCAGGTGCGGATCACTTCAGAAACTGCGGCCAGGTCCATGTATGGCAGCGATAGGTCGTGCCGGGGTGAAAAGCAAATTACACGGCAACGACCGGTTTCAGGTTCAGCGACCAGTAAAGACCCGGGTACGGGTTCGGCGTTCTGAATCGAATTTCCGAGCAACAGCGCCGGGAAATCATTATCGAACACAAAAGTGTGCGCATATTTGTCATTCACCACCCCGCTGGCACGTTTGTTACCCGGGCAAAGCGGACAGGTCGGATCGTAAGACGGAATAGATTCAGCCGGCGTTTTTTCCACCTGACCCAACCACGGACGGGTGGCCCGCTGCGGCGAGACCAAAACCCATTCGCGGGTGAGGGGGTTGAAACGGCGGTGGGGAGTATCAAACATAGAAAATCCTTCTCTCGAAATTTTAATCATTATACTTCGCGATGACCAACCCTCGAAGGATGCCTGCGGACCTAGAAAAATCTCCCACGAATGGGTGATTCGTTCCGCTTTAAAATCGAAAACGAATCGAAACGAATCGGGGATACCGGCAAGAGCAAGAGCAAAATCAACTGTAAAAGAGCAGGGTTACATTATAGTATTATTGTTCTATAATGTCAAGGAAAAACTGGGTTGCACGACGACCCTTTCATTGGCTGCTGGTGTGATGTCATTGCATATTTGTAAGGAAAATACTACCGGAATAGGATTTTCTTTTTATGGGATAAACACTATAATATTAGTACTGGTAGACTATCCAAATTTGATTACCCAGGTGGATCAAAGAGAATCAAATGCGATTCAGATTATTGAATTTAATGCGACAGGGATTAAAAAAAGGACAGAGCATCGTCGAGTTGACGCTAATCCTATTGATGCTTTTAACCCTGCTGACCGCGGTGGTCGAATTCGGCAACCTGCTCAACCAGTACATCATCGTCGTGGACGCCGCCCGCGCGGGAGCACGTTTTGGCAGCAATGATGATCCATTCATCCGCACTACAGATCCATTTACCCTGGATGCAAATTTCTTCACCAATATCGACATCATCGTCGAAGGCGCTGAAGCTGGGCGAAATCCCGCTCCGCCAGCCCACGACCTCGATAAAGGCGCGCTCACCCCGATCCGGCTCAACCCAGCAGACGGCGACGATGTAGTGATCTCCTTCTTCAGCATCCATGACGGGGTGCTGACACGGTTCCCGGACTTCGTCAACGGGTGGAGTTATTATGGTCACCACGGCTACACCGGGCAAACCTCAAATTTCACCACAGCCCAACTGGAAGCTCAAATCCCCGCCTCCATCGCGCCGGATACCGGTATGGTACTGGTGGAAATTTATTATAATTACCATCAAATTTTAGGGTTCTGGCGTTTGATCGGCGTGCCTGATCCCATTGAGGTTTACACCTACGCGATCATGCCACTTTCGGCTGCAGAACCCACGCCAGAACCATAACAGATAGGAAAATGATGATTAAGCAAAAGAATAAACGACCCATCCAAGAAAAGAGCGAGGCACAAATCATCGTGATTTTTGCCATCGCGTTGGTGGCCATCATCGCTTTTATGGGCTTGGCCATCGACCTGGGCGACGTATTCGTAGCCTATTCCCGCCTGACACGGGCAGCCGATGCCGCTGCGCTGGCCGCCACTTCCCAGTTCCGCGAAGGTTATACCTCTGCCTCTTTAATTGCGGAAGCACAACAATTTCTGGATTTGAACGGGGTAAAGGACACAACAGGTATTTCCATCGAAAGCTGCGATACCAACCCCGGTGATCCACAATTATGTACCACCCCCCCGCGCAAACTGGTGCGGGTCGTCGTATCCGAGAACGTTCCGCTTTATTTCATGTCCGTCGTCGGAATTCGCTCATTACCAATCACCGTCAGATCACTATCCGAAGCTGCCTCGGTTGACCTTGTTCTGCTAATCGACCGGTCAACCTCAATGGCGGAGAACCCCGACGGGAGCGAAGCCGATCCATCTGCCTGTAATCCTACCCATAGCTGCCATCCGTTCGAAGAAATAAAATCGGCCGCTGAGGTACTGGTCAACCATCTATTGCTCAGCGAAGGCGGCAGCACCGGTTACGACCGGGTGGCGATCGTTACCTTCGACCGCTACCCGCATGTAGACCTGGCGATGACCTCTGACAAAGATCAAATCACCAACACCATTGATGGGCTTACCGTTTACGAAGGTATCGGAGCCTGCACCTTCGCCCCCGGCAATGCGACACTGGCAGATCCAGAAGGACCCTGTCGTTCATACAATGCAGATGGTTCGTATTGGGGAATCTGGTCCCGCGACATGGATCTTCACGGCGACCCGACGGATTGGATGGTCACCAACAGTGGAGGTGGTTTAAAAGTCTCCGCCAATTTGCTCGGCGGCAAGTACCCGGCCCCCTTCCCCATCTCCCCCACACCAGCCACCCGTACTGATTCATTGTGGGTAGTGGTGTGGCTGACAGACGGTTTCACCAATGCCGGTTTTGCCAGCGATGGTAACGCCTACGTGGAAGACCAAACAAATTCCGGACTGGTCTATTGCCCGGCTTACACTTGGGTGCCGATCGCCGGTTACAGCGATACCCGGTATTGCGTCGACCAGGATGCGCGCGACCCGCAGGGGCGGCACGCCTCTACTGATCCGAAATATGACCCGGACGATTACGCCCGCGACATGGTCGATTTTTTGACCAACCCAACCACCGGTCAAGGTGCTTTGTTGTTCACCATTGGGCTGGGAACGGAAATCACCCAACGATCTCCCTATGAAATTGCTAATAATTTTCCTCCACCGGGTGAAGCCCTTCTGAAATACGGGGCAGATAAAGGCAACGGCATCTATTATCCTGCGCCGAATGTCGCCCAATTAAATTCTGTCTTCCTGGCAATCGCGAACAAGATCGCGACGCGTCTTTCTCAATAAGTGGATAGAGGTTTGCAATGGTCAATCATTCAAAAGCACCCCCTGGACGAATTTTTCAAAAACAAATGAAGTCGCAAAGCATCGTCGAATTTGCCCTATCATTGCCGATCTTTTTGATGCTGATTTTTGGAATCTTAGAATTTTCTATGCTCTTCGCTTCCTGGCTCATGGTGCAGGACATGGCACGCCAGGCTTTGCGGTATGCAGTGACCGGGCAATACGAAACCTCTTACTGTGCCGCTGCCAACCTTCCCGCCAACGGCGGGGACGGCGAAGCGGACGGGGGTTGCGCAGGACCCAACAAAGACACCGAGATCGACTACTCCCGGCTATATTCCATAATCGACGAGGCAAAACGGTTCGAATTGGCCCTCTTCATCAACCAAAGTATCTCGTTCCCTGCCGATGGGGTTATGACCAATTACGACCAACCAGGATTTACCCGGGTCGTCATTTGTTCCAGCCGCCCAGGCTTTGTTTTCTTCCCCTCCCGCACCGGAGGAAATGCTGTGGGCGATTACAGCAAATGTGTGTATAACGGATCGGTCAAAGACGATCCCGGCGGCCCAAATGACCGCGTGGTGGTTTCAGTCGACTTTAACTACCCCTTCTTAACCCCGTTCCTCCGGGCCAATTGGGCGATCTTCCACCTAACCTCCTACCAACAGGGGATCGGTGAGGAATTCCGGGTCTCCCGCGTGATCAACGTCCCGCCCGCCATCGTGTTGCCGACAGATCCCCCCACCAATACGCCGACCCCGTCCGATACACCTACAAACACACAGACACCAACATTTACCATAACGCCGACGCCAACCAACACGTTCACACCTACAACTACGTCAACCGCCACGGCAACGCGGACCCCGACCGCAACAGCCACAACCACCACTACACCAACCAGAACGCTGACGCCTACCATTACCAAGACGCCAACGATCACACTGACGCCTACCTTTACCAAGACGCCAACGATCACACTGACGCCGACCAAAACGTTCACGCCTACCTTTACCAAGACGCCAGTACCTACCGCGACAAAGACGCTGACGTTCACACCATCCCCAGTACCACCTACGGCAACGAGGACATTTACGCCGTCGATCACCCCAACCCCAACGAAGACGTCAACCCCGACGATCACGCTAACCCCGTCGAATACGCCAACCAAGACGGCGACGCCTACGAAAACGCTGACACCAACTTTTACAGCAACAGTACCTTCAGCAACTCCCTCGAAGACGCCAACGATCACACAGACGCCAACATATACATTAACGCCAACACTCACCCCGACGCTAATCCCATCACCGACGCTCACACCTTCGAAGACGCCGACAACTCATCCCACCGATACCCCTACCATAACGCCTACGCACACACCCAGGCCAACCGGCGGCGGTTAAACATCAGTTCAATGGATCACAAAAACAGGAGGCCAAATGCTTCCTGTTTTTATTTGCCAAAATCAAAAGTGATCTTTATTAAAGCTCTTTTTAAGGAGAATATGCAATCTGGTACATACATGGGGCTCGCTTATGCCATGGGTTCACCCTTAACGATGGAGAAGAATCAGAGAGAGATATCCCTGTAATTCTCTTGACAGGTCTTTTAACCCATGAGATAATATAGAATATATTTTCTATATTTATAGCCGGTTACTCACCAGTTTCAAATGGAGCATCCGTATGACCCGCCTGGTATACATCCCCGATGATGTTACCCTTATCCAACTGGAAGTCGATATCTCCGCCCGCCAACTGGCAGCCGCCATCAATGCCGGCCTGCGCCCGGTAGAAGCGCTCAAAACCAGCCCCGAACCCATGGCTGCCAGCCAGATCGGAAACACAGTGATCGTTTCACCAAGGAACAAACGCGGCCACCCGGTCACGACCCTGCAGCAAAGCAGCCTCACGCGCCACCAGTTCCAGTACTTGGCGCTGGCGGCGCACGGATACTCGAACAGCAAAATTGTCAGCCTGATGGGGATTCCACGACGCTCGGTCAGTTATCATCTCAAAGGCATCAAAACCCAAATCAGACCGACCGCCCTACCACCGATCTCGGAATAATCAGGCAAGTCAATCAGATTTTCTGCCATACTTGATACAGACTCAGGTCTGCGCTGACACCGTCAGAGGTAAACTCAGCCTTGATCTCAAACCCGCTCTCCCCGGCTAGAACCACCAGTTCTGACCGAGAAAAGAGATGCACATAACGCAACCCGGGTTTACCAGACTGTTTGGGCATGACATGGCGCCAATCCAGCAATGTATCACCCATCTCCACGTCGGCTTCCGTCATATCCACCAAACTCCAGGGTTGGATGCGTGCAACCAGCTTTGGATTATTGTCAAATTGCCATTCAGAATGGATAAAAAGCCCACCCGGGGGAAGCAGCCCGGCGATCTGCCGCAACAGACGCGTGCGCGTATCAGCGCTGGGAATGTGGTGGAGAGCCGCAAACATCAACACACCATCGTATTGGGATAGACTGCAAGCCTGCGTCCAGGTTGCTTCAGAAAGATTTACCCGGTTGAACAAAACCTGTTGACCCGGTTTCAAAACGTACTTCCGGCTGGCAGCCCTGGCGGCAGCAATCAACACCTGGCTGAAATCCAGGCCTTCGTAAAGCCCACTGATCCCCTGCTCCACCCAGGCCGCGGAGAGCGCTCCGCTGCCACAGCCCAGGTCCAACCAGTTGCCGTCGCGAATCCACTCAGGCAGGATGCGTCTGACTCCGGGCTGGATACGCCGGCGCGTCTCGGCAAAAGCGCTGCCGTATTCCTGGTAAAATTGATCATTAATATCAAATAATTTCTGAACAACCGTTTTATCCATCACAACAATTATAATGGTCATAAGGTGAATCATGGATATCGAGAACTGGCAAAAGAAACGTAACTACAACCCGGACCTCTTTGCCATCGCTAAAGTGATACTCGAAGAAGTGCGCGGCGGCCGCAAGCTTGACCGTTCGTTACGCGCGCATACAATGGAAGGGGGCGGGCTGTTGGCCAAACACGTCTTGATCGCCGCCTACCACGAGCTGGTGAAGAGCGGTGAATGGGTGGAGGACCCGGAATTGCTCTCCCGAATCCGTATGAAACCGGTAAGAACCCTTTCGGGGGTCACCACCGTGACCGTACTGACCAAAGCCTATCCCTGCCCGGGACGTTGCATTTTTTGCCCGACCGAAGCCTACATGCCTAAAAGTTATCTGGTAGACGAGCCAGGGGCTGCGCGGGCGTTCCAGAACAAGTTCGACCCTTATAACCAGGTACATTCCCGTATCGTCGAATATGAAGCTGTGGGTCACCCTACGGATAAAATCGAACTACTGGTTCTGGGTGGCACCTGGAGCGCTTATCGCCGCGACTACCAAAAATGGTTCATCCAAAGATGTTTCGACGCCATGAACGAAAGTTCCACTGCTGAAATCGTGGAGCCAGTCATGGCAGCCAATAACAAAACCGTCGACTTAACCACGCTTAGACAAGCGCACGCGATCAACGAGACCGCGGCCCACCGCAATGTCGGGCTGGTGATCGAGACCCGCCCGGATGAAATCACCCCGACCGAATTGGCCTGGCTGCGGCAACTGGGCGTCACCAAGGTGCAAATGGGGGCCCAGAGCTTGGACGACCGGGTGCTGGCGCAAAATCTGCGCGGCCACACAGCCACAGATACTCTGCGCGCCACCTCCCTGCTACGTGCAGCCGGATTCAAAATCGTGTTGCACTGGATGCCCAACCTGCTCGGCGCCACACTGGACTCTGACCAGCGGGATTTCCTGCGCCTGTGGCAGGATGGGTACGCGCCCGACGAGATCAAAATCTACCCCACCCAATTGCTCGAAACGGCAGAATTATTTAAATACTGGCAGCGAGGCGAGTACACTCCCTACACGACCGAAGAATTGATCCAGCTACTGGCTGATCTCAAAACCAGCATCCCGGAATACTGCCGCGTAAACCGCATCATCCGCGATATTCCCTCCACTCATGTCGTCGAGGGAAATAAACGCACCAGCCTACGCCAGGATGTGCTGCTCGAGATGCAGAAGCGCGGCACTAGCTGCCGTTGCATCCGCTGCCGCGAAGTAGGCACCAGCAAAGTCGATATCAACGATCTGCAATTCAACGATCTCTCTTATCATCCGGCCTACGCGGAAGAACATTTTCTTTCCTTCGTCACCCCCAAGGACCAGATTGCCGGTTACCTGCGCCTGTCACTGCCAGATACAAATGCACCGCACCTGGGCATGGCCGATCTCGACAACGCCGCCCTCATCCGCGAAGTGCACATCTTTGGCCAATCACTGGCGGTCGGTTCCGAGCAAAGTGGGGCTGCACAACACATCGGGTTGGGAACCGCGTTGTTGAAAAAGGCGGAAGGGATTGCCTATGCAAACGGATTTGCACGCCTGGCGGTGATTGCGGCCATCGGTACGCGCCGTTATTATGAAAACCGGGGATTCAAGCGCGGAGAATTATACATGGTGCAGGATTTACACAGGTGAAAATCACCATTCGTCCAGAAGAGCCAAAAGATATCGACCTGATCCGTTCTGTGGTGTTCAGAGCCTTTCGCAGCCAGAATGAACCCCGCCTGATCGACCGGTTGCGCAAAGAAGTCACAGCCACCCTATCATTGGTCGCCGAAGTGGATGGGAGAATTGCAGGTCACATCCTGTTTTCGCCCATGAGTCTCGACCCGGATATTTACCATTATGCGATCTTTGGATTGGCTCCGCTGGCAGTGGCCCCTGAATTCCAAAAACAAGGGATTGGCAGCAAACTCGTCCGCCAGGGGTTGGATCTCGGCCTGAGCCTGCATTGGAGCGCCGTCTTTGTGTTGGGTTCATCCGGATATTACCAGCGGTTTGGTTTTGAGACCGCCAGCAAATATGCCCTCTATTGCGAATATGATGTGCTAGAAGAGGATTTCATGGTCATTTCTTTACGTGCTCATACACTGGATTTGCTGCACGGTACAGCGTTCTACCACCCTATTTTTAAAGAAATCGGCATTTGAGGGCGATTAATCAATCCACATCACCCGGTTCTTTCCAGCTTGTTTACCCCTATACAGAGCCAGGTCGGCTTTGCGGATACCACTTCCGATTCCAGTGTTTCTATCGCACTGGCTAATCCCGAGTGTGATCGTCACTGGAATATCAACTTCATGGTAAATACATGGAGAATTTATCACGCGTGAGTGCAACTTTTCGGCGACGATTTCACCGTTGGCTAAATCCGTTTCAGCCAACATGATCAAGAATTCGTCTCCTCCCCATCTGGCGATGAGGTCACTTTTGCGCAATCCAAGACGTATTTTCTCGGTCAACATCACCAGGACAAAATCTCCACAATCATGGCCATACTCATCGTTAATCAGTTTAAAGTCATCCACGTCAAGCATGATCAATGAAAACGGCTTGCTGCCTTTATCGACCTGTTCCTTTTCCTTCTCTAATTGAGCCATCATACTTCGGCGGTTCAAGGAATTGGTCAATGGGTCTGTGTTAGCCAGGGTGTAAAGTTCCCGATTGTTTATCGTTATTTCAGAGTCCGAAAACTGCTTTTCGGATTCCACAGTAAAAGTGATCACTGCCAAAATCACACACCCCAGAATTAAGTTTAAGAAAAATAAAATGTTTTGGTAAGGGGGATTAATATAGTTATCTATTTTTAAGTAACGAGAGATTAAAAATAGGCAGGCCATGATAAGCGTTATCAAGATTCCTAAAATGATCTTAGGGGCTTTGGCGATCTTTCCATTGATCATCAAGAAAGCAAAAAGAATAATTAAAGATAAAAAGAATCCACTGTTCCAACCCAATGCTGCGATTGAATAGGTACAAAAAAATAGCGATTCAACAAAACCCATAGAAAAAGAGAGGTTCTGAGAATTGTTACTCGTCCCTTTGTAAATCCAAATCCAGATCACTACTCCCAAAAGCATACAAGCCGCCAAAGCCCAAAGGTGCAAGCTGGCATAAATCACACCAAAAATCAGACGCGCCGTGAAAATGACGGGTGCGGAAGATGTGAGCGCCTTGACGAACTGGTTTTTATCCTGGTGACTGATCTGGTTATCGATCAAATTTTCCCCCATAGCAAATGAAAAAAGGGATGAAACTCAGCCCGATTCATGGGTGAATCAGTGAATTAATTTGCTCTTTTTTCGTAAACTTGTTGAATTTGCTTAAACTATTATAAACGATTTAAAATTATTCTTCAATAAACACCACTTAACAAAAAACCCGGATTTCTGCTCCGGGTTTTTTTTACACGTCTTTATTTCCGGAATCAATAAGTACTGGTGTTGTAGAACCAGTTATAGGCGTAGAAATATCCGTCCGGTGTCTGCAAGCGGATCGCAATCTGCGAACTCCCCGCCAGCGCAGACGGAATCGTATAGGTCGCGCTGAAATTACCGACAGAGCCGGAATCCACCGAAGTCACCGGAATGCCGCCAATGCCCAGGGTGCCAAATGCCCCCATCAGTACGTTGAAGGTTTGCCCAGCAGGGAAATTACTGGCATAGATCGTCACCTGCGAATCCTTCACGACAGCAGTGATGGAAATGGTCGGAATTCCGTAATACCCGGTCACCGGAACCACTGTAGGAACCGGGGTCGAACCCGGAACAGGAGTGCTGATCACCGGAGAAGTATTGTTATAGAACCAGTTGAAGGCATAATAATAACCGGTGGGACTATCCATCCGGATGGCAATCTGTGCCTGACCTGCCAACCAGGAGGGAATCGTATAAGTGGCACTGTAGGAACCGCCCGTATCAGGGGTGGTGCCAACAATATCCCCGCCTAAGCCGAGCGTGCCATATTGACCCATGCGCACGGTGAAGGCCTGCCCTGCCGGCATATTATAGGTTTGTATGGTCACTGTACTTCCGGCAGCCGCTGAAGTAATGGACAAAGTTGGGTAACCATAATAGCCCGGAATAGGAGTCGGGCCACTCGGAACCGCAGTGGCACTGCTTGAACCAGTATTGTAAAACCAGTTGTAGCTAAAATAACCCTGCGGGCTCTCCAAACGAATGGCAATCTTATCCGCGCCGGCCAAACCAGACGGAATGGCATAAGTCGCAGTGAAATAGCCACCCACGCCGGTCGCATACGAACCAACGACGGCGCCGCCAATGCCATAACTACCATAGGGTCCCATGAGGACGGTAAAGGTTTGCCCGGCAGGGAAATTTGTGCCGGCGATGGTCACGGAAATTCCTGGGTTGATTGAGACAATCGAAGTGATCGGAGTTGAAAGCGCCTGAGTTCGGCCTACCAAACCAATCGACAGTCCGACCGCCACGAGCAGAGAAATGGCGATCAACAGGATTCGTTTGTCACAAGAATTTTTTTTCATAGATAAACAACCTCCTCTTGCACGATTACTGTTCATTCAGTATAGCAATAAATTCACCCAAATGAAAGTTATCCCCCTTCCAGAAATGAAAGGGGGAAAAGAGATACTGTTTTACGGATGGGTAATACGCGCTGCCATCCACTGAGCATAATCATCCGACGAATTGCCATTGCTGAGTACTTTTAAGTAGAAGATCACGCTCTGACCATCCATTGTTGATAGGTCAAGATCAATTCCGACAGTTGAATTATCATCCACTTTGTTGTAAGTGCCCAAAGTAGTAATGGTAGAACCGCCCTGTTGTTGGGCCAGGACTTCGAAAGTGACACTGCAATTTGGTTTTTGATACGAGCAGAAAACTGTAGCGGCAAAATGATCTCCGGAATGGACCGTGAATGCGGGGAATTGGCCCTGGATCATGCCATCGCCACCAATAGCGGGGACGGTGATGATCGCACCTTCATCGTCTGTAAGTCCATTTTCGAGGATCGGAGCGTAAGAACGGGTGACAGAACCGGTGGTGTAATTAACTGCCGAACTTGGACAATTGATAAAGGCAGCATTGGTGCGCCATTGGGCGGAACAATAATTCTTCACGAAATCATAGATCGTGTTCGGGTCTTTCGGAGCTGGAATTGTGGTGACTGCTATCACCACATCGACCGGTACCCCGCCGTTTGACCCCACACCAAACAATGTCCCATTCGGGGAACGCAGCATCCAGTTTCCTGTGAAGTTGCCGCTGTTAGATGGAGCGATCATCGAGACGGAGATATCCACGGTTTCGCCGGGCCGCACCGATTTGGGAAGAACCACCGATGCGGAGGCCCCCATCGAATTACCACTCGAGAAAATGATCGAGTAACCACTACCCCAGGCGCAAGCACCCGAATTGCGTACCCGCCAGGTTTTGACGAACGAAGCACCCGCCACGAAGGACGAGCCATCCGGAATGGTCACATCAGTGACAAAACTGGCCTGATTGCACGGAATGGGGATGGGGGTGTTCGTAGGTGGAACTGCAGTAGGTGGCACCGCAGTCGGCGGGACCGGCGTGGAGGTGGGCGGCAAGGCAGTCGCAGTCGGCTGGTTCGTGGCCGTAATGATGATCACGTGAGGAGCTTCAGCGGTCTGGGTCGAAAATTGATCGACCTGGGCCTGAATGGTAGCCGCCGCCAACGTCTGAATTTGCGCTCCCGAATCAACGGGTCCACCCGTGCCGGGAAGATTACATGCCGCCAACAAGACGGCTGAAATAGTCAAAAACGAAAGGATGATGCTTATTTTTATTTTCATTGATAACTCCTACTCTCTTGTACTTGTTAAGACGACATACTTCCCCTTTTTGTTCCCATTGCGCCTGTTTTTTGGTAGAGAGATGATATATTACGACGCCACGTTGAAATCCACCTTGATTCGGTTCATTGCTATTTTCTTTTCAGCAATCGGGTGCGCAATACCAGGCTTAACGCATAAAAAATCACTCCAAACAAGATAACGATAAAGCCTGCGATCATGTAAATCGAAGTGTCGGGGATCACTCTTCCTCCTCCAATTGCGCCTGCCGGGCCAGACGTTCATCCCGGTCCTGTTCACGCAGGCCAAGACGCAAACGGTGCCAGTAAAATGAAATAAATAATACAGTAAAAGTGAAAAGCGAAAATAAAAAGGTCTGCAACATGCGCGGACTCATTTCAAATAAGCCTGTTCCCATTGCAGACGCAGAACCAAAGATCACCGGGTGAATGGTGCGAAAAATGCGGATCGAAAAGAAGGTCAAAGGAACAGTGATAAACCCAATGATAGCATAAACCGCGCTGAAACGAGCTCTCTGGTTGGGGTCTTCCACGCCGCGACGCAACAGCAAATAGGCTGCGTAGATCAATTCCATGATGAAGGCAGTGGTCAGGCGCGGATCCCAGGTCCACCAGGTATTCCAGATGGGACGCGCCCAGATGGAGCCTGAGATGACACACAAAGCCGTAAACACCAGTCCAATCTCGACCCCGGCCAGGCTGGCCACATCCCAGAAGAACCTACGTGTGCGCAAAAATGCAATCCCGGCAATCACTGCCAGAAAATATCCAAGCATCCCTGTCCAGGCCGTTGCGACATGAAAGTAGAATAGGCGCTGAACGTCACCCATGGAGATCTCACGCGGGGCATAAACCAGCGCCATCCAAGTGGCTACCACCAGGCAAATCCCTGCCAGGAGATCGAATGCCAACAACAATCGGGGAAATGAGCGTTTATTCATCGTATCCGCACCAGTCCAGTTAATCAGAAATCACAGTATCAAAGAGCATAAGCCCTATGGCAATGAAAAGGATATCATATCCAGCGAGCATGAGCAACCAGGTACCCAGTTCGCCGACAACACCGCCTCCGAGCACCGCACCGGTAGCGCGGATGGCAGCGATCAACAGGGGAATAATGACGGGGAAGAGAAGGATCGGTAAAAAAAGCTCACGATTATGCAGGCGAGCGGTTATGGCGGATAAGAAGGTACCACACAAGGAGTATCCCAACGTACCCAGCAAAATAACCCCCAACAGCACCCAGTGAAAAGGATTCAAATTAAAGAAAAAACCGGCAGTCGGTACCAAAAGTATGGAGAGAAGCAACATAAAGACCCAATTGGCCAGGGCCTTCCCAAAGTAGATGGCGCTGCGATCCAGAGGGCTCATAAGCAATCCGGCCAAAGCATTGTTTTCCCGCTCCAAACCAAATGAACGTGCCAGCCCCAACGTTCCGGCAAAACACAACGAAACCCACAGGGTTCCGGCGAAAGCCTCTTTTTGCAAATTGGCATTCAATTCAAAGGAGAAAATGAATATCACGACTGCCAGCAGCACAAATACCAGCATGGAAGAAAGCATCTCACGGCTGCGACGTTCGCTCCTGAGATCTTTGAGAAAGATTTCCCACACTGCCAAAAAATAAGACATCCCTGATCAAGACTCCCCTCTAGAGGCCATCTTTTGATATCGGTCCGCCAGGCTACGCTCATCTATCCCGGCGACGGTGAAAGCATCCACACAGGCTCCCCTGTGCAAGAATAACACATGAGTTGCCAGAGCCGCGACTTCCTTGAAGTTGTGGGAAGCCATGATAATGGTTTTTTCTTGCCCGGCTATGTTTTGTAATAGATCCAGCATGCGGCCAACCATGAACTGATCCAGACCGGTGAAGGGTTCATCGAGAAGCAGGATCGCCGGGTCATGCAATAATGCGCGGCCGATAGCCAAACGCTGTTGCATCCCCCGTGAAAGGGTATGCAACACCTGATTCCGCTGCCGGGCTAAGCCGACGAGGTCTACCACTTCTCCGATGCGTTGCTCTGCGTTCGGGAGGGTATACAACCTGGTATAGAAGCGTAGATTTTCTTCAACAGTCAGGTCAGCATACAACAACAATTGGTGGCTGACCAATCCCAACCGCCGGCGAATTTCAGTTTCATTGCCCTTAAATGGTTGCCCAAAATACTTCACTTCTCCTTCATCAGCAGAAAGTAAGGTAGCCAATATATTGATGAGAGTCGTCTTCCCCGCACCGTTCATTCCCATCAACGCGACCGTTTCGCCTGCTTGCGCCGCGAAACTAAGTCCCTTGAGTGCTTTTTTGGAACCGAAATATTTGCCGATCTCCACCGCCTGAATGACCGCAGACAAGCCGTTATTCCCCCTCGAGTTTTTTGATCAACTCTTCCCGTTTTGCCCGATATACTTCTGCAGAAATCTCCCCGGCTTTGAATTGGTCGTCCAGGGTGATGATCGCATCCGGCAGGGTGGTCTTTTTGGTACCTTTGCCGCCGAGTTTAGGGGCGTTACCGACTTTTTTCTTCGACACGATGGCAATCCACAGAACCACCAGCAACGCGAAAACCAGCGCGGAAATGCCGATCATGATGGGAAAAATTTCCTGCTTATTGAAACACCGCAGTGACAGTTTTCCGCCCGCATTGAGATTTCCGCCCGTAAAGACGAGCACGGATTCGGACGCTGCCATTTGTTGATCGAAAGTTTGCATCCCTGAACAGGTGATCAGACTCCCCTGGTTCTCGACCATGACCATAGCCGAAATCACCTGCACCGGGGTGTTGAACTCGATATTTTGCTCGTTTTCAAAGGGTAAATCGTATTCGAACATCACCTGATGCACACTTCCAGGCAGAATTGGTTGCCAATCAGCGAGGTTCCCATTCACCAGGCTGAGAGATTGTGCCTCAGAAAAATCATCGAAGCTCACACTTTGTGCCTTTTTATTTAAAACGAATTGCATAAGTGGCGACTGCAAGTCTTTTGGCGAAATGGTAAAAGAGGATGGATTACTGACCAAAAAACTTTCCGTCACATGTATCATGTCATTTTTTTGGAAATTCAACAAAACATGCAGGCGTTCCCCACGTAACGAAGTAGTGTCAGAGGTGGAATCGTATACCCGGATCATCAGAGGTACGATCTCGGAGGCAAGCACGCTTTGTCCGGAGATGCGGGGAGATCTGTACACGATGTCTTGATGATCGATCTCTGCGGTATAACTCCAATCCGGATTATAGGGGACCAGAACAAATTGAAAGGTGTTATCCGCCAATACCGTACTGACCATTTGATAAAGCGTTTGTCCGTCAGCGGAGATGTCCAGATTCACCGTATTCAAGTCATGAAGGTCTCCGCCTGAGCCATTGGTAACCTTGCCTTTGATGGTGAAGAAACCCTGATTTTGCGATGTTGCCAGTTGTCCAGAGGTGGTTTGAGGTAATGAGACCGAGGCGATCGGTGCAGATATCGACAGCGCCCGCGAGATGGCGACCATTGACCAGAGTTGCCGATCACTCAGCATCACTGCAAACTGGTCCATCCCGTGCTCATTACCGCTATGAATGATGTCGTACAGGTCCTGATTGGAATATTCCGCGAACAGCGGATCATTTTGCCAGTCCACAGTGGCCAAACCCTGCGCTGCTGATTGGACTCCACTACCACTGCCGTCGCCACCGTGGCAGGATTGACACATATTCTGATAGATCAACCGACCGCCGGCCTGGTCATTTTGAGAGGAGACTAATGAAAGCAGATAAGCTACCAGATCCCAACGATCGGAAACGGAAAGAGAATCAAAGGCCGGCATTCCCCGATTCGGTTTGCCGGCAGTCAAAGCCGTAAACATCTGACCCGGGGAAGTCCCTTTCAGCCAGTCAGTAGAGATCAAATTAACATTGGGAATGGCTCCCGCTTTAATCAGGTTGCTTTGAGAATGGCAACTGGCGCAATATTGCTGGAAATCGTTCTTCCCGCTTTCAATTGAAGGCGCGATCAACGGCAAAGTCACCGAAGGCGCGACGGTTCCGCTGGCCTGCCCGCTGGCAGGTTGAGACGCCGCCCCGCCAATACACCCACCAAGCACGAGTGTGAACAAGGTGACCACAAGAAACCAGTTGACGCGAAAACCATTATTCTTCATAAGCCAGATTGTTTCAGTTTCATGCCGCACTTCGGGCAAAAAGCATCAGACCGTTGCAAGGGTGTACCGCATTTAACGCAAAACCCAGCCGAACGCTCCACTCTTTCCATACGGCGGTCTGTGATCATGGATTCGATCGACTGATCGCTCTCTTTTGAGAGATCCTGCTGAAGCGCTTGCAATTGTGCAAATAACTGATCAGCTTCGGCCTGCAAAGCAGCCTTCTGGGACACGTAATCCATTTGTTCAATTTTACCTGCGAAAAGTTCGATATCCAGATCATACAACCATCGCATCCGCTCCCGATAAGCGGCCGCAGTACTCTCTACCTGAGGGATCGACTCGGATTTCAGTTCGCTGGCTGATATGTCATAAAGGGGTTGGGTAATGACCGCAAACGCGAGCACTCCTACTGCCAAAATGATAAAAATCGATGTAGTTACCATATTAGTTACCTGACTTTTGATCCAAAAACGTTAATAATTCATCTATAGAACTGAATGGGCCAATCTTGATGGCATTGAGCGTTCCATCACTGCTAATCAGATATGTCTCAGGGACTCCGGTGATATGGAATTGCTGCGAAAGAGATAAGCCAAGATCAGACCCATTCATATAATCGATGGAATACTTCTGCAGAAATACCCTGGCGGCGGGTTGTGTATCCGCATAATCGACACCGATAAAGACCACCTGTCCGGCAGGTTCGATTTTCTGCCAGGCCTCTTCCAAAATCGGCGCTTCATCAATGCAGGTGGTACACCACGACGCCCAAAAATTGACCAGGATGGTCTTTCCGCGCAAACTACCCAGAGAGACATCCTTGCCGTCGAAAGTGGTGATGGTGAAATCATCGATCCGACTGCCCAACGTGAGGGATTGCTGACGACTGCTCATCAGGCCGAGCACCAGAAATATCAAAAATCCCAATAATGTCACCACCGCGATAAAGATCACCCATACCGGCATGGACTTTTTGGAGGTCGTTTGCTGAGGAGTCGCCAGGGGATCAGCCATTCTGGCCACCATCAATTCCGGAAGAACCCGGCGTGTTTTGACCGTTACCACGATGTGCCCGGATAAAGCGAACCGTCAAGAGCAATGCCGCCAGAAAAATCACTGGGGGAAGCAGATAGAGAACCCAGTTGAAGCCCGCCGGAGGAGGCAATGTGAGAACACGCAGGCCATATTGTTGGACAAAGTAAGCCTTGATCTGAGCCGGGGTGGCGCCTTGCGCCAGTTGTTCGCGGATCATTTCACGCCACTGCACACAAGCCGGAGTGGTGCACACGTCCAGAGTGATATTTTCACATACCGGGCAATAGAGCTGGCTGGCTACCGCATTCACCTGATCATCCGAAGGCGTCAGTTGCGTTTGCGCTTTGACGGTATACACCAGGATGGCCATCCCCTCGATGGCGATGGAAACGGCAATGACCAACAGAAATATCTTGCGCGAGAAAGGATGATTCAAATTCATGTCGGTTGTCCCCGTTCCTGCACGGATTTCGCAGGCCAAAAGGCAAACAAACCACCCAATATAAGAACGACGGCTCCGATCCACAACCAGTCGATCAACGGGTTGTAATACACTCTGAAGGTAGCACTCGTGGTCGCAGACGATTGCCAGTCGACCAGGACAATATAGAGATCACCCGCAGGCGTGCTCCACACTCCTGGCACCGTCACGGATTGTGCCTGCGCGGTGTAATTATCCACGCACGGAGCCAGAGAAAAGGTCTTTCCATTGCCTGCGTCGACCGTCAAAACCGCCAAGGTGATTTCGTGGTCGTCAGTCGTACCGGGTGTGGTCAAGCCGTCAAAATGCAACGTATCCCCGTGGAATGAAAATGACGATCCCTGTTGGATAGTGACCTGGGTCTGCGTCTGAAAGAATTCGATACCGACGATGCCAACTGCCATCAACACCACGCCCAGGTGGACCAAAAGGCCACCATAACGGCGGTGATTTCCCAGTAGCAAGCGAAAACCGGAAGCCAACAACGGCTCATGCATGGCGCTGCGCCATGCCGAGACCGTTCGCCAAAAATCATAGAACAAGACCAGGATCACCAACCCGGCCAGCCAGAGCGCAAGAACGGCGCCCCAGGAACGGATACCTGCCAGCAGCAGACCCGTAGGAATCAACAAAGAAACCACAGCAGGCTTCCACAACTCATTGCCCAACCGTTTCGCCGAGGAGGCTCCCCAGACCGAGAGGGGTACGATCCCCATCAACAAGAGCAATAACGCAAACAACGGCCCGGTGGTGGACTTGTACCATTGCGCCCCCACTGTGACCTGCTGGCCGGTGAATACTTCGGAAAGGATCGGGAAAAGGACTCCGGTCAGGCATATCAAGAAAAGACAAACAAAAAGGATGTTATTAAAAAGAAAGAGCGATTCGCGCGAGAATATGGAGTGTAATTCGCCGCTGGCAGTCAATGAGTTCCAGCGCCACAGTAGCAACCCCAGGGAGGTGACGAAAATCAGACCAATCAAAATGAAGAAAACCGGCCCAATCGAAGATCCTGAGAAAGCATGGACAGAAGAGAGGACGCCTGAACGGGTGAGGAAAGCGCCCAGAATGACCAGGCAAAAGGTAAGCATGACCAACACATAATTCCAAAGCTTGAACAAATCGCGGCGTTCTTCCACGATGGCCGAATGGAGAAAAGCTGTAGCGGTCAACCATGGCATCAAAGCCGCTATTTCCACCGGGTCCCAACTCCAGTACCCGCCCCAACCCAGCAGATCATATGACCAGCGGCTGCCCAGAACGAGCCCTGCCGAAAGGAAGATCCAGCCCGCGAGCGTCCATCCGCGGGTCAGGCGCATCCAATCACCACTCACTTCCCCGGTAATCAAACTGGCAGCCGCATAGGCAAAGGGGACGAGAAAAGTGACGAAACCCAAATACAACATGGGGGGATGGAGGACCATACCGGTATTACGTAGCAACGGGTTCAAGCCGAATCCCGCAGGGGGAATTACGACAAAGGATCCGGCGGGTTGAATGAAGGAAGAGACCACTTGCCCGTTGGCGAAAAGCCAGATGCGCTCGAACGGGTTTTCCAGGAAAAGGACCATGAATAAGAAGAATGCCAACGTGGTCATGGTGATGATCACCGCCCACGGAACCAATGCTTTCAATTGCTTTTGTTTCCCCCATAGAAAACTGGCAGCGGTGACCCCTGCCAGCAGCCATACCCAGAAAAGCAATGAACCGGCCTGTCCACCCCACAGGGCAGTTATCTTGAGGATCAAGGGCATGTCCTGGCTGATCACCCGGAAGACATAGGTATACTCGAATTGTCCGGTAAGCATCAGCCCGAGCAAACTCAGTACTGAAAGGGTAACCAAAGGGAAGATTACGATGGTTGCAATGCGGGCAGATTCAAGGAAGGCATGGGATTTAGCGCACAGTCCATAAATAGCTGTGCCAATGGCGTACAGGCTGATCAAGAATGCAATAAAGAGAAATCCAAAGCCGAGATTTGCGATCATGCTTTCCCTGGATGGATAATAGCGGTAAACTCGCCGACCCTCATCAAGTGCCGGCCTGGGCTGGTAATGAGTCTTCGTAACGAGAAGGACATTTCAGCAATAACTCATTGGCATAAAAAATACCATCACTGCCCAGTGAGCCGGTCATAATGGCCTGAGCTTCGTCATTCAATAGATCGGGCCGCGATCCTTGATAGCTTATCTTGAGATGCTTGAGAGAGGAATCCGTGGCAGCGGTATGCAAAGCCGTTGCCAAGCCGCCCATTTTTTCGATGGTAGCATTATCACCAGGGATATTCGCCACCTCGAAGGTTAACGTATTTGTAGTCGAATCATACTGGATGGTGCTGCCTAACACCACGCCGGAAATCCGCACGTTCTGGGTTTGCCCGCCGGGATTGGATAGCAATTCATTAATTGTCAAATAATATTGAGTATTGCCGCGCAGACTGGTAACGGCCAGAATGATCACGGCGGCGACAACCAAGAAACCGCCAATGACGAACTTATTGATTGGGGTTTTCTTGTGCGGTAACTTTTCGGAGTTTTTCTCGGATGATTGTGCGATCAACAACTCCTCCGGATAAAACATGATGGTCGACGGCCGTCGCTCAATGGTTAAATTCTGCCACACTGAGATTAAGGCAAAGTGAGAGTAAATTGAGACTTTTCCAATATAGAGACAGTACACGAAAAAAAAGATGAAAACATAATATTGCCCACCCGGAGGGCAGGACTATCTGAGGCGCTGAAAAACGGTGTCGACCCCATTCACTGTGAGAATCAATTCATCCTGGTTAATGGTATATTTCATCGTCATGTCCGGGATCGTCCCATCGCTGGTCACTTTGATATCCAGAATATTGGGGTCCTGTTCAGAATATTGCATGGTATATGAAGTTTCGTTCAAGCTGATCACCACGTTGTTATTCTTGTCAAAAGCCAGTGTAATCCCAGAAACAGGCTCCTGCCAGGAACCTACCAGCGGATCCTTATTTCCACACGCGGCGAGGAAGAACATAAAAACGAAGCTAATGGCCAGGATAGAAAAATATTTTTTTGCATTCATGCGAAACCGGTTCAATTTTGAATCATCATATCACAGGAACAAGGGCATCAATAATTGTCTAAATCTGAGACATTTTCAGGCGAAGAAAATATGACCTGTTTCATATTTATCATTGACAATAATTCAGTATACTTTAATAACCGAAAATCTCAGGAGCGTCTATGAATAAAGTCGTCATACTCACCGATTCCACTGCCTATATTCCTCAGGAATATATAGATTCTTTACCCATAGAAGTCATTCCTTTATCGGTAATTTGGGACGGTAAAACGTATTGGGATGGTATCGATTTAACACCAAAAGAGTTTTACACACGGCTGGCAAAAAGCAGCTCCTTGCCCACAACCAGCCAGGTCAGCGTCAATGCCTACCAGGAAATGTTCAGAAAATTGCTAGACAAAGGGTACCAGATCTTGACGCTGCCCATTTCCTCCGGTATCTCCGGCTCGGTCTATTCAGCCTTTCAGGCTAAAGAATCCTTCAAGAACGACCCGGTGGAGGTGATCGACACCAAGTTGGTTTCGATGGCGCTGGCTTTTCAAGTCTTGACAGCCGCCAGGGCGGCCAAAGCAGGCGCCACCCTGGAAGAATGCAAGAACCTGGCGATCAAAGCCTACGATACCATCGGTGTTTATTTCACTGTGGAAACACTCAAGTATCTGCACATGGGCGGACGCATCGGCGGCGCACAACGGTTATTCGGTACCGCATTACACATTAAACCCATCCTCTCCATCCGCGACGGGAAAATCGACGCCGTCAAAAGCGCGATCACTTCTGCCAAGGCAGTCGAAGCCATGGTACAACTGGTTGCCAGGGATATCGCCGGAAAATCGCCGGTGCGGATTTCGGTATTTCACGCCAACGTTCCCGAACTGGCCCAAACTTTACTAGACCGTTGCGTCCGACAATTCAATGCAGTCGAGGGGATCCTGAGCTGGGTAAGCCCGGTGGTAGGCAGTCACGTTGGTCCGGGTACTTTGAGCATCGCCTATCAAGCCGGATTATAAGAAAACTTGAACGGATTTACAGTCCTGCCAACCGAGCAGGACTTTTTTTGCATTTCACATATAATAGAACTGTTTCTTGATTACGCGGATTCACCATCTCTGATTCAGGAGAACCAACATGCCAGAAGGCACTTATCATTTTCCAAAAGGGTTTCTGTGGGGAACAGCTACCGCTTCCCATCAAATGGAAGGTCAAAACAACAACAGCAACTGGTCTGATTGGGAGAACCAACCCGGACGCATCGTCGAAGGCCAAAAAGCCGGGCTGGCCTGTGATTGGTGGGGAGGACGTTGGAAGGAAGACTTGCAACGGGCATTGGATAGCGGCCAGAACGCCCACCGCCTCTCGATCGAGTGGAGCCGCATTCAACCGGCAGCCGACCGCTGGGACGACGATGCGCTGGCACGCTATGTAGAAATAGTGCGTTGGCTCAGCGATCATAAAATGACCCCGCTGGTGACCCTGCACCACTTCACCGATCCGCTCTGGCTCATGGCTACCGGTGGCTGGGAAAATGAAGCCACCCCAGCGCTTTTCGAGAAATTCGTGCGTCACGTCATCCCGGCCCTTAAAGAATATGTTACCCTGTGGGTCACCATCAATGAACCCAACGTTTACATCATGAGCGGATGGTTGGGCGGAGCTTTTCCACCCGGAAAAAACAATATGGGACTAGCCGCCAATGTGATGGTCAATATGATCAAAGGTCATGCGCTGGCCTACAAGGCAATTCACGAACTGCAACCCCAGGCGCAGGTCGGCGTGGCGCTGAATTATCGCAGTCTTAAACCCGCCCGCCCCTGGTTCCCTCTCGATCACATCCCCACCAGCATCCAAAATCAGATCTACAACAACTCTTTTATCGGTACGCTGGTCGACGGCAAGCTGAACCTGGTTCTCAAAAAAGTAACCATCCCTGAAGCTGCCCATACCCAGGATTTCATCGGCGTGAACTATTATTCGCGCGACATGGTCAAATTCAATCTATTCAACCCGGGCGAAATGTTCGGCACCCGGTTTTACCCTAAAGACTCCCCTCTTAGTCCCTCCGGTTTCATCGCGGACATCCCTGAGGGCATGTTCGACGGGTTGAAATGGGCGCACCGATACAACCTGCCCATCATCGTCACCGAGAACGGGGTGGAGGATGATAAAGACACCCTGCGGCCGCGTTATACCATCGAACACATCCACCAGGTCTGGCGCGCCACCAATTTCAACTGGCGCGTCAAGGGTTACTTCCACTGGAGCCTGGTGGACAATTTCGAATGGGAACGCGGTTGGACCCAGCGTTTTGGTCTGTGGGGATTGGATGCGGAGACGCAAGCACGCATCCGCCGCCCCAGTGTGGATCTGTACGAAGCCATTTGCAAGGAAAACGGTGTTTCCAGCGAGGTCGTCAGACGTTTTGCGCCTGAGATCCTTGATACCCTTTTCCCTCCCAAATAATCGGCCTGGGGTCTAGGAGACAATGGCGGTCAACCTACAAACAGGCGTCTTTTTACCCGGATTTTCGGATAATTTTTACCTATCTTTAATCCTTTCGCCATGCAGGTTAAGGTATAATGGATTCATCCCCTTTTGGTAAAACAATATAATCGTTAATTTACCGCCAATGGGTGAAATGTGAGTAGTGCTTAAAAACCAATCGTCAAGTGAGCGACTATGACAAAAATCATTCGAGATTATCCCAATTCCTTCAACCTCCCGCGCCGGGTGGAGGGATTGAGTAGAATTGCCCAAAATATCTGGTGGGCCTGGAATCCGCAAGCGCAGCGACTGTTCCAATTTATCGATCCACTACTCTGGGATACAGTCAACAACAACCCCATCTCGTTCTTGCGCAAGATGGACCGCATTCGTCTCAACGCGGCCATGAACGACCAGGCCTATTTAGACCATTACGACCAGACATTGAATTTATTCGAAACCTATCTCAAAGGGGAAACTACCTGGTTCAAGACCACTTACCCTAAATTGACCGACAAGCAAATCGCTTATTTTTCCTTCGAATTCGGCTTGCACGAATCCATGCCATTTTACGCTGGCGGGCTGGGAATCCTCTCCGGCGACCACCTCAAGGAAGCCTCTGATCTGGGACTACCGCTGACAGCGATCGGATTCATTTATTCACAGGGCTACTTCGTCCAGCACATCACAGAAGATGGCTGGCAAGAGACCCGCGTCAAGATCACCGATTTCAAAGAAGTTCCCGTCATTGCGCTGCTGGATGAAGCCCGCAAACCATTGATGGTATCGGTCGAACTCCCGGGCCGCACCGTTTTCGCACGCATCTGGGAGATGGAAGTCGGCCGTGTTCATTTATTCCTGCTGGACACGGATATCGATATGAATTCCCCGACTGACCGGCAATTGACCGCCCGCCTGTACAGCAGTGATCTGGAAGTCCGCATCTCACAGGAGATCCTTCTGGGAATGGGAGGCGTACGGGCATTGAAATTGCTGGGCTACGATCCGGTGGTCTGGCACATGAATGAAGGCCATTCGGCTTTCCTGGCGCTGGAACGCATCCGCGAATTGAAAAAAACAGGCCTCACCTTCGATCAGGCCGCCGACCAGGTGCGTACCGGAGACATATTTACCACCCACACTCCCGTCCCCGCCGGGAATGACATGTTTCCCCTGTGGTTGATCGATAAATACTTCAGCCAGGTTTGGGCCGAACTGGGCATCACCCGTGATCAATTCATCGATCTGGGCAAGCAAACTCAACCCTGGGGAGAGACTTTCGTCATGCCAGTACTCGCGCTCCATCTCTCCGAACGCGCCAATGCCGTTTCCGAGCTGCACAGCCACGTCTCGAAAAAAATGTGGAGCTTTTTGTGGCCGGATCGAAAAGAAGAAAACGTGCCCATCGGTTACGTCACCAATGGCGTCCACACCGGTACCTGGCTGGCACGGCGGATGGGATTGCTCTTCGACCAGTATCTGGGCCCTGACTGGCGCGCACATCTGGACGACCCGGTTTTCTGGGAGAGCGCCAAGAATATCCCCGATAAAGAGCTTTGGGCTGTACGCCGCCACCTCAAAAATAAACTGGTCAATTTCGCCAACGAACGCACCCGCCAGACCTGGTTAAACGGAGTCATCACTCCGAGTCAGGCCATTGCCGGCGGTGTCTTTTTGGAACCCTATTCGCTGACCATCGGTTTCGCGCGCCGTTTTGCCACCTACAAGCGCGCCAACCTGATGTTCCGTGATTTCGACCGCCTCATGCGCATCATCACCAATCCCTACCGACCGGTGCAAATCATCTTTGCCGGCAAAGCGCACCCCGCCGACGAACCCGGTAAACTGCTCATTCAACAAGTTTATCGTGCCGTCAAGGATAACCGCAGCGGCGGTCGTTTGATCTTTTTGGAAGATTACGATATGAATATTGCCCGGTACATGGTGCAAGGTGTGGATATCTGGATGAACACTCCCCGCCGACCGAACGAAGCCTCAGGGACGTCGGGCATGAAGGCGGCACTCAATGGCGCGCTGAATTTCTCCGTGCTGGATGGCTGGTGGCGCGAAGGTTACAACGGTCAGAACGGTTGGGCCATCGGCAGCGAGAAAGAATACACTGATATCGACCAACAGGATAATGACGATGCACAGAGCATCTACGAGAACCTGGAAAAAGAGATCATCCCGCTCTTCTACAAACGCGACAGCGAAAGGATCCCAGTCGAGTGGCTCCAGTTCGTCAAGGAATCCCTGCGCACCGTGACCCCGCAATTCAGCCTGCAGCGTATGTTAAAAGAATATATGACCGATTATTATCTGCCAGCCATCAAAGAACAGAAAGTGGAATAACAATGTTTAGTGCAACTTACTGGAGCGACCCGCACGCTTATCTGTTTGCGTTTATGATCTTTTGCCTGCGTATCTGTGATATGTCGATGGATACCTTGCGGGTATTGTTCGTTGTGCGCGGCAAAAAGCTACCGGTTTGGATTTTGGGCTTCTTGCAATCGGTCATATTCGTGGTTGCCATTAGCTCGGTATTAACCGGACCCAGAAATTATCTCAACATCCTGGGTTACGCTACCGGTTTCGCCACAGGTAACATCGTGGGCATGCTCATCGAAAATAAACTGGCGATCGGGCACGTGCTGGTGACCATCATCAGCTCGACCCGCGGGGCCTTCATCGGCGAGCGCCTGCGCGCTTCGGGGTACGCTGTTACCGAAATCGCCGGCCGCGGTATGAATGGCACCGTTTTCGAGCTCCATGCCAGCGTGCTGCGCAAAGATGTGGATAACATCGAAACCATCGTACTCGAAGCCGACTCGCAAGCTTTCGTCACAGCCGAAGACGTGCGTCCGGTACGGCGCGGTTTCTGGAGATCATAAACCAATAAATTTGGTTTCCAGTTTCTCTATGGAACCGGAAATTAATCGAAAAATCTCTTAAAAAAAGCACCCGGTTTCGTATGAAACCGGGTGCTTTTATTCATTTTCTTTTTTACTCTGGGGGTGCCGGGCGCTGCGATTTGGGTTTGCTTTTTTCTTTGTTATTCAACTTGCGCACCGTGTTCGTCGTTTTGCCAGCATTGGGGCTGAGCAGCAAAGACAGCCGCGCTAGAGCATTTTCATCATATTCACAACGCCCGCAAATGTCACACACCCAAGCCGGAAAATCCGGTACGGTGATCAGTTCATCACCCAACCAAGTGTAATAAGCGATATATTCGCGGTGCATATGCCCTGCCTGACATTCACTGCAGGGAATCACGGGATCGATTGTTGTGTTTGGTTTCTCGTCCATAACCTTTACCTGAACCTCATCCTCCGAGGTGGTGAGATTAACATTACCATAAAAACCTTAATTTTTCGAGAGAATTATGATTAGAAAACTACTTGTAAGGATCACCCAGCGTCTTCATGACGTTGAGAGGCCAATAGACCAAGATTCCCCTGCCAATCACGTCACTGGTGGGGACGAAGGCGAACGGCCAGTAATGGGAATCCGAGGATTGATTGCGGTTATCTCCCAGCACGAACAGGGAATCTTTGGGAACGACCCAATCCCCTTCGTAATCAGGAGTGGCGGCAATGTATTTCTCCTGTAAAACAACTCCATTCACCGACACATTTCCCTGGTGCACCGAGACGGTGTCGCCGGGAGTACCGATGACCCTTTTGATCAAGTCCTCTTTTACACCGGTGGGGTCGTGGAAAATAATGATGTCCCCGGTGTGGTAGGGACCAAATTTATAAGCCAGTTTGTTTACTACCAATAAATCTCCGGGCATCAAGGTGTTTTCCATGGAGATGTTTTCTACGCGCACCCGGGCAAAAACTGCATCGATGGCAAAATAGAGAATCACCGCCAAGATGAGGGTTTCGACAATTTCCCAGACGTCATGCCAGAAGGGATTCTTCTTTTTGGAAGCTTCGGGTTCTTGAGATGGAATCAATGAAGACTGTTGCAATCTTCCTCCTGCGATCAATGCGCCTCAGGCAGCTTTATTCATGCCGGGGTTTCAATACCAAATGGATGGGGGTCCCGGTAAACGGGAATTCCTTGCGAATTTGATTCTCAAGAAAACGCAAATAGGAAAAATGCGCCAGCTTGGGATTATTACAGTAGATCATGAAAGTGGGCGGATCGGAACGCACCTGAGTGCCATAGAACAATTTGAGCGGATTCCCGGTGCGCGAAGTGGGTGCATGGACATCCTGCGCGGCCTGGATGACGCGATTCAACGCGCCGGTGGTCACACGGGCGATGCGTTCTTCCTGAACCTTGAGGGCCAGCGGCATCACCTGGTCCACCCGCTGCCCTGATTTGGCAGAGATAAAGAGGATGGGAACATAATCGACAAAATTCAGTTCATTGCGAATTTTGTCGGTATAAGTCTGCATGGTGTAATTGTCTTTTTCCACCGCATCCCATTTATTCACCAGCACGACTGCGCTCTTCCAGGCATCTTTGATGAACCCGGCAATGTGCGCATCCTGCGCCGAGATGCCATCGATGGCGTCGATCATGAGCAGCGCGACATCGCAACGGTCGATGGAACGCATCGAACGCACCACGCTATACTTTTCCACCCCCGGGTCGATATGACCGCGGCGGCGAATTCCTGCCGTATCGATCAGAGTGACATTGATCCCGTCCACCACGATCTTGGTATCCACGGAATCACGGGTGGTGCCAGCGATGGGGCTGACAATGGATCGCTCTTCTCCGGCCAATCGGTTCAACAAACTGGATTTACCGACGTTCGGTTTCCCGACAATGGCGATCTTGACGGAATCTTCTTCCACTTCCGGTTTTTGTTCAGGAAACACCGCTACCACCGCATCCAGCAGGTCACCGGTACCCGTACCGTGGTTGGCTGAAATCGGGTATGGATCGCCCAGACCCAGTTCGTAGAATTCATTCACCCAGCCGCGTTGCTTGGCGCTATCCGCCTTGTTCACCACCAAAAAGAGAGGCGGATAAGGTTTCCCATCCACCATGTGCTGATTTTTCCGTAGAATTTGAGCTACTTCTTTATCCGCAGGGGTCACTCCGCTGATGGCATCGGTAAGAAAGAGGACAAGATCCGCCTCTTCCACTGCCAGCACGGCCTGTGAACGGATTTCCTGAATAAAATCGGCCGAACCCACTGAGAGCGGCGTTTTTCTGCTGTTCGCAGATGGATCGATACCGCCGGTATCCACGACGTCGAATTCAACTCCCGTCCACTCGGCCTCGCCAAAAAGGCGATCCCGGGTAGTGCCAGGGGTATCATCCACGATAGCCAGCATTTCACCGCACAAACGATTGAAAAGGGTACTTTTCCCCACGTTAGGGCGGCCAACCAGAGCCACTACAGGTTTGGTCATTACAACACGATCCCTTCTGTAAACCCCAATTTTACCTTAAATAAAGGTAAAAATCCGGCTCGTAGATGAGACCCCCATGAGAATCATTGTGGTCGATGCCAATTCGTTCGTCAAGGCGACAAAATTGTCTACCTCTTCAATAACGAAACCGTTTCTTGCAACTGTGCCCTGACAGCTTGCGGAGCGGTACCACCCAGGCTGTGATGCATGGCAACCGAATGCTGCGGATCGAAGCAGGTGAATAGATCCGCTTCGAACGGA
>Ga0182027_10002559_pt1 | contig 29341 bp, 23 predicted proteins | sample 712E1DmetaG_FD_121300 | JGI IMG/M metagenome (GOLD analysis project Ga0182027, IMG submission 121300) | Permafrost microbial communities from Stordalen Mire, Sweden - 712E1D metaG (Illumina Assembly) | ecosystem: Environmental > Terrestrial > Soil > Wetlands > Permafrost | place: Sweden...
CGAGTTGTTCATCGTGCTCGGTACTTCCTCCTCCGAAGTCGCGCTGCCGCTCATGATGGCTAAAATGGAACGCCTCGGAGCCGGCCGCTCGACGGTCGGATTAGTCATCCCTACCGGCTACTCTTTCAATCTCGATGGCACCTCTATCTACCTCACCATGGCCGCCATCTTCATCGCCCAGGCCACCAACACGCCCATCACTTTGCTGCAGCAGGTGACCCTGTTGGCCGTCTTGCTTCTAACCTCCAAAGGCGCAGCCGGCGTCACCGGCAGCGGGTTCATCGTCCTCGCCGCGACGATGCCGCTGGTGGGCAATCTGCCCGTCGGTGGCCTGGCTCTCATTCTCGGCGTCGACCGCTTTATGTCCGAAGCGCGCGCCTTGACCAATGTCATTGGCAACGGCGTCGCCTCCCTCGTCATCGCGCGCTGGACCGGTGATCTCGATCGCGACACCCTCGCGCGCCAGCTTCACTCCCGCCCTGCCAATCCCTGAAAACGCGCATCCCACCCGCCCGCTCTCCGCCGTCCTTGAACATTCTCCGAATTCCAGATTGGCTGCGCTCATGTTCCGACGGCCGGTTTAGCTGGGTCGGATAATACCTTGCGAACTTTCGCCGCCAATCCGTCGGGACTGAATGGCTTCGGCATATACGCAATGCCGTGGTCGAGAACCCCTCCCGGAGCAATCACATTCGCCGTGTAGCCAGAAACGAAGAGTACCTTCAGACTTGGCCGCAACGCTAACAGCCGCTCGGATAGTTCTTTGCCGTTCATTCCCGTCATCACCACATCGGTCAGCAACAACTGAATCTCCCCCGAATATCCCTCGGCAACGGCTATCGCCTCTTCTCCATCCGACGCTTCGATAACCTGATAGCCATGTTGCTTCAACGCAGCCTTGGCGAGAGAACGGACCGCCTCCTGATCTTCAACCAGCAGTATCGTCTCACCGCCGCCTTCCGGCGCGGCCCCAATTCCGTTCTCCTCTACCAACGGACGTCCATCCGTGCGGGGAAGATATATCATGAACGATGTTCCAACTCCCACTTCACTCCACACATCGATCCATCCATCGCTCTGCTTGATGATGCCGTAGACCGTCGCCAAACCAAGCCCGGTCCCTTTGCCCGATTCCTTGGTTGTGAAAAATGGTTCAAAGATCTGCTGACGAACCGTCTCGTCCATTCCCTGTCCCGTGTCCGTCACAGTCATCAGAAGGTACTGCCCCGGAATTGCGTCGGCGTGACAGGCGGCGCTCGCTTCGTCGAGATCGACGTTCCTCGTTGTAATCTCCAGTTTTCCGCCTTCAGGCATTGCATCCCGAGCGTTCACGAAGAGGTTCATCATGATCTGATGGATATGGTTGGGATCGGCAATAACCTGCCCCAGAGAATTGTCCAGGTGCGTCTCCAGTACAATGTCTTCCCCGATCACGCGTTGCAGCATCGGTACAGAGTCCCTGATCGTCGCATTCAGGTCCAATGTAACTGGCTGGATGACCTGCTTGCGGCTAAATGCCAGTAGTTGCTTTGTCAGACTGGCCGCACGCTCCCCCGCCGTCTTGATCTCTTCGACGTAGGATCTCAACGGATCGGGAGTTTTCAATCGCTTCAGGACAAGATCGCTGTAGCCATTGATAACCGTCAGAAGGTTGTTAAAGTCGTGCGCCACGCCACCCGCCAGCCGGCCGACGCTTTCCAGCTTTTGAGCTTGGCGGAGATCGTTCTCCAGCTTGGCCTTCTCCTCTTGCGCACGTTTCCGCTCGGTGATGTCCCGGGATATGCCAAGCACGTGGCGGACCGTTCCACTCTCGTCCGAAAGCAGCTTCGTCACAGTCTCGGTGTCAACAGTCGTCCCGTCTTTGCGTAAATATGTGACTTCGTTCGTCCTGGTGCGTGCACCCTCGTCACCTGACTTTACGGCAGCTATACGATTCTGCGTTTCTGCAAGGACCATCCGGTATGCATCGGAGGGCATCGCATCGTCCATCGACTGCGCCAGGAGTTCTTCGGGCGTGAACCCTCTCAAGTGCCGCACCGATGGGCTGACATAAACACACCGCCCTTCCGTCAGGTCCCACAGCCAGATCACGTCAGCGGCATTTTCGGAGATTAACTTGTACCGTTCTTGAGTTCTTTTTTGCTCAGTTACATCGAAAAATATCGTAGCGAACAAATCGTCTTCCAGCGGAACGACGGAAATTACAAAATGTTTGTCCATCGGCGGGAAGTATGTCTCGAACCGAACGGGCGTTCCGGTCTGAACGACAGACGCATACTCCGTCAGGTAGGGAGCGTCTTTGGTCCCATACACCTCGGTCGCCAGCCTGTCGGCGACCTGATCGCGCTTCACTCCAAGAATCTCTTCGGATCGGCGATTCACTTCAAGCAGAATGTAGTTCTCGGGAGTGCCGCCCGAACGGAGCAGCTTGTGGAGCGCAACCCCTTCGTTCATCGAGTCGAAGAGCGATTTGTAACGCTTATCGCTGTGCCGCCTTTCTTGCTCGGCTGTCTTCCTGGCGGCGATGTCTTCGACGAAGCCTTCGTTGTAGAGTACCCGCCCATCCTCCCCAATCACTTCCCGAACGCTCAGCGAAACCCAGATGACACCCCCGTCCTTGCGCTTTAACCGGCATTCGTACCCCCGGACCACCCCATGATCTTCGAGTAGCCGCAGACACTGCGAATGCTCATCCGGGTCGAACCATACCTGACGCGCTGCATCGGTAATGGCGGTAACGACCTCCTCCCCAGAGCCGTAGCCTAGCATCCTAGCAAATGCAGGGTTCGCCGCTAAAGCCCTCCCATCAAGTGCTGTTCGATAAACTCCTTCCAGCGCCCCCTCATAGATGTTCCGATACTTGCTCTCGGCTTCCCGGAGCTTCTGCTCTGCGACCTTCCGTTCCGTTATGTCTTTTCCAAAGACCGAGATACCCGTTATCCGGCCATCCCGTCGAATCGGATTGAATGATAACTCCAGCATGCGGCCATCGAGTAGGGAGTACTCAGCCCGGAATGGACCTTCTGACAGCGCACGCTCGTATAGTGGAGGCCAGAGCGTCGCCCTTTCTGGAGTAAGCAGGTCTTCACATTCCATCCCCACGGCCGCCCGGATACCGTAATTGCACTCGATGTTATCCCGGAATGCTTTGTTGCATACCTGCAATGCGTAAGTAAGGTCCACCGACCAAAGCAGGTCTTCGGTACTCTCGATCAAGGCGGAGAGGTTGGCTTCGGCCTGATGTATCGCATCTTCCGCACGCTTGTGTTCGCTAATGTCCCGCCATACGCAATGGGTCTGCCGGAACCGCCCATTCCTATCCCTGCCGACATTCCCATCGAACGCGACATGGATGTAGCTGCCGTCCTTCTTAACCATCCGGAACTCAACATCCCGCACCCACCCGTGTTCCTTGAAGAGTGGGAACCGCTCGCGGAAGAGATCAGCCTGATCGGGAGCCAGAAACTCGCCAAACCAACGGCCGATGATCTCTTCCCGTGCGTAGCCCAGCGCCACCAGCCACGCCTCATTCACCGCGATAATGCAACCGTCGGCGTTCAGGGATTGATAAGGGATTGGGGAGTTGCGGTCGAGGATGTCCAGTTCTTCCTTACAGCGCCGTAGCTCCTCAACAGCTCCGCGATCCGGCACGGCCAGCTTCGTCCACAGCAAATGGGTAGTCTTGCCGCTGGCATCCCTGATCGGCGTGATTGTCTGTTCGATGTCGTAAAGCGCCCCGTCCTTGTACCGCCCTACCGATTCGCCCTTCCACGGCTCCCCACAGGCCACGACGCGATGAACTATGTCGTGCAGCGGATGCGTCGCATCCTTCGACTCCAGAATCTCGGCGCTCTGGCCGACGATCTCATCAACCGCATATCCCGTGAGGTCGCTGAGACCCGCGTTCGCCCAACTGACGACGCCGTTGCATTCCGTGGTCATCACGGCTAATGGCAGCGCTGCCAGGGTCGGGATCAGAACCTCGACTTCTTGAGCCAGAGCCATTTGCGCACCTCCTTATCCGGTTGCGGTCTTGGGTGATACCACACCTCCGAACGCAGTACCTGAACGCAGGGATGCTCGGCTCGCCACGAACTGTTCGTGGTCGAGACTTCACGGGCCATATAGTTGGCGTGGAAATGCCGCAGCTGTTTTCTTCTGGATTCTAGGTGGATTATACCCCTCATAGAACGGCAGTCCTAGTAGTACTAAAGATTCATTTTGAGAAACGGAAACGGGGAACGCGGGATAGTATCCACAAGTTTCAAACCCGCAAACCGGGCCGCCCATGGGGCGCGATGGCCCCTTCGCACCAGCGCTGATTTCACCGCAAAAACACCGCCAAAATAGCGCGATTTCATCGTGCGCGAGAACACGGTGAAATATGGTGCACATGCTAAAATGGGCGATTTAATGTGAATAACTCCTTTGATTGCAGTAGATGCACGGTGACGCAGGGTGGGCGCCTTAATGTATGGTAAAATGCACGGTGAATTTTCAATAAGTTCTTATATTGCAGCAGATCCACCGTGAAGCAAATTGCACAAAAACGGTGTTTTCTTCAATAGAGAAACGGCGAAATGCACGCTGAAACCCCGGTGGGCGGGTCTCAGGTTAACAACAATTGTTAATAATTATCAATAATTGTCAGCGGCTTGCAAGCACTTTTACACGGCCGCCGCGCCGGTGGCCGCCCCGCGCCGCAGGTCCTCAGACCAGGGCCACTTCGGGCGCAATGCATTGCTCCGAGTATTCGCACCCGTCCGGACCTTCGTTCCGAACCGCGTAATGGATGCCGGGCGGAATCAGAATCAGATCGCCGCCGCCGAATTCGACGGCCGGCGGCACAGCGCCCAGTTCCCCACTATCGGCCAGCACGACGCTGCCCTGGCCGCAGGCCACGCGCAGGATCAATGCGCGCGTCTCGTCGCACGCTAGCCCGGTTGCCCGGCCCGGCTGCAACCGGTAGCACGCGGCCTTGAGAAACGAATCGCACAGCACGACGCGTTCGCCACCCGGGAAAGACACTGGTTCGAGCGCTTCAATGTCGCGGTCCCCGAAGCCGCGCACCAGCCGGTGGCCCGGCGGCAGCACGATGGCGCGCAAGGCCTGTTCCGCATTGGCGCGGGTGAATGTGGCGGGAATCGTCCGGCCCTCGTTCTGGTCGTGCAGACGCTTCACCATATCGGTGGACACGGTAGCGTATTCCTCGAGCACGCAGCCGATCACGGTGTGTACGATACCGAGTTCCGCGATCACGAAGACGTCGCCCGGCTGGGGCACAAACTTGAACCGGTCATACGCCGGGTTGGCCTCGCCGGCCAGCCAGTTTTCGAACGCGCGCGGCTCGTAGACTTTCTCCCAATCCCCGAAATTACACAGGAAAACGAAGCCGCCGGGTTTCACCTGGACGATGTGAAACACTTCCAGTTTGTGGACCAGGTGATGCTGGAAGCTGAAGCCTTGGCCCTGGTTCTGCAGGAAAATCGAATAGCCCAAGGGCGTCGCCGCCTTGACCGCGTAGGATTTGTACTTCATTACAAATCCCAGTTGCTGCTGAGCCCGCGCCACCTGGCGCGCATCCGGCCCGGAGATCGGCCTCGTCAGCAGCACCCGCAGGATTCGCTTATACAGCGCCTCGAGCAGTTCGGTGCGCGCGATCGGCGCGTCTTCGCGCAGCAGTTCGACGAGCGGCGGCAAACTGGCGAGGCCGCCGTCCACGACCCGCTGACCGCTGGCGCTGGAGTTGGGATCTTTCAAGTAAGCTTCAATCGCATTGAGAATGGGAGCGGTATTGTTCATGATCGGTATCCTCCTGCTGCACGGTGGCACAGCCTCTCGAAGACAGGCTTCCAGCGCGTTGCCCGGGGCCGCGCAACGGCCGCAACAGTCCACTCTGGCTCCGGGCCGGGCGGCATGGCACGGGAACTCACTGTCATTGTAACTTGCAGCTTTCGGACGCTGCCCGGCAGCGGGACATTTTCCCCGGCGGGGCCACGGCGCCGGCAGGCGGGTCGAACAAGACGGCGGGGCGTTGGTGATACACTGCGTTTTCAGCGAGGATACCCGTTTGACGCCGATCGTAAAACTGCGACCCGACCAAGACCAGACTGAATGGAAAAAGCAGTTGGCCGCGCAGCAGCCCGAATTGCGGGCGCTGCTCGAGCTATCCGATGAAGCCCGGGCGGCGGCCGGATTCCGCTGCACTCTGGACGAGATCTGCCAGCAGCCGTCGACGTGGAGGCAGACTGCCGCGACCGTCGCTTCGATGCAGCGGCGATTGCAGGGCTTCCTCGAAGGATGCCGGTCGTTTGTGCTGACTGGATCGGGAAGTTCGCAATACGCCGGCGAGTGCGTCCACCCTGCGCTCCAGGCCGCGACCGGGATATCGGCCTGCACGTTGGGAGGCGGCTGGCTGCTGTCTCAAGGGCAGCGGGCGCTGCCCGCCGAACGGCCGCTGACGGTGATCTCGCTGGCGCGCTCCGGCGATAGCCCCGAGAGCGGCGGCGTCGTGGAATGGCTGCTCGAGACCGAGCCGCAGGTGCGGCACCTGGTGGTGACGTGCAATGCGCAGGGCCAACTGGCGACGCGCTTCAGCGGCGATCCGCGGGTGCTGGTGGTCAGCCTGGACGAGAGAACCAACGACCGCAGCCTGGCGATGACTTCGAGCTTCACCAACATGGTGGTTGCCAGTCTTGGCCTGGGATACCTGGCCGACCCCAGCGCTTATTCAAAAATCGCGGAGACGCTGGCCGGCGCGGCGGAGCAGTTGCTGCTGCGGCACACCGGCGCTGTGGCGGAGATGGCGCGAACGCCGTTTCGCCGGGCAGTCTTCCTGGCCAGCGGGTGCCGGTACGGGGCGGCGCGGGAAGCCGGCCTGAAGCTGCTCGAAATGAATGCCGGCCGCATTCCCACGATGGCCGAGACGTACCTTGGATTCCGCCATGGCCCGATGTGTTTCCTGAACCGCGAAACGCTGCTGGTGTGTTTCCTGGCGTCGGATCCGCAGGTGCGGGCGTACGAGGAAGACGTCATCACGGAGTTGAACCGCAAGCAACTCGGCGCCCGAAAACTGATCGCCGGCGCCGGCGTGGCCCCGTCCCTGCTGGCCGATGGCGACGTCGCGATCGAGATCCCGGCGATGGCGGAACTGGGCGACGACAACGTGCCGGTGCTCGACGCGATGATCGGCCAGTGGCTGGCCTTCTTCCGCTGCCGGGCCGAACAGTTGCGGCCCGATAACCCTTCCGAAGGCGCCATCAGCCGCGTCGTGAACACATTCACCATCCATCGCCGCGAGGAGAAAACGAACCCGTGAAAATTCTCGTGGCCGGGGAACTCAACCCAGATCTGATTCTCCGCAATTACAGCGCGTTTCCCTGTCTGGGGCAGGAAGTCGTGGTCGAGGATTGCACGTTGACGCTGGGCAGCGCCTCGGCGATTTGCGCGGTGGGTCTGGCCAAACTCGGCAACGCGGTGCGCTTCGCCGGACTGGTGGGTCAGGACCAGTGGGGCGATTTTGTCGTCCAAGCGCTGGTCAATGCCGGCATCGACACCAGCGGCGTGCGGCGCGAAGCAAGCGTGAAGACGGGCATCACGGTCTCGATCAGTTCAGCCGCGGACCGGGCCTTCGTCACCTATCCCGGCGCCATGGCCGTATTCGGGACCGCGCACCTCGCGAGCGCAGTGATGGACGGTTGCGACCATCTGCATATATCGAGCTACTTCCTGCAGGAGGGGTTGCGCGGCGACTGCCGCGCGCTGTTTGCCGCGGCGCACCGGCGCGGCATGACGACCTCGCTCGACCCGGGCTTCGACCCCACTGAACGCTGGGACAGCGGCCTGCGGGATACTCTGACCGAAGTCGACGTGTTCTTCCCCAACGAAGTAGAACTGCGCGGCGCCGGCGGGTCCGACGATCCGATCGAATGCCTGCGGCGGCTGGACAACGGCCGCACGCTGGTGATCGCAAAACTGGGGCGCGACGGTTGCATGGCCCTGGATCACGGCAATCTCGTTCACGTGCCCGCGTTTGCGGTCCAGGCCGTGGACACGACGGGCGCGGGCGACTCGTTCAACGCCGGTTTCCTGCATGCCTGGTTGGGCCGGCGGGCGTTCAGAGAGGCGATGCGCTTTGCCGCGGCCTGCGGCGCGTTGTCGACCCGGGCCATGGGCGGAACGACCTGCCAGGCCACAGAGGCCGAAGCCGAGGAGATGCTGAATGGCACTGCGAGGAATTGATTTTCACACCCATCCGCTGCTGGTTCGCGAAATGATCGCGCGGCATCCGGAGCTAGAACGCGCCGCGCGTGAGACGTTTTATATCGGCAACAACTTTCAGCCGCTCGAATCGTTCCTGCTGGAGCTGGACCTCGCCGGTCTCGACAAGGCCGTGATCCTGCCGATCGACGCCACGACAAGCCGCAACGCAACCGTCTACACGAACGAGCAGATCGCCGAACTGTGCGCCATGAGCCCGCGCCTGATCGGTTTTGCGAGCGTGGATCCGCAACAGCCGGATGCGCCCGAGAAGCTGCGCGAGGCGGTGACGAAGCTGGGCCTGCGCGGGCTCAAGCTGGCTCCGGCGATGCAGCAGTTCTATGCCGACGACCCGAGCGTTTACCCGATTTACCAGACGGCGCGCGAGCTCGGCATCCCGATCCTGTTTCATGCCGGCATGAGTTGGGAGCCCGGCAGCAGGCTGCAGTACGGCCAGCCGATGCAGTTTGAAAACGTGGTTGCGGATTTCCCCGATCTACAGATCGTGCTGGCCCATCTGGCGTGGCCGTGGGTCACCGACGCCGTCGCGTTGGCGCTGAAGTATCCCAACCTGCACCTCGACACGTCGGCACTATATTTCGACAATCCGCGCGATTTTCTGCGCTATGCCATGACGCACGTCGTGCCGCTGACGGTGTTCGAGCGCAGCCTGCGGCGGCAGATTCTGTTCGGCTCGAATTACCCGCGTGTGGAGATCAAGAACATGGCGGCGGCCGTGCGCGGGCTGGGTTTTTCGGACGAATGCCTGGATCTGGTGTTCCGGGAAAACGCGGACAGACTGCTCGGAGGCAGGCGATGATTATCAAGCTCGAACGCATCGAAGTGCAGTCCCGCAAGGGCATGGAGATGATCGATATCACGCCGCAGGTGGAGCAGGCCGTGGCCGCAAGCGGGGTCTACAACGGGCTGGTGCTGGCGATGACGGCGCACACATCGTCAGGGCTGCTGGTGACCGAGGGGATCGAGTGCCTGGAACGCGACGTGCTCGCGCACCTGGAGCGGCTCGCGCCGAAGGAGCCGCCGGAAGGCACGTTCGGCTACTGGCACAACCGTTACCTCGACTATGACGGGCGGCTGGGATTCAATGCCGGAGATCACTTGAAGAGCATCCTCGGCGGCGTGAATTGTTTCTTCCCCGTGGAAAACGGCAAGGTGATTCGCGGCAGCCGGCAGAAGGTTTACTTCGTGGAGTACGATGGACCGCTGGCGCGCACGGTCCTGATTCAGGTGCTGGGCGAAGCCGTTTAGCTAGATAGTTTTCGATTTAAGTATTAACGTTTATGTGGCATACTGCTCCTGACGCCATAGGAGGCGGCAGATGCGTGCGTATTCGCAGGATTTGCGGGAAAGGGTATTGCGGGCGCTGGCGCGCGGCGACCGTCCGACTGAAATCGCCCGGCGGTTTGAAGTGAGTCGGGTGTGGGTTTACCAGGTGCGGAAGGACTGGCAACGGGAGGGGCGCCGCGCCAGCCTGCCGATGGGCGGGCACCGGCGTTCCTGCCTGGCCGGCTGGGAGGCGCAACTGCGGGCTTGGCTCGCGACGGCACCGGATCTGACACTGGCCGAACTGTGCCGGCGGTTGGCGCTGGAAGCAGGTGTTCAGATCAAGGTACCGGCGCTGTGGCACCAATTGGACAAGTGGAATCTGACGCTTAAAAAAAACCCTGCACGCCAGCGAGCAAGAGCGCTCGGACGTGCAACCGGCGCGTTGGTTGTGGCACGCAAATCAAGCTCATATCGACCCGCAACGGTTTGTATTTATTGATGAAACACGGACCTCCACGAACGTGGCGCGCAGCCGTGGTCGTGCTCCTCGGGGCCACCGCTGCGTCGCTGCGGTGCCGCATGGCCCCTGGAAAACGAGGACCTTCGTGGGCGCTCTGCGGCAGGATCAACTGATCGCCCCAATGGTCACTGACGGTCCCATGGACGGGACCGTGTTTCTGGCCTACGCACGCCAGTTTCTGGCTCCGGCGCTGCGACCGGGCGACGTCGTCGTGCTCGACAACTTGGGCAGTCACAAGGTCGCCGGCGTGCGGGCAGCGATCACCGGGGCGGGCGCGACATTGCTCTACCTTCCACCCTATTCGCCCGACCTGAATCCCATCGAAAAACTCTTCTCCAAGCTCAAGGCGTTGCTCCGTAAAGCTGCTACACGCACCGTCGAGGCCCTCTGGGACGAGATCGGAGCGCTGCTCAAAACCCTCTCTCCACAGGCATGCACGAACTACTTCCCGTCTCGCGGATATGTCAACACTTAAATCAAAAGAGCTCTAGCGTCGAAGTTCCTCTCATCAGATAGATTGGCAATCGATGCCCTCGTTCATCCGGGCTCCCGCCCTCGGCGCCGTGCTGGTGGCCGAAAAGCACCGCGGTGGTGGCAGTGGGCCAGCTTCTGCGACTCAATTTGTTGAATACGAAGGACTTATTTTGTGGCACGAAGATTGCACTGATCTGGACGGAAGATACCAGAAAGGATCGGAGACCCATGACCATCCGACACAAACTGATCGCTGCTCTGCTGCTGGCGTTCCCTGTGGCCCCTGTGCTGCCACTCATTGCGCAGGAGCCCAATCCGCCCTCGGAGCAGAACCAACAATTGGACCCGCAGTCCCCGCCTTCGGAGCAACCCCCCGCGGCCGCACCACAACCCGGCTATGATCAACCCCGCCCGCAAGCGCGGCCCGCAACCCCGGCGCGCGGCAATTGGCATCGCTTTGACGAACCCGACGCGGTCGAGCGTCCGGCGCTGCCGATGAACCTGACTCTGCCCGCCGGCACGTGGCTCAACGTGCGCGTGGACCAGGGCCTGTCGAGCGACCATAACCACGCCGGCGATGTCTGGACCGCCACCTTGACGCAGCCTTTGATCGTCGACGGGCGCATCCTGGCCCGGCGCGGCCAGATCGTCGGCGGCACCGTGGTCGAAGCGCAAAAGGCGGGCCACGGGAAAAAGGACTCGCGCCTGGCCCTGGACCTGAATCAACTCACCCTGGCCGACGGGCGCCAGGTGCACATCCAGAGCCGCCTGATCGAGTTCCACGGACCACCGGTCTACCGGGGCCGTGAGGCCGTGGCAGTGGGCACCACGGTGGCCACGGGCGCAGCGATTGGCGGGGCCGTCGGCGGCGGCGCGGGAGCGGGCATCGGCGCGGCGGGCGGCGTCGTGGCCTCCACCATCGGCGTGATGCTGACTCACGGCAAGCCGACCATCGTCTATCCGGAAAGCCAACTGACCTTCCGTCTGGAGGCGCCGTTCCTCTTTGCCGTCAACAACGAGACCACTCTGCGGGCCTTCGCGCCGGTGCAGGCGAACGACTACCTGTCGCAGATGGGCCTGCGCACTAGCGTGAACTCGCAGGGCGCGGGGCGGCCTCCCGGGACCTACGCGCAATACCCCTATTCCAACTACTACTCGCCTTACGGCTACTCGCCTTACTACTACAGCCCGTATTACTACGGGCCGGGTTTCGGCCTGTTCCTGGGCGGAGGCTGGGGCGGAGGCTGGGGCGGCGGTTGGGGCGGCGGCTTTCGCGGGGGGCGCCGCTAAACCACCTCGGAGCTGACACCCGACTGTTGTACGCTTCAAACTGGGCCGGTTGCCGGGCTGCAAAACCCTGGTGGCCGGCCCAGTTTGTCGATGCTAGATCGAGACGTCGTCGGGCGGGCCGTCTCCGGCCACGGAGAGCGGGTCGAGCAGATGGCGCGGCCGGTATTTGCGCATGTCCCAGCGTGTGCCGCCCACGAACTCGATGCCCGCGATGCAGCCGAAATCCGGCTCGTCGTGGCAGTAGCTGACCGCTCCGGTGAAGGTGCCGCGCAGACAACGGATCTGCACCGTCGTTCCCACGCTCAGCGCGGCCTCCAGAGTGAGAGTAGCGCACTGGGTGGAGATCTCCTCGAGATTTGCTATGGCGGCGTGCTGCTGCCCGGTCTGGTCCCGCCAACCGACCTCGACCAGGTCCGCGCACAAGATGCGCCGCTCCATCAGACGTTCGTTCATGCTTCTCATCCACCCCTCATATCGGACGGCGCGCAGCGGGACTGAACCACAATCTTAAATTTTAGCGGGCTGCGCCGGGGTCTCGCTCCGCGCCGGTTTTGAGCGCCGGATGAAGCGTGAGCAGTGGCTCCGCCGCCGTCCCAGCACCATCCCAACACCGTGCTTTCAGCGGGCCGGCGAAATACGGTGATATTTTCAATAACTCCTTTGATTGCAGCAGATCCACCGTGAAGCAAATTGCACGGAAATTACTGTGTTTTCACGATTCGAACACGGTAAATTGCGGTAGAAAGACGGTGCTTCTTGCGGCGCCCGCGCGGTGAAACATGGTGCGCGAGCCCCAGATTAACGATATTTATCAATAATTAGCAAATACTGTTAGGCCAGGTTTTTGCCGTGTCTTGCGGTGCAATGAGTTTTCACGGTTCTTGCACGGTGTGCCCGTTGTATTCGATCAGCGCTTCGCGGGCGCCGTTGAGAATCGACCAGCGGCCCGCTTCGATCACGCGTTCGTTGTAGCTGCTGTTGGCCGGAGTGGCGATGATGCCGGCCTGGTCAATCGCTTCGAGCGCCTGGCGCCGGCTGAGCGCGGAGTCGCACTCTTGCTCCAGGCGCACTACGGTGCGGACGATGTGCGCGATGGATCGGTAGCCGTAGCCCACCGGCGTCAGGCCGCCGCCGCCGAGATCGACGTATTGGAAGTAGTCCGGGCTGGGCTCGGCGTACAAAGTCGATCCGGGCCCGCCGGGCGTCGATGTGTAGGAGTAGGAAAGGCCGCGGTACTGGTCGGAGTGCGCGATGAGCGCGCCCTGGTCCGCGCCCGCGCAATACATGGTCAGGCCTTGCGTGTTGCTGCCGGGGGCGGCGTCCGGAAATCCGAGCGCGTTCTGCACATTCAGGCAGGCGCCGTTGGACCAGATCACGCGGGCATCGGTCCACAGGAACCCCTCGCGGCCGTTGGGATACTTGTCGCGCACGCCATAGACCGAGACCGAGACCGGCAGCAGCCCGGTGATGAAGTGCACCAGGTCCACGTAGTGGCAGCCGATGTAAGTGAACGCGTCGGAGTGCTCCACCGTGCACCAGTTCTGGAAATTGGAATGGCGGTAGTACCACTTTTCGAGCAGGCAGCAGGAGCCGAGCTTGAATTCGCCGAACAGTCCCTGGCGATAGGCTTGGCGGGCCATGAGGCTGCGATCGTCGAAGCGTTTGTGATACTCGGCGGCCACGAGCACTCCGCGCGCCCGGGCTTCGCGCTCGATCGCCAGCGCGTCGCTGGTCTTCAGGACCAGCGGCTTCACGCTCAGGACGTTCTGATCGGCGGCCAGCGCCGCCAGGATGGCTTCGCGGTGCAGGTGGTCGGGCAACGCCACCACGACCAGGTTGCGCGGCGGCATGTTGGCGATCACTTGGGCGTACAACGCGGGATGCGGCGCGTCGGGATCGGCGTCCAGAGCGGGATACGCGAGGAAGGACTGGCCGGGGAATGCGCGGGCGAAGCGCTCGGAGTCCGCCAATTCGCGCAGTGGGCGCGCATTCAGAGCGCAGATGGAGATTTGCCCGACAACGCCCAAGCGCTGCAGTTGATAAAGCGACGGAAGGATCTGATCGTGGGTGATCATCCCGCCGCCCACGACCGTCACAGCGAGCGTGTTCACCGCGCCGCCTCCGGCCGGACCAGGCTCTCGCCGACGGCTTCCTCAAAGGCAGCCAGGCTTTCGAGCAGGGCCTCTTCGGTGATGCACAACGGTGGCGCGATTTTCACCGTGGAGCCGTTGTATCCCACCGGGCTGAAGAGCAGGACGCCCTTCTCGATGGACCGCTGCACGATCTTCCAGGCCAGATCGCCATCGGGCTGCCCGCTGTCCGGATGAATGCAGATGAAACCGGCTACCAGGCCTTTCCCGAGCACCGCTCCGATTTCCGGATGCGGCTGCTGAATCTCGCACAGGCGCGCGTGCAGGAGGGCGCCCAACTGCGCGGCTTGCGCGGCCAGGCGTTCCCCGACAATCAGCTCGATCGAGGCCAGCGCGGCGGCGCAGCAGACCGGGTTGCCGCTGTGCGTGGAGGTCATGCTGCCCTGGCCGAACTGGTCCATCACCTCCGGACGCCCAGCCACGGCGGAGATGGGCAGCGAACTGGAAATGCCCTTGCCGAACGTGGCCAGATCGGGCACGACCCCGTAGTGCTCGAAGCCCCACAGCGTGCCGGTGCGGCCGAAGCCGGCCTGCACTTCGTCGAACACCAGCAGCGCGCCGTGGCGCCGGCACCAATCGCGCAGGCGTTCGGCATAGGCCGGCGGCGCGAAGGCGGAAGTGCCGCCCTGGTAGGTCTCCATGAGTACGCCGGCCACGCTGGCGGGGTCGACGCCGGAGTCCCGCAGGCTGCGCTCGAACAGGTCGAAGGACGTGTCCTTGGTCCAGAAGCCGTCGGGAAAGGGCACCTGCACGAAGCCCGGGTCGAGGTTGACGATCCATTCCTTCAACGCTGGAATGCCGCCGGCCTGCTGCGAGCCCAGGGTGCGGCCATGGAAACCCTTCTCGAAGGAGACGATAACGTGCTTGGCCCGGCCGCCGTGGGTAACGCCCCAGGCGCGGCAGAGCTTGATCGCGCATTCGACGGCTTCCGAGCCGGTGGTCAGCAGAAACACCTTCTTGAGCGGCTCCGGCAGCAGGCCCGCCAGCCGTTCCACCAGTTGCGCGCGCTCCAGGTTGGGGAAGCAGTAACTAGTGAGCAGACTCTTGGCGGCCTGGCGGCTGATGGCGTCGCAAATTTCCTGGCGGCCGTGGCCGGCGTTGGCGATCAGCACGCCCGAGGACCAGTCGATCCAGCAGTTGCCGAACGCGTCGTAAACCTGAAAGCCGGAGGCATGATCCCACAAAATCGGCGGCTGGCCGCGCATGGCCAGCGGCTCCCAGCGCGCCAGCGTCTCGAGCGCCGCCAGCGAGCCCGGAGCCGGTATTTCGGTCTGAATGCGCCGTAGCGGCGTGCGGATGTGGGGTACGCGTTTCGGTGTGAGGTCGTATTCCTTAGTCATGTTTTTTAACTCCCTGAAGGTCTGTCACCTGTTGCACCGTACGGCCGCCGCGGCCCGTGCCTGACAGATCTTCCCATATTGAGCCGCTCCATCATTGCATCTCGGCCAACGCCGCGCGCACTTTGGAGATCTCCGTCTTATATTGCCGGGGCGGCGCTTTCGCCAAGAACTGTTCGAAGCTGGCGCGCGCCCGCGCGTTGTCGCCCGCCATCTTATAAAGCAGACCGAGATTGAAATGCGCTTCGACCAGGTCCGGGTCGAGTTCCACCGCCTTTTCGAAGTGGCTGCGCGCAGCCGTCCCGTCCTGGCGTTGGATGGCCAGCACACCGAGCGCGTTGTGGGCGGCGCCGTTGGATGGCTCGATGGCGATCACGCCGTTCAGGATGCGCTCGGCATCTTCCAGCCGCCCCTGCTCCATGTAAGCAGTGGCCAGGTTGCCCTGCGTGGCCACATCGGCGGGATTCATCCGGACGGACTGTTCGTATTCAGGGATCGCTTCGGCCTTCTTTCCTGCGCGCACCAGCAAATCGCCCAGGCGCGAGTGCAGGCGACCGTTGTCGACGCCGTTTTGAAGCGCCGACCGGTATAGCTGCATGGCCTCGTCATAGCGGCCCGACTTCTCTAACTTCGCACCGAGAGTATGGTACAGCAGCGGGTTGGATGGGTCCAGACAGAGCGCCTTTTGCAGCAACTCGATACGGCGCGGCGCGGAAAGCCCGGACCGTGGTTGCTCGGCGTCATCCATCATCTCCAAAATGCCCACGCGATCCTTGGGATCGGCCCCCTGGCCGTTCAGATCGTAGGAGCGCGAAGTAAAGCCCGACGTGTAGCCAAGGGATTTCAGTTGTGCCAGGGTACGCTCATCCATCGGAGTAGTCTCGACCTTCTCCGAACCGGCCGGGCCGATGGCCGCGGCAAGTTTCGCTTCTAACTTGCGCACCTCGGCGGGATGCTCCGCCAGTACGTTGTTAGTTTCCCTGGGATCGCGACTGAGATCGTATAGCTCCGGCCTCGGCGCCCGGATGTACTTCCATTGATTCGTGCGGATGGCGCGCAGCTCGGCCCAACCCATATTGATTCTAGGAAACAGCGTCTCGGCGTAGGAAGCGGTCGTCCCGGCGTCCTGGCCGCTGAACAGCGGAACCAGGCTTGCGCCTTCGACGCCCGCCGGTGCCGGAGCGCCCAGCAACGCGAGGATGGTGGGCAGCAGATCGATGGTCCGGGCTTGTTGCGGCACCCGCATCCCGGGCGGAACTCCCGGGCCGGAGAGCAGGAATGCAATGCGTAGCGTCGCATCGTAGAGGAACACGCCATGAGAGTACTCGCCATGCTCACCCAGACTCTCGCCGTGGTCCGAGAGTACGGCCACGAGCGTCTTCTCCGGCGGCGATTTGCGCCGAAGGTGCTCCATCAAGCGCCCGAGTTCGCGATCGGTGTAGGCGATTTCGCCGTCATAAGGACGATCCTTGTATAACTCGCGGAAGGGAGACGGCGGATCGTACGGAGTGTGCGGATCGTAGAGATGCACCCATAGGAAGAAGGGCTTGTCGCCGCGGCCGTCCAGCCACTCGACGGCATGGTCCACGGTGTCGCCGGCGCGGCGTTCGGCGTCCTCCAAGAATTCCCGCGCATTGCCCGGGCGCGGCATCTGATCGTCGTAAACGTCGAAACCGTGATCGAATCCAAATCGCTTCTTCAACACCGCCGAGGAGATGAAGGCAGCAGTCTCCCAACCCTTCTGCTGCAGCACGCTGGCGAGGGTCGGCGTGGACGGAGATAGGATGAACCCACCGGTATCTCGTACTTTGTGGGAGGGCGGGTTGAGACCGGTGAAGATGCTGGCGTGCGAGGGCGGAGTTAACGGGGTCTGGGTCACGCCCTTCTCGAACAGCACGCCGCTTTGCGCGATGCGGTCTATCGTCGGCGTCTCGATCTTCGTGTAGCCGTAGCAGTGTAGGTGGTCGGGACGAAGCGTGTCGATCGTGATCACGACGACATTGAGGGGGTGCAGAGTCCGGGCAGCAGGCTCGCCAGCGCGCCGGCAGGATACGCCTGCGCCGAGAACACACAAGCTGCACACCAGCGCCTTCAGGGAAGTGGACACATGGGGGGACATCGATAACTCAGGATACAACCTCGCAAACGAAAAGCGGAACGCGCCCTCGTGGGGACGCGTTCCGCTTTAGCGTATTGAGACGCGCTCAGAAGGTGATGCGCGCCGCCACTTGAATGTTTCGCGGACCTTGCTGGACATCGGTGATCCGCCCGTAGGTCGGATCGCCGATTGTCGTATCCGGGTCGGCTAGCCCGGATCGGTTGAAGGCATTGAACGCGTCGCCACGGATCTCAAGGAATTTTCCCTCGCCGAACGGGAATCGCTTGAATATGCCGAAGCTCTCCGAAGGCTGGAAGGGGCCTCGCAGGTTGCCGATGTAGCGCGGCGTGTCACCCAGGCTTGACACCACGCCACCCGCCGATACGCTAGGGGCCGCGAAGGCGTTTGGATTGAACCACTGTATGCCGGTCCCGCCGGCGTAATCGAACGGCCCGGACGCGCCGACATTCAGTGATTGACCGGATACATAATTGGCGCGAACGGTGCCATTGTAAAGATAGAAACTGGTATCGATGCCCGCGCCGATCGACAGCGCGTCGCCGGACTGGTATTGCTGAACGCCCGTAAGGGTCCAGCCGCCGAGAACCTGGTTCACGATGCCGCCCTTGTTCAGGAACGGTCGGCCTTTGCCGAACGGCAGCTCGTAGATCCAGGTCAAACGCAGATTCTGGGGGTGGTCGAAGGCCGCGACCGATTTCTCCAACCCCCGGTTGTAAACGTCCTGGGAGGCTCCGGCGTAGTAGATGTTGTTGGCATCCGTGTTGGTGAGCGTCTTCGAGAACGTATAGGCGATGATGAACCCGAGCCCCTTGGAGAAGCGGCGCGTGGCCGTCACCTGCAACGAATTGTAGTTGGATTTCCCGACGTACGCGAAGCGGTTTGTCACGCCGCCGCCCTGGTACTGCGGATACGGCAACAGCGCCTGGGCTATATTCCCGGTGAAGCCGGCGTAGGGCGGGTTGACTACGGGCGTCAACGTGGAGCCCATGCTGATGTCGTCCAGCAGCGCATCGCCATATGCCAAGTACTTCGGGTTGAGCTGGTTCATGTTCGAGAAGTTCGCCGCGCCCAGGCGCGAACCCTTGTCGCCGACGTAGCTGGCCTGGATGATCGTCCTATCCCCGAGCTCGTACTGAAGGCTTAGAGTGTAGTTTTGCATGTAGGGTTGTTTGGCCGAGTTCCCAGCGATGTACTGGATGGTACTGCCGTTGTCCAGCGCCGGGTCTTTGTCCGGCAGAGTGTAGGGATAGGCCGGGAAGCCATTATCCCAGTTGAATACCGGGGATATGCCTTTCTGACCGAGGGAGTAGGTGCTGGAGTAGCCGTCGATGTAGGCCTCTCCAAAGGAGTTGGCGATCGGCGGTGTGTACATCAGGCTATATCCGCCGCGCAGCACCAGGTGGCTGTTGAGCTGGTAGGCGAACCCGAGACGCGGACCGATCTCGCCGTAGTAGGCGTTCTGCCAGGAGCTGCGACCCGAGCCGCTCAGGAAAGTCAACGCCCCCGGATAACCCGATGCGCCCGGATTGGGCGTGGTGGGGCCGAGGGTTGAGGAGATGCCTTGGGCTTCCGTTTCCGCTCCCGCGATCTCCCACCGCACGCCCAGGTTGAGCGTGAGGCGTTTGTTCACCTTCCAGTCGTCGCTGATGTAGAACGCCGGGTTCCAGGTGTTGGTGGTGGTGGTGTCGATGTATTCCTCGGGCAAGCTGGCAGTGCCTACGTCGCCTAACAGGAAACTGGCATAGGTATAGCCGGTAGTGGTCTGGTTATTCGGGTCGGCGGTCTGATAGGGGCGGAATTGAAAGGTGCCCGAAGCGCCCCAATTCCAGGGCTCGATGTAGTAGTACTTTCTGATTTCGGCGCCCCACCGGATCGCGTGAGCGCCGTGGATCCAGGTCATATCGTCGGCGAAGATGTAGCTGCCGTTGGGCGAGTCGCCGTAGACGTTGTTCCCCAATTGGGTGATGGCGCTGCCTTGAGCGGTTGTCCCCGCATTGAATTTAACGTCCGGGAACGTGAGATCCTGGACGCCGGTCAGACCGAGCCTGGTCGGCCAATTCTGGCCATACGAGGCCGATACGTGGTCGTTGTCGAAGTTGTTGTAGCCGCCGGCGAAGTGGTTCAGCAGGCTCGGCGTGATGGTCCAGTCATAGCTCGCGCGGATCATCGTGCCGTAAACCGACTGCAAGGCGTAGCCTGAGCTAGCGGTTCCAGGCACAGGCAGATATGAGTAGCTGCCTCCGTTATAACGCGTGTAATTATTGGCGCTATAGTAGAACGACAACTTCTGCTTGTCCGTGAGGTTCTGGTCGAATTTCCCGGTGAACACGTCCTGGTCGAACTTCGGTAGGTTGCTCATGCCTTGTATGTTGTGAAAATAGCCGGGCAAAGTCGGAGCCGCAGTCGGCGCCAGCTTGATCATATTCTCCGAGACCTTGCTGATGTCGGTGGGAGGGATGATGTTGCCCGGGAAAGCACTGCGAGTATAGGTGCCGTCCGGCTGCTCGGCGGTGCTGGCGGGATCGAAGATCGCTTGGGGCAGCGCCGAGAAATCGCCATTGTTGAAGGCCGCGGTCGGCACGGTCCGAAACCCGCTGACGGCTTTAGCGATCCGGCGGAAACCGTCGTAGTTGAAGAACCAGAAGCTCTTGTTCTTCCCGTTGTAGATCTTAGGTATCAGCAGCGGGCCGCCTGCCGCCGCGCCGAAGACGTTCTCCCTGAACTCCGACTTCGTGTCGCCGAGCGCATTGTTATCGAAACCGTTGGCGTTCAGAGCGTCGTTCAGCAAGTAATCGTAGGCTGTGCCATGCAGTTGATTGGTGCCCGACTTGACGTTGAAGTTCGCCACCGCCGTCAATCCGCCGCCATAGGCCGCGTTCAGCGTGCCGGTCTGGAGGCGGAATTCGCTGACTGCGTCCACGCTGGGTTGGAACTCGGCCGAACTGCCGGCGATGTCGGCGCGCCCGATCGGCAGGCCTTCGATGTACACTTCGTGCGAGGTGAGCGGTGCCCCATTGATGCTGCCCATGTACGAACCACCCTGGGTCCCGGGCAGGCTGGAGAAGACAAAGCTCGCGATGTCGCGTCCCTCGTCGGCGCTGATGGGCCAGTCGTGGTACTCCTCGGCGGAGGCCGTGTAGCCGAGTTCCGAGCTGGACGATTCCAGCTTGGTGGCATCGGCGCTCACGGTGACGCTCTCGGTGGTGGCGCCCAATTCCAATTTCAAATCCGCCGTGACCACGGTTGCCACCGCGACCACGACCGGCTCGACCACTGCGGTCTTGAATCCCTTCACGCCGGCCGAAACCCTGTAATTGCCGGCCTGTACGTACTCAATGTGGTACACGCCCACCGAGGTGGTGACAGCCTTGAAGGTCGTGTGGGTCTCCAACTGCATCGCCGTTACTGTTACGTTGGGAACCACCGCGCCGGTGGCGTCTGTGATTTGGCCTGTGATCGAGCCACGATCGCCTTGTGCGAAGGCCGGGACGGCCAGGCACAGGAGCGTGATCAATAGTACTGAAAGCGAGAACAGTCTAGTCTTCATAATCTCCCTTCCCCTGAACTACCAATGGATCGGGCGGCGGCCGTGCGAGGAGAAAGTGGGCCGAACCTTGAACTCTTCTCCTGGTTCATCGCACCGACGGCGGCGCCGGCCGCTCGCCCCCATACGTCAAGTTGGCTGGCTGTCGGACAGCCGATACAGATAAGCGAAAACAATTTGCGAGATACCCCCTGCCAACGCTTCCTGCGCGTGCATGATGCCGAACCTCCGGCGGATTTCGCCTCCTGAAGACTGGGCAGCCTACACACTTCGCCTTCGCGTCCAAACCGCTTAGGCGAATGCCTAGTTACCTTAATAGCCCTTCGCGGCAAATCAGTCAAGGGTTTTCGCACCAGTTCGTCCCTTGGATCGGTAACGTTAAAACATACTAATTAGTTGAAACGCTTAACTTAGGAGTGCGGGCCTGCCGGCGCAGCGCGTAACCGATTGAACGCAGAGGGCTAAGCTGGCGAGCGTGGGCTCGAGTCGGGACTGGCCGCGGCCGGAAATCGAGCTTTAGTGACGCTTCGGACGAAGCAAACCTGCGCCGCGGATTGCGGTCAGCGCGCCGCTGCCTCTTCCCGCACTCGCGGCCGGGCCACCGATTCCCGCATCACGAGTTCTGTGGGAATCCGGATTTCGCAGCCCGGCTGTCCGTTTTCAATCATGCGGCGCAAGGTCTCGACGGCCGCCCTGCCGATCAGGTCGCGTGGGATCCGGACAGAGGTCAGTTGCGGCTCGGTGTATTCGCACTCGGGACTGTCGTCAAACCCGATAATCGAGACGTCCGACGGCACCGCCAATCCGGCGCGTCGAAAGCCGCGCAACAAACCCAGCGCGATCGGGTCGCAGTTGGCAATCACACCGGTAAACTGGAACCGGTTCAGGGCTTCGACCGCCGCCACCTGGCCGGCCTCAAACGGTACGCCGGGCGCATCCATGACAGACGCCTCGACCTCGGGGAACTGCCGGGCGGCATCCCGGAAAGCCTCCGCCCGCAAGCGGATCGAGAGCATCTGGCTCCACTCGACGACATCCAGATGACTCTGCACGAATAAGATCCGTGTGTGGCCCATTTCGACGAGAGTCCGCATCGCCCGCTGGATTCCGCCTTCATAGTCCACTTGCATGTTGCTCGTCGTCGGATCGACTGTTCCGACGTCCTCGAACACGACCGGAACTTTGCGCGACCTCAGCATCTCCAGCACATGGGGATCGAATTCGCTGGTCATGATGATCAGCCCGTCAACTCTCATCCCGATCATCTGCCGGACCGCGGACCTCAGCCGGTCCATCGAGAACTGGGTGGAGGAAATGAGCACCTGATAGCCGTGCTCGAGAGCGTTGGTCTCGGCTATCTGAGCGATCTCGGCAAAGAAGCGGTTATCGAGAGTGGATACGATGACGCCGAGCATCCTGGAACGGCCGCGGGCCAGGCTGCGCGCGTAGAGATTGGGCTGATAGTTCAGCTTCTCGACCGCGGCCAACACCCGCCGCTTGGTCTTCGGCTTGACCGTATCCACCCCGTTGATGACCGCGGAAACGGTGGCTGTGGATACCCCGGCAAGCTTGGCGACATCACCTATCTTGGCCATGCTGCTCCCATCACGCTATCATAAGCGCTTCAACTCTGTGCAAGCGCGACGTCTATTTTCCTGAGCAACGCCGAATCCATTCGAGGTCGCCGCGGCCAGGTGCCGATCGCAAGATGGCTGAATTCAGCGTCCGAGACCGGCGTTCCTTCCGCGGCATTTCTTCAGTGCCATTTCACCCTCGGCTGGCTTATGCGCTTCAAGCAATATCCGTGCAATGGCGCGCGCTCCGGTCTGACATTGCGTAGCGTCAACCTTGCGCATTACTTCCCGGCAAGCCGCTCCAGCCTTCCGCGGTCGCCCCACACCGACTCGGTGTGGTCCAGTATTTCCGTCGCGCTCGGCCGGGGCGGCCTCTCCGCCGATCCCATGTGGGAGCAGCGCGAGGCCGACGTGCGCGCTCTGCACCCGCGCCTGATCCGGCTCTTAATTATTCAGGAATACTTCGATCGGCTGCCGGCCCCGGGCCGTACCCATTTCGCCACGCTGGACCAATCCGTCGACCTCATCCTGTACACCGGCGCGACTCCGCTGCTGCCCATCGCCTTCAGGCCTAAACTGCTGCTCCCGAGGAGGGGGACAGCCTGACGCGTCATATAGGCCTTTGTACTGGCCGGTGCGCCTGGTTTTCAGCCTCAATGCGGCTGTGACGCGACCTTGACAAGAATCTTTCCCGGCGGGTAGGATTATCACGACTCGCTATGACGCCGCAATTCTGAGACGTTATGAGAAACAATCATATCCTGGTGACCGGATCGTGCGGGCTGATCGGTTCCGAGGTCTGCCTGCATTTTTATCAGTCGGGATACTCGGTCGTTGGTGTCGACAACAACCAGCGTGCCGTTTTCTTCGGGCCGGAAGGCGACACTTCCTGGTCGCTCCACCGACTGCGTAAGAGTATCCCAGGATACGAGCATCACGCGATTGATATTCGAGATCGGGAAGCCATCATCGAGTTGGTTAAGAGCGAAAGGCCGACTCTGATTGTGCATACCGCGGCCCAGCCGTCACATGATCGCGCCGCCGCAATCCCCTTCGATGATTTCGATACAAACGCGGTGGGCACGCTAAACCTCTTGGAGGCCGCGCGCCGCTGGACGCCGGAGTCGCCCTTTATTCACATGTCGACGAATAAGGTTTATGGCGATCGGCCGAACACCCTGGCTCTCGTGGAGCAGGAAACGCGCTGGGACTATGCTGACCCCGCGTACCGCCTGGGCATACCGGAGAGCTTTCCCATCGACCAATCGCTGCACTCCTTGTTCGGAGCATCGAAGGTGGCCGCGGACGTCATGGTGCAAGAGTACGGGCGCTACTTTGGCATGCCCACGTGTGCCTTACGCGGTGGCTGTCTGACCGGGCCGAATCATTCCGGCGTGGAACTGCATGGCTTCCTTAGCTATCTGATTCGCTGCAACCTTACCGGAAAGGAGTATAAGGTTTTTGGCTACAAGGGCAAACAGGTCCGCGATAACATTCACTCGGAAGACGTCGCCAGGTTTATGTCTTCCTTTGCCGAGAAACCGCGCTGTGGTGAAGTCTACAACCTCGGGGGCGGCTTGGAGAATTCATGTTCGATTCTGGAAGCATTCGCCTTAGCGGCCGAGGTCTCCGGACGCGAACAAGTATGGACCTATGTCGAGGGCAATCGCATCGGAGATCATATTTGCTACTACAGCGATCTGACCAAGATGAAGACCCACTATCCGGACTGGGGTATTACCAAGAGCCTGAAGCAGACCGTGGCCGAGATCGCCGGCTCGTGGTCTTCGCGTCTGATGAACGCACACTAGAATGAAGATCCTTATCTCAGGGGTCTGCGGCTTCGCCGGCAGTCACCTCGCGCGTTATCTGATGGAATCGCACGAAGGCATCTCCATCGTAGGAATAGATAACCTGGCGCGCTCGGGTAGTGAGACAAATCGGGTTTCCCTCAAGCGTCTTGGCGTGCAACTGTTCCATGGCGACATCCGTATGGCGAGCGACTTGGAGACGCTTCCCATCACCGAATGGGTCATCGACGCCGCGGCGCAGCCGAGCGTACTGGCCGGCCGCGACGGGAAAACCAGCACACGCCAATTGTTGGAACATAACCTGCTCGGCACAATCAATCTATTGGAATACTGCCGCACCTCCCGTGCCGGCTTAATCCTCCTGAGTACCAGTCGCGTGTATTCGATTCCGGCTTTGACGCAGTTGCCATTGCGCGCCGAATCTTCGGCCTTCACTCTCGACCAAGGACGAGCATGGCCCGCTGGGCTAACTATGGCGGGCGTCGGAGAAGGCTTTAGCACCGAGGCTCCGATTTCGCTGTATGGCGCGACTAAGCTCGCGTCAGAACGCCTGGCACAGGAATATGCCGCCGGATTTCAAGTGCCGGTGTGGATCAACCGCTGCGGGGTGCTGGCAGGAGGCGGGCAATTTGGCACCGCCGAACAAGGTATTTTTTCCTATTGGCTGCACGCGCATGCAACGCGGCGCGCCCTAAAATACTTGGGTTTTGGCGGCCTGGGATTCCAGGTCCGGGATGCCTTGCATCCGCGCGATTTGGCGCGGATGGTGGATTTTCAGTTGCGCAACGGCGGACCTGGTCAGCTCCTCAACGTGTCCGGCGGCCAGGCTAACTCCATATCTCTGGCGCAACTGACGGCGTGGTGCGATCAGCGTTTTGGCCCGCATCAACCGATCGCGGATGGCTCAGAGCGCCCCTACGACGTTCCCTGGCTGATTCTGGATTCCGGAAAAGCGAGCGCCGCGACCGGTTGGATGCCGAACATCAGCCTAAGTAAGATTCTCGAAGAGATCGCGGACCACGCCGCCACGCATCCCGATTGGCTCACCTGGTGCGGACTATGAGCCCCGCTGCTCCGCCTAAGTCCGATCTCAAGCTGCTGTCGGTTGTTATACCGGCTCGCGATGAAGAAGGCTGTATCGCGTCCACCGTGGAGCATCTGCATCTGGAGCTGCGGCTGCATCGCATTGCGCACGAGATAGTCGTCGTGGATGATGGGAGCACCGATCGGACGGCGGCCATTGTTACGGCGCTCGGCGAGCGTATTCCAGAGGTTCGTTTGGTCAACAATGGACCACCGCACGGGTTCGGCCGCGCTATCGCTTGCGGCCTGCAAACGACGAGCGGCGATGCCATTGTGATCATGATGGCGGATGAATCGGATGATTGCCGGGACGTCGTGCGCTATTGGAACGTGCTGAACGAGGGTTGGGATGCGGTGTTCGGCTCGCGTTTCTTGAAAGGCGGCGGCGTCATCGACTATCCCTGGCTGAAGCTGCGCATGAACCGAATAGCTAACACTTTCATCCGCTTGTTGTTCGGAGTTTCGCTGAATGATACGACAAATGCGTTCAAGGCCTACCGCCGCACTGTCATAGAAGGTTGCCAGCCGCTGCTTTCGGCGCACTTCAACCTTACGGTGGAGATCCCATTGAAAACGATGGTTCGCGGTTACTCGTGGACCGTGATCCCGATCACATGGCGGAACCGGAGGACCGGCCTCGCTAAGTTGAAAGTTCAAGAGATGGGCAGCCGCTATCTTTTCATTTGCCTCTATATGTGGCTAGAGAAGCACTTGAGCCGAGGAGACTATAAGAAGCGGATTTCTTGAGCATGCCGCACTCGCCGGATGAGTCGCAGGGACGGTACGGAAAGCGGTTGGCCGTGAGGTGCCGATGGCTATTGCGAGTCGTTCTCTATCTCTATGTGCTGCTGGTCGCATGCCCGATTCGTTACTGGCCTCTGGAAAGCGGCGACGATCCGACCTGGCGATTCGCCTTGAACTATGCGCATACCGCCGGAATCGAGACAGTATTCACAACTGGCCCCTTAGGTTATCTTATCTTCCCGCAGCATATTGGGAGCAATCTGGCACAAGCATTGCTTTTTCAGGCGGCCTTATGGCTGGTCCTCGCGGCCATATTCGCGGACGTCTTCTTCCGAGCCGGTTTTCGAGTTCGGAATCTGGCCCTGTTTTCGTTCTGTTTCGGCCTTGCGGCGCCAATTTTCTGGTTTAACTATTTCGGCCTGGAGAACCTGATGCTGGCGGGGGCGATGGTGCTGATTGTGACGTTCCACTTCAGGGGCTCGTGGACGCGCTACGCAGCCGCGCTTGCGCTGATCGGATTGCTTCCGCTATTCAAACTGACGGCTGGGATGATCGGTGCCGGCGCATTGGCCGGTTTTCTGGTCGAGCGGGCAATTCGCATCGGCCGGAAGGCGATCCCAACAGTGGTGCTGACCGCCGTGGCGCTGGCGGCAGTGGCTGCCGTCGCCTTTCTCTGCCTGATGCCGTCAGTCGCGGCGATCCTATACTTCCTGCGAAGCAGCGTTGAAATTATTGCTGGCTACACGTCCGCTATGTCGAAGCCAGGCTACTTTGGGGAATTCGTACTCGCATTGGAAGCCACAGGGATATTGGCCTTCCTTCTGTGGATTTACGCACACGACATTCCCTGCGAGGCGCGATTCTACACTCTCTTTCTTGCCATTCCGCTAGTGGTAAGCTTCAAACACGGTTTCGTTCGCCAGGATTATCACACCATCGATTTCTTTTGCTTTGCCGCACTGGGCCTGGCGCTGGTATCCCTCACCATCAGCCTGCAAGCGAAGGGCGCTACCCGGGTCGTGCCTTTGGTAATCCTCTTCTTCGTCATGTGCCAGGCTGTCATTCGTCCGTTCCTTAATCCAGATGCCGTCCTTGAGGCGACGGGTGCGCTGGCAGCCCGGAGTTTGTGGGGCGCCTTACCATATGACCGGCTGGTGCAGCGGCTGGACTCCTCGATTGCGGCATTCCCGGAAGCTTCCCGGATCGAGCCGGAGTTGCTGAACCTGATCGGCGACTCGCCCGTTGCTTCGCTATCTGTGAACTACACGAATTTAGCGGCGGCGCGCACGAGGCTTACACTGTACCCGGTTGTCCAACGATACTCGGCCTATACACCCTACCTCGACGGACTGAATGCCGCCTGGATCCGTGACAAAGGGCCTAAGTTCTTGGTATTCGATGGAAGCTCGATCGATGGCCGCGATGCATGGGCGGAGACGCCGGCCATGTGGCTGGAGATCTACCGATGGTATAACACCAGGCTGCTGGGGCCCCGCAATCTGCTCCTGGAGCGCCGTGCTCAACCTCGATTCAAGTCATTGGAGACGATTGGCAGATTCCGCTTGGCGTTCCCGTGGGATTTGCGCCTGCCGCCTTCGCGCGGGGATGTTTTTTGGACCATGCATTGCGGCTACAGTACGACGGGACAGATCCTGAAGCTGTTGCTCCGCAATCCTAGCGCGTTCATCTCAGTTCACGAGCAAAGCGGAGCCACGCGCTCGGCGCGAGTCATTCCCGAGATGCTTGTTTCTCCCGTACTAGGTAACTACTTGCCGGGCAACCTGGCGCAGTTGGGCGAGCTATTCCAAGCGGGTGTCGATCGAGACTATTCCGTGCGCCAGATTCAATTTGAAGATTTCGGAAGCGTGGCTTATGCGCCCACTTGCGAGGCGGAATTGCTGCGACCGGTGCTGTGATTCGATGGGGTGAGCAGACACACTTCCGACCCGGTGAGTCGCGAAGAAATGAATTAGATTGGAATTGGAACCAGCCGCGGAGGAGGGAATTACGCGTGGCTGATGAGACGGGCGATCAGTGCGCGGATCGGAAGGCCCAAGAGGGTGCCGGAACTAACATGGGAAGGGGGTCTTACGGGCGCGGTACAGCGCAGCCGCCGCGATGGCGAAGACCCCGACCTGAAAGACCGTGACCGGCCAATCGGCGCGAACCCAGAGCGTCAGGACGGCAAAGCAGAACAGCGCCGCCAGGAAAACGGGCATGCGAGAGTCCAGACGAACATTCTCGCAAGTTCGGGCGCTCTACGGGCGGCTCAGCGGACTGACTGAGGTGAATTCGCCGACAGAATAGAGGCTGGTCAGCGTCAAGGTGACCGCGACGCCGCCGATCACGGCAGCGAGAGCCGCCGGAGGAAGGTGGCCGCCCGCGCCGGCCGCCACGGCAGTCCCGGGAGCCGCGCTACGGAGCACGTCGATGGTAACCACCTGGACCACCTGCGAGGCTCCGGCCGCGGGCGCCGCCCCGGGGATGATGGAACCGCGGAAGGTGACCGTCTGGCCGGCATACTGGGCCAGATCCTCGCCCCGCAATTCCACCTTGACGCCGGTGGTCGAGTCGGTGAGGAAGAAAGCTCCGCCTTCCGATTGCACGACGCCGGTGAGCTTCACAGCGCCGGCCGCCGCGGCCGTCTGACCACTAGAAGCCGCGGTATCGAAGGCCAGGGCCACGTGCGGATTCAGGCTGGCGATGAGCACGCCGGAGGCATTGCGGACTTCGGCGGAGCCGCCCTGGGTGGCGACGACCACCTGGGCCTGGCCGGTCTTTTCGATGTGCACGACGGCATCGGCGGCCGAGGGCGCGATGCGCAGGCTGGCGGCCTCCACTCGCAGGTGCTCGGCGTGGGTGACAATGCCGGAACCTTTCTCGATGACCGCGCGGTCGCGGTACACCGTGGCCCTGGAATCGGGCAGCAGCGTCACCTGCGCGCCGGCGATCCGGAGTACGGAGCGGGCGGAGGCGGTTTCAATCACGCTGCCATCGAAGAGCGTGCCGTTGCCTTGGATGGCCGAGCCGTCGACGCGGAATTCGCCGTTGGAGTTAGCAACCCCAATCGGCGGGGGAACCGCAACCAGCGCAAATAAAAAGCCACTGGCTATAAGGAGAACGAACGCTTTAAACATTGGGATCCTCCA